>OFLK01000425.1_pt1 | contig 1522 bp, 3 predicted proteins | sample 1540851 | NCBI WGS metagenome assembly OFLK01 (sample SAMEA4413042, study PRJEB24355) | metagenome | biome: human; feature: gut; material: faeces | place: United Kingdom | collected 2010 | reverse complement strand
CGATTTGCAGCAGTGTACTCTTTCGTACAGCCAGAATGTGGCGGATACTGGTTGAGCAGATAACGTCCGTATGCCCGGTGACCACTTCCGGACGGGAGATTGTGATGTCTGACATTATCGGTTTCCCTTTTGGTTTATAAACGAAAACGCCAGCCCTGTTCAGGCTGACGTCAGTGGAATGAAGTCTGGTGGGTAAGACTCACCGGTTCTGTTGCAGAAGCTGCAACTGGCGCAGGGTATGGAGATCTTCCCTGGCCTGTTCAATGCAGGGCAGCAGTGCTGCCGAATCCGCTTTATCCTCATCGTTATCAAAGATAACTCCCGATTCGCAGTCGATATTGTCCTGCAGCCACGCAATCAGAATATCCAGTGCGGTTTCCGTGGTTAATGATTTCATGTTGTTCCTGGTTACCAGTTGAAAGTGGGTAAACCCGGCAGGCATTCAGCGCTGGCATCCAGATGAATGAGACTGACGCCATAACGTCGGGTAAGTGTGATAACCAGACGACGGAACGTTTTTGACAGCCCCAGGCGTTTAAGCCGCAGAACCGGATATGACCACGCATCGGTACGTAACAGATATCCGCTACCTGTGAAATGAATCCATTCTGATTCACCAACGTCACTGGTCTGATGCGACAGCGAGTACAGCCAGGCGTTATCCTTTTCCGTGATATGTGCGGTACTGCAGCGTATGCCGGCAAGGGTTGCAAACGGTGGTAGTGTGCAGGTTGACTGTTGGTCGGATTCCTCCACCACGCGGAGTGAATAACCGTTTTCAGCGACCTTGTTAATCAGTTCAGTGAGATTAACACCATCGACGTCAACGACAATTCGCCCCATGTTCAGTGCCTGCACATTAATTCTGTTGGCTTCCAGCATCAGGGAAAGTTTCATCGTTTCTCCGGATGCTTACCCAGGGTAATGTTATTTACCGTTCTGTAATTGTCGCGGGTCATCAGGCCGGTCGCCCGGCGAGCCCGGAGGATATCAATACTGTTTATTAACTGAGAGCGGGGACAAGTGCTGAATCCCGGCTGGTCGGTACGCACCAGCGCGTATTTTTCCACGAGAAAATTCACCGCATCACACAGTGAAATGCCAGCTTCAATATGCTGCTCAATCACACGTTCATCGGCGAACGGTGTGTCATTCAGTGTAAGGCCGTAATGCTGGCCCAGTAGTCGGGAGAGCAGAGTCTGCCAGATGGTGACGGGAGACGGGCAGCTCGATGCCTCCCGTACGTGTGTATCGGGTAATGTTTTCATACTGAAGGTTTTCCTGATATGCAGAGATGAAAAATGGAAAAGTGGCGTGGTGAAAGCACCAGGCCGGAGCAGAAGGTTATTCCGGTGGTTTACTTTTTCGTTTCGGGCGTCGGATAAACAGCCAGATAAACGTAACCACCGCTACCGAGGGTGTCAGCTTTGCAGGTCAGACCTTTCGCATACAGCGTGACGGTATGCTGATGGCGGGGATTCAGTTCACCGCTGGTGAGCATGAGTTCCAGTTGTTTCATCAG
>OFLK01000400.1_pt1 | contig 1821 bp, 2 predicted proteins | sample 1540851 | NCBI WGS metagenome assembly OFLK01 (sample SAMEA4413042, study PRJEB24355) | metagenome | biome: human; feature: gut; material: faeces | place: United Kingdom | collected 2010 | reverse complement strand
AGATCTACACCCGTTCTAACCGAAACATAGACAATATCATGACGATGTTTAGTTCAGTATATAAATGCCTTACAAGTAATCTGTTACAGCGATTAAACAATAAAGAAGCTGTTCTTAGAGAACTAAACTCTCTTGTTAATTATATAGATGATAATCAAGAAAAAGCAGAAGAAATCTATACAACCTTTAAAACTCAATATGAGATAAAAGCAATAGAGAAAGAACTAACCCATGAAGTTGTTAGAGTAAAAAATGTTAGATTATAAAAGCTCCCGAAAGGGAGCTTCATTTTACTAATTTACTTTATTAATAACTTCCTACTTGCCAGCCATCATCTGATTTTATTAATTTAACTGTTCCAGCTTGCTTTGTTCCGCTCATATCCATAATTATATTGCACTTATAGCTTATATCAGATTCTTTTGTGCAATCTACTTTTTTTACTGAAGTCAGATAGCTTCCAGTCCATTTTCGCATAGCTTTAAAAATATCATCTTGGGAAGGCTCACTGCTACATGCAGTAAGAACAAAAGCAGAAATAATAACAGCAAGAACCGAAGATATTTTCATTAGACTTGTTCCTGATTAAGTATTTTACTGGAGAATGCCAGATTTTGTATTGTTATTATCAGTAGAGAATGTCCATTTGCTTACGGTTTCTCTATTGAAGTCGATTTCGAGAGTTCTAGACTGAGTCTGGGAACCGCCCGTTAGCAAACCGACAACAGGGATAAAAGTCGAGGCATTGAACTGATTGTTATACATGAAATATCTCCATTGCTCGTTGCCATCGTCAAGAGTCGTTCTAGTGTCAGGCTCACCAAGTTGAGCAAGTAGCTCTGCCTTAGTTGTTTTGTTTTTAATTATTTTTGATTGTAGGCTTTGAGCAGTTTCATTTTTAATCTTTTGGTTCCCTGATGTTGAGCAACCGGTAATTAAGCATATTGCAATAAAAAAGGATGTAACAATAATTTTTTTCATTTAATGATCCTTATTATATTTGACCAGGGTTAGCTTTTATGTGTGAAAACGGCTCTGTGTGCAAATTTCTTACGTAAATAAAATCTCAAAGAAATTGCTGATGCAAAATAGATAACGACAGTTAATATAAAACTTTGACTGATAGCGAATATGAAGAAAGCAATCGCTAACAGCACAATTCCTATTAGTAAAGCTAACCAGGCTGAAACGGCTCCATATTTGATGGTTGAATGACAACCGGTGCAGACACGGACACCAAACGGACTCTCCTGAAAGCAGAACGGGCACTTAATTGTTTCGTTTTTCATAGCAACCCCAGGGTAGAAGATTTACTGCGTGTTTGTAGGGATTCTCGATGGCTGGCTGACTAAAGTAAAATCACTTGTACCGATCGATGATAGTTTCTTGATAGATAATATCTATCATAATTGAGTTATCGATCTGTAATAACGATCAGTGTTTTCTTGACTAAACACAAATTTGTTACTAGAGATAGAGTGCGGTTACGAAAAGTATTTGTAATTAACTGTCTATAAACAAATTTTTCTTGCAGGTTTTAGATGATGTGTTGAATAGACTTCTGAGAAGTTTGTAGGGGTCTTATGAAGAATGCTCTTACCATAGCTTCGCAGAAGCTCTATGAACCTTCTGATAAATGGAATCCAGCCGATGAGCCTGAGATGCTTTTGCCTTTTGACGGCATTTTTTTGAAGAATCTTTTCTACGATTTCATTCCGTTTGTCTTCTCTGAGCCGTAGTTCTAGTTCGACAATTTTTTCACTTATGCTTTCCCTTGGAATATCCGTTGTTGCAACATCTTTTGCAGGAGCAGGAGCAGGA
>OFLK01000340.1_pt1 | contig 4063 bp, 2 predicted proteins | sample 1540851 | NCBI WGS metagenome assembly OFLK01 (sample SAMEA4413042, study PRJEB24355) | metagenome | biome: human; feature: gut; material: faeces | place: United Kingdom | collected 2010 | reverse complement strand
TCTGGCAGGCGAAGAATGGCTGAAAGCCTTCCCGCTGCAGGCTTTCCAGTACGGTGATGGTGGGGATGTACGTATAGCGTTCACTGCGGGAGGTATGCCGGTCTTCACCGAAAATACCCGGTACATGGTGCATCAGTTCTTCGTGTGTCAGCGGACGGTCACGGCGTATCTGGTTCGCATAACCAAAACGACTGGCTAGTCGCATAATTTGCTCCTTATCGGTGGTTACGATTTACTGGTGTAATAAATGAAAAAGCCACGTCTCCCGGAGAAGACGCGGCCTGACAGATGAAATGAATGACGTTTATTGTCTGAGAAGTCCTTAACTGGCGAGCTGAGTATTAAGCTGTGTTCCGGCATCACCAGCGCAACTGACCTTCAGCATTACGGATAACCAGCCGGGAATATGTTCCCTGGTCATCTTCAGTAAACACATTGCGGTAAGCTGTTTTGACGGCAACAGCCTGTTCGCGTGAGAAAGGGCCTTCGGGCAATAAACGTGATGTACAACCCGGCATATCTGTTGCTCCCTGAAAGTAAAAAGCCCCGGTCATGATGACCGGGACCTGAAGGAGAGTGACCTGATTATCAAAAAGTCACATTCAGCGTGGCCTGACCGTTATAACCTTCAGCGCTGCTGCCGCTGACGCTGTGGGCATAACCGGCCTGAACGCCCAGGGTGATATTTTCCCGGACACGGGCTTCCAGTCCGGCCTGCAGGTCCAGTGACGTGCCATTCCGGGACGGTGAGAACGTCATGTTACTGCCGGCGGCGGCTGTACCCATGCTCATGTCACCCCGGGAGCTGAAAGTGCGGATAACAGAAGGCTGTACCCACCAGTTCACCGGCAGTTCACTCACACGGTGTTTTGTACTGTCGCGCAGAGTGTCACGGGATGAGGTGCCTTCGCCAAAGGTCATATCGTTGTGGCTGCCCAGACGGAAGCCGGCACGCACATGTTGTGCACTGCCATGCCCGAACTTCACATAACCGGCGTTATCCTGGCCGTCATCCAGGGAAAGTCCCTGCCAGGTATACTGCAGTTGTGGCTCCAGCATCAGGTTGTCAGTGATACTGAAGGGCAGACCGGTTTCCAGTGAGCCCAGCCAGCCCCAGCCGCGGGCGCGGAAGTCGTTATTGTCCGATGACGCTTTCATGCTGTGGCGGGTTCCCTGTGCCACAATGTCAGCCCACAGGCCGGAGGACGTGTGTGTCAGATTCAGGTATCCGCCCAGGCTGCCGGCATCATCCCGGACCGTGCCGGCGCGGGAACCGTCATCATCCTTAACATCAACGGAAGAATGGCCTGCGGCACCATGCACCCCTGTCGTCAGAGACATACCGGCAACCTCTGTTCTGAGCAGGTCACCCTCCAGACGGACGAAGCCATAGCTGCCGCTGCTTTCCGGCGTGGCTCCACGGGCAATACCGCCGTTGTTATCGTGACCGAGATGACCGCCCTGAATGCTGAGACGGACGCTGTTATTTTCACCGTTTACACCGGTCTGATGGCTGCGGGAGCCTGCCAGAATCCGGTCATAGTCCATTGCCTGTGTCAGCATGGATGTATACAGGGGGACTTCAGCACGATAAGCATTTTCACTGCGCAGGTACCAGTCTTCATCGCTGTCACGGTTCAGGGTGTAGTTAAAGGCGCCGGCCTGAAGCGGGCGACTCAGGGCAAACGCACCTTCTTCTGTGGTGGCGCCATTCTGTGCATCCACAACCCGGATACCCTGTCCGGAGGTTGCCACCCCGAGGTTGCTGTTTCCGACATTTGTAAACGCAAGCCAGGTTTTGCCGGTTGCCTGACCACCATTAATCACCAGCTGGTCAGAGGCATTGCTGCCATCAAGGCGAACACGCATATTGATGGTGCCACCCTGACCGGTGAGGTTACTGGTGGTCAGTTTATGGAACGTTACCGGGGAGTCGCCTTTTGCAACAGCACGGCTCAGTACGGCATCCGGTGTTGTCTGATTGTCAAAGTAAATCTCCCCTGCGTTAACAATATCGCCGGTACTGACCACATCACCATTCAGTACCATGCTGGCGCCTTTACTGAGCTGTGTTCTGCCACTCAGACTTCCCCCGGCAGCCAGCATCAGTGTTCCACGATGTCCGACAGTGGTGTTGCTGGCCTGTCCCCCGGCATTAACCGTAAAGCTGCCGCCATTTTCCAGCAGCAGTCCGCTGGCCTGACCGGATGTGCCATCAATACTGAACTTACCGCTGGCATTGGTCCCCTCAACAGTGGCACCACTGTCTGCAATCAGGGCACTACCGGATGTCATGGTGACATCTGTTGCCTTACCACCGGCAGACACTGCCAGGGTTCCGCCGTCATCCACCCGTGTTTTCTGCGCTGAATGGCCTTCCAGTACATCCAGGCGACCGCCGGACTCCAGAACAACGCCGTCAGCCTTACCGTTTTCCACCGTGAAATTGCCCAGACGGTTGCTGCCAAGAACCGTTGCCGCAGTACTGGTGACCAGTGCTCCACCCTGTTTCAGGGTGACATTCGTGGCTGTACCACCGGCGTTCACCTGCAGTTTGCCTTTCTGGTTAACGGTGGTGAAATCCGCCAGACCACCTTCCTTGACAATCTGCCAGCCGTCACTGTTTACAACCGTGTCAGAGGCTGTGCCTCCGTTGTGCACATACTGGTAACCGCCATTCAGTGTGGTATCCAGCGCATGCCCGTGTACCGTCTGGTCGCCGCCGGCATAAACCACAGTGGTATTTGCTGTTCCTTCAACAGCCACAATCTGACGACCATTTTTATTGATGGTGGTACGTACGGCATTTCCGCGAACAAACTGCCCGGTATCACCATTTTCTGCATCTGGTCCCCCTTCCGCGCCGGTATTCACAACCGTGTCGGTTGCCATTGCGCCGGATTTGACGGCCTGCCAGCCCTTCTCATTAATGACGGTACCCGTTGCAATCCCGCCTTCATGTACCCACTGCTCACCGCCGTTCAGAGTGGTATTCACTGCCTGCCCCTGAAGGCTCTGTCCGCCTCCGGCACTGATAACCGTGTCTGAAACGCTTCCTCCGGCATTCACTCTCTGAAGACCACCACCGGTGACAGTAGTGTTGTTGGCGATACCGCCATTTTGTATCCATTGCCCGCCGGTATTGGCCTCGTTATCCGGCCCATACTCCAGACCGGTACTGATGGTCATTCCGTTGGCCGTACCGAGAACAATCTGGTTGTCATGATTTGTCAGTGTTCCGCCGCTCACGGTTTCTCCCGCCTGTACAACCGTGTCAGCAGCCAGTGCCGGAACTGATGTGACAGCAGCAAGAGACAGCGCAATCGCCACACCGGTGCGTTTTCCCCGTGAGCGCGCCAGTTCGGAAGCCACCACCAGGGTGCCCGTAATGTGATTCCATACCAGCCTGTAGCTGGTGTTCAGATGTCGTTTCATCAGCTTTTCCTTACAGAGGGTGAATAAAAAAGCCGGTACCCACAAAAGTGGATACCGGCAGGTACAAAACAGCATGGTCAGATAAAGTGGTTTTTCCCGGACATAAATGCTTCCCCTCTCTCATCCGCCAGAGAAGTATCAGTCCGTTGTGTGCAATTCCGTTCTGCATGATGAAGAGATTCAGCTGCCTTTTCGCAGACCATTAACCACTATAAACGATCGATGGTAACGATCGATACCTGTTTTATCGATCGTTTTATTCTATTAACAGCAGGGCAGTCACGCAAGAGAAACAGGAGGGGGATGGAGTGTTTGTATCATGTTTTCAGTTGGTTAACGCAATGTAATCAGGCATTTCCCCTGGCAGAGTGTTCAGAAGAAAATCCAGTTCCATACAGCGCGGGCAACAGAGACCACCGTGTCACGGACGGCACGCAGAACCGTACGGGCAACAGAGGCAACACAGACGCTCTCCGCCGTGTCAAATATCCGGTCCACCGCACCGGTAAACTGTTCACGGGCCTGACCCCGGACAGATTCCGTGCGCAGCTCGTCCTGCAGGCGGGTCATCAGGGGACTGGCGGCATGGTCGGGAAGCGCTGTCATGAGCGCACTGACCAGCGTATCC
>OFLK01000335.1_pt1 | contig 4503 bp, 5 predicted proteins | sample 1540851 | NCBI WGS metagenome assembly OFLK01 (sample SAMEA4413042, study PRJEB24355) | metagenome | biome: human; feature: gut; material: faeces | place: United Kingdom | collected 2010 | reverse complement strand
TGCATCAGCGCAGGCTCTCCAGCAGCGTTTCTGCCATTACCCACAATGCGCGGTTGAGCTTAATATCGGTGTCGATGTTGTGAATGGCACGGGTGTGGATACGTTTTCCTTTTGCACTGCGGCCGGAAATTCCGCCTTTCAGCATATTCTCCTGGATGGTCTGATATGCGCTCCACAGGTCCTGACCGTAATCCTCCCTGCGTCGTGGTGTCAGAATGTCAGCGGTGGTGACTGGCTGATGTTCGTCACCATAACGGTAAGTCAGTGCCGCCTGTGCCAGCGCCTGGCGTGCCGGTGGCGACAGGACCAGCGACTGCATGGCATCATGCTTCTCCTCTATCCGGTCAAACACGCCCACCACCTCGTAAGCCCCTTCAATGACTCTGTCCACCACATTTCCCCGGTGCGGAACACGCACTTCCCCCAGAGACTGACCACAGACGCATCCGTTCTGGCAGACGAACCTGAAGTAACCCGGCAGCATCTGGTAGCTGGAGGTACCGTCATGAGAGTTGAGCAGAATAATTTCAGGGACATGTTCTCCGTTTATCTCTCCGGCCCGCCGCAGACGCAGCATGTGTTTGGTGTATCCCCGGCGGCCCGGGTCGCGCACACGGGTCTGGCAGGCGAAGAATGGCTGAAAGCCTTCCCGCTGCAGGCTTTCCAGTACGGTGATGGTGGGGATGTACGTATAGTTCTGGCTTCGGGACGTGTGTTTCTCTTCCCCGAAAATCCCCGGCACATGGTGCATCAGCTCTTCATGTGTCAGTGGACGGTCACGACGTATCTGGTTTGCAGTATAACCAAAACGACTTGCTAATCGCATACTTTGCTCCTTATCGGTGGTTAAGATTTACTGGTGTAATAAATGAAAAAAGCCACGTCTCCCGGAGAAGACGCGGCCTGACGGGTGAAATGAATGAGGTTTATTGTCTGAGAAGCCTTTCACTGGCGAGCCACGCATTAAGCGGCTTTCCGGCAACAATGGCTGGGGCTGTATTTACCTTTGATATTAATAATGTGCAGAGAAACGCATGGTTTACTCCTCAGGTTTTAAGTTTGTCCAGAGCCACAACGACAGGTTTTCCGGATGTGTCGATGACTCCTACCGTCGGTACGCCATTTTTGATTTCGAAGAACGGTTTGTTGCTACCTGAGCACAGCTGGTTGTCTTTGTATTTGAGCATCTGTGCTTTCCCGGTTTTCAGGTTAAGTACCGAGACAGTGTAGTCGTAACACCAGGCACCACCACGTTCAAGCACGAAAACATAGCTGTTATCTTTATAGTTGAACGGATTCTTCGTCTGGCAATTCATACCGTCAATCTCAGTACAGGAAAACGCCTCTGTAGTATTAACGTATTTGATGTTGTTTGGCAGTTTTACTTGTTTCGCCGTAGCGAAGACAGAGAACAGAATAGTTACAGCAACGAGTAAAGTTTTGATAAAAGTTTTCATGACAGACTCCTTAAATTAGTTAACCGCAGCTACGTAGTTTTTCACCAGATACGCGAATTCATGCACGCCAATTTCGCCGAACCAAACCAGGTAGGCCGGGTCATCTAAACCAAAGTAGCGGTAGCCAACGACTTCATGGGTTTTTGGGTTATAGAGTGTTACGATAAAGTCCCAGCCGCAGGTATTGGCTTTGCAACCGTCGCCCTGGAGCCAGACTGTACCGTTAATGGTTACTGGCGTTACGTTTCCGCCAGGGCCATCCATATACCCGCCTTTACCGAACATGCCGCTCAGTCCGACCGGTTTTAATGCTTTGTCAAGCGCAGCTTTGTAGGCAGCGTCACCTTCGTACAACTCGTACGTTGTTGGACACGCTCCAGGTTGTTCAGCCCGGGCGTTTGGGTCGCAGCTGAGCGCTTGTTTCACGCTCGCTGCTTCCACGTTAAAGCCAGTAAACAGAACCGCCAGAAATAACATCAGGGTATGTAAACGTTTCATTGTAAATATTCTTCCGTTGTAAATGGCGCTGGAAAATTTCTCATCAGTGAAACCTTCCGGAAATTCCCCCCCCTTGTATGATGTATATCGCCAGTATTTTATTTCATCCCGGATGTAATTTTTATATTTCCCGGCACGTGCAATAACGCTGACCAGAGATATAAGGCTCATTAATAACTTTACAGGTAATTTGTAGTGGCACAGTAAATTTGGCCACCTGATTAAAGGTGATATTCTCACCTCAACACAAAACAGGTGACTTAATGAACAAGAAAACCAAACGTACTTTCACCCCTGAGTTCAGGCTGGAATGTGCACAGCTGATTGTTGATAAGGGCTATTCGTATCGACAAGCCAGTGAGGCGATGAATGTCGGTTCTACCACGCTTGAGAGCTGGGTACGTCAGCTCAGGCGAGAGCGCCAAGGTATTGCGCCCTCTGCAACACCCATTACCCCTGAACAGCAACGTATTCGCGAGCTGGAAAAGCAGGTTCGCCGACTGGAGGAACAAAATACGATATTAAAAAAGGCTACCGCGCTCTTGATGTCCGACTCACTGAACGGTTTACGATAGTTTCCAGACTGAGTGACAGCCACTCAGTTGTCAGCCTCTGTTCCGCACTGGGAATACACCGTAGCAGTTACCGGTACTGGCGAAAACGACGCGATACGGTTAATTCGGCTCGCGTCAGGTTGTGCAGCGAAATACGCCGGGCATGGAACCAGAGCCGGGGCTCTGCAGGCGCGCGCACGCTGGCTGAAATGCTGACCCAAAACGGCGTCCCGATGAGCCGTTATCGTGCCGGACGGCTGATGAAATACCTGAACCTGAGCAGTTGTCAGCCCGGAAAACATCAATACAAAAATGCCTGTCAGGAGCATACGTGTTTGCCGAATCTGCTCGAGCGTCAGTTCGCTGTACCGGAGCCAGACAGGGTATGGTGCGGAGATATTACGTATATCTGGGCAGGAAATCGCTGGTGCTATCTGGCGGTCGTCATGGATCTTTTTGCCCGCAGGGTTATCGGCTGGAGCCTGTCAGCGAATGCCGATACTGCACTGATAAGCAGTGCCTTGCGGATGGCGTATGAGGTGCGTGGTCAGCCGCGGGACGTCATGTTCCATAGCGACCAGGGAAGTCAGTATACAGGACTGAAATATCAACAGCTTCTCTGGCGTTACAGGATAAAGCAAAGTGTCAGCCGACGGGGAAACTGCTGGGATAACAGTCCTATGGAACGCTTCTTCCGCAGTCTGAAAACAGAATGGGTGCCGACGGATGGTTACGTAGGCAAGGACGAGGCCCGGCAACAAATTAGCGGTTATATCCTGAATTATTACAATAGCGTCAGGCCTCACCATTACAACGGTGGGTTGACGCCGGAAGAATCAGAGAACAGATACCGTTTTTACTGTAAAACCGTGGCCAATATTACTTGACCACTACAATTGCATAATTAAATTTCCAGTGAGTGAATTGACAGGTGAGGGGTAAAACTTTCTCTCAGGTAATATATATCTGAAAATATTTTCAATAACACCAGCCAGGAAAAACACCACCACAGGCGGTGGCGTTTCTTTGGGGCGTCTTTATTTAATCCGGGCCATCGCGTTTCTCAGTGCCAAATCTGCCTCTTCCGTTATCTCCAGACTTTTCTGCAACACCGTTTCTGACCGGGACAGTACCTGACGTGCTGCCAGCGGTTTCCGGATATGCTCCATCGTCAGCATCGTGTCTTCATAGCCCTGCTGACGCCAGGCGTCGGTATGTGCCAACGTGAAACTGAGCAGACCGCCGCTGTTGTCACCATCACCTGCATATTTCAGCCTTTTCCGGGGACGGATCTCAAGGATTGTGGTGTCCGGAAAAGCCTGGCGATCCCATAAAGAACCGTCACTCAGATGCGTCACAATCACCATATTGCATCCGGCATCGACCAGAGGCGTCACAGGGGTATTTCCCTGCATATTTCGCCATCCTCCCATACCACCATCACCGAACATTGTCCCCTGAACCTCACGGGGACGGAACAGCAGGGGCAGCGCGGCTGACGCAAGCAGAGCCTCTTTCTGCTGTCCGCGGGGCAGGCTCTGGATATGCTGAAAAACGGCGTTTTTCGTGGTTCCGGCACCCAGTTCAGCACGAATGCAGTCAATAATATCCTGCATGCCCCCTTCTGTGGGGTACAGCGACACATACAGCGGTAGCCCGTCTGCCAGAGCATCAGTATCAAGATAATGATCCAACAGCGCTGTCAGGGGCTCATCTGACAACAACGGCTGAGCCATCAGATTGTCAAACCCGTTGAGTATCGATATATGGCGAAGAAGCGTCGTAAGCAGTGCTCCTGCACGTCCGGGGATCTGGCAGAGGTTCATTGCCTGGAACAATTTTTTCAGCAATGAAAAGTAAACCAATCGGTTTACCGACAGCACCTGATTATTCCCCAGATGATCCCAGAGCGCCTCTAGGCGTACGGCAGCTTCTGACAGATCGGGAGAGGCCGCGATAATGGCACCATTGAATGCGCCAATGCTGGCCCCTGA
>OFLK01000332.1_pt1 | contig 4724 bp, 6 predicted proteins | sample 1540851 | NCBI WGS metagenome assembly OFLK01 (sample SAMEA4413042, study PRJEB24355) | metagenome | biome: human; feature: gut; material: faeces | place: United Kingdom | collected 2010 | reverse complement strand
AGAGCTGGAAAATGCCGTTAACGAATACATAACTTACTGGAATCAAAAAAGAATAAAACTCAGTCTTGGGGGACTCAACCCGGTAGAATACCGGACTGAGTATCAAAAAGCCGGTTAACTGAAACTGTCCAGGTTTTGGGGTTCAGTTCATGCCGCATCTTATCCGACCTTGTATTATCCCTCCAGTGCAGAGAAAATCGGCCAGTTTTCTCTGCCTGCAGTCCGCATGCCGTATCCGGCCTTGGGTTCTAACCTGCATGGTAGATTTATGCGGCGGACTGCCTTTCTCCCGAAGTGATAAACCGGACAGTATCATAGACCGGTTTTCCCGGTAATCCGTATTTGCAAGGTTGGTTTCACTATGGAACATGAACTTCATTATATCGGTATCGACACCGCTAAAGATAAACTGGATGTCGATGTGTTGCGTCCTGATGGTCGTCATCGCACCAAAAAATTCGCTAACACCACTAAAGGGCACGATGAGCTGGTGAGTTGGCTGAAATGTCACAAGATTGACCATGCGCATATCTGCATCGAAGCGACCGGCACCTATATGGAACCTGTCGCAGAGTGCCTTTACGATGCTGGCTACATAGTGTCAGTCATTAATCCTGCACTGGGTAAAGCTTTCGCTCAGAGTGAAGGACTGCGTAACAAGACTGATACCGTGGATGCCGCATGCTGGCAGAGTTCTGTCGTCAGAAGCGCCCTGCAGCCTAGGAAGCGCATCACCCGCTTGAACGCGCGTTGCATGCCCTGGTAGTACGCCACCAGGCGCTGACAGATATGCACAGGCAGGAACTGAATCGCACTGAAACGGCGCGGGAAGTCCAGAGGCCGAGCATTGATGCTCACCTTCTGTGGCTTGAAGCAGAGCTGAAGCGTCTTGAGAAGCAGATAAAAGACCTGACAGACGATGATCCGGATATGAAACACCGCAGGAAACTGCTGGAAAGCATCCCGGGTATCGGAGAGAAAACATCTGCGGTATTGCTGGCTTACATGGTCTGAAGGACCGTTTTGCCCATGCCAGACAGTTCGCCGCTTTTGCGGGTCTGACACCACGGCGTTATGAATCAGGCAGTAGTGTGAGAGGGGCAAGCCGGTTGAGTAAAGCCGGACATGTGTCGCTTCGCAGGCCGTTGTATATGCCTGCAATGGTAGCCACCAGTAAGACTGAGTGGGGACGGGCGTTGGCAGCTAATGGCAAGAAAGGAAAGGTGATTCTCGGCTCGATAATGCGCAAGCTGGCACAGGTGGCGTATGGAGTGCTGAAGTCAGGCGTGCCGTTCGATGCGTCACGGCATAATCCGGTAGCTGCGTAAAAATCGCGGAAGGGATGAAACAACAGCGCCTGACGGCGCTGTGTCTGGCATGCCTGCAATCCGGGAGACTGGACCAGGAAAAAACTTGCTGGCCGTAACAGTATCTACGCTCCCACATAAGCCAGATTCAACAGCGAATACGGCTTCCCCAAATTGCCCACTTCCATACTTCCTCCTTACCAGAAATCTATCCTTAAGCTCCTTAATAACCATTTTCCTGCTAACTAAATTCATGGTTAAGGTTGCATAATGATACGCAACAAATGTATAACATTTTCTTTACCAAAAAAATAAACAAAAGCGACCGACAAAAGCATCGGATTACGGCAGGAGACATAATGGCATGGCTGAAAGTACTGTAATGGCAGACAGCAAACTGACAAGTAGTGATACTCGTCGCCGCATTTGGGCAATTGTTGGGGCCTCTTCAGGTAATCTGGTCGAGTGGTTCGATTTCTATGTCTACTCGTTCTGTTCACTCTACTTCGCCCACATCTTCTTCCCTTCCGGGAACACGACGACCCAACTACTGCAAACAGCAGGTGTTTTTGCTGCAGGATTTCTGATGCGCCCAATAGGCGGTTGGCTATTTGGCCGCATAGCCGATAAACATGGTCGCAAAAAATCGATGCTGTTATCGGTGTGTATGATGTGTTTCGGCTCACTGGTTATCGCCTGTTTGCCAGGCTACGAAACAATCGGTACCTGGGCTCCGGCATTATTGCTTCTCGCGCGTTTATTCCAGGGATTATCCGTTGGCGGAGAATATGGCACCAGCGCCACCTATATGAGTGAAGTTGCCGTTGAAGGGCGCAAAGGTTTTTACGCATCATTTCAGTATGTGACGTTGATCGGCGGGCAACTGCTAGCTCTACTGGTTGTCGTGGTTTTACAACACACCATGGAAGACGCTGTACTCAGAGAGTGGGGATGGCGTATTCCTTTCGCGTTAGGGGCTGTGTTAGCTGTTGTGGCGTTGTGGTTACGTCGTCAGTTAGATGAAACTTCACAACAAGAAACACGCGCTTTAAAAGAAGCTGGATCTCTGAAAGGATTATGGCGCAATCGCCGTGCATTCATCATGGTTCTCGGTTTTACCGCTGCGGGCTCCCTTTGTTTCTATACCTTCACCACTTATATGCAGAAGTATCTGGTAAATACTGCGGGAATGCATGCCAACGTGGCGAGTGGCATTATGACTGCCGCATTGTTTGTATTCATGCTTATTCAACCACTTATTGGCGCGCTGTCGGATAAGATTGGTCGCCGTACCTCAATGTTATGTTTCGGTTCTCTGGCAACCATTTTTACCGTTCCTATTCTCTCAGCATTGCAGAACGTTTCCTCGCCTTATGCCGCTTTTGGTCTGGTGATGTGCGCCCTGCTGATAGTGAGTTTTTATACTTCAATCAGTGGAATACTGAAGGCTGAGATGTTCCCGGCACAGGTTCGCGCATTAGGCGTTGGTCTGTCATATGCGGTCGCCAATGCTATATTTGGTGGTTCGGCGGAGTACGTAGCGTTGTCGCTGAAATCAATAGGAATGGAAACAGCCTTCTTCTGGTATGTGACCTTGATGGCCGTGGTGGCGTTTCTGGTTTCACTAACATTGCACCGTAAAGGAAAAGGGATGCGGCTTTAGTGACGGGTCAGTTGCCAGACGGTATAGCCGGTGCTTGCACCGGCGATATCCCAGGCAAAATCCTTCCAGCTCCAGCCGCTCCCCTCAGGGCGGCTATCCCAAAGCTCTTTTGACGCCCCCAGACTGACAGAGAACATCAATCCAAACATGGCACTGCGATCCCGGCTCATCCCCTGATGCTGTGAATATTCATTTCCGGCGGCGGAAAGCATCGCCGAGGCGATAAAGTGTTGAGCTTTATCCTGCCCGCTCCAGTTATCGTTAGCCATATGGCTGCATCCAGAAAGTAACAATAGCGAACAGACAAAAAGAATACGCAAAACGTGGCCTCCAAAAAACAAACCCCGTACAGGACGGGGTTGTGATTACAGGATGCGGCTAATTAATCGGTCGATGCGGATACGGCGCAGACGGCGGATGAGTTTACGAACCTTCACCGGATAATCGGCAATACTTTGCAGATCGCGATAGTGCTTAACGATGGTGGTATGCTCGCGGATCAGCTCCAGTTCTTTCTCTCGCTGCGGCGCAAGCTCCAGTTGTGGATCGTGGATCAAAATGGCGTTTTCCAGATCCAGACGCCAGGCGCGCGGGTTCAGGTTATTACCGGTGATCAACATCCACTTATCATCAACCCACATCCCTTTCAGGTGATAGGTGTTGTCGTCATCTTTCCATAACCGAACTACTAACTGGTCAGTGTTGACGTAATACTGTAAACGACTCAGGAAACGACGCAGATTGATCTCATAGAGATAAGGCAATGCGCCAATTATCTTGAAAGGTTCATCTTCCGGAATGTAGAAGTCGTTCGCGGTTTTATCACCAACAATAATTTCGACCTTTTTCCCTTCGCGCAGCAACTGGATAATATTGCGCACAAGGATTGCTGGCAGGTTGAAGTATGGCGTACAGATGGTTAGTTTCTGCTCGGCACAAGGCATAAGATGGAAAATGGTCTTGTTCAACAGACTCGATTTCCCCAGCCCCACTAGCGGCGTTACGGAAAGCTGATCGTTGTCGGCATCGCCCTGGAAATGATAAGCGGCATCACGCAGCTCCTGGCGGAACAGGCGAATGTCGTTCTTGATTTCCGGGCTTTTTGGCCGATTAACATCATCCAGACGATTAACGCCGCGGCCATTCATAATATTCTGTGTAACCCATTCAAACATAATGTCTGACATCTTACGGTTACGGATCAGATGATAACGGTCGTAGCGATATTTATCGTGCTGATGCAGGTAAACATCGTTCAGGCTGGCACCGCTATAAAGTACGCTATCGTCGATGATAAAGCCTTTAAAGTGCAGAACACCAAGGGCTTCACGGGTATTGATTGGAACGCCATAAACCGGAACATCTACGCCCGGATTTTCCTGCGCCATGCGGCAGTACCAGTCAGCGTTAGTGTTAGATGCCGCAGCGCCAATGCGTCCACGTTGTGCACGATGCCAGTCGACCAGCACCCGCACATCCAGTTCCGGACGCTGCCTTTTAGCCTCATACAACGCGTTCAGAATGCCTTTGCCACCGTCATCCTGTTCGAGATACAGGGCAACAATGCAAATGCGCTGCTTCGCGCTGGCTATTTTTTCCAGCAACGTCTCCCGGAAGTCGGCGGGAGCGTAAAAGAAATCGACATCATCAACTGATTGAGAAATCTTGGGTAGTTGGGCAAGGTGTTGTTGATGTTTATTACGCTTAAATTTTGACAACATCACAGTGCGTTTCTTCTCTGTTCATTGAAGGGT
>OFLK01000321.1_pt1 | contig 5094 bp, 5 predicted proteins | sample 1540851 | NCBI WGS metagenome assembly OFLK01 (sample SAMEA4413042, study PRJEB24355) | metagenome | biome: human; feature: gut; material: faeces | place: United Kingdom | collected 2010 | reverse complement strand
ATACTCTTACATTCAAATGTAAGAGTTATCTTCGCTCTGGCGAGGCCATCACTACATTCAAAAATATATTTTTGAATGCCGTTCTATAGCTAACAAATGACATACGCATTATCAAACAAATATATTTGAAAATATGTATGCCAAATGTTAGCTCATACCACCTCGAATCATACATATTTATTAGCATACATATGTATGTTATATTAATATAAAGATAAGCACACATATGTATGCTTATCACATATTAATCATGAGGTGGTTCAATGCCAAAAAAACAAAATTCAAAAGAAAAAATCTTAACAATTCGTGTAAGTCAATCGCAATACGAAAAGATTTGTGCACTTGCGGATATTCGAGAAATGAATGTGACCGAATACATACGTCATACAGCCATTGGTAATCGCATTAAACCGACAATCATCGAACAAATTAAAGAATCCAGTGAAGTCAGTGAATTGTTTAAAAAAGACAACGAGGCACTCAAATCGAACAATCAGGCACTCCAGCATCATATTCATCAGTTGGAAGATGAAATCGACCAACTGAGACAAGAAAATGACGTCTTTCATCACTTATTACAACATTTTGATAGTACAGCATTTTTAGATTTCAGTACATATCGTGATGATCGTCCACTAAAAAATGCGATTAAACGATTAAAAGAACAGTATAAAAGCAAGTGATTTATAATTTTATAAATCACTTGCTTTTATTATATTAAGTAGCTTCTGACTTATGGTGTAATAATTTTAATAAAAGCTGTGGGTAATCGGATTAAACCGACGGTCATTGAATATCCAAAAGAACAAACGACATTAGAAGATTATGAAGAGGATTCAAAGGTTAGTGAATTAGAAAGCAAAATCAATGAATATGAGGAGCTTATACAAGCTCAATCACATCATATAGAAGAATTAGAGCAAACAGTCAAACATTATCAACCTCAAGTAGACACATTCAAACGTATGTTAACGCATATCGATAGTACAGGATATATTAATTTTGGGAGTTATAAAAATGATCGGTTATTGCTTAATCAAATTAGAAACAGTAAAAGAGACTAGCCAAATCGCTAGTCTCTTTTACTGTTTCTAATTACACTTTAAAATCTACTTTGTAATAGATTTTCTATGATAAAAAGTAATATTTAATCGCTAGATATTTAAATCTTTAATTAAATTTATTTATTCGATTAATATTTTGTAAAATTAAGCGAAGTAAAATATATCTATGATATGTTTTAAATGTAATGAATTCAAAGGAGGATTAAGTTGATGAAGAAACAATTTTTACTTGCTTCTGCTCTTACTCTTGGCATTAGTGGCTTAGGAACTATAGGCTATGCACAGGCATCTATGACAGACGCTCATGGAGGTTCTGAAAATGTAGATAACTCTCATGGTTTAAAAGCTTCAAAAACCTATGATAATAATGTTTCTACTCGTTCAATAAAACAAGGTAAAAAGTCAGGAGGATACTGGGTAAGAGGGACTACAAGCAAAATTGTTAAATCAAATTATAAACATTATAGCCACAAAGGCCATGCTTCAGTTATAAATGGAAGTGGAAATGGAAATAGTGGCGGCTGGAAGAAGCCGGGGTATTGGTCTAAATCTTCTGTGAAAAAAACATGGTCTGGAAACAAAGCTTTTTATGATCACACATAATCATATTATTAAATAAGCAAGAAATTAAGACAGAAAATTCGTTTTATAAAGAATTTTCTGTCTTAATTCATGCTATGAAAGGTATTTATACATATGAAAAAATTATTATTATTTTTATTGGTCTCAATCACGTTGATATTCAGTTTAGGCATCGCAAACTCGGCGAAAAACCTTTCTTTTTATCAAACCATCATAAAAGACCATGATCATTTCGTTTATAATGTTCCGGGAAAAGAAAAGAAACATACTCGGGATGCGCCTCAATACTTTAATAAAATTGCCAAAAATCATCATGTTGGTTTAACTAAAGTTACATATTTCAACGATAATCGTATTCTTTTTAATACAAATGAAAAAAGATTACTTAATCAAAGAGATAATCATCATCAGTTACATATATTTGATAGTAAAATGCATATCGATGTTGAAAATATAACAACTACAAAACATCTGTCTGCAGTAGGAATGTATTATATAAAAGGGGATCCTAAAGATAAAGCGACTGTGCTTTCACTCATGAACAAATATGCGGGGGATACGATCAAACAGGAAAATCCTAGCTTGCTATCTTATTTAACTTTAGATCAATATACTTTAGCATTAATTTTCTTATTAAGTCTGTTAATTTTTATCGTTTATTGTCACTACTTACAACGTAATAAACAAAATTATAAAATGCTTTCAGATTTAGGATATGACCTAACTCATCACTTTATGTTTGTAATGCGAGATTTGAAATGGATATTTTTAAGTTATGTTTTACTATCTATTGGAACTACGCTGATCACTTACTTAGCGATTTATAAAGACTTACATATCTTACAATTATTAGCTGTCGTATGTTCCGTTATGGTTTTAACATTGATTGCACTAAGTTGCATTACAATACTTCTTTTAATGATATATCAAAAAGATTTTTATAAAAATCAAGTCAAACCTAATGTCAACCTAATAATCTATCTTTATATTTTACTTGCCATCGTAATGGGTGTCTTTTTAACGACTTCAACACATCAAGTCATAAAAAATAGTCATGATTTTCAGTCTAAAATTCCTTCACTTAAGGGTTGGAAAAATACGAAAGATGTATATCAACCTAATGTTCAAGACAATGGGGCAGAGTATAACAAGGAAATTGAAATAGCACAGGATAAAAGATTTGATCGTTTATTAAAAAGTAAAGAAAATCCAGGTTTTTTAATAGATACTGAAAATTTTACAAGTGAAGGCGGAGAACTTCCATTATATATAATGAATGAAGAGGAAAATAACAGTATAGAACCCGATGGTAAAACAATAATCGTCGATCCCAATTATCTTAAACGACATCATATGGTTACGCCTCAAAGTGAAGATGTTTTGAGATACATTCAACATGATAAATATACGAGAAATATATTGGTACCTATTAAGTTCAAACGTTATGAACATAAGATTAGAAAGAACTTTACAAAAGATTTTAAATTTAAGCGCACGTTATATGATGATATCCGAAAAGATCATGCCCCTGCGCATATTAATATTATTTATGTAAAAAACAATTCAAAGTATCCTACGTATAATAGTGATGCAGGGGGCAAGAACAATAAAATAGAGGCTCCTATTGCGATAGTTGAAACAGGTAATACGCATGTCAGAAACAATGCACATTATATGGATGACTGCTATTTCTTTGAGAGTAAAAAAGATAATCCTTATGATACTTTGAAACCACTATTAAAAAAATATGGTTTACTGGACGATATAATTTCTATTAATTCGGTCTATGACACGAAGGTCGATGATATTAACGATATCAAGAAAGAAATTATTAAGTATGTTCTACTAGCACTTATTACGTTAATTTCATTTATTATTGCTATATTTACAGCTATCCATTTATATTTTGTTAATTGGAAGCATGCAATATTTATTAAATATAATCTAGGGTATTCCGTTTGGAATAACCACAAGTATGCATTTCTATTATTAGCATTTGTTAACATACTGTTACTTGGTATGTTTTTACAAAAGTATCCTATAACCAGTTTATTGATCTTTATTAGTTTGCTTATTTTTGAAATGATCGTTATCTCTATAGAATTTTTAATACTCAATCAGAAGAATAACAATGCTATTTTGAAAGGAAAAGAGTAATCATGATCCAATTAAAGAATGTATCTAAATCATTTAAAGATATCTATATTTTGAAAAATATAAATCTTACTATTAAAGAAAAAGCATTTGTTGTAATTAAAGGAAAAAGTGGTCAAGGAAAGTCTACACTGCTAAATATTTTAGGTTTATTAGAAACACCTACTGAGGGTCAAATAATTTATAAAAATCAATCTATTGCTTCAAAGTCACAAATTAGAAAGTTTAAAAAAGAAGATATTGCCTATATTTATCAAAATTATGGCTTATTAGAAAATAAAACAGTATTAGCAAATCTTATGTTACCATTAAATATTTCTAAAAAAGATATGCCTAAAATTATCGAAATTATTCAATCTGTCGGATTACCGAAAGAGATACTTAAACGAAAAGTTTATACTTGTAGTGGTGGAGAGCAACAACGTATTGCTATTGCAAGAGCGATTCTTAAAAATCCTACCGTTATATTTGCTGATGAACCCACGGGTAATTTGGATGAGAAAAACGCTCATGATGTTATCAATATTTTCCAATATTTAAATAGGCAAGGTGTCACAATCATTATGGCTACACACAGTCAAAACTTTTTTGATATAGGTACAGAATTGATTGATTTAGATGTTCAAAATGCATAACCTATACAATTCCACTACCTATAATAGTTAATTATGTTAACTAACATATTAGGGACAAACGCCGTCATTTCAGCGTTTGTCCCTATTTGTCACCATTCCTCTTTATACAACTTTTATACATCCCTTTAACGACGCGTTTTCATTCTTTTTCATCAAGTGAACTTTTGTATCTTTATTCATATGGCAAGTCCTAAACTATCGTTTTAAATTAAAAATTTTTGTTATACTATTGAAGTCGTCTTACTTCCGGCGATAGATTCGACGGAAGGAGGTGTAATGATGTACTTAATATTTGTTTTTATAATAGAACCTATTATAGTAGAGTGCAGTGTTACGTTGTTTAAATATTGGCTGGAACAACGTAATAAAAAATAAGACGACATAGTCAACACTAAAAGATCCCCCAATCTACTGCAATAGATTGGGGGATTGGTGTTTTGATGCACTTAATATTTGTTACTTTCAGTATATCTTGTAAGTATAGATTTGTAAAATTAAATAGATATTCGAACGAACTAATTATGTAATCGTCAACAATATCTCAAGCTAGCTTTATAACTTATCTTTTTTATCATTCATCGCTTAAAATTATACTTCATATCATTAAAAGGCCAAAATCTTAAAATAACTTTTCCTACGATTTGTTTTTTAGATATTAA
>OFLK01000319.1_pt1 | contig 5216 bp, 5 predicted proteins | sample 1540851 | NCBI WGS metagenome assembly OFLK01 (sample SAMEA4413042, study PRJEB24355) | metagenome | biome: human; feature: gut; material: faeces | place: United Kingdom | collected 2010 | reverse complement strand
TGGCACGGAGTTACGCCTTAAACTGGTCTGGCTTTGCTGGCTTGATTTAATGACCGGAAACAGCCTTGAAGACTGGACAGAGAACCTGAAACGGAAATCAGAAAAAGAGCTGGAGGAATGGATCATCGACCGTCAGAAGCAGAGCGCAGCACTGACGGATCTGATGGATCAGTACGTGCTCCTGGCATACCGCACAACGGTTGACGATAACCGTAACTGATGCCGGTTGCTTCCGGAAGGTGCGGCAAAATACGGGAATGATGCTTCCGGCCCCACATACTCACCTGCAGAGCGTGTTCGTCGTCATCATACTGAGCCATGACGGATGGCTTAAGGGCATCCTGTCATTGCTGAACTGGCATGAACACCACCAGTGAATGAAAGCCATGGACAGGGATGTTCTTTACAGCCAGATACACGCCACGTTCTCTACGGACTGAATATGCAGGCAGAGGTTATTTACCAGAAATGGCATGCTGCGGTACATGCCTCATCCTGGTGACAATAAGTACATGGCGACAGCGCTCCTTGCACTGCGGAAGAAACTCACACGGCAGGATGTTATGGCTGAAGTCCCCGGAGATCATTGTTTCTTCGTCAGATATTCAGGAACAGTTGTAGTAACGAATTTTACCGGTCTCTGCACATGGCCCGGCTCCGTCTGTGTGGCACAGGTTACGGGTATTGCCGGTTGTAGGAACGGACGGTGAGTTGAGTGATCTGTGGAATCAGGGAGCATTCTGGGCATTATGGTGCTGAAATGTGACCATCGACACAATACCCCTGCTTCGTGGTACACAATAACCAGGAAACATACCCTGAACCGACAGCCATAAGGACCCGTCACAAAATGGTGCTAATGAAAGCGAAACAGGAAAACCGGCTTGAGCGACAGCTCCAATAACTCTGTTACGCACGCGTACTGATCCTTGATGAAACAGGCTATCTGCCAATGCCCCGGAAAGAAGCCAGGCTGTTCTTCCGGTTGCTGAAGCGGCAATATGAAAAAGCGAGAATCGTTCTGACGTCAAATAAAGGATTCGCCAACTGGGGGGAAATGCTCGGCGATAATGTACTGGCAACAGTGATCCCTGAGCATCTGCTGCATCACTCAACCACGCTGAATATTAAGGGGGGAAAGCTACCACCTGAAGGAAAAACGTAAAGCAGGTGTACTGGCAAGGGCCAGCGCCAATAAGTGATGATGAATCGGTGGAAACCGGGCATCGCCATTGATAAATAGCGGCAATCAAATAAAACGGTGAAAAAAGGTTATATACAGCGGCGTTGACAATACAGGAGGTAATACTCACCAATAAATAAGCGTCAATACGGTGCTCCGTTGACGCTTACCATTGCTCATTCAGTTGAGCAATAAATTGTCCCGGATAATCCAGTCCTTCACATTGTCTGCTACCAGATGAAACTTGCGCCCCTATCCGGGGCTGTCTGAACCGCCCCGGGTTTCCTGGAGAGTGTTTTATCTGTGAACTCAGGCTGCCAGATCATCGTTTCCGATGGAAGCATAATAAGCTTTTTCTGCTTCTGCCGGAGGAGTATGGCCCAGTCTTTCCAGCAATCGTCGATTGTTATACCAGTCCACCCACGTGAGTGTGGCCAGTTCTACTTCTGCACGGTTTTTCCAGCTCTTACGGTGTATTACCTCCGCTTTGTAAAGACCATTGATGCTCTCCGCCATCGCGTTGTCATACGAGTCGCCTGTACTTCCTGTTGATGCCAGTAATCCGGCTTCCTTAAGCCGCTGTGTGTAGGCCAGCGATACATACTGAGAACCTTTATCACTGTGATGGACCGTGCCGGACGGTCGACGGGCCCATAACGCCTGCTCCAGTGCATCCAGCACGAATGTCGTTTCCATGGACGATGAGACCCGCCACCCCACGATGTATCCGGCAAACACATCAATGATGAACGCCACATAGACGACCCCCTGCCATGTGCTGACGTAAGTAAAATCAGCCACCCACAGCTGGTCAGGTCGTTCTGCCACGAACTGACGGTTTACGCGGTCGCCTGCGGCAACGGCTTTCCGGCTGATGGTCGTACGGACCTTTTTACCCCGGAGAACACCGGCAAGTCCCATAACCGCCATGAGACGTGCCACAGTGCATCTGGCCACTCTGATACCTTCCCGTAACAACTGACGCCAGACTTTACGCACACCGTATATCTTGTGATTTTCATCGTATACGCGCTGTATCTCTTTCTTCAGCCAGTCATCGCGCTGCGCACGGGCACTGCGTTTATCCGGATGATGTCGCTGTTGCTGACAGTGGTAATACGTTGACGGGGCAATATGCAGTTCGCTGCATAGCGGTCCGACCCCGTACTGCTCACGCAGCTTATCCAGCAGTGGCATCATTTTTTCCAGAGGCGGTCGAACTCCGCCTTCGCAAAATAAGCGGAAGCCTGGCGAAGGATATCGTTACTGCGGCGCAGTTCACGATTTTCACGTTCCAGCTCTTTCAGACGCTGACGTTCAGCGGTGGTGAGCCCTCCATCACCGCCCCCGGTATCCCGCTCATGCTGGCGAACCCAGACACGCAGAGTCTCCGGCGTACAGCCAATCTTTGGGGCAATGGAACAAATTGTCGCCCATTGTGAGTCATATTCGCTCTGACTTTCCAGAACCATACGGACTGCCCGTTGACGGACTTCGGGGGAAAAACGAGTATTTTTAGTCATCCTGTTTACCTCTTTCTCAGGAAGTTTAGTCTCCAGGATTCCCGGGGCGGTTCAGTCACTCCATGCAGCCAGACTTTATGTTTCCCTTCACCAGAATACCCCCAGAGTGATAATGTCGATAACCAGATGTGGAATTTCGCAGAGAGCTGGCTTCTGATGCTGACGCTAACGTGCTTTTCCCACCCGCTAACCAGAAAGTAATCTGCTCAGCATATCAGTAACCCCATCAGCTTAAAATCAAATCAATAAAGCCCTGTAAAACCTGAAGTAACAGTCCGGGAACTCGTATCATGCTAACATATCAGTGTTGTGAAGCAGTCGACAACGAGCTTCAGACGGTACACACGTCAATTCATGCAGAAATAGCAGCCACATCAGGTCTGGCTGTCAGCGGACCACGCAGCCTGAGTACATTGTTGTAAATTAAACGACTGATGGGTTTTAAATTTTTTCTTTGCCACCACCGTGAACTGATACCGGAAAAACAGTAGTCTCAGGAAGAGTGATCTGAAAGTCAGCTTTATTAAAAAAGCTATTAGACCGGGTAAATAATGTCAACGGATGAAATGTTATGATAATTCTGGATGCCATATCTATCAGTAAATCAGTAACGCCAGAGGGTATGGTAATATCTAAGAAATACTTTACGGTAATCAGGAATATTTACTTGCCATCATGGCTTATGAAATTCATGGTTCATGAGTCACTGTAACTCCCGTATCGTCCGTCAATTATAGTTTACGTTAACGATATATCTGTGTCTGCAGGCACTACAATGAATTCCCGAATAAATTTCCGACCAGTCATTTTCTCTGACAAGGAAGCCCATATGATTTCCCTGTACCCGTGACAGACTGGTGAACAATACCATATCTGTAAGATATGATTAATGAGGAAAGTGATGACCGTTAGTCATTTTATCTCCAGTAACGTAAAACCAGACTTATCGTAAATAAAAATATGAAGCCCTCTGTTAAAGTCATGGAGAGACGCATCAAAATACAGGATACAATGATTCTCACAATGAAACTCATCGTCTCTGGTGAAATTCATATCAACATTTACCTTAATAACCTGACGCGGGATTAACTGTGTTGTTTAAGGCAAAGGGGAGAGTTGCCCGAAGGCGAAAACGAAAGTAAATTAATAATAACAGGATGAGAGGAGAAAGCGCTCTTCCCGGAAAATAAAAAGAGCGGTTCACTCCTGTGAATGCACTTCAACCGTCCTGGCAAAGAATGTACTTTTATAAAACCCCCTCCCAGTCAGCAGATACAAAAAGATAACATGAGGTATCTCCCGCCCCTTAATTTATACACGTGAAATGAACTGAAATTTATGAGAAAATCATGCTAAAGATGCTTTGATTTTACTTAAAATCACGTGTGATTATCCTGACTGAAGGAGAGATACTATGGTTAAGGTTGTGGAAGATGAAAGAAGCAGAATACGATATCTTGAAAGGCGCTTAAATGAAAATGGGTTTTATTTACCATCAAGCCTGGCCGATAAAGATTATTTCTCGTATCAGAAACGGATTTTAAACACTCTTATTTCACAGGGTGCTGACACACTGAAAATAAATAATTTTCTGGCTGAAACAGACCAGCGTTACTTCGATTCCTTACCATCTGAGGATGATCTTAACTGGTATCGTAATGATGCCCGCGCCAGTTTATGGTTGACTTGTGAATTATATGAAATGATTAAGATAAACGGTTATGAAAATACCCTTACCTGTTTATCTCCGGAGTCACTGCCTTCTCACCACAGCGTGAGGGTGGATGCCATACGCAGGTGTATTGACAACTGGCCTTTCATTTTATACACACCATCAAATTACCTGAACCAGAAAAGTATTGAATGGACCACACTACTCGAAAAAGATGATATTTTCAGAGAGGTTAAGGCCAGAAATTTTGATATCTGCTCATGGCTCAAAAAATATATTCAGGAAAAGACGAACATTTCCCTGAACTATGTCTGTGGAGAATCATCTGAAGAGATTATGGCCTGGTGTTATGCCAGTTACTTCACATGGAAAAAAAACAACCAGAATTCACCAGACTCAGTAGAACTGTTTACCCGGAAGTTTAAAAGCGCCTGGGCTACCCAAAAAAACAGAATAAAAAATAGGGTTGATAAAAAGCTGCGCCCCCTGAACGTAAATATTTCACAGGAGGCATATGACAAACTGAGAAAATTATCCATAAACGAGGGTATCTCAAATGACCGGGTTATTGAAAGTGCTCTGGACATGATTTACCGTAGCAAAATTAAAAAATAAAACCATTCAAAATAATTTCAGACAGATATTATCTCCGTGAGTCCCCCGCCACCTTTCCGGTGTGCGGGGTTTTGTCTTTTTTCACCGGGAATACATGTATGAATCCGTCTGATGCCATTGAGGCAATTGAAAAACCCCTCTCCTCTCTGCCTTACTCACTTTCCCGTCACATCCTGGAACATCTGCGCAAACTCACCAGTCACGAACCCGTGATTGGCATTAT
>OFLK01000316.1_pt1 | contig 5401 bp, 5 predicted proteins | sample 1540851 | NCBI WGS metagenome assembly OFLK01 (sample SAMEA4413042, study PRJEB24355) | metagenome | biome: human; feature: gut; material: faeces | place: United Kingdom | collected 2010 | reverse complement strand
ATCTGATGGAAATGGAAGCCACGCAAGCACCTTAAAATCACCATCATACACTAAATCAGTAAGTTGGCAGCATTACCGAAATCCCCATCCTTTAGGGCAGTGAGGATGTCAATAATAGCAGACCACATCATGAGTCATTCTGACCGACACATGCCAGAAGCAGAGGCTCCATCCCATTTTATACCTACCTTATAACACTTAGAAAAACAACATGTTAAAAATGTCTATTGGAAACAATTTTATTTCCAATTGTAATGATAACCATTCTCATATTAATATGGCTACGTGATAATTAACTTTTGATGCACTCCGCATGTCTGACCGCGCCACTACCACAGCTTCCTTAACGTTCGAGTCGCTTTATGGCACACATCACGGCTGGTTGAAAAGCTGGCTGACGCGCAAACTCCAGTCTGCTTTTGATGCAGATGACATTGCCCAGGACACTTTTTTGCGGGTAATGGTCAGCGAAACGCTCTCGACGATCCGCGATCCTCGCTCCTTCCTGTGCACTATCGCCAAACGCGTGATGGTGGACCTGTTTCGCCGAAACGCGCTGGAAAAAGCGTATCTGGAGATGCTGGCGCTTATGCCGGAGGGGGGAGCGCCTTCACCTGAGGAACGCGAAAGCCAACTCGAGACCCTACAACTCCTCGACAGCATGCTGGACGGGCTAAACGGCAAAACACGTGAAGCGTTTCTGCTTTCGCAACTGGATGGTCTGACATACAGCGAGATTGCGCACAAACTCGGTGTTTCCATCAGCTCCGTGAAAAAATACGTGGCGAAAGCCGTCGAGCACTGCCTGCTGTTCCGTCTGGAGTATGGGTTATGAATCCTTTGTTAACCGATTCCCGCCGTCAGGCGCTGCGTTCAGCTTCCCACTGGTATGCCGTGCTAAGCGGCGAGCGCGTCAGCCCACAACAGGAAGCGCGCTGGCAACAGTGGTATGAACAGGATCAGGATAACCAGTGGGCCTGGCAGCAGGTTGAAAACCTGCGCAACCAGCTTGGCGGTGTGCCTGGCGACGTTGCCAGCCGGGCGTTGCACGATACCCGCCTCACCCGCCGTCACGTGATGAAAGGATTACTGCTGTTGCTCGGCGCTGGCGGAGGCTGGCAGTTCTGGCAGTCGGAAACCGGCGAAGGTCTGCGGGCAGATTACCGCACCGCCAAAGGCACAGTCAGCCGTCAGCAACTGGAAGATGGCTCCCTGCTCACGCTGAATACCCAAAGCGCGGCGGATGTGCGTTTTGATGCGCATCAGCGCACCGTCCGGCTCTGGTACGGTGAAATCGCCATTACTACCGCGAAAGATGCCCTGCAACGCCCCTTCCGCGTCCTGACCCGTCAGGGCCAGCTCACTGCTTTAGGGACAGAATTTACCGTCCGCCAGCAGGATAATTTCACGCAGCTTGACGTTCAGCAGCACGCTGTGGAAGTGCTTCTCGCCAGTGCCCCCGCGCAAAAACGCATCGTGAACGCTGGTGAAAGCCTGCAGTTCAGCGCCTCTGAGTTTGGCGCAGTGAAACCGCTGGATGACGAGAGTACAAGCTGGACGAAGGACATCCTGAGCTTCAGCGATAAACCGCTGGGTGAGGTGATAGCCACGCTAACCCGTTACCGCAACGGCGTGCTGCGCTGCGATCCCGCCGTTGCCGGGCTGCGCCTGAGCGGGACGTTCCCGCTGAAAAATACCGATGCGATCCTGAACGTTATCGCGCAAACGCTTCCCGTTAAAATTCAGTCTATTACGCGGTACTGGATAAACATTTCACCACTGTAAGGAAAATAATTCTTATTTCGATTGTCCTTTTTACCCTTCTCGTTCGACTCATAGCTGAACACAACAAAAATGATGATGGGGAAGGTATGACGCCGTTACGCGTTTTTCGTAAAACAACACCTTTGGTTAACGCCATTCGCCTGAGCCTGCTGCCGCTGGCCGGTCTCTCGTTTTCCGCTTTTGCTGCACAGGTTAATATCGCACCGGGATCGCTCGATAAAGCGCTCAATCAGTATGCCGCACACAGCGGATTTACCCTCTCGGTTGACGCCAGCCTGACGCGCGGCAAGCAGAGCAACGGCCTGCACGGCGATTACGACGTCGAGAGCGGCCTGCAACAACTGCTGGACGGCAGCGGACTGCAGGTAAAACCGCTGGGAAATAACAGCTGGACGCTGGAGCCCGCGCCCGCACCAAAAGAAGATGCCCTGACCGTGGTCGGCGACTGGCTGGGTGATGCGCGTGAAAACGACGTATTTGAACATGCTGGCGCGCGTGACGTGATCCGCCGTGAGGATTTCGCCAAAACCGGCGCAACCACCATGCGTGAGGTACTTAACCGCATCCCTGGCGTCAGCGCGCCGGAAAACAACGGCACCGGCAGCCACGACCTGGCGATGAACTTTGGCATCCGGGGCCTGAACCCGCGCCTCGCCAGCCGCTCGACCGTCCTGATGGACGGCATCCCCGTCCCCTTCGCCCCTTACGGTCAGCCGCAGCTTTCACTGGCTCCCGTTTCGCCCGGCAACATGGATGCCATTGACGTGGTACGCGGTGGTGGTGCGGTGCGTTACGGACCGCAGAGCGTGGGCGGCGTGGTGAACTTTGTTACCCGTGCCATTCCGCAGGACTTTGGTATCGAGGCGGGCGTGGAAGGTCAGCTCAGCCCAACCTCTTCACAAAACAACCCGAAAGAGACGCACAACCTGATGGTGGGCGGCACAGCGGACAACGGTTTTGGCACCGCGCTGCTCTACTCCGGCACGCGCGGCAGTGACTGGCGCGAGCACAGCGCCACCCGCATCGACGACCTGATGCTGAAAAGCAAATATGCGCCGGATGAGGTGCACACCTTCAACAGCCTGCTGCAATATTACGACGGTGAAGCCGACATGCCCGGTGGCCTGTCTCGCGCGGATTACGACGCCGATCGCTGGCAATCCACCCGCCCGTATGACCGCTTCTGGGGTCGTCGCAAGCTGGCGAGCCTGGGCTACCAGTTCCAGCCAGACAGCCAGCATAAATTCAACATTCAGGGGTTCTACACCCAAACCCTGCGCAGCGGCTACCTGGAGCAAGGCAAACGCATCACCCTCTCGCCGCGTAACTACTGGGTGCGCGGTATTGAGCCACGCTACAGCCAGATCTTTATGATCGGCCCTTCCGCGCACGAAGTGGGCGTGGGCTATCGCTATTTGAATGAATCAACGCATGAAATGCGTTACTACACCGCCACCAGCAGCGGGCAGTTGCCGTCCGGCTCAAGCCCTTACGACCGCGATACGCGTTCCGGCACCGAGGCGCACGCCTGGTATCTGGATGACAAAATCGACATCGGCAACTGGACCATCACGCCGGGTATGCGTTTCGAACATATCGAGTCATACCAGAACAACGCCATCACAGGCACGCACGAAGAAGTGAGCTATAACGCACCGCTTCCGGCGTTGAACGTGCTCTATCACCTGACTGACAGCTGGAATCTTTATGCAAACACTGAAGGCTCGTTCGGCACCGTACAGTACAGCCAGATTGGCAAGGCTGTGCAAAGCGGCAATGTGGAACCGGAAAAAGCGCGAACCTGGGAACTCGGTACCCGCTACGACGACGGCGCGCTGACGGCGGAAATGGGGCTGTTCCTGATTAACTTTAACAATCAGTACGACTCCAACCAGACCAACGACACCGTCACTGCACGTGGCAAAACGCGCCATACCGGGCTGGAAACGCAGGCACGTTACGATCTGGGTACGCTAACGCCAACGCTTGATAACGTTTCCATCTACGCCAGCTATGCGTATGTGAACGCGGAAATCCGCGAGAAAGGCGACACCTACGGCAATCTGGTACCATTCTCCCCGAAACATAAAGGCACGCTGGGCGTGGACTACAAGCCAGGAAACTGGACGTTCAATCTGAACAGCGATTTCCAGTCCAGCCAGTTTGCGGATAACGCCAATACGGTGAAAGAGAGCGCCGACGGCAGTACCGGCCGCATTCCCGGCTTCATGCTCTGGGGCGCACGCGTGGCGTATGACTTTGGCCCGCAGATGGCAGATCTGAACCTGGCATTCGGTGTGAAAAACATCTTCGACCAGGACTACTTCATCCGCTCTTATGACGACAACAACAAAGGCATCTATGCAGGCCAGCCGCGCACGCTGTATATGCAGGGGTCGTTGAAGTTCTGATGTGTTAACGCCCGGCTTGCCGGGCTTTTAGCTGGAATGTGATTATGTTGGCATTTATCCGTTTTCTTTTTGCAGGCCTGCTGCTGGTGATCAGCCACGCCTTTGCCGCCACGGTTCAGGACGAACACGGCACGTTTACATTCGAAAAAACGCCACAACGGATTGTGGTGCTGGAACTCTCGTTCGCCGATGCGCTGGCCGCCGTGGACGTCAGCCCGATCGGTATTGCCGACGATAACGATGCAAAACGCATCCTGCCCGAAGTGCGTGCGCACCTGAAACCGTGGCAGTCCGTCGGAACGCGCGCGCAGCCGAGCCTGGAAGCCATTGCCGCTCTGAAACCAGACCTGATCATTGCCGACAGCAGTCGCCATGCGGGGGCGGCGTGAGCTGGCTGCTGGTCATGACCGCAGGAGGCGGATTTCGTCATACCCATGACAGAAACAAACTGATCCTCGCGGGTATCGCGCTGTCGGCCTTTTGTATGGGCCTTACCCGCATCACCCTGCTGCTGGCCGAAGATCATGCTTACGGCATCTTTTACTGGCTGGCAGGCGGAGTGTCCCACGCCCGCTGGCAGGATGTCTGGCAGCTCTTGCCGGTGGTGGTCACTGCAGTCCCTGTCGTGTTGCTGCTGGCGAATCTTTTTTAATATTTCATTCTCCATTTCAATGCGTTGTAGCTTTTTCCTCAGCTTACGTATTTCGATTTGTTCTGGTGTTATCGGAGAGGCTTTTGGTGTTTTGCCCTGACGCTCATCACGCAGTTGTTTGACCCATCTTGTCATTGTGGAAAGGCCAACATCCATAGCTTTGGCGGCATCTGCCACCGTGTATTTCTGGTCAACAACCAGTTGAGCGGATTCGCGTTTAAATTCTGCGCTAAAATTTCTTTTTTTCATTGGAGCACCTGTGTTGTTCTGAGGTAAGCATATCACCTCTGTTCAGGTGGCCAAATTCAGTGTGCCACTTCAAATATAAGCGAACTGAAGGATGCTGTTACGGAATATATTGAATACTATAACAGCAGAAGAATTAGCCTGAAATTAAAAGGTCTGACTCCAATTGAATATCGGAATCAGACCTATATGCCTCGTGTTTAACTGTCCAACTTTTTGGGGTCAGTACAGTTTGGGGCTTTAAAGGTTCGGGCAACCCCTGCTTTGACTTTGAAATAATCGCCCAATTCCTGCGAAAGATTCAGAC
>OFLK01000304.1_pt1 | contig 6392 bp, 10 predicted proteins | sample 1540851 | NCBI WGS metagenome assembly OFLK01 (sample SAMEA4413042, study PRJEB24355) | metagenome | biome: human; feature: gut; material: faeces | place: United Kingdom | collected 2010 | reverse complement strand
TTTCTCATCCTTTTGCTGTGTGAAAATTCATCAAAATGCAATTCTCTTAGCCTAAACCAGCCGCAGCTTCGTCTCTACTGCAACCCCAATAATCCGGCAGTTACCATTAATCGGCACGAGTGGCCATTGCGGGTTAAGGCCCTTCAGGTACTTCTGCCCACCATCGATCACCAGCTTCTTAAAAGTCGCCTCGTTCGAATCGGATAGCTTAGCTATAACCAGACTGCCATTTACCGCATCTCTACCGGTGTCGAAAAGTACATAGGTTCCTTCAGGTATGCTCAAGCCAGTAGGGGCTGTCATTGACTCGCCCTCAACGAGCAACCAGAACGCGTCACCCTGAATGTGAGCATTCGACTCAAGCCACAGATCTATATCTTTTAGGGTGTATGGCTCAACCGCTTCGCACCATGAACCAGCCTGGACACTGCTGATTACTGGATACTTGTTACCAGGATTGTAGGGGCCAGCGTACTCCACATCACCCTTAAGCGTGTCGTCAATGATCATACCGCCAGCTCCTACGGAGAAGTTCTTTTTGCCAAGGAACTGCAATATTTTTGCGATCTCGGAAAGGCTTGGCTCACGCCGAGCGTTCAGCCAATGACTTACCGCACCTTTAGTAATACCGAGGTGCTCCGCCAGCTGTTCCTGATTGATGCCCTGACTTTTCATCAGGGTCTTAGCTAAGTCGTACCATTTCATAGTCATACCCGAATGATACAAGTTGTATATATTTGCGCGAGACACAATTCGTATATTTTACTTGCGAACAAAGAATACAAAACGTATATTTAAGTTGTTTAAAGGAGACCCGACATGAACAATATCCGAAAAATCCGCAGAAACATCGGTTTGACTCAGCGACAGATTGCCGAAGAGCTGAACCTGTCGACAGGTGCGGTTTGCCATTACGAAAAAAATAAACGCAGCTTAAGCCTTGAGCAGTGCCGGGCGATTGTTGCAGCTCTGAATAAGCATGGCGCTTCAGTAAGCGTTGATGACGTTTTTCCACCAATCAGCAACAACGCCGCCTAATTGGCGGCCCTAACCACGAAAGGGAAAGCAATGCATTCACTTGCGTATCAACAGAGTACCGGACTTGAACAACGTCCGTTGATTTCGATTTATCAAAGTGTTCCGCGTAATAACCGTAAGCTAACTCGAATACGGGAGGCAGTTAAGGCCTGGCAAAAAGCTACGCCGGGCCAGTCTCAGGTCCACATTTCGCAACTGGTAGCCAAAGAGTGGTTGGCACGAGGTGGTCGTGGGTTACTGCTGGCCGGTTCAGAGCACAACACAAAACAGAACTTCTTCCGGATGATTAACGATCCTGGCCCGAAGAACGACAAGGGGTTGGCGCTGCTGATTCCAGTCATTGTCGATGTGATGACGCGGGATAACGAGCAGATCGCGCGCCGGTTCGGCTTGGTGAACGGCAAAACGAAAGAGGAGTTGATTGCTGATGCCATGAAGGAGTGCGCTGAAGCAAAGCAGGCTGTTCTTCTCGGCGTTCCAGAGCATCAGAAGCTGAAAGAGGTAAGCGAGGGTATAGCGTCGCTGTTCCGCCTCATGCCGGAGCAGGTAGGCCCGCTGATGACGATGGTCACGTCGATGCTGGGGGTTATGTGAGAGGCACCAGAAAAGAAAAAGCCCTTGAAGCGGTCACTTCAAAGGCCTTCCAAACACTGTGTTACGCCAAGTAACGGGAGTAAGTATGTCAAAAACTCGCAAAAAGTACCAGGAAAAAGAGGAACGTCGCCACCCAGATTCACCAGATGGCCTGGTTGTCGCTGCCTCAAAAAACCGGGCGTTCGCTGAGCGCTTTGTTGGCATGGCAAGACTGGCACTGATTCAGGCAGGGGTGAAGCATGGGCGTCGTTAAGTTAGTAGACAGGAACGGAGGCGCGTATTCCTCCAGGAGCTCTCGCGTGGATAACAGGAAGCAAGGTCACTTTGCCTTGTTCAGAAGCGCTCTCACGGCACCGTGGTCAAAGGATACGGCTAAGTTAGCCCTGTGGGTGCGCCTGCTTGGTGAAGCTCGCTTTAAGCCTGGCAGCGTTGAATTTGCTGGCCGCGAATGGATGCTTGGGGCGGGGCAGTTGGTCACCACCACCGCCATCTTGGCAAGAAAACTTCGCGATCAGGACGGCAACGAGAAGAGTTCAAAAGCTGTTGAGCGAATGCTGAATTTCTTCTGCCGGGAAGGGATGTTAAGCACCAAAGGAACACCCTTCGGAACCGTGATTACCATCACAAATTACTGTGAATATCAGGGTATTTCAGGCGTCGAAGGTAGTGACGAGCCTCCCGTCGAGCCCAAACCCAGTGCTGGCGCGGTCTTGAAGTTTGCACCCGTCGAAGGGGGTGACGAACCACCCGTCGAACAGAACAAGAATGGAGTTAACAAGAATAATAAAACCCCCCTTACCCCCCAGGGGGAAAAATCGCTCGCTCAGGATGTGATGGATTACTTCAACGAGCTTACAGGAAGCCGCTGCGCTGCCTTAGCGCCTTTCGAAAAAGCGCTTACCACGGTGAAGAGCAAAGACCAGTGCTACACCGCCGAAGAGCTGAAGCTGGTTATCCGCTGGGCCCATGTGAACTGGGGTCACAGCTTCAAGCCAGAGAACCTGTGCCGTATGACCCGCTTTGATGGATACCTGTCAGACGCCCTGATATGGGCAGATGGTCATGGCAGCAACCCGAAAGCCTGTCCGCACGAAGAGATCATCAAGCTCTGGAATGAAAAATTCCCTTCGAAGGCCGTTTCGCTGCATGAGTGGAACCGCCGCCGTCCGGCCTATCGAGACCTGGAAGCTGTGTGGAACGGCAAAACCACCCAGGGAAACTGGCGAGAACTGAAGCACATGGGAATGGCCTTCGAGCTGATTAGCAAGTCTTCCCTGTTCGGCACCAGAGGCGATCAGCCATGGCTGACTCTCGACTGGATACTGAATCCGAAGAACTGGGGATCTGTCTACGAGCAGGCCATCAACGAGCACCGTGAGCGCAAGGGAGTCAAAGCATGAGCCGTTTTATTGATTTATACGTTGAGCAGGCCGTCATTGGCGGAATAATGCTTGCAGCAGGTCGCGCAGATGGCGCCGACATGGCTACCGATGCGATTGAGGGGCTGACTGAGGACCACTTCACAGCAACGCCTCACAAGGTGGCTCTGCGGTCCTATAAGCGCCTTAACGAATCCGGGGAGAAGATAGACCTGCTGACACTGACCAGCGACCTTGAGCGCCTTGGAGCGCTGGAGAGTGCGGGCGGATTCGCTTACCTGGCTGAATGCAGCAAGAACACACCGTCGTTCGCGAACCTTGCCTCGTACTGCGAAAAGTTGCGGGAAATGCATCTCGGCCGCCGGATGACCCTGGCGCTACAGGTAGGGATCCAGAAGCTGTCCGAACCATCCAGTGAGGGTATCGCTGACATCATCGGCAACATACAGGCCGATATCTCCGGTATTGAGCACAGTGCGGACTATGGCACTGAGCACATCACCACCGGGATCGACATGTCGTTAGAGACTATCCAGTCGATTATCAGCGGTGATATCTGGAAGCACAAAACCGAGCTGGGCATGGCGACCATTGATAGCGCTTTTGGGGGATTCAATAACACCGATTTCATCGTAGTCGGCGGGCGCCCTGGAATGGGTAAAACCATGTTCAGCACCACCGTAACCGAGACAGTCGGACTGAAAAACAAAAAGCCTGTGCTGTTCTTCAGCCTGGAAATGCCAGTTGATCAGATCTCCGAACGTGTCGCGTTCCACCGGGCCCGGGTGAGCAAAGAGGATTTACTCAGCAAGCAGAGCGGCGTGATGGATGGTGCCTGGGGAAAGGTCGGCCACTGCATGAAGGATTTCATCGAAGCCCCGATCTATATCAACGACAAGCCATCCCTCAGCGTTCATCAGGTGCGAGCGGAAGCCAGGCGAATGAGCAAGAAACTGGGTGGACTTGGTGTGGTCATTGTCGATTACCTCCAGAAGATGCGCATGTCTGACCCTGAGAACATGAACCGCAGCGTAGGGGAGATCGCCACCGGCCTGAAGAACCTGGCGAAAGAGTTGCGTTGCCCGGTCATCGCACTGGCTCAGCTTAACCGTAAGGTCGAAGAACGTGCTAATAAGCGCCCGGTCGCAGCTGACCTCCGCGAGTCCGGTGTTATCGAGCAGGAAGCCGATGTGATTTTCATGATCTACCGGGATGAGAAATACAACCCGAACACCGAACTGAAAGGCATCACCGAAATCATCTGTGTGAAGTCCCGCCATGCGCCGGGGGCAGAAAAGACCTACCACTTCAGCAGCCGCTACTCCGGCCTGGACCCGGTAGATTTCACCTACAGCGGCCAGATGCAACAGGAGGCTGACTATGAGTGCTAAGACGATGAAAGGCAAACAGGCAATTCTGCGTTATCTCGAAACGCACCGGACCTTCACAGCGAAGGATGTGGCCACAGAGTGCGGCATGACCATCAACTGCATCACGAAGAACGCTATCGATCTGGAGCGGGCCCGCAAGATTGTCCGGGTGAGCAAGGTCTGGCGAACGGTGACTTATCGCCTGGCTACGCCGGAAGAGCAGGCCGGGACCGCGCGCAGCTGCACCAACGGAATATTTCATGAGTGCCGCAACAGCGCGGCGATGAAGCGAGTATTGATGGTTTGGGGGAGGGCTGGGGTATGAAAATTATAAAACTGAGTCAGCAGGCAACAGTTTCTCGTCCGGTCGATTCGATTATCGGTTGGGAAGAGAAAACAATCTACGAGCCAGTTTTTGTTGTGGCTGAGCATATTGAGTCGTTTTTGTTTGCTGGAGTAAGCCACATCAAAATGACCTCGGGCGAAAAGATAGTTGTACGAGAAACACCTGAGGAAATTCTCGCGCTGCTTGGCGTCGTTGTTCAAACGGATAGCCTGAAAACATGGGGTGAAATTGCGCAGAAGGAGGCCGCCCAATGAGCAACATCGACAAACAGGCGCTGCGTGAAGCAGCGGAAAAGGCGACGAAAGGTCAGTGGGCTGTTGAGTTCGACGATGAGATTTACTCCACTGACGGCGTGAACAATGAGCAAATAGCCATGGTGTTCAGCGAAAACGAAGTGCGTGATGCTGCATTCATCGCCGCAGCCAATCCCGCTACCGTGCTGGCGCTGCTGGATGAGCTGGAAGCCAAAGACAAGCAGATTGCCGAGCTGGAGACGCGGGAGGTGATACTCCCTCAGCGAATGGATCCTGAGGGGTATCACATCGACGAAGCCTATATGGTAGCAGCCGAAGATGGTGAGTATCTTGACCGCGACGAAGTTATCGAAGCGATGCGTACTGCCGGAATCCGCATCAACGGGGAGGGCTGATATGGTTATTTGGTCGCTTTTTGATGGTTCTGGGATTATGGGGCTTCCTTGGGCTGAATGTGGTCACACCGTTTACTGTTTTAATGCCTCATCGGGTAATCATGGTGAATATGTAGGACGGAATGAGCATCCGTTAGTTCATCACATCGATATGTGGATTGATGGAGATTTTGCGGAGAAGTGCGTCACGATGAACATTCCCAGTCCAGACATTATCTTTGCTTTCCCCGACTGCACAGAGCTTGCGGTATCAGGTGCGAAGCATGATAGCCACACAAGTCTTGCTTCCGTAGATAACGCGAAAATGGTGCAGAAAATTGCGGAGGAATTCGGCGCTAAATGGATGGTTGAGAATCCGGTAGGAAAAATGTCAACGGCATGGCGCAAGCCGGATTACTACTTTCACCCGTATGAATACGGAGGACATATGCACGGACGCGAGGAAAGCTTTCACCCGAAAATGCCAGCGTATGACGGTTACACGAAAAAAACATGTATTTGGGCTGGCGGTGGGTTTGTCATGCCAGATAAAAAACCGGGACCGGTGAATATTGGACTGTTTTGGGGGTGGCGTTGGTTAGGTGGCAACTCACCGCGTACGAAGCAACTACGTTCACTTACGCCACGCGGATTCGCCAGAGCGGTATTTTTAGCAAATCGGGAGGACTAACCTATGAGCACTATTACCAGAGAATTCACCAAAGAGCAGTTACAGCAAATTATCGAAACTGACCACGTTCAATGCGGTGAGGCTTCGGCGCTGGCGCGTATCGCGCTGGCATCGCTCGAAGCGGAGCCTGCCATTCATCGCTGGCGCAGGGTGACCTTTGAGCCATACGGCCCTTATCCTTGGCATTACGGTAATTTTATCGGCTTCTCAAAACCAGTTGATGGGATTGAGGACGAGTATTATTACGCCGCCCCGCCAGCGCCGGTATCTGTGCCCGCTGCGATGGAAATGGATGATGACTTTGACAGCGCGTTTGAACACGGAAAAGCTGTCGGCTGGAACGCCT
>OFLK01000301.1_pt1 | contig 6747 bp, 8 predicted proteins | sample 1540851 | NCBI WGS metagenome assembly OFLK01 (sample SAMEA4413042, study PRJEB24355) | metagenome | biome: human; feature: gut; material: faeces | place: United Kingdom | collected 2010 | reverse complement strand
TGCATTAAGCATCCGTCTGAGCGGTAAGCGTATCCGACCTGGTGAGTGACAGTCTGAGAGACCGGTTAAGTGGTGGCCCGGGAGTAATGAGTTTGGGGAGGGTACCAGAATGCCAGTCTGGTGCGGTATGCTGACAGTATCACGTTAATTGTAGCATAAAGTGATGAGAGGCTAATGGAAGTTAAAACCAAAGAGGACTGGCTGTATCAGTTCCGTCGTTGTTCATCCCGGGAGACACTGGAAAAGTGATTTCCCACACGCGTTATAAACTTACCCCTGCGGAGCTGGAAACCTTCAACTCTGCGGTCGATCACCGACTGGCAGAACTGACAATGAACAAGCTTTACGATCGTGTTCCCGCTTCAGTCTGGAAATATGTCATCTGAGCGTTCGGTAATCACAACGGCATCGCGCCAGGTGTTATCCGCTTTGTGATTCTTATTGGCTCTTCTCAGGTTATTAAAAGCTGAATATGTTCCTGTTGTCGGGAACCAGGATAATGTCGGGAACGTTAAGCTGTATAACGACAACAAAGAATTCGAAATCAAAAGGGAATGGTGTCCGGAGGTGTGGGTGATCATGGGCTGATTTTCGGGTATTAACGGCCTGTATCTGCTGAGGTTTTCTCGTATTTACCGGGGATCCGGTGCGTTACTGTCTGGCACAGCAAACGCAGAGGCGGCGGGGCGTTCTGCCCCGTTGATTCCGGATAATCCCTCCCCTGTAACCTACTGCAACAGTACAAATACACTGACGTCTGAAACGACAGCCAGAATCAGCACAGGCAGTAACGTCAGTAGAAAGAGCAGACGATCGGTATTTCGGTAATAGCCTGAGGAAGCTGTTGACGCGCAGCTCGGGCAGCATTCCGTATTATGAGTAATTGCGTTACTACAATCCCTGCACACCGTTTTGCGTATCACCATAACGCCCTCCTCACAGTTTTATCCGTAACCGGTTTTTTGCATTAAAAAAACAACGCTGAAAATTCAACCGTCAGTCCGGAGACGACAGTCGGGGTATCACTGAGTGCCTGAGACATTGCCCGGTTGGAGATCACTTCAGGGACTCTGCACATTTTTTACAGCGTGGTTATTCCGTATGAACGAAACCATACGGAGATTTAACCATGACACACGAGTACAACCCCTTCTGGCAACAACGTATCCGTGAGACGGTGCTGCGCGCACTGGATGTTCATCCCCGCCTGACGGCATTGCGGGTTGACCTGCGTCTCCCGGATGTACCGGCAGCAACGGACGCAGCTGTGATATCCCGCTTCATCAATGCCCTGAAAGCCCGAATCAACGCTTACCAGAAGCGTAAGCGCCGTGAAGGTAAACGCGTACATCCCACGACCCTGCATTACGCCTGGGCCCGGGAATTCGGGGAGCTTAAAGGCAAAAAACACTATCACCTCCTGCTGCTGGTCAACCGGGATACCTGGTGTCGTGCCGGCGATTACCGCGCTCCGAGATCACTGGCCGGGATGATTAAACAGGCCTGGTGCAGTGCCCTGGGGGTGGATGCCGGGCCTTATGCCACGTTGGCGCATTTTCCTGACACGTCGGCGGTGTGGCTGGAACGCGATGATGACACTGGCTTTCAGCAGGTGCTGGAACGTGCTGACTATCTGGCGAAGGAACATACCAAAGCTCACGCCACTGGTGAGCGCAACTTTGGCTGCAGTCGTAGCTGAGCCCGACAGACGAGTTATCTGACCTCAGTGTGATGACGCGCTCACGGCCACCACACTGATTTTCCCTTCTGAGACCGGACTGAAACCGCCATTCACACCAGACCAGGCTGCCCGTACCGGGACGGCTGTTGCCTGCGTGTCGTCTGGCGCTAAGGAACATATACTATGTACGCAAAATCTTTTCTCGCACTTGATGGCAACGGACGTCTGACCGGTGCCCGTACCGCACAGACTGCACCTTATGATCGCTACACCTGCCACCTTTGCGGCAGTGCACTCAGATACCACCCGCAATACGACACTGAACGTCCCTGGTTTGAACACACTGACGACGGGCTGACAGCGCACGGTCAGCAGTGTCCTTATGTCAGACCGGAACGCAGGGAGGTACGCTTGATTCAGCGTCTGCAGCAATTCGTACCGGATGCCTTACCCGTGGTGCGTAAAGCCAGCTGGCACTGCAGACAATGTCACCACGATTATTATGGGGAGCGGTACTGCACACACTGCCAGACCGGGCGCTTCAGTGAGGAGGTGGTAGCAGGATGAACGGCATAAAAATGGGGCTGGGGATCACGCCGGGTGAGCACATTATCAGTGCCAACTCTGCGCTCAGCAGAAATATCCGGCATTGTTTCTGCCTTTCCTGTCGTGGCCGGTTGATTTTGCAGACAGATGCTCAAGGGGCGTGGTTTGAGCATGATTTACATGCCCTGAGTGCGCAACAGAAGGCGGCCTGTGTGGTGCTGAATCCGGAGAAGTCCCACCCTTACATTGAGGATATGGCGATGTTTTTATCACCATTACCGGTCGTGCTGGAGTGGCATTGTGTGATGTGTGAGCAGTTTTTTCATGGGAAGAAGTTCTGTGAGGCCTGTGCTACGGGGATTTATTGCAGAGCGGTATGTACGAGGTCTGTTTACAGCTACCAGCCAGACTTGTTTGAGGACTGCGGAGGCGCGAGTACTTAATCCAAAATCGCCGCTCTGCGCAGGGCGTTCAGAGGTATCGCAACCTGCATTTTATCCGGTGTTTCGCACCTGCCCCGTTCGTGACACAACGGCGCGACACCGGATATCCGCAGTCCTGCTTACCTGAATAAAACCCGGGGTATTGATTGGTAGTGTGGTGCGGAATCGTACTGTGATCTCGCATTCGCCGAATTCGCACTGTGGTGTCAATCAACCATACGTGAGAGTCCTCTCCGTATTTATCAGTGCCTCAGGACGATTTCTGCATAGTTAATCCAGGGGCTGCATTGTTCATTTCCCTGCTAATGGACGTGACATCCAGGATATTAACGATCCTGATTTCCCTGAGCAGTATCAGCGCTTATTGGCACGTCTGGATTATCTGACGAAGCCCGGTACTAAAGCATCAGGCCAGCGTAACTCTGGCTACAGCGGTTTTTGACCTGTTGGTAAGCGTCAACGGAGCACCGTATTGACGCTTATTTATTGGTGAGTACTACGTTCCATGGCAGGAGTTCATCAACTCGGTTGGAAGGCCATTCCGGCAGTACGCTCAGGATATGGCGCAGATACGCTTCCGGATCGATACCGTTCAGACGGCAGGTGCCGATCAGCCCGTACAACAGTGCTCCACGCTCGCCGCCGTGATCGCTGCCAAAGAACATAAAGTTTTTCTTTCCGAGACAGACTGCACGAAGCGCTCTTTCCGCAGCATTATTATCCGCCTCCGCCAGACCGTCATCACTGTAATAACAGAGGGCATCCCACTGATTCAGTACATAGCTGAACGCTTCGCCCAGTCTGGATTTTTTCGACAGCGTACCATTCTTCTCCACCATCCATTCATGCAGCGACGTCAGTAACACTTTGCTTCGCTGCTGCCTGACGGCAAGACGCTCTGACTCCGGTAATCCCCGTATTTCATCCTCGATGGCGTACAGTTCACTGATTCGCTTCAGGGCTTCTTCTGCCGTCGCACTTTTGCTGCTGATGTATACATCGTGGATTTTTCGCCGGGCATGGGCCCAGCACGCAACTTCTGTTAGTGCACCACCTTCACGTTCTGCACTGAACAACCTGTCGTAACCTGTGAACGCATCCGCCTGCAGGATACCCCGGAAGGGGCGGAGGTGTTGCTCCGGGTGTTTCCCCTGCCGGTTCGGCGAGTACGCGAACCAGACCGCTGGAGGAGATGACGAACCCACATTGCGATCATCCCGGACATACGTCCAGATACGCCCTGTTTTCGCCTTTTTCTGACCCGGTGCCAGTACCTTTACCGGTGTGTCATCAGTGTGAACCTTGCGGGTGTTCATTACATAACGGTACAGGGCATCATTCACCGGTGTCATTAACTGGCAGCACGCGTCAACCCAGTTGGAGAGTAAGGCCCGGCTCAGTTCGACACCCTGGCGGGCAAAGATTTCACTCTGACGATACAGTGGCAGATGTTCGCAGTATTTTCCCGTTAACACGCGGGCAAGTAATCCGGGGCCCGCGATACCACGCTCTATCGGGCGGGACGGCGCCGGTGCTTCAACAATACAGTCACATTTTGTACAGGCTTTTTTTACCCGTTCTGTGCGGATCACTTTCAGGGCACTGCTCACCAGTTCCAGCTGTTCAGCGCTGACTTCCCCCAGATAATCCAGCTCACCGCCACACTCCGGGCAACAGCTTTCTTCTGGCTCCAGGCGGTGTATTTCACGGGGAAGGTGTGCCGGTAACGGACGACGATGGCGCGACTGTCGCAACTGGCGGGGAACCTGAGGATCGTCTTCCCGCCCACTGTAACGATCGCTGTCCTGTTCACGTTGTTTCAGCAGAGCCTCAGCCAGTTCAACTTCACGACGCAGTTTTTCAGAACGGGTACCGAACAGCATCCGGCGCAGTTTTTCTATCTGAGCCCGCAGATGTTCTATTTCCCGTTCATCTTCTTCGATCTTTTCTTCGGCACGTGTCAGTGCAGAGCGCAGGAAGGCTTCCGTCTCTTCAACCAGACTCAGTTGCTGGTCTTTCTGACGGAGGGCTTCAGCCTGCTCAGAGAGCAATCTTTCCAGCTCTGCGATGCGAATGAGGTATTTCTGACTCATGACCGTTTTTATAATGCGGTCAGGAGTTTTTTACAACATTGTCAGTGAGTTACGGCTGGATGTTTTTGGCTGACGCCAGTCCAGCTTATCGAGGAGCATTGCCAGTTGCGAGCGGGTAATGGATACCTTGCCGTCACGTACCGCAGGCCAGATAAACTGGTCTTCCTCCAGGCGTTTGGTGAACAGGCACAGACCATCAGCATCAGCCCAAAGAATTTTGACGGTGTCACCCCGTCGGCCACGGAAGATAAACAGGTGACCGGAGAAGGGATTATCATTCAGCACATGTTGTACCTGTTCTCCCAGTCCGTTGAAGGATTTACGCATATCGGTAACGCCGGCAACGAGCCAGATACGGGTACCTGATGGGAGTGAGATCATCTTCCCCTCCCGGTCAGTTCACGGATCAACACTGTGAGCAGCTCTGGCGATGGATTTTCCAGCGTCATGTTACCGTGACGGAATTCCACCTTGCAGGAACTGGCACTGACTCTGGTCTGAGTGGAAGTGGATAAAGACGGCGCAATGGCCGCCACAGGTTCTTTCTGCTCATCCGGCGTTATTTCTACAGGTAATAATTCAACGCCAGTGTCAGAAGAGGTCGTTACCGGAAGACGCCGCGAAACACGCCCTTCGTTCTGCCAGAGCCTGAGCCATTTGAAAATAACATTATCATTGACGCCATTTTCACGTGCAATCTGTGCAACACAAGGGAAGGTGCGAACAAGTCCCTGATATGAGATCATGTTTGTCATCTGGAGCCATGGAACAGGGTTCATCATGAGTCATCAACTTACCTTCGCCGACAGTGAATTCAGCAGTAAGCGCCGTCAGACCAGAAAAGAGATTTTCTTGTCCCGCATGGAGCAGATTCTGCCATGGCAAAACATGGTGGAAGTCATCGAGCCGTTTTACCCCAAGGCTGGTAATGGCCGGCGACCTTATCCGCTGGAAACCATGCTACGCATTCACTGCATGCAGCATTGGTACAACCTGAGCGATGGCGCGATGGAAGATGCTCTGTACGAAATCGCCTCCATGCGTCTGTTTGCCCGGTTATCCCTGGATAGCGCCTTGCCTGACCGCACCACCATCATGAATTTCCGCCACCTGCTGGAGCAGCATCAACTGGCCCGCCAATTGTTCAAGACCATCAATCGCTGGCTGGCCGAAGCAGGCGTCATGATGACTCAAGGCACCTTGGTCGATGCCACCATCATTGAGGCACCCAGCTCGACCAAGAACAAAGAGCAGCAACGCGATCCGGAGATGCATCAGACCAAGAAAGGCAATCAGTGGCACTTTGGCATGAAGGCCCACATTGGTGTCGATGCCAAGAGTGGCCTGACCCACAGCCTGGTCACCACCGCGGCCAACGAGCATGACCTCAATCAGCTGGGTAATCTGCTGCATGGAGGGGAGCAATTTGTCTCAGCCGATGCCGGCTACCAAGGGGCGCCACAGCGCGAGGAGCTGGCCGAGGTGGATGTGGACTGGCTGATCGCCGAGCGCCCCGGCAAGGTAAGAACCTTGAAACAGCATCCACGCAAGAACAAAACGGCCATCAACATCGAATCCATGAAAGCCAGCATCCGGGCCAAGGTGGAGCACCCATTTCGCATCATCAAGCGACAGTTCGGCTTCGTGAAAGCCAGATACAAGGGGTTGCTGAAAAACGATAACCAACTGGCGATGTTATTCACGCTGGCCAACCTGTTTCGGGCGGACCAAATGATACGTCAGTGGGAGAGATCTCACTAAAAACTGGGGATAACGCCTTAAATGGCGAAGAAACGGTCTAAATAGGCTGATTCAAGGCATTTACGGGAGAAAAAATCGGCTCAAACATGAAGAAATGAAATGACTGAGTCAGCCGAGAAGAATTTCCCCGCTTATTCGCACCTTCCTTGATAGTGTTTTATGTTCAGATAATGCCCGATGACTTTGTCATGCAGCTCCACCGATTTTGAGAACGACAGCGACT
>OFLK01000288.1_pt1 | contig 7797 bp, 8 predicted proteins | sample 1540851 | NCBI WGS metagenome assembly OFLK01 (sample SAMEA4413042, study PRJEB24355) | metagenome | biome: human; feature: gut; material: faeces | place: United Kingdom | collected 2010 | reverse complement strand
ATACCAATCGTCGTTCCAGCAGCGCCTTGAGCAATGATACGCGCATCGCAAAGCAGCCCATTTGAAGCGAGGATCGACGCAAGTCGGTCTACATGCACTATGTGATAAATTTTAGGCTGCATAGGTATAGTCATTTAGCACCCTTCTCCATGATTTTTATTATATAAGTTTTTGTTTTGTTTGTTAATTTATACGTATTGTTAGCTCTCTAAAACCTTACCTACTATGACCAGCTCATCATGATATGTGAGGTTAAAAGCTTCCTTCTTTGCATGGTTTGGACTTCAAACCAACTGCTTTGCTGCTCATTAGCCGCAACCAGGCTGCATATTATCATCGCATATGTTTGTAAAATTGACCGTAATGCAGGCGAAAAATGGCCTAGATTTTCCAGTCTGAAAATTATCATTTTGAATTAATGGGATAGCTTCTGCTTAGGGTCAGAGTGGAATAGCGTAAAAAAGTACCTTCACACGTATATCAGTCCTGATTTCATTAGGAGTTAGGACATGAACCGGACATGACAATAGTGCGCTTAATTCTTCATGCAATCCTCCCATATCAAAGAGGGAGGTCTTTTTTCCTGCATCGACCAGCAAATCGAGATCACTGACTTCTGTATCTGTCCCTTTTGCAACAGAGCCAAAAATACGGGGGTTATGCAGACCATATTTATGTACGAGCTCTCTGATAGCTTCGCGGTGTTTTTCCAGCTCAAGTGAGGGTTTCATGACGATTGTCCTGTTATGTGGCGGCTGAATACTGTGTTGATGATACTATCGGTAAATCAATTGCGTGAGACAATAGTGGGACGGGTGATACTTATGGCTTGGCATAAGGTGAGACAGGCACAGAAATTGACGGGGAAAGCTCGTTCCAGTCTGTACCGTGATATGTCATCAGGCCGCTTGTCATACAGGACTGATTCGGACGGTGGGCGCTCCATTGATACAAGCGAGTTAATCCGAGTCTATGGAGAGTTGAGACAAGAAGGGACAGTGTCACGGGACACTGAGAGACATAGTGATGAGACACACAATCAGGTAATGAGTGAACTTATTCGTGAAATAAAATCCCTTCGTGATGAAGTTTCCGGGCTAAGGAACGAATTGCAGGAGGTGAGACGCATAGAGGACAAGACGGAAGTCGCTGAAACATCAAATAAAAAACAGTCTTGGTGGCGGCGTTTAATCTCATAGTGTCCTGTTACTAGACTCTCCAGAGACTGTTACTATAGTTGTTTGAAGGCTGTTTCTATACTTAACTTGGCGTTTTGAAAAGGTTTTTTGCTGGAGAGTTATCTTGACGCGATCCGTGGTTGCGGCGTAAATTAGCCCCTGAAACGAAAAAACCACCTGGGGAGGTGGTTTGATCGAAGGTTAAGTCAGTTGGGGAACTGCTTAACCAGGTAACTGGCTTCGAGAGAGCGCAATTACCAAATCCGTCCTTCCAGTGTAGCCGTAGTAAGGCTACAACTTCAAGAACTCTGTAACCACTCGGTTATAAATTTCCGCTCTCTCAAGCCCGTTACCATTGGCCGCTGCCAATGGCGATTAGTCGTGTCCATCCGGGTTGGGATCATGTTTGTTAGTTACCGGGTGAGACGCAGTGGTCGGACTGAACGGGGGGTTCGTGCATACAGTCCAGCTTGGAGCGAACTGCCTACCCGGAACTGAGTGTCAGGCGTGGAATGAGATAAACGCGGCCATAACAGCGGAATGACACCGGTAAACCGAAAGGCAGGAACAGGAGAGCGCACGAGGGAGCGACCCACCGGAAACGGTGGGGATCTTTAAGTCCTGTCGGGTTTCGCCACCACTGATTTGAGCGTCAGATTTCGTGATGCTTGTCAGGGGGGCGGAGCCTATGGAAAAACGGCAACGCCGCATCCTTTTTCCAGCCTCTCCTGATTTGAGCGTTACACGCTTAATCCCGTCATCCGTTAGCTGGCAACGCCCGCCGCAGTCTCACGGCAAGAGCGTAGCGACCGAGTGAGCGAGGAGGCGTCATTTCACCGGCACTGGCATTTTGCACTTACACTTAGCACCTGCATTTTTCACCTGCCACATGAAGCACTTCCCTGAATTACCACTCCGATCTAACATATTAAGCCAGTATACACTCCGCTAGCGCTACGTGACTGGTTCAGGGCTGCGCCCCGAAACCCGCCAAAAGCCACTGACGCGCCTGCGGCTTGTCCAACACCGCGCCGACCGGGAAAATATTTCCCGCCCGTCCCGGCGTTATCAGGAGGCCGGCTTGGCAGACAAACGCAGCAAAATGCTCACGATGTGGGTGACTGAGGATGAGCACCGGCGGCTGCTGGAACGCTGCGACGGCAAACAGCTCGCGGCCTGGATGCGGCAGACGTGCTTGGACGAGAAGCCAGCCCGCACCGGCAAACTTCCGTCGCTCTCGCCGGCGCTGCTTCGTCAGCTTGCCGGCATGGGTAACAACCTCAATCAGATCGCCAGGCAGGTTAATGCCGGTGCGGGCAGCGGGCACGACCGCGTGCAGGTGGTCGCCGCGCTGATGGCCATCGATGCCGGACTCGAACGGCTGCGGCACGCTGTACTGGAAAAGGGGGCAGACGATGATCGTTAAGTTTCACCCGCGTGGGCGTGGCGGCGGCGCCGGTCCGGTGGATTATCTGCTCGGTAAAGACCGGCAGCGTGACGGCGCCACTGTCCTGCAGGGGAAGCCGGAAGAGGTGCGGGAGCTTATCGACGCCTCGCCCTACGCCAAAAAATACACCTCCGGCGTGCTGTCCTTTGCCGAAGAGGACTTACCGCCCGGCCAGCGTGAAAAGCTGATGGCGAGCTTCGAGCGGGTTCTGATGCCCGGACTCGATAAAGACCAGTACAGCGTGCTGTGGGTTGAGCACCAGGACAAGGGGCGGCTGGAGCTGAACTTCCTGATCCCGAACACGGAGCTGCTGACCGGCAGACGTCTCCAGCCGTATTACGACCGCGCTGACCGTCCGCGCATCGATGCCTGGCAGACCATCGTGAACGGCAGGCTGGGACTGCACGACCCGAACGCGCCGGAAAACCGGCGGGCGCTGGTCACGCCGTCCGCGCTGCCGGAAGCGAAGCAGGAGGCCGCTCAGGCGATTACGCGGGGTTTACTGTCCTTAGTCTCGTCCGGGGAGCTGAAAACCCGTCAGGACGTCACTGAGGCGCTGGAAAATGCGGGTTTTGAGGTGGTGCGCACCACGAAAAGCAGCATCAGCATTGCCGACCCGGACGGGGGGCGAAACATCCGACTGAAGGGAGCCATCTATGAACAGTCTTTTAACGCTGGCGAAGGACTTAGAGCAGAAATCGAAAGCGCAGCAGCAGAGTACCGGCGAGATGCTGAAAGCCGCATTCAGCGAGCACGAGAAGTCTGTCAGAGCGGAACTGAGCGAAAGCGAGAAGAGAATCAGCGCCGCCATCCTCGACCACGACAGGAAGCTGTCCTCAGCCATGAGCCAGCGCACGAAAGGGATGGTTCGCATGGTCAGCCAGACGTGGCTGACCATCGTCCTGGTCTCCGTGCTGCTGATCGCCTCGGGCGCGGGCATTCTGTGGTGGCAGGGGAACCGGATACTCGAGAACTACACGATCATCCGGGAGCAGAAGAGCACGCAGGCGATGCTGTCAGAGCGGAACAGCGGCGTTCAGCTCTCAACCTGCGGAGACCAGAGACGCCGATGCGTGAGGGTGAATCCGCAAGCGGGCGGATTCGGAGAGGACTCGAGCTGGATGATACTGGCGGGGAAATAGCACATGACGGAGCTGGAAAAACAGTTGCTGAGCGCATTAGAGCAGCTACAGCAGGACTACTCGAAAAGGCTGGACGAGTGGGAGAACGCCTTCGCGGAATGGCGGACGATGTCTGGTCTTATGCAACGGGAGAACGCGGCGCTGAGCGAGCGCGTCACGGGATTGAGCAGGCAGGTGCAGAGTTTGAGCGATCAGCTGCGCCGGTTGTCGCAAGGCTGAACGGCATCGAGGCACACCGGGAGCAGGCGCGGGCGGCACAGCACCAGAAAGCGCTGGAGCTCCAGCGGGCACAGCGACAGAAAACCTATAACGGGCCAACGCTGGGCTGATTCAGCCTGCCTGACACCTGACAAACCCCAAGAATAAGGGCTTCAAAAATTCCCGCTAAATACGTCGTGATGAAAATATCACGGCTCAAAAGAGGGGGATTTATGAAGATACTAAAAGCGCTCAGGCTGATACTGCAATGCGCCAAACTGGCAATGGATCTGTGGGAGCGATATGGGGGAAAGTGGCCTTTTTAGTGCTTTACCCCGTATTTATACGCGAAAACTGCTGTCATTCACCTGGCTGCATGGCTATGCAGTCCGGTGAAATTTATCAGGCGCAGGCGGCGCGGTTTACCGGGGAGTTTGCTGCCGGTTTTGCCGGGCTGACGCCGCATTCGCGGCGAACCCGTCCGGGGCGGTGCGGGCAAGGGATGTTATGGTAAATGGGAGCAGATCTGCATGTATAAAAAAGCCGTCTATATAGACGGCTTTTTTATGCCTATCTGATGATTTAGCTATATGCGCTCACGCTGTTCTCATTTAAATCTGAAGCAAAAAATAGCCTTTAATTACATAAAGATCGATCTGGCAGCATAGCTTGACGAGATCTACTACGAGAAGTTATTTGAAATTTTACGGGTTGAAATTGTGGTTGCATGGGGTCTCGTTAGAGGTAGTACAAAAAGATCTTGAAGTCCGCAGCGATCCCTGGTTACACTGTTGTGCAAGAACTGATCGATGTTTAAAACGGGTTGCACTAATGGCTTTTATCTCTTTATCAAATTTGGCAGCGAAGACCGGAAGAGTGGTCCAGTCGCAGCATGTTACAGCCACGCAAACGAAAAAAAGCACAGGCGCTGTGGAGCTAGGCTTCCGCTTGAGTAAAAGCGCTATGGACGAGACAGGAATTGCTATTGGGGATCGTGTAGACATTCTTTACGACAAAGACGAAAACCAATGGATGATTAAGAAAATTAGTGAGGGTGGCTTTGGTGTTTCTGGGCAAAAAAACAAGCATGGTGGGTACTCATCATGTGCTGTTAGATTGACCTTACGTCCTGGTTTTCCGCGTCTTTCGGAGGATGAGGATGAAAACAAAAAGCTTCTTTCAGATGATTCAATCACTCAGCTAAGTGAAGGTGTAATCATTTTCAGGCTGGGTGATGAATAGGAAAGACCAAAAAGGAAAGGCAGAGTTAGTGAACGTCGCCAAACAATCGACTAACTCCGCCTTCTGGTCAACACATCACTACCTTTGGAAGGGTGGAGTGTTATGGGCGGCATTATGTTCATAAACTTGCATTCTAATAAAGAAGAAATCATTTCTTTTGATGAGTGTGAACACGACATTTTCTATTCTGTTAGGTGCGGTGCTATTGACTTTGGTCTCTTAACTTTATGTTTTTAAACATATATGAGGCTACACATATGCGCGCTTTATCAATACCTCCCTCAGTTGCCCGAGCCAGCCTAGCGAGTAAATTTTCGTCTCATTTGAAAGTTATCTCGCTCTTCAACTCGATGCAGGATTCCCAAGTGGTGGTCCTGTCATCTCTGATCGAAGGCCATCATCTCACCAGTTCTGGTAACAATGTTAAAGCTGACTTTGAAGTCACTCGCTTACCAGCAATCATCGAGATGCTAGAGAAAAAATATTTTTTCCCTATTCGTCATCTAAATGTCTCTGTTAAATCAGTAACTACGGGAAGGATGACTGTTCAAACTGTCTATCTCATAGAGCCTGAGCATATCGAGCAACTGTTCACTGATCCTGAACTTGTGTTTGCTAATCAGGAAAGGACTCTTTTCTTTCGTTCTCTAGAAAAAGAGGGAAAAAACCTTGGCAAGCTTATCGAGAAAAAGGGCAGTGTGTCTCAAGCTGTTTTAAGCCTCATACATCACGCTTACAAAGAGAAACCTCTTTCAGAAGAAATGTGGCTAGATATCGAAGAGAAGTTCATTCATATGCTGGATGAATTGAACGCAGCGTAAAAAAGGGACGTTACATTCAACCCTGCAGTATAGCGGGTTCAGATGTGAAAAGGATCGCTCCTGGTGAGCGATCCTTTTTTTGTAGGCGAAAAGAGATTTTAGTAAATAGCACCTAAGTTTTTGAAAATAGTTAGGCAGTTAACCAGTTTTGCCTGTCGAGAACCTTTTCGGCTATAGATATTTGTCTAGCTGTTAGCTGCCTTTTCCTATCATTCCAAGAATAAATGGCTTCAATAACGTCTTTAGAGTTTTTCACTTGTTCATGTTTATTTACCCAATGAACTGTTGATAAAAGCTCTAGTCCCTGTGGGGACTCAAATCCTTCAACAAGACGCGATACTCTCTCGAATCTCTGACGTGTACTTGGATGCTTCTCCAAAAAATCGCGAGCTTCTTCAATAGCTCCAGGAACAAGCTGTAATTCTTTTTCCGGGAAGTCACCGCCATCGGCATACCCAGAAATGAAGTGACCCTCAAGAGCGTTTAGTACATGACGCAAGTTTTGCGCATAAGGGCCATAGTGCGCTTTCTGGTATTTTAAGCGTAATGGCTCCCCTGCTTCCTGCATAAAATACAATAGCTTATGTACTTCAAGTAGAGATATTGAGGGATCAAGCAATCCCTTGAGGTAGCGCTGTATAAGCTCTATTAATACCGCTCTGCCTGCGGTCATTTTTGGTGTTTCTTTTTGTTTTGCCATTTTGTCATTTTGAGGAGCACCAGACGGCTCATATAGAAAAACATGAACGTCACTTAATGGCTGTAATGCGTGTTTGATTTTTTCACAAACTAGGGGCCACTCGAGCCCCCCTAATCCAGCACCCAGCGGTGGAATGGCTATCGACTTAATACCCATTTTTTGTATATCCCCAACTAAGGAGGCTAAACCAGACTCAATATCTTCTATTTTGCTAGCGCCTTTCCAATGCCGTTTAGTTGGAAAGTTTATTATGAAACGAGGGTTCGTAAGTTGCCCTGTTTCAAAAATAAACATCTTCCCAGGATGCACTTCGTTTTTCTTGCATGCAATTGCGTAAGCTTTGAAATTGTCAGGCCAAGCTTTTTTAAATTGCAATGCAATTCCCCTACCCATAACTCCTACGCAATTGACTGTATTTACAATAGCTTCTGCATCAGCTCGCAAAATGTCACCACGGGTTATCTCGATCACTTTTACGGCCTCCTCAGTAATACCAATGAGTGTTAATACTAACTGGTGGTCTATGTGCTGCTGATTTCAATGTGTTAACCACCTGCGTATAGATTGCTTTTGATTGAACACCAATTGCCTCAATCAAATGCCAAGGAAAACTATCTTCCATGAGAAATTCGGCTTGCTTCCCTTCTTTACATCTTTGCCAGTGAGTCGCGTTAATCGCACTCCACTCTAGTTGATTTAAATCTGACAAATTATTTTTATCTTCAAAGTAGTAAGAGCCAGCATTGGATAAAGTAAATGCCCAGCGGCGTTGATTTTTCTGCGCCCACTTAACGCAAGAGTGAAGATCGGCTTGGAGATGAACTATTGGACCTTGTCCTCCTTTGTAAGCTAGCTCATCACTATCTGCACGATGGATTACGTACAACATGATTGATCGTGGGCAAAAGTAGAAGGGCACACATTGACCTACATATAAATCAGGATAGCTACTAAGTGTTAACTCGGTGAGGCGACGCTGTTTAATGCTATTCATACCAATCGTCGTTCCAGCAGCGCCTTGAGCAATGATACGCGCATCGCAAAGCAGCCCATTTGAAGCGAGGATCGA
>OFLK01000282.1_pt1 | contig 8611 bp, 12 predicted proteins | sample 1540851 | NCBI WGS metagenome assembly OFLK01 (sample SAMEA4413042, study PRJEB24355) | metagenome | biome: human; feature: gut; material: faeces | place: United Kingdom | collected 2010 | reverse complement strand
ATACTCTTACATTCAAATGTAAGAGTTATCTTCGCTCTGGCGAGGCCATCACTACATTCAAAAATATATTTTTGAATTCCGTTATATAGCTAACAAATGACATACGCATTATCAAACAAATATGTTTGATAATATGTATGCCAAATGTTAGCTCACAACACCTCGAATCATACATATTTATTAACATACATATGTATGTTATATTAATATAAAAATAAGCACACATATGTATGCTTATCATATATTAATTATGAGGTGATTCAATGCCAAAAAAACAAAGCTCGAAAGAAAAAATCTTAACCGTTCGTGTCAGTCAAGCGCAATACAAAAAGATACAAGATTTAGCCTACATACGTAGTATGAATGTCACAGAATATATACGCCAAACAGCTGTGGGTAATCGGATTAAACCGACGGTGATTGAATATCCAAAAGAGCAAATAACGATGGATGATTCTAATTCTAAGAATAATACGAATAATTTGTATAAAGTTATTGAACATCTAGAAGAAGACAACGAAGCACTCAAATCAGACAGAGACGCACTTCGACAACGTCATGACCAACTTGAAGATGATATAGAACAATACAAAAGGGAGAATGAGATATTTCATCGCTTGTTAGAGCACTTTGATAGTACTGCATTTATGAATTTTAATACGTATCGTGATGATAGACCATTAAAAAAAGAAATTAAACGATTGAAAGAACATTAAAAAGGCTACTCAAAAAATGTTTATCGTAAGAAATGGGGCAAAAAGAAGACATTAATGCTTTCTATTTTTTGTTGTACCAATAATTAATAATACAAAAAATAGAAAACCTAATAAATAAAATATTTTTTCTCCTAAAGGATTTCCAATGATATTTTCATTCAATCCTATAATCAAACAAACTATAAAAATAACAATAATAATGGCTGAATAAATCTTATTTTTTAATAACATAAAATCTCCCTTTTTTTAATTCATCTCTAAATGTTCATATAAAACACGCTATTATTCCATCATAAAATTATTACCATTTGTTATAATCAATACAAATAATATGAAAATTGATAACATAATATCAAAGCTATAACACATGAGTTTAATTCTTTTTTGATAATCTTCATGTAATGCTTTCGCTTCTTGTAGCATACGTTCATTTTTATCACGTACTTTATAAATGTTACTGTTTATAATATTAATATTTATATATTTGATATTGTATTTAGTGATATACATCTTGTATTATCGTAGTTGTTAAGAAATTTTATAAAGAAAAGAGGATTTTATGAATAAACATTTATTAAATGCACTTATATTTGCTATTGTTATTTTTTTAGCGGATGCATTTAAACATTTACTTATTTATTTTAGTGCTTTGAGAATAGATTTTACTACTAATAGTGCTTTGGATATTCTAATAAGTGTTATATTAGGATTTATTTTTGGTTTGTTTGTTAGTTGGGGTTTGGATTTAAAAAAAAATAAACAAAAGTAGGCTCGCTGTTTAAATAGCGAGCCTACTTTTGTTAGATAGTTATAAAAATTTAACTTCCAGATCCATATTTTTTTACACCTTTAACTTGGCATTTCACAAGCATTTTACTTAATGTGTAAACTACATTACCTGCTTTAGTCCCTTTTCTTACTACTTCTTTAGCAGCTTTTTTATAATCTTTAGATTTTATAATTTTTACAAGTGATTTAGTGGCTTTAATACCATATGTTTTACTAAGTTCATTACCTATACAATTATCAACATATTCTTGTCTTTTACGTTGTTTTTTAGTTCTCTTGTCAGGCATACCTTGTCCAACACCACGATGATAGCTAACAGTTTCATTAGCAATTAATCCTTCTTTATCTAAATCTGTTATTACGTCATTATACTCTGACTCTGACATTTCTTGTTGTAAAACAGAGGCTTTAATTTTAACAGAAGTATTATCTTCATTGAATACTATAGCGTCTCTGTGTTCGTTTAATACTTTAAGTACATTAGCTACTCTATCAACTTCCTCTTGGTTAGATTGGTTAGTTTGCTGAACTTGTGATTGGTTATTTTCATTGTTATGTATTTCTTGTGCATCTACGAATGTTTCTGTAGAAAAACCTAATAATAGAGCAAGAGATGTTGAAGCAATAATTCTTTTTTTAAATGACATTTTTTTATTTCTCTCCTTTTTTTTAATCTTAATAAATTTTATCATTTAATCAAAAGACTTATAACCGGTTTTACATAATTTTATATAAAATTATATAAAGAAAATGTTGTGAATATAATATTATAATGGTTATAACATTTAATGAGGAGTGTAAAAAGTGAAAAAAAGTTTAATAGTATTAATTTCTGTTTTATTTATTTTTATGCTATCTGTTTTAACAGCATGTAGTAATCAAGAAAGTAAAGAAAGCAAAACTAGTAAGGATAAAATTATTGTATATGGTGATTTTAAATGTCCATATTGCAAGCAATTAGAAGAAGAAATCATCCCCAAACTAAAAAAGGATTATATAGAGCAAGGGAAAGTTGAATATCAATTTGTAAATATGGCATTTTTAGGAGATGATTCTATTATTGGATCAAGAGCAGGTCATGCTGTTGAGAATATAGATCCTAATGAATACTTAAGATTTCAGGAATTAATGTTTTCTCATCAACCTGATAACGAAAAGAAATGGATTACGGAAAAGTTAGTTGATAAACAAATAGATAAACTTAATATAAGTAATAATAAAGCTAAAAAAATAAAAATCGATTATAAAAAGAAAAACAGTCAATCTTGGAGAGATGCAAAAAAAGATCAAAAAATTTATAAAAAAAATAATATCCAAGAAGCACCAACTGTAGTTATTAATGGAAAAGAAATTCAAGATGTTTATGACTATAAAGAATATAAAAAATATTTAAAATAAATTTTAATACAATGTTTATACAAAATCACTACTCATAACACTTTATTATGTCAACTAACATATTAGGGACAAACGCCGTCATTTCAGCGTTTGTCCCTATTTGTCATCATTTCCCTTTATACAACTTTTATACATCCCTTTAACGACGCGTTTTCATTCTTTTTCATTTGTGAGCATTTTGTATCTTTATTCAAAATCTCAAATGACAAAACAGCGGTTTAAATTTATTTATTTGATTAGTTATCTGAAATTTTTCATTTATTTTATTTGTTATATAAAGAATAATACCAAAGAAGTATATTAATTAAGTTTCTGTTATAATACTTAGGTCGTCTTACTTCCGGCGATAGATTCGGCGGAAGGAGGTGAAATCATGAGTTTAATATTTGTTTGTATAATAGCACCTATTATAGTAGAGTGCTGTGTTGCGATTTTCACGTTTTGGCTAAACAACCGCAATAAATAAGGCGACATAGCCTCACCACTAAAGAACCCCAACCTACTGGCATAGGTTGGGGTTCGGTGATACATGAGTTCAATATTTGTTAATTTCAGTATATCTTGCATGAAGAGATTTGTAAAATTAAATAGATATTCGAATGAACTAATTATATAATCGTCAACAATATCTCAAGCTAGCTTTATAACTTAGCTTTTTTATCATTCATCGCTTAAAATTATACTTCCTTATTTTTTGTCTCACATACTTTGTTTAACCTTATTAAAAAACTTTAAACATATTAAAGCCAAATTCTTATTATTTGTCTGTGATTATGAGAAGTCAATTTAGTGTTTTATATGATTATCAATAACTTTACTTCCAATTATACTTTTCCAATTTTCTCTATTATAGTTATCAACTAGATCAAAGAATAGAGTGCATCTTCTATACTATCTTATCAGCGTGTAGGAAAACTTCTGTATATACTAGATTGTCACTCACTTTTTCTCTTTGATTGAAATAGAACACATTTATATGTTTTTATTCTGTTTAATCCTATGAACCGTGTGTCTTGTGATATTGACTTCTTTACCAATTGTATTGACTTGTTCTAACATTTCTACAACTCGATGATAGATAATGCGTTTTTGTGGATCTTTTGCATCTGCAGAATACAATAATGGGCGTCCTTTATATACACCTTTTTCTTTAACAGCTTTAATGCCTTGTGCTTGTCTGCGCTTACTTTCATTTCTTTCTTGTTCTGAAACCATTGCTAATATTTGAATGATTAGATTTTTCATAAATTTATCTAATAATGGGTTACCAATAACTTCGTTCATAATAGGTATACTCTTATTAAGCGAAAATATTATCTATTACAAAAAACGTTATTTTGTTCATTTTTAAACTTAATTAAGAAACATTTCACTTATAATTGTAAATAAATGTTTTATGATTTGAAAATAGGGTTATACTAAATATGTATTATAGTACATAGGGAGGTGCCATTACATGTTACATCGCTTCTTAACAATTTTTGGTCAATTCTTCTATGATAAAATCGAATATTATGGCCAAGACAAACCTTACACAAAATAATTATTGCTAAGTATATTACTTATTTGTAATATCAAGGAGGGAAATTTATGTTAGAAGATATCTATGAAGAATTTATTGGATTCTTAAAACGTATTGGTCTTTAATAAAAATTATTGATACCGAAACTATTTAACATTAACTTATAACCTAGTACAATTACTAGTAACTATATTCTTTACTAAACTAAATATTTTAGAATTGAAGAGTCCGGAACATAAAATCTCTGGACTCTTTCCTTTTTGTTTTTTTGAATTTGTGAAGGGCTAAAGCCCAAAAATTTTTAATATCTTTTTATAAATTTTTTAGACACTATCTCAGCTTTAAAGCAAAAAGAGGTTTGAGACGTTAAAAGAGATGTTTTGTATCTTGCATCACCTATATATTTGGAGAGGAGTTTTTTATGTCTGGTAAAACAGTAGTATATATAAATAAGTTTAGTACCATTAAGACGTTTTACAAGTACTGAAGTAGATTTATTCTTTCCATTATACAATAAACTTAAAGAACAGGATGCGAGAAAAGTAATTATTCCGTTTAGACATCGTTTTTTTATTGATAATCATACAATTTTATTGTAATAGCATCTTTTATAAGAGCGTTATATCATTTTAAAATTCATAATAATATATATTATGGTTTAGTCTTAATAATAAAGATCCTTAAAAAATGCGATTAAGCGATTGAAAGAACAACAATAAAATGAGCGACTAGCAACTATGCTAATCGCTCTTAATCAGTCTGTTAGGAAAAACATTGGTTTTGTTAATCTTTAATAATCTCTTTTAGAAATGGTGAAGAAGTCAATTATAGCTAATAGTATTACTGAAGCTATTGAAATAAATGTTTGCCATCCATTTAATTTGAGAGATCCAAGCCAAACATTATTGATTAAAAAGTTAAAAGGTATATATTTCAAGGCTTTTCTAACTTCATCACCATATTCTGGAATTAATGGAACTAAATTAGTTGCTATAGGTATGATTAATATAAGAAAAACCCCAATTGAAAATACTAAAGAAGAACTTTTTACTAATAAAGTAATTAGAAATAGAAATAGACCATAAAATAAAAATAATAGGATATATATTCCTAAAGCTTTTCCCACTACTTCATTTTTTAAAGGTTCACCGTCTCCTATGTTCTGCATTATCAAAACGAATACGTATAATGTTAAAAATACTATGACACTAGCAATTAATATGGATATCAGTTGAGATATAAAGTACTTCACTCTATTTTTAGAACTATTCAAATACAACTGTGACGTACCTTGAGAAAAATCTCTGACTAAAAAACTAGTAATAATCATCACTCCCCAAAATGCAAATAGCCATGTTGAAAGAGTTAAAATAGTTTCTCCAGAAACTTTATGATTATTATGAACCTGAGTCATTGTATAAAATATGGAGATTATTAAAATTAAGTTTAAAATACTAAGCTCCATAATAGAAAAGGCTGCAGAAAATATACTTTTAACACTTTTTTTATTTTCTACTTTATATAATGAATTTACAGCATTTATTTCTTTGGCTATTTTTACAGGATCACCAAGTTCTTTAATAATTTCCTCATCATTTTTATTGTTTTTATATCCATTAATAAAATAAGACTCGTATTTAGATAAAATATCTTCTTTTTCATCAGTATTTATCTTTTTTGTTTCTTTTTGAATAATCTTTAAATATTCTTCTTTATTCACTAATGCCACTCTCTTTTACAAATCTATTTATTGTTTTAGTAAAGGCATTCCACTCTTTAAGTAATGCATTGAAAAAACTTGTATATTATAATTAGAACGCACTTCCTGTGCAGAAAGGAGGTGTGCGTATAGTGTTGGATATCCTACAATTTGTTATCTTAAATATCGTTGATCCACTCATCATTAGTATTATGGCAAACTATTTTTATGATAGTTTGAAACAACGATAGTAAAAAAGACCCCCACAGCCGGCAAGCTACGTGGGGGTCTTTGCGTACAGTGATGTACACCTACAATTTGTTAATTACAGTATATCGTGTAACTTCTTCATCTGTAAACTCTTTTACAAATTTTATGTGAGTAAAACTGTAATCATTTCTTTTTTTTACTAACTCCTATCCCTATACCTAGACCCATTAATGTCCCTATAGGAAATCCAAATATAAAACTAAAAAATACCGCAAATCCTCCTATATATAGTGCTGGATGTATATTATATTTATTACTCATACCTTCTTATGTCTCCTTAGTCATGTTTTTTCTTTTTTATTGATACGATAAATCCCATTATTAAAGGAAATAAAAGCAAAATATACATGTAGCTCATTTAAATTATTAATCCTCCCATTTTTCTTCTAATTGACGTTGAAATGCCTCTCGATCTTGTTTTAATTTTGTATCTTCATTATGTATTTCTTGAGATTGTCCTAATCTTCCTTCATTTAACCATTCTGGTGTTTTCTCACGATTGATATATTGACGCTGTTTACCTACATTGGTCATTTGAGGTTGTCGTTTATTGTGAATGCGTTTCTCAGCGTCAAAGATAAACTCCAGCCATTCAATTTTACGTCCTTTTTTAGCTTTGATTTTATTGATTTTTAGATTATTAAATATCGTAGATAGTTCTCTTATGATTGGAGTTAGAACAAATTGATTAATATTAGACATTCTATAAGAATTTGGAATATCTAAACGTTCTCTAAAATCTTCAACCCTAATTTTCATATAACCAGAATGCTTATATTGTTTAAGCATTCTAAACATATTTTTGGCATAAGTAGATTTAAGATGTGTCATTTCCTTTAATTCAAATTTAGTAAAGTTATTAGTAATAGAGTTTAAAATATATTTTAAATCTGGGGAAGTAGCAATTTCTAAATATCTTTCAGATATATCAATTTCATATTTATAAAATAGAACGAATTTTTTAATTTTTGTTTCTGTTCTAATAGTATATCGAATATCTAGCATTTTATCGTAAACTCTTTGTAGGTCATCTACAAATCTGTTTATATTACGCGTTTCTGGATTATAATTACTTAATTCTTTTAGCTCATCAAAGGATAAGTGTAACGTATTAGTGTCTTGCTCTTTTAATTTATTACACATTGCAAAAAATAAGTTGATTTCAGTAGCTGTAAATCGTCTTAAAGGCACTAAGTTCATTTCATTTTTATATATAACAGTTTCTCCACTCATATGATACTCCTCTCTTTACAAAGGCATAACAATAAAAAAACTATGCCTTTGTAATTTTTTAAAAAACCTCATAACCCTTATAATTAAGGTAACATATAGATAAAGGCATAACAATAAAAAAACTATGCCTTTAATGTGGCAAAACTATACCTTTAATGTGGCAAAACTATGCCTTTAATGTGGCAAAACTATGCCTTTAATGTGGCAAAACTATGCCTTTAACATTTCAAAAGCCTTGTCTCTCTAGGTCTTAAACAGTACTTAAAAAGGTTTTAAAAAGATTTATAAAAATATATTAAAAAGGTCGGAGTGAAATACTTTAAACGCATTCAAATAATATTTATAAAGAAACCAACACAAAAATAAACTTTTAAAAGAATGGAGATATTTTTTAAAGTTTAGAAACTCAAAATATCTTCATCAATTAATTTAAAAATCATACTCACATTTATCACTTCCAATACAATATCTTTGCTACCTTGGAATTCTTATAATAATATAGAAATACAAAGGTATCGTTCCTAATTACTGAACTAGTCTACTAATTCAGTAATTAAAGTTATTATTGCTCTTAATAAGTGTCGCCAGCTTATTAAGTTTTTAATTACTCTTTTCATTGAGATAAGCGCTCAAACAAGTATCATACTTGCCTGAGTGCTTATTTTTATTGACTTATTCTAATTCTAAGTCATTCTCTGTCTCTTTTTTAATAGGTGCTGATGCCTTTCTTATATGATGGTCTATCCCTGACACATCACCTTGATATGCATGTGTTAAAGCCCCCTGATCCACCGTATCGGGATCAATACCGACTTCTGGCATACGTTGATATTTAATTTCTGCGCTTAATTCAATGTTCCTATCTTTCAATGCACATCTAAGCCCCGCAAACAAAATACGTGTATCGTTTCTTACCATGTCGTTCATCGCTTGATGACGTGCATTTAACATGTCTAAATGGTGTTCGAGTTGATTATTTTGTGT
>OFLK01000272.1_pt1 | contig 9668 bp, 11 predicted proteins | sample 1540851 | NCBI WGS metagenome assembly OFLK01 (sample SAMEA4413042, study PRJEB24355) | metagenome | biome: human; feature: gut; material: faeces | place: United Kingdom | collected 2010 | reverse complement strand
GGTTACCGCCAAACGAATCAGAAAACCGATACTGGAAAAACTCTAACGCGGTGGCCAGTTTTTGTTGACCACTTCAATGTCTGTTCATAAAATTTCGGCTAGATTTTTCGGGAGCCTGAACGTGGAATGGCCATGCCCTGCATGTGGCCAGAAAACGTTGCTCATTGACAACGAGAGTTTCTACATGAAGTCACTGCTGGAAAGCAGGCGAGCTCAGAATGAGGAATGGTTTGAACCTTATATGGATGAGACGGTATTCAGCTGCATGGCGCACTGTTCCCGGGCAAACTGCGATGAAGTGGTTGTCTGTATTGGTAAGGGAGGCTGGGAGGAAGAATGGGACGATGAAATGCGAAATCGTGATTATGTTCCCTGGTATAAACCAATGAGCTTTGTTCCGACGTTGCACCCATTTGCACTTCCCGGAAAATGTCCGGCGGAGATTACCGGGCCTATTACAGCTTCTTTTTCTGTCTATCTCAGCCAGCCAGGGTCTGCGGCCAACTTAATCAGGATCTCGGTTGAGAGAATGCTGACGGCAATTGGTGTTCCTGAGCATAACGATAAAAATAAACGCATTAATCTTCATCAACGTATCGAACTGCTTGACGGGCAATATACTCCCTACAAGGACACGCTGATGGCCATTAAATTCCTGGGTAACGCCGGCAGCCATACCTATGATGAAGTGACAACCGGCGATATCGAAGCGGCATTCGAGATTATGGAGTATGTCGTGAATGACCTCTTTTCCGGGCGTAAGGAGTCGATTGACGTTCTCACCAGACGACTACATCGCAAGTTCGGAAACCAGTAAGGAAGCCGGCATTACTTACCTGCCACTGGGTTGCGGTAGCAGTACTCTGTAAGTCAGGATAGTTCAGAAGCTGAAGAACTATCCTGACTAAGGAAACCTGAAGGAATGTTGTTTAACCGGACAACATACTTATCTGCAAAATAGTCCTCAGTACGATATTAGTTCGTCATACTTATATACATATATTTTATGTAATAAGTACAACAAAAAAACTCAACGTAACGAATGTCTAAGTACCAGACATTAATTAAATAAGAGAAACTTTTTCAGATATTCTTTTAGATACTATTTCCGCACACGCGTCAATCCTCCGATCAAATATATTTTGACTTCCATCAGGCCTTCTGACATTATAATAAAAAATGATGCACACCCCACTCAACAGTGATTCTGTTGCCGTCTTATTTCGCCTGATGGTGAAAATCAGACCGCAGCCGGGTGCATTACGTGCTGGTTCCGGCATATTGCGATATATGCACTTAAGTTAAATATTATCTGCACCGCTGACCTGGTTTACTCCATTACTCTGGTTTTCGCCGGAAATGGTAACAGAAGAACAGGCCTGACCCATTGTGCCAGGCAACGCAGCTGCAAGGGGAAATTCTCATCGTAAGAGTTATAGGGAGATTGCGCTTAGCACGTGATAATCGTTGACGCAATAGCGAAAATGGCGAAGCAGGAAGAAAATAACTAAAAATATATGTTGACTATTGACAAACATGCTTATTTTAGGGTAAGATAACCTTATTCTGAACATGACAGAGAATACTGTCATGTGGCCGACAGAGGCCAGGGCAACCCAGATTCGAATAATACTATCCGGTTCCCTGTTCTGTTGGCTCAGCCAAGACAGCAGGCACCGGTGCGCCCGGGCCTGCTTTTTTTGTGCCCGAAGCAAATGACGCGATTCTTTATTCCGCTACTGCGGAGATGGATTCGTATACCCAAAAAACAGCTTTCGCGCTTCGCGAATAAGGAACTGAAATGAACTGACAACTAATGAAGAAGTATCACGTGGCTATTACTGCCAACCATTTTTTAACAATCTGAAAGGTTTCTAAATGAAAACTTTGAATGCTGTAACTCGGAGAAATAACTCAATAACTAACCAAGGAGACTACTATGTCTACAAAAACGTATTTTCAAGCTCTAATCATCTCTGGTCCGGACGTCACGCATTATGGAAATCCAGAACGCCCCCGTAAGAAACGCCGTGGGTTATTTGGCCTCAATAAACAAGAAATCTGTATCGGATCGCTTGTTGGTCTGGTAGAGCAATCTATCCATCAGGAACTCGTAACCTGGGCTATTGGGGTGCTTCAGGCTATTGGATTTGGCGCTGGGCTTGCAACCTGGTCAGCTGGTGCATTTTGCATTGCACTTGCCTGTATGATTACAAGTTGGTGCGGATCTTCAATCCTGAGTAAAAAAAGTATCTCCGTGGGCGTGCTTGCGGGTCTGGTTGAGCAAACTATACATGCCGCTTTATTCGCTAAAGTGACAGCAGTATTGTCGGCTATTGGGTTTGCGGCGGGGCCAGCTGCCTGGCTTGCAGGTCTATTCTGCATTGCTTTGCCATGCCTGGTATCCGCCGCAATCTGTAAGCTAAAGTAGTCCTATTGATGCAGGGTACTTGCGATACCCTGCAACTATAATAGAGATTGATTGTATAAAGATCAACCCCTGATATTACAAAGTTAATACTAATGTATTACGTAAGTAATACATTAGATATTTTCCTTAATTGCTTTTAGCACCTTCTCTGGCCCGGCTGACTGTGCAAGGTAGAGCCCTGCGCGCAACAACGTCGATACTGTGATATTTTTATGTGTCAGCGCCTGGATCTGTTCGACCAGCTCCTGTGCAAGCACCTTTTCGGCGGGGGTCATACGTATTGTTTTGGGCGTTTCACCTGTAGTATTTTTCTTTTTAGCAGCAATATTTGTCAGGCTGCTTTCTTTTCTGGCCCGTTCCGGTTTTTCCATTTTTGGTCGAACAAGTTCTTTAGACATTATGCTGCCTCACTGTTGATAATTTCTTCTAGCTCGCGAGCCAGTTTGCCGTAGTCAACTAAAGCCATTGCGCTTTTCTGATAGTAATAAAGTGGGAGACAAGCCACCTGCGACTGCACTATTGCCTGATCAGTACGAATCCGGCTCTTCAACAGGCGCGGTGAGATTCTCTCATGTGAAGTCAGCACGGTATCGATATAGGCGTTAATTTTCTTATTGGCGCCGTTGTAGTTATTACGAAATACGCTGAAACGCGAGTAATCTTCCTCAGAGATCTCATCCATGTAGTCCAGCATGATTTCCAGGCCACTAAGCGAAAAACTCCCGCCGTCGACAGGAACAAGAACATGGTCGGCAATGAAAATGGCATTGCCGGTTGCGATATTGAGCCCTGGTGCGCAGTCAATAATGATGTAATCGTATTCGCCGCGAACTTTCTCAAGATGTCGGCCCAGGATTTTTTCGCGGTGACTGCGTGTAAGTGTCTGTTCGATAATTTTTTCAAACGTAGGGTCGGACGGGATCAGATTAAGGTTAGGGATAGGCGTTTCACCGGCCATCGCAGGAATGATGACATCACGGATATCAAATCGGGAATTACTATAAAGGTCGCAAATTGTAGGGCCGTACATGGAATAATACTTTTTGCCATTTGCGGTCACTTCGGTTGTATTGGCCTGCTGGTCGGAGTCAATCAGCAGCGTGCGCTTTCCAGTTCGGGCAAAGTGGACAGCAAGATTTGTCGCTGAACTGGTCTTACCAGGACCGCCTTTGTTGTTCATTATTGCAACTATTCGCGCAGATTTTTCCTGTAGCTTGCTCATCATGACGGCTCCAGATTAGGGTTAGTATACAGGAATACTTGTAATCCATTTAGCACACATAAGCAATACAAATGTACTACAATAATCATTATAGACTTCTATTCTCCAGCTTCTGACTCTCGCACTGGCCAGGTAATCAGAACAGGCGGCGTGGGTGAGGAAAAGTTCGCCTAGCGTCCGGTTAACAGAATGACAGGGAAGGGGACCGAACCACACCGGCAAAGTCCCCTGAAGGAATGGCAATTCAGTTCACCGCCAATGTTAGCTTTTTACGGGTTGTGATAGCATCTTAGGGTCATTTTTCAGAGCCAGGGCTGATGAAGAAGAAAAGCAGCACACCTACACCCCACGATGCCACGTTCAGGCAGTTCCTGACGCAACCAGATGTTGCGCGTGATTTTATGGAAATCCACCTGCCCGCAGAGTTACGAGCAGTCTGCGATCTCAGCACGCTGAAGCTGGAATCCGGCTCGTTCGTCGAGGATGATCTCCGCCAGTATTTCAGCGACGTCCTTTACAGCCTGAAAACCACCGGCGGTGATGGCTACGTTCACGTGCTCATTGAACACCAGTCTTCGCCAGACAAACATATGGCTTTTCGCCTGATACGCTATGCCGTGGCTGCCATGCAGCGTCATCTGGAAGCGGGCCATAAGAAGTTGCCCCTGGTGATACCCGTTCTGTTCTATACGGGTAAGCGCAGCCCGTATCCGTACTCCACCCGGTGGCTGGATGAATTTGACGATCCGCAGCTGGCAGGCTCCCTTTACAGCTGCTCTTTCCCGCTGGTAGACGTTACGGTCATTCCGGATGATGAAATCGCTGGCCATCGCAGCATGGCCGCCCTGACCTTACTGCAGAAACATATTCACCAGCGGGATCTTGCCGAGTTGATTGACAGACTGGCGCCCATCTTACTGGCAGGTTATCTGTCTTCATCGCAGGTAGTATCACTGGTACACTATATAGTACAGGCTGGCGAAACATCAGACGCCGAAGCCTTTGTACGCGAACTGGCACAGCGTGTGCCGCAACACGGAGACGCACTTATGACCATCGCACAACAGCTTGAGCAGAAGGGTATTGAGAAGGGTATCCAGCAGGGGATCGAGCAGGGCATCCAGCTAGGCGAAGAGCGTGGTATTGAAAAAGGCCGCAACGAAGGCAAACTGGAAGTTGCCCGTACCATGCTGCAGAACGGCATCGATCGCAATACCGTCATGAAAATGACGGGTCTGAGTGAAGACGACCTGGCGCAGATCCGCCACTGAGTATTCTTTTCAGGTTGAAGGAGACGTTCATGACAGTGAAGAACGACGAACTTATTGCGGCAGGTTTTAGCAGCAAAGAAATAGAGAGAATCAAGCGTTACACTGTAACAGGTGATTCACTGGACAGGGTTCTGTTAGATCTTTCCCGTTATTTCAAAATGTTCGTTTGGGTCACCACTGTTATGGTCGTGATTATAATCCTCAGTACAATTTTAGGCAGCACCACACAGACAATCTCTAGCGCGATAGCCGCAGCTTTCCTGGTGATGGTGTTTCTCCTGGTGATGCCTATCAAGGTTGGTTATAAATCCTGGAAGCTATTAAAAACTAACGCGAACGATTTTGATCGTGGGTGAGTAGCTCCAGTACCACTTTTGCACTGACTCCCCATCCCAGAACCTTCATTGTCAGTCTGCCCGGAGACATGGTTTCCACCTTGCGGTAATAGTCTCCGGGAAGATAACGGAAAAGACGCCAGGCCTCAGCTTTCCCGGTCAGACCAAACACACCATAAACGTTGGCTGCAAGCGTGGTTGCATTAAAGATCCCCAGGCCGACATCGCGGCTGAAGCCCATAAATTCCGCTACGGTCATGGCGCCATCCGCCAGGATACCCTCTGAAGCAGTTTCATTCAGGAGTTGACGGGCTGCTTCCCTTGTTACCGTATTAAGAGCATCACCGACCAGAATGGCACCGGCAAGCATACCAGCTGGCGTCATGGAGGCGATCATAACACCGCCAAACACAGCCTGAACGCCGGCAAGAACGACCTTAATTCCGGATATGAAGTATCCGACAATTTTATTCTGCTCTGTTACATACTGTATTTCAGCGTAGATCCGGGCATAACCGGTTTTCAGCATACGCGACTGCTCAAGCAGGAACTCATTTTCAGTCCTGAGGTTTTTCAGGCAGGCAATACATTCTTCATCACTCTTTGCTTTCCTTGCCGCCTCAAACTGTTGCATGACCACCTTTCTTATCTCATCCACGAATTTCAGACGGGTCAGTGAATCACTGAGGTGCATTGCTGCGACAGTATTTGCGGTATTCACAAGCTTACGGGCTTCCAGATTAATCATCGTATCAGCCCACTGACGCCGACTCTGCCCGGGAAAAAGCGCGATATCCATTACATATTCCTTATCTGTCATCAGGATGAGAAGTCATTAGCCTGCATGTATTAAAACAGCGCAGCTGCGCGCCAGGACTTCATGTCTTCAGTTTTCTTTATCCATGTCTGACCATCAGCGTAAACTGGTGGGGCAGGCAGGCATCTCCTTCAGGAACGGCTATCCAGCCACAGCTTTTCAGCAACGCATTGAGCGCTTCAACCTGCCCGCTTATTCGGGCTGGCACCGGTAATATTTGTTTTCCTTCTTCATTGAAGGCGATGTCCAGAGCGCTTTTCAGAAGACAGATGCTGTTTACTGATGCCGAGGTCTGGATTCGGCGCCGGCCACTCCAGTCTCTGTCGCTAAGGGCGTGGTAGGTCCAGTAATGCTGAGTTGCCAGTTCTATAGCATAGGTCAGCCGGAACATATCATTTTGCTCCAGCAGTTCACCGTTGCAGCTGCGCCAGATATAGTCCAGCTTTTGCTTCAAGCGGGCGCGCATACCCAGCGACCGTCCCTGGTTCAGTATCCAGTCGATGTCGGTGGCCAGGTCACGCGAGAAGCGACGCTGCTTTTTGGCCAGAGCAAACCAGCGCGTGATGAAAAGATTTTCCTGCGATTCAGAGCTTATCAGGCCGTCCTGACGGGCCAGCTGTAGTGCGACAAGTGCGCACCATGCCAGATGTCCGGTCTTATCCGTGTTTATCAATTCTTAAGCATCCCTGACAAATATGTAATGGCAACGAACCCGTAGACGATAACTATTCAGTAGCACCAATCCGTTTTTTAGCTTCATTAATTATGCTGCGCAGCACATCAACCGACAATGGTCTGGATTCATTCGATCTGTGCACCATCGCGTGGCAGTTAGGGCACAGAGGAACCAAATCGTTCTCTGGGTCTATTTGGTAGCTCTCGCCAATAGTTTTCAGGGGGTTAATGTGGTGGACGTGGATGAAGTCCTTGCCCAGGTCTCCATAGGTTTTTTCGAAATCGAATCCGCAGCCCTTACAGACGGTACCATGATGCCTGATACAGGCTTTCCGGGCTTCAGAACTTCTTTCATAGGCGTTGACGGTAATGACCTTTCGGGCACCTTCAGTATATTGCTCTGGCATGCTGAGTTCTTCAGGATAGGCATGGCCGATAGTATCGGCATACCAGACACGCCCTTCCTTCCGGAGATAGCGTTTTTCAATGCGATGTTCGAAACCTTTGATCGACGCTACGTCAGGATTATCAGGCTTTGGGGAGTGAATCATATTGAAGGTGTACAGGTCATATCCTTCGTTCAGGTAGCCAAGATGCTCGATAGCCTGAGTGTAACCCGGTAGTCTCTTATTCTTGGCACTAAACTCCCATTCTTCGCGGAGGATAACTGCGCGCTCCTGTTCACGTTCAGAGTCCCAGGCACCAAAAATCACGAACTGGCGGTCATGGCTGATGAAAGACCAGCTCCAGTTCCAGTTCTTACAGGTTGCTCCCTGACTCTGTATAAACTGCTTTCTGTTCACTTCCCACCTCTTACATTAAACAACAATAGTTTTTAAGCAAGTATACCTAAGATTAATTACAATCTACTACTAAGATATTTATTAAACCGTTTTTTGTTCTTAAGAACAGATATAAATCTAGTTGAAACAATCATTATAAGGAATGTATAAAACACTGCTGCTACAATAAGTGAAAAAGGAAAGATAGCATTAGGCAAACCCTTGTTCCAGTCCGCCGAAAAATAATAAGCCAGGTAGTATGTGAAAAATGTAAACAACCAAAAAGCCAGGGCGAACAGAACATTTCCCACATTTACACGAATTCTACCATTTTCAATGACATACAGCCCTTTAATGCGTAATAAACTTTTTGCGAAGTATCCGTTTTTACTTATATCCTCATAGAAAAAACTAATTACACACTTTGATAAATCGGTATTTTCATGCAGCTTATAATCGCTTATTATTATTTTGTGCTTTAGTTTTTCCAGGGTGTTACTACTTTTTTTATAACCATTGATATATTCTATTGCTTCTATTTTCTTACTCGTAGGTAAAGAGAAAAAAGAAATATATGAAGAATAAAACCTTTTAATCCAGGGTATTAATATCGTTGAAATAGCAAGTATAATAAACGGAGACAGCATTTTTAAAAATTCGACGTATTCTTTATTCATATTTTTTCCATCCTTTCATACTACGACCATTTGAGGTCGCAGACCTTTTTATTTAGGTTCTTATATGCGTACTGCGCACGAAGACCTCTCCGTTAGCGAGGATCGAATAGCTGTTGTCTGACCATTTCGAATGCTTTCTGCAACGTTGCTTTATCGGATATATTCATAATTTGAGTTGCTAATAGTTCCAGTGCGTCATTGTTTGATTCTTTTGCCAGAAGCAGAGCACTCATTCCTAACGCTAATCGAGGAGATTCAGAAACAGGAATATTATCTTCATCGAAGATGGCTTTTAATTCCTCCTGAACGGATGGTCGCATGTTTGAAAAATCCTTTTCAATGAAAAGTTTACGACATGCATCTATCAGCATGTCTTTGCGCTCTATGCTCAGCATGCTGTCAACCATCGAGTCGATTATTGATGGGTTGTTCATTTTATATCAATATCCTTATCAAATTTGAGCGATTATTATTCATAACCTGGTTTACCAGTGAAGTACATAGACGTTTGGTGTATTAGCCAGTCTCGTGGAAATGCGCCGCAGGCGCATGAAGGCGCCAGCTTGAGCTGAATGTGGCTCTTCTGGTTAGTGGCGCCGTAGCCCGGCGCAGCCGGTTGATCTATAGAGGATCGCTATCAACCCCCCCTTCCCTGCAAAGCCATAACCCGCTAATCGCGACGCAGAAGCATCTGTGCGCCATCGGAGTGGTCACGACAAGGCGTAGCCGCAGTCGGGGCGTATCTCCGCGTTAGCGGGCCGTCAGGGCCGCTTACGGGCGTGTACTAAAAACTCACAGCGACACTACTCACAGCCACTCAGAATTCTAGTTACAACATCCATCATTAAAAGCGACGTTGTTCCGGGCCTTCGGCCCGGGGCGGCCTCGCTTTTCAGTGGTGGGGAGGGGCACTTGGCCGGCAAACCGGCGCCGGTTTTATGATGAACTTCCTTTTGAATGCTGTAACTAATTTGCTTCTCCGGTCGGGGCCCGTCGCGAAGCGATGGGAGCTCTCTCTGGTGACCTGCTCCCCGTTGATTAATACACCGTGATGTTAGGGAAGGTGCGAATAAGCAGGTCATTTCTTCCCAAGCTGACTCGCTGATTAAAATTTCGCGGATCTGGGCCGATTTTTTTCCCGCAAACACATCGAATCAGCCTATTTAGGCTATTTTTTCCACCATTTCTGGCGTTATTTCCGGTTTTTACTGAGATCTCTCCCACTGACGTATCATTTGGTCCACCCGAAACAGGTTGGCCAGGGTGAATAACATCGCCAGTTGGTTATCGTTTTTCAGCAGCCCCTTGTATCTGGCTTTCACGAAGCCGAACTGCCACTTGATGATGCGAAACGGGTGCTCCACCCTGGCACGGATGCTGGCTTTCATGTATTCGATGTTGATGGCCGTTTTGTTCTTGCGCGGATGCTGCTTCAAGGTTTTTACCTTGCCGGGACGC
>OFLK01000256.1_pt1 | contig 11076 bp, 9 predicted proteins | sample 1540851 | NCBI WGS metagenome assembly OFLK01 (sample SAMEA4413042, study PRJEB24355) | metagenome | biome: human; feature: gut; material: faeces | place: United Kingdom | collected 2010 | reverse complement strand
CTCACCCTAACCCTCTCCCCGGAGGGGCGAGGGGATTGCTCAGTGCTCGCATTAATTTGTGGGGAACCCTCAGCCCAAAGGGAGAGGGCCGGGGTGAGAGGAGAAGTTCGCACTCAGCGGCGAACCGGCGCCCCATCCGCCACATAATACGCCGCCGTGCTCTTCGCCAGCGGCTCGCGCCCGCGAATGGCGTCGGCAATCTTCTCACCAATCATGATGGTGGTGGCGTTCAGGTTGCCAGTGATAATTTGCGGCATAATCGACGCATCTACCACGCGTAACCCTTCCAGCCCGTGAACGCGGCCTTCTCCATCGACCACCGCCATGTCGTCGTAGCCCATCTTGCAGGTGCCGCACGGATGGAAGGCGGTTTCGGCGTGGTTACGCACGAACTCGTCCAGCTGTTCGTCGGTCTGGCATTCGACGCCCGGGCTGATTTCGCGCCCACGGTATTTGTCCAGCGCGGGCTGGTGCATGATCTCACGGGTGATGCGGATCGCGTCGCGGAACTCCTGCCAGTCCTGCTCGTGGGACATATAGTTGAACAGGATCGCCGGATGCTGATGCGGGTCGCGGGACTTAATCCGTACGTGCCCGCGGCTCGGCGAGCGCATGGAGCCGACGTGGCACTGGAAACCGTGTTCTTTCACCGCGTTCGAGCCGTTGTAGTTAATCGCTACCGGCAGGAAGTGATACTGAATATTCGGCCACTCGAACTCCTCGCGGCTGCGGATAAACCCGCCCGCTTCGAAGTGGTTGCTCGCACCCACGCCTGTGCCGCCAAACAGCCACTCCGCGCCAATCTTCGGCTGGTTCCACCACTGCAGGGCAGGGTAGAGGGAAACGGGCTCTTTGCATTCATACTGAAGGTACATCTCCAGGTGATCCTGCAAGTTTTCCCCCACGCCGGGTAAATCATGTACCAGCGGGATATCAAACTGCTTCAGCAGTTCAGCGTTGCCCACGCCGGAGCGCTGGAGGATCTGCGGTGACGCAATAGCGCCCGCGCACAGCAGTACCTCTTTCTTCGCTGTCGCTTTTGAAGGAATGGTGCTTTCGCCTTCCAGCCACTCGACGCCCACCGCGCGCTTGCCGTCAAAGATAATGTGATCGGTCATGGCGTGGGTGCGGATGGTCAGATTCGGGCGCGGTTTGGCCTGATCCAGATAGCCGCGCGCGGTGCTGGCGCGTCGGCCCTGCGGCGTGACCGTGCGATCCATCGGGCCAAAGCCTTCCTGCTGATAGCCGTTGAGATCGTCGGTGCGCGGGTAGCCCGCCTGCACGCCTGCCTCCACCATCGCTTCAAACAGCGGGTTCACGCCCGGCTTAGAGGTGGTGACGCTCACCGGACCGTCGCCGCCGTGGTAGTCGTTCGGCCCCACGTCGCGGGTCTCTGCCTTGCGGTAGTAGGGCAGGCAGTTGAGATAGCTCCAGTGCTCCAGACCCGGTTCTTTCGCCCAGTTGTCCAGATCCATTGCGTTGCCGCGCACGTAGCACATGCCGTTGATCAGCGACGAGCCGCCCAGCCCTTTTCCGCGTCCGCACTCCATGCGGCGGTTGTTCATGAAAGGCTCTGGCTCGGTTTCATACGCCCAGTTGTAGCGCTTGCCCTGCAACGGGAAGGCCAGCGCGGCAGGCATCTGGGTGCGGAAGTCAAAGCGGTAGTCCGGCCCGCCCGCCTCAAGCAGCAGGACGGTGGTGTTCGGATCTTCAGTCAGTCGTGTTGCCAGAACGTTGCCGGCAGAGCCGGCCCCGATAATGATGTAGTCAAATTGCAAATAAACCTCCCGGTTAAAATATGGACTGGAATTTACCCATCTCAACCTGGATGGACTTCACCTGGGTGTAACTCTGAAGCGTCATGACGCCGTTCTCGCGGCCAATGCCGGAGTGTTTGTAGCCGCCCACCGGCATCTCCGCGGCGGATTCGCCCCAGGTGTTGATCCAGCAGATGCCCGCTTCGAGCTGATGAATAGCGCCGTGGGCGCGGTTCAGATCGGCGGTGACAATGCCCGCCGCCAGACCGTAGTCGGTGTCATTGGCGCGACGAATGGCCTCTTCGTCAGTGTCATAGGAAAGAATGGACATCACCGGGCCGAAGATCTCTTCGCGCACGATGGTCATTTCGTCGGTGCAGTCGGTGAACACGGTCGGGGCAACCCACGCGCCGTTATCAAAGCCGTCACCCTTCAGCACATCACCGCCGCACAGCACGCGCGCACCTTCCTCTTTGCCTTTGGCGATGTAGCGCATCACGCTGTCGCGGTGCGGGAAGCTGACCATCGGGCCAAAGTTAGTGTTTTCATCGAACAGGTCGCCCGCGCGGATGCGGCCCACGCGCTCAACGATTTTTTGCTCAAACGCGGCTTTGAACTTCGCGGGCACGAACACGCGGGTGCCGTTGGTGCACACCTGACCGGAGCTGAAGAAGTTGGCCATCATGGCGATATCTGCCGCGAGATCCAGATCCGCATCGTCAAACAAAATCAGCGGGGATTTACCGCCCAGCTCCATCGTCACCTCTTTCAGGGACGAGGCCGCCGAGTTCGCCATCACCTTTTTGCCGCTGGCGACGCCGCCGGTAAAGGAGACTTTGGCGATGCCCGGATGCTCGGTCAGGTACTGGCCGGTTTCCGCGCCCACACCCGGCAGAACGTTAAACACGCCGTCCGGCACGCCCGCTTCGGTGTAGATTTCCGCCAGTTTCAGGGCGGTAAGCGGCGTTACTTCGCTCGGCTTGAAGATCATCGCGTTGCCCGCCGCCAGCGCCGGGGCGGATTTCCACAGGGCGATCTGGATCGGATAGTTCCACGCGCCGATGCCCGCCACCACGCCCAGCGGCTCGCGGCGGGTGTAGACGAAGGAGGTCTCGCGCAGCGGGATCTGGCTGCCTTCCAGTGCCGGGATCAGCCCCGCGTAGTACTCCAGCACGTCCGCGCCGGTGACGATGTCGACGGTCGAGGTTTCAGAAAACGCTTTACCGGTGTCGAGGGTTTCCAGCTTTGCCAGCTCGTCGTTGCGCTCGCGCAGGATATCGACGGCGCGACGCAGGATGCGCGAGCGCTCCATGGCGGTCATCGCCGCCCAGATTTTTTGCCCGCGCTTTGCGCTATCCACGGCGCGGTCCACGTCTTCACGCCCGGCGGCCTGCACGCTCGCCAGAACTTCACCGTTGGCCGGGTTGATGGTCTCGAAGGTGCGACCGCTGGTGGCGGATGTATAACCACCATTGATATAAAGCTGCTGTTCTGCCATTCGGGACATGCTTCCTCCTCGGTTAGTCGGTCGGTAAATGCTGGCTGATAAAGTGGCTGGTAAGCGACTGGGCCAGGGTTTTATCCAGCGGTTTGCCGCTGAGCGCGGCGCGCAGCCACAGCCCGTCAATCAGTGCGGCGAGCCCGTAGCCCGCCTCTTCAGCCTGTTCACGCGGCAGTTCGCGGCGGAATTCGTACACCAGATTTGAGAGCAACCGGCGGCTGCTGACCTGCTGCAAACGATAGAGCATCGGCTGATGCATGCTGCTGGCCCAGAAGGCCAGCCAGGCCTTCATCGCCGCGCCGCTGACCTGTGTTTCATCAAAATTGCCGCCGACAATCGCCTGCAAACGCTGCTCTGCACTGCCGTCCGGCAGGGCGCGTAAACGGCTTAATACCGCATCGCGTAACTGACCGGTGATGTCGCGCATGGTTGCTTCCAGCAGACCGTTTTTATCTTTGAAATAGTGGCTGATGATCCCCGTGGACACGCCCGCCCGACGGGCGATTTGCGCGATGGTTGCGTCATGCATTCCCACTTCATTAATTGCTTCCAGCGTGGCATTGATGAGCTGCCTGCGCCGGATCGGCTGCATCCCCACTTTGGGCATTTTTGCCACTCCATTCATCAGCGTTGGTAATCTATTAAAGCGGTTTTTGATTGGACGTTCAATATAAAATGTGTCTTAATTGTTGCGATTTTAGATTTTAATAGTTACAAAAACAGTGGGGATACTGGATGACAGACCTTTCACAAGACAGAGAAAAAGACAAAATCAACCCGGTCGTTTTTTATACGTCCGCCGGGCTGATTTTGTTGTTTTCCCTGACGACCATCTTCTTTCGTGATTTTTCTGCCGAGTGGATTGGGCGCACCCTGAACTGGGTGTCGAAGACCTTCGGCTGGTACTACCTTCTGGCGGCGACGCTCTATATCGTCTTCGTCGTCTGCATTGCCTGCTCGCGCTTCGGTTCGGTGAAGCTTGGGCCGGAGCAGTCCAAGCCCGAGTTCAGCCTGCTGAGTTGGGCCGCGATGCTGTTTGCCGCGGGCATTGGCATCGACCTGATGTTCTTCTCCGTGGCGGAACCGGTCACGCAATATATGCAGCCGCCGGAAGGGGCAGGGCAGACGATGGAGGCCGCGCGTCAGGCGATGGTCTGGACGCTGTTCCACTACGGCCTGACGGGCTGGTCAATGTATGCCCTGATGGGCATGGCGCTTGGATACTTTAGCTATCGTTATAATTTGCCCCTTACCATCCGCTCCGCGCTGTACCCGATTTTCGGGAAAAAGATCAACGGCCCGATTGGCCACAGCGTCGATATCGCGGCGGTGATCGGCACCATCTTCGGCATCGCCACCACGCTCGGGATTGGCGTAGTGCAGCTTAACTACGGGCTGAGCGTGCTGTTTGACATCCCGGATTCGATGGCGGCGAAGGCGGCGCTAATTGCGCTGTCGGTGATCATCGCTACCATCTCGGTGACCTCCGGCGTGGATAAAGGTATTCGCGTGCTCTCCGAGCTGAACGTCGCGCTGGCGCTGGGGCTGATCCTGTTCGTGCTGTTTATGGGCGACACCTCGTTCCTGCTCAACGCCCTAGTGCTCAACGTAGGTGATTACGTGAACCGCTTTATGGGCATGACGCTGAACAGCTTCGCCTTTGACCGCCCGGTGGAGTGGATGAACAACTGGACGCTCTTCTTCTGGGCGTGGTGGGTGGCCTGGTCGCCGTTTGTCGGCCTGTTCCTGGCGCGAATTTCGCGTGGGCGCACCATCCGTCAGTTCGTGATGGGCACGCTGATCATCCCGTTCACCTTCACCCTGCTGTGGCTGTCGATTTTCGGCAACAGCGCGCTGCACGAAATTATCCACGGCAATGCGACCTTCGCGCAGGAAGCGATGGTGCACCCGGAGCGCGGCTTCTACAGCCTGCTGGCGCAGTACCCGGCGTTTACTTTTAGCGCGTCCGTAGCAACCATTACCGGCCTGTTGTTCTACGTCACCTCGGCGGACTCCGGCGCGCTGGTGCTGGGGAACTTCACTTCGAAGCTTAAAGACATCAACAGCGATGCGCCGAACTGGCTGCGCATCTTCTGGTCCGTCGCCATCGGCCTGCTGACGCTCGGGATGCTGATGACCAACGGTATCTCTGCGTTGCAGAACACCACGGTGATCATGGGCCTGCCGTTCAGCTTCGTGATCTTCTTCGTGATGGCCGGGCTGTATAAATCGCTCAAGGTGGAAGACTACCGCCGCGTCAGCGCCAGCCGCGACACCGCGCCCCGGCCGATGGGCGCGCAGGACAGATTGAGCTGGAAGAAACGCCTGTCGCGCCTGATGAACTACCCGGGCACGCGCTACACCAGCCAGATGATGGAGACGGTCTGCTTCCCGGCGATGGAAGAGGTGGCGCAGGAGCTGAAGCTGCGTGGCGCCTACGTGGAGCTGAAAAACCTGCCGCCGGAAGAGGGCGAAACCCTGGGGCACCTGGATCTGCTGGTGCACATGGGCGACGAGCAGAACTTTGTTTATCAGATCTGGCCGCAGCAGTATTCGGTTCCCGGCTTTACCTACCGGGCGCGCAGCGGGAAATCGACCTACTACCGGCTGGAGACCTTCCTGCTGGAAGGGAGCCAGGGTAATGATTTGATGGATTACAGCAAGGAGCAGGTAATTACGGATATTCTGGACCAGTATGAACGGCACCTGAACTTTATCCATCTCCACAGGGAAGCGCCGGGGAATAGCGTGATGTTCCCGGATGTCTAAACGGATTCTTAAAATACCTTCAGACTGTATATAAATACAGTTATTTGGCGCAGCATTACTCAAGGAAGAGTAACCATGCAGCAAGAGCCTGATGCTGAAGCATTCGGGCTTTTGCTGCGTTTAGGGAAGGAACTATGGATGAGTCATGCGATAGAGTTTATCGAAACATCACTCTTTACCCGACAGATTAAAAGCATTGCTACGGATGATGAATTAAAGGATCTGCAAAAGGTGATCTATTTCATTATGGCCTATCCAAAATGCATAAAGGACAGCCTGACAGAGACAGAGAAAGCAGAACTTAAAAAGCTGACTTCCATTCTGAAAAATACTGCTTCCAGTGCCGTAAATTTGAGGTGTACTATGTACCCTAATCAGGCAGGTGGAGGCTGATAATGAGTATTTTTAATGAATTAAAATCTTCGCTTGAAGAGGCCGTTGAGATCCATAACGGAAGAAAAGCCGCTTCCCGGGTAACCCGCTATGAAGTTGCTGATGTGCGCGCCATCAGAGAGCAGCTCAATATCACGCAAAGCGAAATGGCGAAGGCGCTTGGCACGAGCGTCGATACGATAAAGAGCTGGGAGTCTAAACGTCGCAACCCAACCGGGCTGGCGGCGAAGGTACTTAATGTGATTCGGGAGAATCCTGCATTTTATAAGGCACTTGCCGGGCAGTGAGTCGCCCTTATGCCGGGTGGCGCTGCGCTTACCCGGCCTACAAAACTCCAAAACTGCTTTACCGTAGGCCTGATAAGCGAAGCGCCATCAGGCTCTCCCTCCGTTGACATAACTTTAATGATAACTATTTTCATTTAAATATAGCCTGTGCTATACCTTATAGCACGGGCTAATTTTGCTTTTAATTTAATCACCTCAGGAGACTTCTGCGATGCATCCACGGCAAGGATTGAAGCGTCTGTTGCTCGGCGCGCTGCTTATGACCGCGACCACAACCGGCGCGCTGGCGGCTGAAAAGTTCCAGGTCATCACCACTTTTACCGTTATCGCTGATATGGCGAAAAACGTAGCGGGGGATGCCGCAGAGGTCACCTCCATCACCAAACCGGGCGCGGAAATTCACGAATACCAGCCCACCCCGGGCGATATCAAACGCGCGCAGAAGGCGCAGCTGATCCTGGCGAACGGCATGAATCTGGAGCTGTGGTTCCAGCGCTTTTATCAGCATCTGAACGGCGTGCCGGAGGTGATTGTTACCAAAGGCATCACCCCGATGGGCATCAGCGAAGGGCCCTATAACGGCAAGCCCAACCCGCACGCGTGGATGTCGCCGGACAACGCCCTGATTTACGTCGATAACATCCGCGACGCGCTGGTGAAGTACGATCCGGCCAACGCGCAGACCTATCAGCGTAACGCCGACGCCTACAAGCAGAAGATCACCGCCACTCTCGAACCGCTGCGTAAGCAGGTCACGGCGATCCCGGAAGACAAGCGATGGATGGTGACCAGCGAAGGGGCGTTCTCCTATCTGGCGCGGGATTTGGGCCTGAAAGAGCTGTACCTGTGGCCGATCAACGCCGATCAGCAGGGCACGCCGCAGCAGGTGCGCAAGGTTATCGATCTGGTGAAAAAACATCACATTCCGGCGGTGTTCAGCGAAAGCACCGTCTCGGATAAGCCCGCTCGTCAGGTGGCGCGGGAAACCGGCGCCCATTACGGCGGCGTGCTGTACGTTGACTCCCTGAGTGCAGAAAACGGCCCGGTGCCGACCTATATCGATCTGCTGAACGTCACCACCCGCACGCTGGTGCAGGGCATCCGCGACGGGATGAAGGAGTAACCATGCAGAAGGGGATTGTTGTAACCGACGTGACCGTGACCTACCGCAACGGCCACACGGCGCTGCGCGACGCGTCGTTCAGCGTGCCGGGCGGATCGATTGCCGCCCTGGTGGGGGTGAACGGTTCCGGCAAGTCCACGCTGTTTAAGGCGGTGATGGGCTTTGTGCGGGCAGCGAGCGGCACTATCTCCATTCTCGGGCTTCCGCCTCACCGGGCGCTGCGCCTGAACCTGGTCGCCTACGTGCCGCAGTCGGAAGAGGTCGACTGGTCATTTCCGGTGCTGGTCGAGGACGTGGTGATGATGGGCCGCTACGGGCATATGGGGTTTCTGCGTCGGCCTAAAGAGCGCGACAGGCAGATTGTAACCGACGCCCTGAAGCGCGTGGACATGCTTGAGCTGCGTCATCGGCAGATTGGCGAGCTCTCCGGCGGCCAAAAGAAGCGCGTGTTTCTGGCGCGGGCGATTGCCCAGCAGGGCGAGGTGATCCTGCTCGACGAGCCGTTTACCGGCGTGGACGTCAAAACCGAAGCCAGGATCATCAACCTGCTGCGGGAGCTGCGCGACGAGGGTAAAACGATGCTGGTTTCGACCCACAATCTGGGCTCGGTCACGGAATTCTGCGATTACACGGTGATGGTCAAAGGCACCGTGCTGGCGAGCGGCCCGACGGATATCACTTTTACCGCTGAGAATCTTGAGCGCGCCTTTAGCGGCGTGCTGCGCCACGTGGTGCTCAGCGGCTCGGAAGATCGCATTATTACCGACGACGAACGCCCCTTCGTCACGCACCGACAGGAGGCCAAATGAACGTGCTTCTCGAACCCTTCGGCTACGAGTACATGCTCAACGCGATGTGGGTCTCGGCGATGGTGGGCGGGCTGTGCGCGTTTCTCTCCTGCTATCTGATGCTCAAAGGCTGGTCGCTGATCGGCGATGCGCTGTCGCACTCCATCGTGCCGGGCGTAGCGGGCGCTTACATGCTCGGACTGCCGTTCTCGCTGGGGGCGTTTTTATCGGGCGGGCTGGCGGCGGGCAGCATGCTGTTTCTCAACCAGCGCAGCCGCCTGAAGGAGGACGCCATTATCGGGCTGATCTTCTCCTCGTTTTTCGGGCTGGGGCTGTTTATGGTCTCACTCAACCCGACCTCGGTGAACATTCAGACCATCGTCCTCGGCAATATTCTCGCCATCGCCCCGGAAGATATCGTCCAGCTGGCGATTATCGGCGTGGTGTCGATAGTTATCCTGCTGTTCAAATGGAAAGATCTGATGGTGACCTTTTTTGATGAGAACCACGCCCGCGCTATCGGTCTGCGTCCTGAACGCCTGAAAATTCTCTTCTTCACGCTACTGGCGGTCTCTACCGTGGCGGCGCTGCAAACCGTCGGCGCATTTCTGGTGATCTGTCTGGTGGTTACGCCCGGTGCGACCGCCTGGCTGCTGACCGATCGCTTCCCGCGCCTGTTGATGATTGCCGTCGCCATTGGCAGCATCACCAGCTTCCTCGGTGCGTGGGCCAGCTATTACCTGGACGGCGCCACCGGCGGCATTATCGTGGTCGCCCAGACGCTGCTGTTCCTGCTGGCGTTCGTCTTTGCGCCGAAGCACGGGCTGCTTGCCAGCCGCCGTCGGGCGCGGGAGGCACATCCATGATGACGCTGCTCCTCGAACCGTTTCAGTTTGCGTTTATGAACAACGCCCTGATGATTTCACTCCTGGTGGCCGTGCCCTGCGCGCTGCTGTCGGTTTTTCTGGTGCTGAAAGGCTGGGCGCTGATGGGCGACGCCATGAGCCACGCGGTGTTTCCCGGCGTCGTGCTGGCCTGGATGATGGGCCTGCCGCTGGCGCTGGGCGCATTCGTGGCTGGTCTGTTCTGCGCGGTCGCCACCGGATACCTGAAGGATAACAGCCGAATCAAGCAAGATACGGTTATGGGGATCGTCTTTTCCGGCATGTTCGGCGCCGGGCTGATCCTCTATATCGCCGTCAAACCTGAGGTGCATCTCGACCACATTCTGTTCGGCGATATGCTGGGCATTAACGGGATGGACATTTTGCAAAGCGGTCTCGTCGCGGGGTTGATTGCGCTGGTGATTGGCCTGAAGTGGCGCGATTTTCTGCTGTTCTGCTTTGACTATCAGCAGGCGCAGGCGAGCGGCCTGCGCACCCGCTGGCTGCACTACGGCTTACTGTGCATGGTTTCGCTGACCATCGTGGCGACGCTGAAAGCGGTGGGTATAATTCTGTCGATTTCGCTGCTGATTGCCCCCGGCGCGGTGGCGGTGCTGATTACCCGACGCTTTCACATGGCGCTGCTGGTGGCGGTCGCCGTTTCAGCGCTGGTGTCGGTAAGCGGCGTGTATGCCTCGTTTTATCTCGACAGCGCGCCCGCGCCGACCATTGTGGTCCTGTTCGCGTTGGTGTTTATCGTGACGTTTGTGGTGACCAGCGTGAAGGCACGTCGGCAGGAGCGTGTGACAGCAGGGTGATGACCTGTTCGCCGTGCTGCTGCCAGTGAAGGGTGAAGGCAGTGCCTTCCTCAAAGCCTGCAAGTTGACGGGTCAATGCCAGCGTAAGCGTCCTGTCGTCGAGCAGGGTAATGCGGGCGCTGTCAAAACCCATCCAGGCCTGCACCTGCGGAAAGAGGGCCTTGAACAGGCTCTCTTTGGCGCTGAACGCCAGCGTGAGAGCAAGGGCGAACGGGTATCCCGAGCGGGAAAGCACAGGTTCTTCCTGCGTATCAATAATGCCGTCTTTGATTTCCCAGGCTTCGTTTTCGGAAAGGATCGTTTCACAATCGATGCCGATAAGCGCCGGGTATTGCGTGACGACGGCCATCGCCTGCGTGCCGCTGTGGGTGATGCTGCCGGAAATACCTTGCGGCCAGAGCGGTTCGCCGCTGGGGCCGATGCCGGGGATTACGCGCTCGTTTAGCGCATGCGCCGCGGCGATGCGGCCTGCCAGGTGGTCGGATTTGCGCTTGCGTCCGGCGTCAGCCAGTTGTGCGTGATGGGGCAGCCAGAGGAGATCGGCGTCGGTGAAGGTGGTGGGGTCGAAAGTGATGCGGTGGAGGGTGTGGCCGGCGAGAGAAAATGTGCTGTGGGTTGTGTGCATGGTTTTCCCTTCAGTATTGTGCGGCCTGATGCCCTCACCCCGGCCCTCTCCCATAGGGCTGAGGGTTCCCCACAAATTAATGCGAGCACTGAGCAATCCCCTCGCCCCTCCGGGGAGAGGGTTAGGGTGAG
>OFLK01000239.1_pt1 | contig 13859 bp, 10 predicted proteins | sample 1540851 | NCBI WGS metagenome assembly OFLK01 (sample SAMEA4413042, study PRJEB24355) | metagenome | biome: human; feature: gut; material: faeces | place: United Kingdom | collected 2010 | reverse complement strand
GGGCATCGCTGACAGCCCTCAGTCATTTAGAAAGCAACTTTATTGCTTCTGCATAAAAAAATTACTGGGGATCCCTCTCCCGGTGGGAGAGGGTTAGGGTGAGGGCATCAGGCCGCAGAGCCTGATTGTCGGGTGGCGGCTTCGCCTTACCCGACCTACAAAACCTACTTCCGGTGAATGAATTCGACCGCTTTATCCGTGAAATCCGTAAACAATCCGTCCACATCCGCCTGGTTATACAGCACGTCGTAAAGCTGATCCACGTCCGTCGCATAATCCGGCAGCTGGTCTGCACGCACGGTATACGGATGCACCTGCATCTTGCTCGCATGCGCCTCTTTCACCATCGCCGTCAGCTTCACGTGGCCCGGCGTTGAGCCTTCCGCCACCAGCATGTGGTAATCCGGCCCGATGCCGTCGGCGTACTGCGCAATCTGCTTCATCGCGCCCGGCTTAAACATCCAGTCGTAGCTGTAGTTCACCCACTTCCCGTCCGGCTGTTTTTCCTGAGTTTCATTCCAGTCGGTATAGGCAATCAACTGCACCAGATTGAGATCCATCCCCATCTTCGGCTCCAGCTCAGTTTTGATGCGCTTCAGTTCCGCGGCATCGAAACATTGCAGGAAAACCTTATCCTTCTTGCTGGTGTAGCCGTACTTTTTCAGTACCTCCAGCGTCTTCGCGGCAATGTCTTTTCCTTCCTGATGGTGGAACCACGGCGCTTTGATTTCCGGGTAGATACCGATATTTTTGCCCGTCGAGTGGTTCAGCCCCTGAACAAACTCGATCTCCTCTTCGAAGGTGTGAATACGGAAGTCAGACTTGCCCATCGGGAAACGCCCCGGATAGACCTGCACCTTCTTACCGTTCTCAATCTCGAAGCCCTCGGTAAACTTCAGCGAGCGGATCTCCGCCAGCGTGAAGTCGATGGCGTAGTAGCGGCCATCTTTACGGGCGCGGTTCGGGAAACGCTCCGCCACGTCCGTCACGCGGTCAAGATAGTGGTCATGCAGAACGACCAGCTGGTCGTCCTTCGTCATCACCAGATCCTGCTCCAGATAATCCGCGCCCTGGGCATAGGCCATCGCTTTTGCCGGCAGCGTATGCTCCGGCAGATAACCGCTGGCGCCACGGTGGGCGATCACGATTTTATCCGCCGCCAGCGCGGAGCCTGTCATCAGGCCCGCCAGCAGCAGGCCTGTCGCTAACTGAGTTAATTTCATCGCAATGCTCCTTACTGACGACGCGCCAGCACCTCGGCATGGTGACGTTTTTCACCAATCATCACGACGATCAACAGCAGAACCGCCAGCACGCTGCCGCCAATCATCACCATAAAGCCACCGTCCCAGCCGAAGAAATCGACGGTGTAACCGACGATGGCACTTGCCGCCACTGAACCGCCGAGGTAGCCAAACAGACCGGTAAAGCCTGCCGCCGTGCCTGCCGCTTTCTTCGGCGCCAGCTCCAGCGCGTGCAGGCCGATCAGCATAACCGGACCATAAATCAGGAAGCCGATTACAATCATACAGGCCATATCCACACCCGGATTACCCGGCGGGTTAAGCCAGTAAACGACCGTCGCGATGGTCACCAGCGTCATAAAGAACACGCCCGTCGCCCCACGGTTGCCCTTAAACACTTTGTCCGACATCCAGCCGCAGATCAGCGTGCCGGGAATGCCCGCGTATTCATACAGGAAATAGGCCCAGGAGGATTTATCCAGCGCGAAGTGCTTCACCTCTTTCAGGTAAGTCGGGGACCAGTCGAGGATGCCGTAGCGCAGCAGGTAGACAAACACGTTCGCCACCGCGATGTACCACAGCAGCTTGTTTGGCAGCACATACTTCATGAAGATCTGTTTCGCGGTCAGCTCTTCTTCGTGCTTCTCGCTGTAATCATCCGGGTAGTCGTTTTTGTACTCTTCAATCGGCGGCAGGCCGCAGGACTGCGGCGTGTCGCGCATCAGGGCGAAGGCGATAATCGCCACCAGAATGGCGCCAAAGGCAGGCATATAGAGCGCCGCGTGCCAGTCGTTGAACCAGGCCATCCCCAGCAGGAACAGCAGCGGCGGAAGCCCGCCCCCGACGTTATGCGCGCAGTTCCAGACCGATACAATCCCACCGCGCTCTTTCTGTGACCACCAGTGCACCATGGTACGTCCGCATGGCGGCCACCCCATCCCCTGGAACCAGCCGCAGAGGAACAGCAGCACGAACATGACGGCAATGCTGGAGGTCGCCCATGGCACAAAGCCCATGAACAGCATCACCGCTGCCGCGAGGATCAGACCGGCGGGCAGGAACACGCGCGGATTCGAGCGATCCGACACCGACCCCATAATGAACTTCGAAAAACCGTACGCGATGGAGATCCCCGACAGCGCAAAGCCCAGATCGCCGCGGGAGAAGCCTTGTTCCACCAGGTACGGCATGGCGAGCGCAAAGTTTTTACGTACCAGATAGTACGCCGCATACCCGAAGAAGATCCCGAGGAAGATTTGCCAACGCAGACGGCGGTAGAGAGGATCAATCTCTGCCTCTGGCAGTCGCGCCCGGTGTGGCGCAGGTTTAAAGATACTGAGCATAACAGCCTCCGTGGCCTTTCAAAAAATGACCGGGCATCTCGCGCCCGGCTACAGAGGCGGCGATGTTAAGAAATCACGGTGAATGTTACTGTGAATCAACGCACAGATTGTTACAGAAATATGACAGAATGCGCAAAAAAGCGCATGAAATCACGTTTCACTTTCGAATTTCGCGCGTTTATGTTCGAAATCAAACAAACCACACGATCAATGTGGCTAAATGCTAAAAAACGAACATAGAGGAAAGGCAATGACTATTCACGATCCACGCTTCAGCGATGTGATTATCATTGGCGGTGGCGCGACGGGTGCCGGCATCGCACGCGACTGCGCCCTGCGGGGATTGAGCGTCACGCTTCTGGAACGCCACGACATCGCCACCGGCGCAACGGGGCGTAACCACGGTCTGTTGCACAGCGGTGCCCGCTATGCGGTCACTGACGCTGAGTCCGCGCGCGAGTGTATTGCTGAAAACCAGATCCTCAGGCGCATCGCCCGCCACTGCGTTGAACCGACCAACGGCCTTTTTATCACCCTTCCCGAGGATGACCTCGGCTTTCAGCAAACCTTTATTACCGCCTGCACGGCGGCAGGCATTCAGGCCGAGGCGCTCGATCCTGCGCAGGCGCGCCGTCTGGAACCCTCGGTGAACCCGGCGTTACTGGGCGCGGTAAAAGTGCCTGACGGAACCATTGATCCTTTCCGCCTGACCGCCGCCAATATGCTCGACGCGCGGGAACACGGCGCACAGATCCTGACCGGGCATCACGTCACCGGGCTTATTCGTGAAGGTAATACCGTACGCGGGGTGCGCGTGTGTGATACGCAGTACAATGAACACCGCGAGCTGTATGCCACCGTCGTGGTCAACGCGGCGGGGATCTGGGGCCAGCGCATCGCGGAATACGCCGATTTATCCGTCCGCATGTTCCCGGCCAAAGGCTCGCTGCTGATCCTCGACCATCGCATCAATAACCATGTCATCAACCGCTGCCGTAAACCGTCTGACGCCGACATCCTCGTGCCGGGGGACACCATTTCGTTGATCGGCACGACCTCAATGCATGTGGACTACAGCGAAATTGATTACAACCGCGTTACCGCCGAAGAGGTGGATATTCTGCTGCGCGAAGGGGAAAAGCTGGCCCCGGTGATGGCGCAGACGCGTATTCTGCGTGCCTACGCGGGCGTGCGTCCCCTCGTCGCCAGCGACAACGATCCGAGCGGGCGTAACGTCAGCCGCGGCATCGTGCTGCTCGATCACGCCGAACGCGACGGCATGGACGGGTTTATCACCATTACCGGCGGCAAGCTGATGACCTACCGGCTGATGGCGCAGTGGGCCACCGATGCCGTCTGCCGTAAGCTCGGCAATACCGCGCCGTGCGTGACAGCGGAGCGGGCCCTGCCCGGCTCGCAGCAATCGACAGAAAAAACGCTGCACAAAATCATTTCACTTCCTGCCCCGCTTCGCGGTTCGGCGATTTACCGCCACGGCGACCGCACCCCGACCTGGCTTGGTGAAGGGCGACTCAGCCGCAGCCTGGTGTGCGAATGCGAAGCCGTGACCGCAGGCGAGGTGCAATATGCCGTGGAAAACCTGACGGTGAACAACCTGCTTGATTTACGCCGCCGCACGCGAGTCGGGATGGGCACCTGTCAGGGGGAGCTGTGCGCCTGCCGTGCCGCCGGGCTGCTGCAACGTTTTCATGCCACCTCCTCAACCCAGTCGCTCGCCCAGCTCAGCGATTTTTTAAATGAGCGCTGGAAAGGCATTCAGCCCGTCGCCTGGGGCGATGCCCTGCGCGAAAGTGAGTTTACCCGCTGGGTCTATCAGGGACTTTGCGGTCTGGAGAAGGAGCACAACCATGAAATTTGATACCGTGATTGTGGGTGGAGGGCTGGCGGGCCTGCTGTGCGGTCTCAAACTGACGCAGCGGGGTCTGCGCTGCGCCATTGTCACTCGCGGTCAAAGTGCCCTGCACTTCTCCTCCGGCTCGCTGGATTTACTGGGCGCGCTATCGTTCGCCGATCTGCCGCCTGAACATCCCTACCGCCTGACGGGCGCAGAGAATATGGCCCGCTTTGCCTGCGAAACCGAACACCTGCTGACCGCCTGCGGCGCACGCATGCAGGGTGACGCCGAGCAAAATCATCAGCGCGTCACGCCGCTCGGCACTCTGCGCGCCGCCTGGCTTAGCCCGGAAGAGGTGCCTGTCGCCCCCATCGCTGCCGGGCACGTGCGGGTGGTGGGGATCAGCGGTTTCCTCGATTTCCAGCCGCATCTTGCCGCCGCGTCTCTCAGACAGCAAGGGATTCAGGTGGATACGGCGGAGATTGATCTCCCCGAGCTCGACGTGCTGCGCGAAAACCCCAGCGAGTTTCGTGCGGTGAACATTGCCCGCCTGCTGGATAATGAACGCTACTGGCCGCAGCTGTACGCGGCGCTTCAACCGCTCGGCGAGACCTGCGACGCCCTGTTTATGCCCGCCTGTTTTGGCTTAACGGACAACCGGCTCTGGCACTGGCTCTCGGCGCGCCTGCCCTGTACGCTCGGTTTACTGCCGACGCTCCCCCCTTCCGTGCCCGGCATTCGTCTGCATACCCAGCTTCAACGTCAGTTTGTCGCCCAGGGTGGCGTCTGGTTGGCAGGCGACGAGGTGAAAAAAATCACCCTGGCAGAGGGCGCGGTAAGCGAAATCTGGACCCGCAACCACGGCGACATCCCGCTTCGTGCACGCTATACGGTGCTGGCAAGCGGCAGTTTTTTCAGTAACGGTCTGCTGAGCAGCCGGGATGGCGTGCGTGAGGCAATTCTCGGGCTGGACGTCCGGCAAAGCGCTTCCCGCGCGGACTGGTATCAAAGCGATTTCTTCACCCCGCAGCCCTGGCAGCAGTTCGGCGTGATCGTCGACACCCAGCTGCGCCCGCAGCTGGGCGGGGAATCTGTTGAAAATCTTTACGCCATCGGCTCGGTTCTGGGCGGGTACGATCCCGTGGCACAGGGCTGCGGTGGCGGCGTCTGCGCCGTCACCGCGCTGCATGTCGCGGAGCAGATTATCCAGCGCAGGGAGGGAGCACAATGAACGACACCCGATTTGAAAGCTGTATCAAATGCACGGTCTGCACCACGGTTTGCCCGGTCAGCGGCGTCGATCCGCGCTATCCCGGCCCGAAACAGGCCGGCCCCGACGGGGAGCGTCTGCGCCTGAAGGACGGCGCGCTCTACGACGAGGCGCTGAAATACTGCATAAACTGCAAACGCTGCGAAGTTGCCTGCCCGTCGGACGTGAAAATAGGCGATATCATCCAGCGCGCCCGCGCCCGCTACAGTACGCAAAAACCGACGCTGCGCGACGCGATACTGAGCCACACCGATCTGATGGGCAGCCTCTCGACGCCTTTCGCGCCGGTCGTCAATGCCGCCACCGCCCTTAAGCCGGTGCGCAGGCTGCTGGATGCGACGCTCAAAATCGACCATCACCGCAGTCTGCCGAAATATTCTCACGGCACCTTCCGCCGCTGGTATAAATCCGTGGCGGCAGAACAGGCGCAGTTCGCTGAGCAGGTTTCCTTCTTCCACGGCTGCTACGTGAACTACAACCATCCGCAGCTGGGAAAAGACCTGCTGAAAGTGCTGAACGCCATGGGGACGGGCGTTCAGCTGCTGAGCAAAGAGAAGTGCTGCGGCGTTCCGCTGATTGCCAACGGTTTTACCGACAAAGCGCGCAGGCAGGCAAAAAGCAACGTCACCTCTTTACGTGAGGCGATCGTCGACAAAGGGATACCGGTACTGGCGACGTCGTCAACCTGTACCTTCACGCTGCGCGATGAATATCCGCATCTGCTGGATGTGGATAACACCGGCCTGCGCGAGCACATTGAGCTGGCGACCCGTTTTCTCTGGCGCAAACTTGACAGTGGGCAGACGTTACCGCTGGGCAAATTGCCGCTGAAGGTGGTGTATCACACGCCATGTCATATGGAGAAGATGGGCTGGTCGATCTATACGCTGGATCTGCTGCGGCTGATCCCGGGGCTGGAGCTGACGGTGCTGGACTCACGCTGCTGCGGCATCGCTGGCACCTACGGATTCAAGCGTGAAAACTACCCAACGTCACAGGCCATTGGCGCGCCGCTGTTCCGGCAGATTGAAGAGAGCGGCGCAGATATCGTGGTGACGGATTGTGAAACCTGCAAGTGGCAGATCGAGATGTCCACCAGCAAACGCTGTGAACATCCCATTACCTTGCTGGCAAACGCACTGGCGTAACCGTTGCCGGGGACACTGCCCCGGCACATCCTCACTCTACGAACAGCGATTCCACGACGTTGATCCAGCCGTGCTCGCTGGCGACCTCTTTCCCGTTCAGCCAGCGGCGCAGCATGTTCAGCGCCATCATCGCGCACACCTCCTGACGCACGGCCAGGCTGTGGCGGGTAATACTCATCTTCACCCGCAGGGCGTGGGTCCCTTCCGGCGTTGCCAGGGCAAAGTTGAGATGCTCCTCATCCAGCCCGCCCACAAACAGCGCCAGTCCGGCGAAATGCTTCACTCTGCGCTCGGATGCCCAGCGCGCCGTCTGCGCCAGCGTCTCCTGCTGGAACGGCACCACTTCACTGGCCAGCAGCGGCGCACCCGCCCGGGTAAGCTGAAGCGCCAGAAGCCCACCGGTAAACTGCTCGCTTAACGTCACGCTCAGCTGGCGGGACTGCAAATGCGCTGCGATCTGCGCCGGCAGCCCTTCCGTTCCTTCGAAAATCAGGCTTTCCCCGGCGACGCGCTGCACTTCCGGCCATAGTGCCAGCATAGCGGCTTTCTCTGACGCCGGTCCGGTCAGCTTCAGTTCAATAATCGGCATGGAGGAGCGATAGCCCATCGACACGCCGGGAGGCAGTTGCAGGTGATCGAGGCTCTGGGCCAGGTCGCTTTCCGAGCGGCCAAAGGTGGTCAGACGCAGGCACAGCGGCGGTTCAGGCAGCGTGAAGCGCGCGCGCAGGCGCGGCAGGATCTGCTGCTCGACCATCACTTTAAATTCCGACGGCACGCCCGGAGTGAAGAACATCAGGCAGCGGTTCAACTGAACGGCAAACCCGCAGGCGGTGCCGACCGGGTTATCAATCAGTTCCGCGCTGGCGGGAATTTCAGCCTGCTTACGGTTGCTGGGGGCCATCACGCGGCCACGCTCAGAGAAAAATCGCTCCATCTGTGCCAGCCACGCCTCGTGCAGGACCAGGCCTTCACCTCTGGCCGTGGCGGCGGCCAGCGCGCTGAGATCGTCGCTGGTGGGCCCAAGCCCGCCGTTCACAATCAGCACGTCGCAGCGTTCGCTGCGCTCGCGCAGAACGTTGACCAGCGACTCAAGATTGTCACCCACGGTGTTGCGGCGCGTTAACGGTAATCCTTGCTCAAAGAAGAGATCGGCGAGCCAGGCGGCATTGGTATCAATGATTTGCCCATGCAGCACTTCGTCGCCAGTGGATAACATTTCCACGTTTATCATTGTGTTCTCCCATTTCAATGGTCAAAACACTATAGCGCAATCGAAGACCGGGGGAAGAGAGAAACTGGCGCGACTGAACGCCGCGCCGAAAGGATTAGAAACCTGCGCTCACACCGATGTAGGGACCATCTGCCAGCGCGTTGTCGCGGTGGCCGTCTTTACCTGCCAGGTTCAGATAACGATAACCCGCTTCGATGGTGACAGGACGGATGATGGTCCAGCGTCCACCCACGTTGGCTTCCTCATAGCTATCGATACCGCTGGAGAGGGAATCCGGAGAGTAGTAGTACTCACCGAACAGGCCAAAGCTGTCGCCGATTTTCCATTGCAAACCGCCGCCCACTGCCGCCGCGTAACCTTCGTCGCCGTCGTTCGGGTTGGTGTAAATCCCTTTACCGCCGACTGTCGCCAGGAAAGGACCCAAAGGTACGTTGAAGCCCAGCCCCAGGCTTGCCGCATCCCCATCGTCGTCGTTATGCGTCCAGCCGCCGGTCATCGCCAGGCCTGCGCTATCCGTGCCAAGACCAAAGCCCAGGTGGGTATAATCTTCGCCCGCCGAGCCGTTGAAGGAAATAGCGTTGGCTGCTGCCGATACAAACATCAGGCCTAAGCCCATTAATGCCACTTTTTTCATTGTCGTGATCCCGCACAATATATTCAGAGATGTCCAAAAACCGCGAGATTTTAACCTGACTGTCTGTGGGATCAATGCGCTCAGTGGACATCGGGCAATTAGTTTGTAACGATTTGATAATATCGGTATTTATATCATCAATAAAAAACGCATTTTTACGCACAGGCCGCCCAGATTTTCACTGGGCATCAGCTGAAGATGGCTGCGGTGCAGGCGGGCAATATCGTTGGCCAGCGCCAGACCAATGCCGGACCCGGCGGCATCGCCCACGTTATCCAGCCGATGAAACGGCAGCATGGCCTGGGAGATCTGGTCTTCGGCAATACCCGGTCCGCTGTCCTCCACGCTCAGCTCAACGGCATCGTTATCCATGCGCAGGTACACCGTCACGATGCCCTGCTCCGGCGTGTATTTGATCGCATTCTCCAGCAGGTTAGCGCAGAGTTCGCCCAGCAAAACGTCATCCCCCTCAATCATTACCGGCTGCTGTACGCCGTCATAGCCGAGATCGATACCCTTGCTGCGCGCCTGTGCCAGCCGCGAAAAGCAGCAGTTTTGCACCACCTGCACCAGATCGACAGGGGCAAACTGTCGCTCCCCCTGCTCTTTCCGCTTCACCGCCGAAAGCTGTAACAGCCTTTCCGTCAGCACGATGGTGTTATCCAGCGTAACGTTCATTGCCCGTAAGCTCTCCTGCCACAGCGCCGGATCGTTACGCGTCAGAGCAACGGATACCTGCGTTTTTAGCACCGCCAGCGGCGTTTTGAGCTGGTGTGAGGCATCGGCATTGAAGCGCTCCTGCCGCGAAAGTACGCCGCGCAACCGGTCGATGTAACGGTTAAACGCCACAATCAGCAGCCGCGTTTCCGACCAGGGCAGCAGCTCCGGCAGCGGGGCCAGCAGCCCGGGCTCACGGCGCACCATCAGCGAAGAGAGTTGCCGCATTGGGCGCAGCACGCGGCGCAGCAGCCAGGCGGTCAGGACCAGCGTCAGCAGCACCAGCAGCCCCTGCGACACGAGTGAGGAAAACAGCAGCTGTGTGGCCAGATAGCGCCGCGACTGCAACGTTTCTGCGACGTAAATTTCCGCCATCCCGAACACGTTATCTTCGTTAACCGGCTGGAGCAGCTTCGCCACGCGGATCGCCTGCCCGCGATACTCGGTATGATAAAACCACGCCAGCGCCGGATAGTGAGTGGTGCGCGACGTGGAGGGAGGCATATTTGGCAGATCGTCATAGCCGGAGATCGTCCGCCCGTCAGGGTCAACCACCTTGTAGTAGAGGCGATCGTTCATGTTCAGCTCAAAGCTGTCGAGCACGACCCAGGGCACGTTCACCAGCAGCTTGCCCTTGTGCACCACCAGCCGCTCAGACACGGTGCGCGCCGAGGATAAAAGCGTACGGTCATAGGCCTGCGTCGCCGCCTGTAGCGCGCTAACGTAGCTGTTAAAGGCTGACAGCCCCCATAACAGCAGCAGCGGCAAACCCAGAAAGAGCAAAAGTTGCAGGTAAAGCGACTGCGGCTTAACCCACTTCATCGCCGCACTCCAGCACGTAGCCCAGCCCCCGGAGGGTGGTGATCCGCACGCCGCTGCCGGTCAGCTTCTTACGCAGGCGGTGAATATAGAGATCGATGCTCTCGGGGCTGACGTCGTCGTTCAGGCTGAACACCTGGTCGAAAAGCTGTTGCCGGGAGACGGGACGGGTCCGACGGTGCATCAGCACCTTCAGCAAAGAGAGTTCGCGCGGCGTGAGGGAAAGGGGTTCATCGCGCAGCAGAAAAAAGCCTTCATCATCGTACTCCAGCTCTCCCAGCCGCTGGCGCTCCTGGGTTCGTCCTTCACTGCGGCGCAGCAACGCGCGCAGGCGGGCATCAAGCTCCTCCAGCTCGAACGGCTTCGGCAGATAGTCATCCGCCCCGGCATTCAGCCCTTTCACCCTGTCTGCCACGTTGCTGCGGGCGGTGAGAAACAGCACCGGCAGCGTCTGCCCGCGCTTTCTCAGACGATGCACCACTTCCAGCCCGTCGAAGCCGGGCATGCCGATATCAAGGATCGCGACGGCATAGTTTTCCCCCTGTAAAAGGTGATCGGCCGCCCGTCCATCGTTGACGCAATCCACGGCAAATCCGCTTTGTACCAGCGCTTTCTCCAGCCAGTGAGCCAGCTCACGATTATCTTCCGCGAGTAAGAGACGCATATCACATCCTGTAAAGTTGGTGTCGCAATGAAAGGGAAATGAAAGGTTATTGTTTTAACAATCACGCAACGGAACCGCTACAAGGTGGTTCACATAATCAGAAAAAAGACACCCGTACTCGTACTCCCGGTTCTCCGGCGTGAGGATAAACGATGAAAAAACAATTACTTTCTACCCTTGCTGCAAGCGCATTGCTGTTGAGTGCCTCTGTCGTCCAGGCGCAGGACACCCCGTCCCGCACCGAGTGTATCGCACCGGCCAAACCCGGCGGCGGCTTTGACCTGACCTGTAAGCTGATTCAGGTCAGCCTGCTGGAGACGAAGGCCATTGAGAAACCGATGCGCGTCACCTACATGCCCGGCGGCGTGGGCGCGGTAGCCTATAACGCCATCGTCGCCCAGCGCCCTGCTGAACCCGGCACCGTGGTGGCCTTCTCCGGCGGCTCGCTGCTGAACCTGTCGCAGGGGAAATTTGGTCGTTATGACGTAAATGACGTGCGCTGGCTCGCCACCGTAGGCACCGATTACGGCATGATCGCCGTTCGCGCGGACTCCCCGTGGAAATCCCTGAAAGATCTGCTGACCGCCATGGAAAAAGATCCGAACAGCGTGGTGATTGGCGCAGGCGCCTCTATCGGCAGCCAGGACTGGATGAAAGCCGCGCTGCTGGCGCAGCAGGCCAAAGTGGATCCGCACAAAATGCGTTACGTGGCCTTTGAAGGCGGCGGTGAGCCGGTGACGGCGCTGATGGGCAATCACGTGCAGGCAGTATCGGGCGATCTCAGCGAAATGGTTCCCTACCTGAGCGGGGATAAGATCCGCGTGCTGGCGGTCTTCTCGGAAAACCGTCTGCCGGGCCAGCTTGCAGACGTCCCAACCGCCAAAGAGCAGGGTTATAACCTGGTCTGGCCGATCATCCGTGGCTTCTTCGTCGGGCCAAAAGTGACCGACGCCGAGTACCAGTGGTGGGTGGATACCTTCGCAAAACTTCAGCAAACCGAGGAGTTCAAAAAACAGCGCGATCTGCGCGGGCTGTTTGAGTTCAACCTGAACGGCAAGCAGCTGGACGAGTACGTGAAAAAACAGGTGAATGACTACCGCGAACAGGCGAAAGCCTTTGGTCTGGCGAAATAACCGGAGGCGCTATGAGCGATCGCATTTTTGCCGGGATATGGCTGCTGCTCTGCATTGGCGGCCTGTTCGTCGCCTGGCAGATCCACAGCGAATACAGCTATGAACCCGTGGGGCCACGCCCCTTTCCCGTAGGCATTGTCGGCCTGATGCTGCTCTGTTCGGTGGCCCTGCTGCTGCGCCATCCGGACACCGTGGAGTGGCCGCCACGCCGCACGCTGCAACGTCTGCTGGTAATGGTGATTGTTCTGCTGATGTACGCGTGGGGCTTTGAGTGGCTCGGCTTCCCGATCGCCACCGCCCTGCTGACGATGGTGATTGGCATACTGTTTAACGCCTCGCTGCCTGCGGCGGGGATCTCCGGGGTCGTACTGGGCATTTTACTCTGGTACGCCTTCGACCGCCTGCTGGACGTGACCCTGCCGCTCGGCGCATGGTTTAACTAACGGAGCACGCTATGGATACCTGGATCTATCTCTCTCAGGGGTTCGCGGTAGCGATGACCCCGGAAAACCTGGTGATCGCCCTGATCGGCTGTTTCGTCGGGACGATCGTTGGCCTGCTGCCGGGCCTTGGGCCTATCAACCGCGTGGCGATTTTACTGCCGCTGGCCTTTGCGCTGCACCTGCCTGCGGAGTCGGCGTTGATCCTGCTGGCGACGGTTTATATCGGCTGCGAATACGGGGGGCGTATTTCCTCGATACTGCTTAACGTTCCCGGCGATGCCGCCGCCATTATGACCGCGCTGGATGGCTATCCGATGGCACAGCAGGGACGCGGCGGCGTGGCGCTCTCTATTTCCGCCGTCAGCTCGTTCTTTGGCTCCCTGATCGCGATTGGCGGCATCATCCTCTTCGCCCCGGCGCTGGCCCAGTGGTCGCTGGCGTTTGGTCCGGCCGAGTATTTTGCCCTGATGGTATTCGCCATCGCCTGTCTCGGCAGCATGATGGCGCAGAATCCGCTGAAGTCGTTTTTGTCTGCGTTGATTGGCCTCAGTCTGGCCACCGTCGGCGTGGATGCCAACACCGGGGTTTATCGCTTTACCTTCGACAGCGTTCACCTGTCCGACGGCGTGCAGTTCATTGTCGTCGTGATTGGCCTGTTCTCTGTCTCAGAAATCTTACTGATGCTGGAACATACCAGCAGCGGGCAGACGCTGGTGCGCAAAACCGGCCGCATGCTCTTTAATGCCAAAGAGGGGGCACAGTGTGTGGGTGCTACCCTGCGTTCGTCGGTGATTGGTTTCTTTGTCGGCATCCTGCCCGGCGCGGGGGCGACCATCGCCAGCGCCATCACCTACATGACCGAGAAAAAGCTGAGCGGCAACAGCGACAGCTTCGGTAAGGGCGATATACGCGGCGTGGCGGCGCCAGAGGCAGCCAATAACGCCTCGGCCTGCGGCTCGTTTATCCCGATGCTAACGCTCGGCGTGCCGGGCTCCGGCACCACGGCGGTGATGATGGGCGCGCTGACGCTCTATAACATCACTCCGGGCCCGGCGATGTTCACCGAGCAGCCGGACATCGTCTGGGGCCTGATTGCGGCACTGCTGATCGCCAACGTGATGCTGCTGGTGATGAACATCCCGCTGATCGGGCTATTCACCCGTATGCTGACCATTCCCCTGTGGTTCCTGGTCCCGGCCATCGCCGCCGTCTCTGCGGTTGGGGTATACGCGGTGCACAGCACCACCTTCGACCTGGTGTTAATGGTGCTGCTCGGCGTGCTGGGCTACATTCTGCGCAAGATGCACTTCCCGATGTCGCCGCTGATTTTAGGGTTTGTGCTGGGAGAAATGCTGGAG
>OFLK01000190.1_pt1 | contig 21697 bp, 20 predicted proteins | sample 1540851 | NCBI WGS metagenome assembly OFLK01 (sample SAMEA4413042, study PRJEB24355) | metagenome | biome: human; feature: gut; material: faeces | place: United Kingdom | collected 2010 | reverse complement strand
TGGATTGAATTCTTGAAAAATCCAGAAAGTGAGAAGGTTAGAAGCCTTGAAATGAGTGTGGATGAGATAAGAGAAGCGAAAGACGAACTGATAAAAATGAGTAATGATGACACTCAGAGAGAATTGTATGAGATGAGAGCAAAGACGTTAAGAGATAAGATAAGTGCATTGAATGAGGCTGAGAGAAAGGGAATCAAGAAAGGTGAAAAAAATAAAGCAATAGAAATAGCAAAATCTCTAATAAATTTAGGTTTGGATAAAGAATCAATAGCCAAATCAACTGGACTTGATTTATGGGAAGTAGAGAAGCTAATGAATTAATTTAAAATAAAAAGGAGTTGAGAATATGAGAGGATTATTAGATCCAAAGATGGATTTTGTGTTTAAAAACATATTTGGAAGCGAAAAACATCCAAATATATTGATATCCTTCTTAAATGCAACTTTAAAACCAAAGGACTTAATAACAGAGGTTGAGATAAAAAATACGGATTTAAATAAAGATTATATAGAAGACAAGTTTTCAAGATTAGATGTGAAAGCGACAACGAGCAATAATGAGATAATAAATATAGAAATTCAGTTGAAAAATGAGTACAACATGATAAAAAGAAGTCTGTACTACTGGTCGAAATTATATTCAGAACAGCTTAATGAAGGTGAGGATTACAGTCTTTTAAAAAGAACGATTTGCATCAATATACTTAATTTTAAATATCTAAAAACGAGAATGTTCCATAGTGTTTATAGAATGAAAGAAATACATACAAATGAGGAATTATCAGATATAGAAGAAATTCATTTTATAGAGATTCCAAAACTGGAAGACGGTTCGGATGAAAAAGATATGCTTGTGGCTTGGATTGAATTCTTGAAAAATCCAGAAAGTGAGAAGGTTAGAAGCCTTGAAATGAGTGTGGATGAGATAAGAGAAGCAAAGGATGAACTTATAAAAATGAGTAATGATGATACTCAGAGAGAATTGTATGAGATGAGAGCAAAGACATTAAGAGATAAGATAAGTGCATTGAATGAGGCTGAGAGAAAGGGTATTAAGAAAGGAAGAGAAGAAGGACGAAAAGAAGGTATAGAAGAAGGCAGAAAAGAAGGCATAGAAGAAGGAATCAAAGAAGGTATAGAAAAAGGTGAGAAGAATAAAGCAATAGAAATAGCAAAATCCCTAATAAATTTAGGTTTGGATAAAGAATCAATAGCCAAATCAACTGGACTTGATTTATGCGAAGTAGAAAAGTTAATGAATTAAAATAATTAAAAAATAAGTATTTTATAGAAAAACTAGGTTGAAATACAAATAATATATCAACCTAGTTTTTTTATGAAAAAAATTTATAAAAAAGTGGAATAAATAAAAAATAAGTCCCATATAATGAATTAAGCTTGTCCTAGAAAATAAAAATATATAGAAAGGAGGTGTTTTTAATCAAGAGCAGGATAAGATTCGCAATAGGTGTTTGTATTATGACAGTTTTTGTATTTATTACATATGATAATCTTCAAAATATCCAGGCCGAACGAAATTTGCCTTTGGGCGTTACTGAAGTTGAGCTTACAAATTGGACAAAGACGAGGGAGCCAGAGGAAATTGGTGATGGTGAAAAGAAGATGAATTCACATAGCGATAGGGTTGAGCTTAATGAAGGGATTTCGTCGGAGGATGTTGAGAGTATTGATGGTTTGTATAAAAATGTAAAAGAAGATGGTAAGAACTATTTAAAACTTAGGACAATAAAGGATGTATCTAGTAGCAGTGATATAACTGAGAATATAAATGTAGATACGGATAAGTCAGAGCGTGAAGTTAGAGGAAATAAGGTGTTGAGGACAATGATTAATTCTGGAACTAGTAAAGAATTAATTAGTTATAGTATTGATGACCTGTATGGATATTTACAATCGGACAAACCTATAAAATGGGATAATGAAGGCAAGATTACATGGGACTTGCATACTTGTATTGATCCTCAAGGAAATTTAAACAGTATTGAGTGGAGGATGTTAAGCGCTAGTTTTGAGATTACAGATAAGCAAATAAGATTACTCCAAGACGGTAATGCATATGCTGTGCTTGGAATTCCAGCTGATAATAAATATGGATTTGAGCTTATAATGCCATATAATAACGTCGCTAGTGTATTTTTGAATAAAAATACGACTAATATAAATTATGAAACTAGGCGTCTTCTTGAAAAGCAGAGATTAAATAGTAAAGACATAGATTATGAAAATACATCAAGTTATACTTGCTCAAATGCAACTTATCATAATTCATTATCAAATCATACAGATGGTTATCATATACATATGGAGGATTTAAGTGAAAATGCAGGTAAAATAAAGGGTACCTTAATGGAGATGGATCTAGAGGAAAAATTAGTAATGGGTGAAAATACTATAGACATATTAATCGGAAACTTTATAACGAGTGATAGTTTGAAAAATAATTCTTGTGGATTTTCTAAAATAAATTTATATATTATTGAGATGCCTCAAATGGAAATAAGTATGAAGCTTTATAAATACAAAAATGGGAAAAAAGATGGACAAGTTGTTTATTTTGATGATGATTATCGCCCAACAAATGGTGATGAAGTTTATGTTAGGATTGATATACAGAATAATTCAAATAAATATACATTGAAAAATTTAGGTTTTACAAAATTAAACACGAATAAGAATGCAGGAACTATACGTTTAAATATAAGTACGGATAGTTTTATATATAACGAAAATACCATAACCGATGATATAAGGTGTTATAAAAATGGAGATACTTCTGAAGAATATGATATAAGCGCACTTAAAAGTTTGGAACCTGGGGGTAGAATAACAATTATGTCGGACAGTTTAAAATATACTGTTTCTAAAGCAGACATAATAAATAATAGTATTATTTGTGTCGGAAGTGTAAGGGCTAATTATATTCGAGATGAGTTGAAATTTATAAATGTTGAAAAAGATATGAAGGTTCCAATTAGCAAGGACTGTGGTGTTTTAAATATAAAATGTACTATTCAAAATGGTGATCAGGATTCTAATAATGAGGAAAAATTTTTGGTGAATATTAGTAGTGATAAAGGATTTGCAAATTTATCGATAAAACCAGGGCATACATATAGTGTAAAAAATCTAAATATAAGTGAGTGGCATTATATAAATTTAATTGTTCCACAGGATTATGAGGTGGTTAATAGTACTACATCTAAAGGTTCAATTCAAAATAAAATCTTTTTAAATCAACAATCTATTAAAAATTATACTGGTAACATTGAAATTCAATTAAAGAAAAAGAACAATCCGTATTTTTACAAAAATAAACAAGGAAAAATAAATATTAATGTTTTAGATAAATCGTAGGATTTATAAGTTAATTCACAAAATATCAGATGAATTTATGAGTATTTAATGAAACTAAGGTGATAAAATGAGAAAAATATTGGCAGCTATAGTGGCAATTATGTTTTTTGGGGTGGTTAGTTTGAATTATGGCGAGCTATATGCTGTTTTTTATGATAGATTTTCTAATGAAAAGCAAAGTCAAATCAGTGAGATTGATTTCGAACTTATGGGCAATTCTATGGATCAACAGCTTATCGATGCAGATGGTGGGCTTACATTGGGTGAAAATAATGAGGCATCTGTTGATGTGGATTTTGATGTCGAAAATACTGGGACTTGTGACATATATATAAGGGTTGCGATTCTTCCACTTATTTTGGACAAGGAAAAATCTCAAATTGTGTACAAGCTTAACAAATCTTCTTGTGAAATTCAGTATTGTAATGAAAATGATAGCAGTGTTCTTGATGATGAGTATTGGGAAAAATCATCTGATGGATATTACTATTACAAAAAAGTTTTAAAACAGGGACAATGTTTGGAAAATGGGTTGATTTCAAAGGTAAAATTTAAACCGAATAAGAGTGAGATTGTGGATTTTTGTGACAAGAAAGTCCAAATAGCAGTTAAAGTTGAATCGAGACAGAATGAGTTTTAGGATATGGTAGGTGATTAGTCTAGGCGGCTAATTGAAAATTAAATTTTAGGTTTCAAATATTTATAAGTTTAAAAGGGGTAACAAACTAAAGTGGATATTTAGTTAAGCAAGAAAGGGGAATTTTTTTGAAAAGATTTAGAAAAGTATTAATTGTTTTATTGGCGATTTTAGTGCCTGTGTCAATTGGGTTTGGGTTTAATTTCTTTAATAAAGAGATTAATTCTACAAGTAATAAACAAAATAAAACTATGATTGTAGATGGAGAATTAAAGATAAATGAAGATAACATTGCAAATGTAAATAATTTATTTCCTGGGGATAAAATATGTGATGATGTTACATTGAATATAAAATCTACTGCTGTGAGTTTACTTAGAGCAAAGGTTAATGTTTATTATGGTGAAATTGGTGGAGAGATTAATAAATCAGCAGCAGATATTTGTTCTATAAATGGTATTGATGAGACAAAATGGAAAAAAGGAAGTGACGGTTACTATTACTATTTAGGTGAAGTTACAAACGGAAAAAAATTAGATTTTGTAAATAGTATATATTTTCAAGCAGTAAATGATAATGTTGATATAAATGATTATCAAGGTAAGGAAATAAAAGTAGTTGCAAATGCTGAATTAGTTCAAGCAAAACACGGTGTATTTGAGGGTAAGTGGGGGCTTAAATCAGATACGACAAATGCAACTGATAAAATAATATATGATAAATTAAAAGGAATATCTGATGCACAAGGAAAATAAGACAAAATCAGAATAAATAAATTAAAAAATAAATAATATATAATCAAAAAATGGCTGTAAAATTTTAATAAATTTTTTACAGTCATTTTTGTGTAAATACAGACATTAAGTGCTATAATATATAAATATATTCCAAAATATGTTTTGGAAATGCAAAAATAGGTATAAATTAATATACTAAATTTTAAGGATTTCGTAAGCTATATGGTGTATTATAAATATAGATTAGTTTTATGAAAATATATTTGGAACTTTTTCATATGATTTTAGATAAAATAAATGATATGAGAATTATTTTCTAAATATAATGAGAAATACTTGAAAATGGTAAATCCATTTAAGTGACATATCGCTGGGAGGTGTTTAATATGTTCAAATCGAAAACTAATAGTTTATCAAATGTTATAACATATATAATTATGGCAATGATTTATTGCTCAGTAGCCCTTTATTTCATATCAAAAGGGACAAATATCAACCAAACAATATTTACAATAGTATCATTTGCGGTTGGTGCTTTTGCTTATTTTAAATTAAGTTTTAAGAAAAAAACAACGACAGATGAGATTAAATAGATAGAGATTTTTTAGGAGGAAATATGGCAAAGAAGGTAAAGACAAATGCAATGAGAATTTTGGATTCTAATAAAATAGATTATGAGACTCATTCATACAAAACAGACGGCGAACATGTAGATGGAATTACTGTGGCAAATGCGATAGGAAGAGATGTAAATCAAGTTTATAAAACGCTTGTAGTTCAGGGGCACAGCAAGGAATATTATGTTTTTGTGATACCTGTTGACCAAAACCTTGACCTAAAAAAAGCGGCTAAGGCAGCTGGTGAAAAAAATGTGGAGATGATCCACGTGAAGGATATAAATAAAGTTACAGGATATATAAGAGGAGGGTGCTCTCCTGTTGGAATGAAAAAATTATACGGAACTTTTGTTAATGAAACAGCACAAAATTTAGATACTATAATTGTAAGTGCAGGCAAAATTGGATATCAAATAGAATTAAAACCTGCTGATTTACAAGAAGTGACTAATTTTGAGTATGCAGATGTAATACATTAATGAAAAAATAAGATATTACAAGATAAACACTTGTGATATCTTTTTTTTTAGACATAATAATTATTTCCATATTGGACCTTTCAAAAACCTTGTTTTATACCCTGAATAATGATAAAGTTATATAGAAAGACGAATAATTACAAATTAATATAGGAGGTATGTTCGCTTGAAGGTTATTAATTCTGCTCAGATTACTGAGGAAGTAAAGCGTTTATGTATAGAAGGTAATCTTTTCTTAGGGAAAGATGTTGTTGATTCTTTTAAACAAAATCTTGAGAATGAAGAAAGTGATTTAGGGAAAGACGTACTAAATATTTTAATCGAAAATGCAAAAATAGCATGTGAAAAAGAAGTTCCAATATGCCAAGATACAGGCATGGCAGTGTTTTTTGTCAAAGTTGGTCAAGATGTAAGAGTTGAAGGAGATACTTTGACAGAAGCTATAAACAAAGGTGTTAGCCTTGGATACACTGATGGATATCTTAGGAAATCTGTCGTAAGTCCAATACATAGGGTTAATACTCAAGACAACACACCAGCAGTAATTCATTATGATATGGTTAAGGGAGATAAAATTGAGATAGTTTATGCACCAAAAGGATTTGGTAGTGAAAATATGAGTCAATTAAAAATGTTAAAACCGTCTGATGGATTAGATGGAATTAAGAAATTTATAGTAGATGTTGTGTCAGAAGCTGGGCCAAACCCATGTCCGCCGATAGTTGTAGGTGTTGGGATAGGCGGAACAGTGGATAAATGTGCTCAAATTGCAAAAAAAGCGTTAACGCGAGAAATCGGAGAGCACAACGAAGACCCATTTATTGCAGATTTGGAAAAAGAGATGTTGGAAGCTGTAAACAACTTAGGCATAGGGCCTCAAGGATTGGGTGGAAGAACAACAGCACTTGCTGTAAATATCGAAACTTTCCCAACCCATATCGCGGGTCTACCAGTTGTTGTTAATATAAATTGTCACGCATCAAGACATAAAAGCGTGGTGTTATAGGGTTTTTATAAAAATATTGAGGGGGAAATTATGATTGAATTAAAAACTCCATGTACAAGTGAAGATATCGAAAAATTAAAATGTGGCGATGTTGTTAAAATAAGCGGCGTTTTATATACAGGAAGGGACCAAGCTCATAAAAGAATGGTCGCTGCATTAAAAGAAGGAAAAGAACTTCCTTTTGATGTTTGTGGCCAGGCGATTTATTATGTTGGGCCAGCACCAAACAAACCAGGTGAAATCATAGGTTCAGCAGGGCCAACAACAAGTTATCGTATGGATGATTTAACAGTTCCTCTTTTGGAAAAAGGTCTAAAAATAATGATAGGCAAAGGAAAGAGAAACGATGTAGTAATCGAAGGAATGAAAAAATATAAAGCAGTTTACCTTGCTGCAATCGGTGGGGCAGGTGCTTATATTTCAAATTCAATAAAAAAATGTGAAGTTATAGCTTATGAAGATCTTGGTGCCGAAGCAGTCAGAAGACTTGAAGTTGAGGATTTACAAGTTATTGTGGCGATTGATTGCGAAGGAAATAATATTTACGACAGAAGACAAGAATACGCAAAAGCTACAAATGTATAAATTTTATATAAAAAATTAAATTGAAAATCGGAGGAAGTTATGTCAAAAAAGGATTTTAATGAATTAGCATTAAAAATGCACGAAGAAAAATTAGGAAAAGTGAGCATACAAAGTAAAGTTGGAGTTTCGACAAAAGATGATTTATCAACAGCTTATACTCCAGGAGTTGCTGCTCCATGCTTAAAAATAAAAGAAAACAAAGACGATGTTTATAAATATACTTGTAAGTCAAATATGGTTGCCGTAGTATCTGACGGGACTGCTGTTTTAGGACTTGGAAACATAGGTGCGTCTGCATCTATACCAGTTATGGAAGGGAAATCCATACTATTTAAAGAATTCACTGGTGTTGATGCATTCCCAATATGTGTAGATACTATGGATATTGATGAAATAGTTAGAACAGTAAAATTAATATCACCAGTTTTCGGGGGAATAAACTTAGAAGATATAAATTCTCCAAGATGTATCGAAATTGAAAACAGATTAAAAGAAGAATTAGATATACCAGTCTTCCATGATGACCAACATGGGACTGCAATAATAGTTTCAGCAGGGATAATCAATGCTGCTAAACTTGCTGGCAAAAAAATAGAAGATTTAGAAATAGTAATCAACGGTGCTGGTTCTGCTGGTATGGCGATTGCAAAAATGTTATTAAATTTAAATGTAAAAGACATAGTTTTATGTGATATAAATGGGGCATTATCTTCAAAATCAGAAGGATTAAATTGGGCTCAAAAAGAGATGTTAGCAGTTACTAATAAAAATGACCAAGATGGAAAATTAGCTGAAATAGTAAAAGGAAAAGATGTATTTATAGGTGTTTCTGCTCCAAAAATGTTAACAAAAGAGATGGTTGCTACTATGGCAGAAAAATCAATCGTATTCGCAATGGCAAACCCAACTCCAGAAATATTCCCAGACGAAGCAAAAGAAGGTGGAGCATTTATAGTTGGTACAGGTCGTTCAGATTTCCCTAATCAAGTAAACAATGTGCTTGCTTTCCCTGGAATATTCAGAGGTGCACTAGATGTTAGAGCTAGCGAAATCAACGAAGAAATGAAAGTCGCAGCAGCATATGCAATAGCAAAAATAATAAAAGATGACGAATTAACAACAGAATTTGTATTACCAGATGCATTCGATCCACGTGTTGGAAAAGAAGTATCAGCTGCAGTTGCTAAAGCAGCTAGAGAAACTGGTGTAGCTAGAATATAACATATTTTTATTTTTGTCATCATATAATCTATAAGGATGTAATTTTGTACAAAATGAAAAATGTAGGTTAACTGTACAATTTGCATCAAGTAATATCTAGATGAAATTGAGGAGATTATAATGGATGAAAATACAATTGTTTTATGGAATCAAGATGGCGTTGAGACTACTTTCAAAAAAATATTTTCAATAGAAATTGAAGGCGAACGTTATATTATGTTATCACCACTTCAAGATGAAATTTCTTTAGATTCTATAGATGAAGAATATGATGATGAAATTTTAGTATTTAAATTAAAAGATAGCGATCATGGAGAGTTATTAGTTCATTTAAAAGAAGAAGAATGCAAAGCTCTTACTGAAAAATGCAAAATTTTAGTCGGAAAATTTATAAATAGTTATACAGATTAAAATAAGGTGGCTATAAACAAATATAAGTTATAGCCATCTTATTTTTTTATGGAATCAATCAAGGTTTTTTTGAAGTTTAGAATAAACTTTTTCTGTTTGTTTATCGTCTTTTGTATTGTAGATTAGGTAATCAAATTTATTGTTTTTTAATTTCATTACTATATATTTAGGGTTATCATCTTCACCATCAAAGTAAAGATATACCCTACATTTTCCGTATTTATCGCTTTTAAAATTACCGATACATTTTGTATCAGTAGCTATACCGTTAGTTCTAAGTTTAAATGAAATTGGCTCATTTGTTATAGTTATGCTTTCGATATTGTTATAATCTAAGTCATAAGAATAAGGGAAAGATGAAATACTTATATTAGGGGAATTATCATTAAATGAAATAGAACTAGTTGCAAACTCACTAGGAAGCATTAGGATTATCATAAGTAAAAATGTAGCGCCTAATACTATTTTATCTAATTTTTTAGCCATAAAGTATCCATGCTTAGTCGCAATATTATAAGTCATATTATATCCAAAGCGACTACTTACTATTTTACTTGAATCATTAGGGTTATAATAATATATTCCATCAATCCAGCAATCATCATCATCAACTATAATTTCTGAGGATTTATTTTTAGATGATAACTCTTCATCTAATTTGTTTATCTTTTTCTTAATATATATCAATCCAAGAGCTACAGCACTTGAAAGTATAATAGTGGAGGTTATATAAATATTAAAGAATTCAACATTTATATAATCAAAAATCATTAAATAAATAACTAAAATTAAAATTGACTCTACAAGAGCGTTGATTAAAAAATAAATTGACATCATGTGTTTTTCAGTCTTATTTAAGATAAAATTAATTTCAGGGTCTGTGCTATAAGTTTTTAGTTTTGATTTATTGTATTGTTTTGTTATACAGAAAATAAAAATAATCAAACCTATATTTAGTATTGAAATTATTAAAAACACTATATTTTCTGATGACATATTTTTTAAGCTTATTATAAGGGGGAAGATGCTTATTAAAAGTGGTATCAGAAAATATTTATTACTTATTGGCATTTTATTTTTTAGCATAGTTGTTTTTGTATCACAGTATACAACCTTTTTTTCACCTACAAACCAGTTATTTTTTGATTTTATGGCCTTTACTTTACGGTTCATAAGTTTAAAAGAAAAAATTCCATAGTATGAAAAAACTAAACACCAAATTAACATATAAAATATATATACAGTTATGTTTTTAAAAATCCAAAATGGGAATATACAGGGAATAGCAATAAGTAACATAATAATGTAGACTTTATTGCAGAGAGATTTATACTCCTTTTGAATTTCTTTTATAAAATCACTTTCTAAAACGTCATATGGTAGAGTTACAGCCATAAACATATTTTTCTTTGGCTTATTTGCAGAAGATAAAGTTGCAAACATCACGATAAACATAATTAACATACACGAAATCATTATAATTCTAAAGAGCAACATTTAATTGACCACCTTTCTTGAGTATTAACCCATTTAAAATTTTTAAACATGAAAAGTGAAAAAATCTTAAAAAAATTTTTTCTTCATTATATGCAAAGTTTAATTTTATTCTTTTTTAAGTTTTAGGCCTGCCATTGAGTCAAAAATATTTTCGCATATCTTTATAAATTCATCTTTTTTCATACCCCTAATTTCAGCCTCAGAGATAACGAGAGATAAGTCATCTTCTAGCTTTTCTTTAAACTCGAAATCAGGCGTTAAAATGGGGTTTACCTTTGCACCATGTCTTCTATCGATTGATATAAAGCCCTCTTCTTTCAACATTGCATAGGCCTTGTTGACAGTCATATTATTGATGCCAAGATCCTCAGCAAGGTTTCTTATTGTAGGCAATTTTTCGCCTTGAACTAATTCACCATGCGCTATTGCCATGACAATTTGATTTCTGAGTTGAACGTAAATTGGTATCTCGCTTTCAAAATTTAATTTCAAAATCATAATAAACCTCCTTTATATAAGTGTATGGAAATAATTAACCTTTGTATCATATATAGTAATACAAATAATACAAAAATGCAACTAACTTATATATTAATTTTATACAGTAATGGAAGTGTTTTTATTGAGTACATAAAAAAATGGTAAAAATAAATTAAAAATTGATTAAGATAAAAAATAATGTCAATACTAAAGATAGTTTTAATCGAAAACATTAGGAGGATTTTGGATGAAAGTAGCAATAGTCGGAGCAGGTAATGGAGGACTTACTGCGTGTGCAGATTTGAAAGAAAGGGGATTTGAAGTAAGTTTATTCGAAAGTGATAAGTTTTGTAAGGACTTAGATTTTATAAAAAAAGAAGGCGGGCTATATCTTTGTGAGGGTGAAATAGGGTCTTTTGAAAGTGAAAAAGGTAAATTTATTGAGATAGATTTAATTAGTGATGATATAAATGAAGTTATAAAAGGGGCAGAGGTCGTAATGGTAGTTGCTCCAGGGGTTGCAATTGAGTATTTTGCTAGAATACTTGCGCCTGTCGTAAATGAAGATCAAATTATACTTATAAATTGTGCAGCATGTATGGCTCCCGTTAGATTTATAAATGAAGCTAAAGAAATGGGAATAAATAAGCGTTTCAAAATAGCTGAAACAAATACTTTAACATATGGAACAAGGGCAATAGTGGAGTCTGCAAAAATAGAACTTTATTTAAGAGCGAAAAAGGTATATTTAGCAGCTTATCCATCAAGTGATAATGAAGAAGTATTCGAAGTGTGTAAAAAATTATATGATTGTTTTGTATTGGCTAAAAATATACTACAAGTCAATTTAGAAAATGGAAATCCAGAGGTTCATCCAGGACCATGTCTATTAAATGCTGGAAGAATAGACTTTTCTGGTGGTGAGTTCTGGCTATATAGAGAGGGCATAACAGAACATACTATAAATGTATTAGAAGCAGTTGAAAAAGAGAGAATAGCTCTTGGTAGAGCACTTGGTTTTGAAGTAGAGGGTGCATTAGAAGCAAGACAAAACAGAGGATATTTTTCACAAGATGAAAAAACTCTACAAGAACACTTTAATACTAGTGAAGTGTTTACACAAATAAAAGGACCTACTAGTGTTACTTCACGTTATTTTACAGAAGATATATCAACAGGATTAGTTTTCTGGTCAGATTTAGGTAAAGCCTTAGGTGTTCCAACACCTAATATAGATGCAATAATTGTGCTTGCGTCTAGCCTTTTAAAAACTGATTTTTATGCTGAAGGATTGACTTTAGATAAGTTAAGATTAGATAAAGCTAATTTAGATAAAGTTATGTAGAGGTATAAGAAAGTATTTAAGTATAATTATAAGTTATTATTTAGTGATAATTAATATATCAAAATAAAAAATACTTATAATAAAGAAGTTTAAAAATGTAGATTTTTTGAAGTTTATAGCGCTTGCTGTGTAAAGCGCTAAAATAATTATGATTTTCTATGTGCTATAAAAAGGTGTCTTATAAAAAAGGATGCTGGAAAATAGAGTTTGTCTATTTCTAGCATCCTTTTGTAGTTAGCTAATTTAAAATATAAGCTAAGTTATAATTTAAAAAATTTGTAGTTTATAAAAATTTTATTTATAAGTTGTAATTTATAAATAATCTAGTTATAAATAGTCTCGTTATAAAAAATATAGCTATAAAAAATCTTAAACTCTATGACATCCGTCTGCGTCTTGAGTTATAAGGTTTTTCTTCATTAAAACACCAAGTGCTCTTTTGAAGTTTTTCTTACTTGAGTTAAATACTGTTTTTATTTCTTCTGGTGAAGATTTATCGTTAAATCTCATGAATCCGTCGTTACCTTCTAAGTAACTCATTATTGCTTTTTCAAGAGTGTCTAATTCTGTCGCCCTTTCGCCTCTTGGTGAAAGTCCTAATTTTCCGTCTTCATATACTTTTATAACTCTTAAGTTTTCTAGTTTTTCACCTATTTTTAATTCAGTGAAGTATTCGTTGTTTAATATTATCGCATCATATTTGTTATCAACACATAACATAGCTGTGTTGTTTGTTTGGAATCCGTATACTATACCTTCTACAGTGTCGCCGATTTTGTAATCAGATTCTGTTGATAAATATGGGAAAATGTCAGTTGTTGCTGCTAATCTTCCTGTTTTATCAAGGTATATGTAGAATAAGTATCTTTCACCTTTAGTCATTTCAAAAGTTTGTTGTTTGAAAGGAACTAATATATCTTTAGGAAGTCCAACGTCCACAAAGCTTCCTATTTTAGTATGGGCAACTACTTTTAAGTATGCGATGTCGCCTAATTTTGCTTTTGGATATTCTAAAGTAGCTGAAAGTCTACCTTCTGAGTCCATATATATGAAAACTTCTATTTCATCACCAACTGCTACTTTTTGTTTGTTAAGAAGTCTGTTGTGAAGTAATACGTCATCATTTGAGTTTGCACCTTCTTCACCAACGAAATACCCGAAATTCGTTTCTCTTTTTACTATTAATTTATTGTATTCACCTAATTTTATCAAAGTTTTTTCTCCTTTTCCGCAAAGTACTACCTATTATTATATCCCTATTATACATGGATTATTTGTTTTTATCAAAATAATTATTAAAATAAATAGGTTATAAAGCAAGATAGGATAATTATAGTGATGAGATAAGGTAGAGGGTGAAATTATAAAAGAAGATAATATAAACATTATTTACATAAAGGTTATATAACAAAATAATATATTTATAGATAAAATATCTGATATTTAAATAAAAACTAACAAAGTTTACATATAAATAAAGGAAAAAATGTTGGATTATAGAAAATAATACATAAAAAGTACTTATTTTTGTACATAATGAATAAAAATAATGTATAATAGTTTACTGTAAAAATAATACAAAATTGTATTTGAAAATTATAAATTACAAAAAGGTAAAAAGGAAAGCGGGGAAAGTTATGAGTAAAAAGTTAATTTCTCTAGTTATATCATTGACTTTTATTATTACAATTGGATTTAAGGAAATGGTTTATGCTGATACTTATGTATCGGGGACGGTTACAGCTTCGTTAAATATAAGAAGTGGTCCGTCGACGAGTTATGCTATTTTAGGCGGTTTTTCAAAGGGAAGTACTATAAAGATTGTCGAAAAAAATGGAGATTGGCTCAAGGTTCAATACAAGACATCTTATGGATACGTTTCAGGTAAGTATGTAACTAGTATTTACGATGATGTGATTGATGAGGGAGCAGTCATAAATTGTACATATCTAAATGTAAGAAGTGGTCCATCGAGTTCATATTCATCAAGAGGTGTTATAGCCAAGGGACAAAAAGTATATATTATGGGCAAAGAATCGAATTGGTATGAGATTCTTTATAATGGAAGTGCTGGATATGTGTCTAAAACTTATATATCGACAACAAACACTGGTAATGGTTCAAACAATAATGGCAATAGTTCAAGCGGTGGAAACTCAAACAATGGAAGTTCTAATAATGGGAACTCTGGGAATTCCAATGGAAGTAATAATTCAAACAATAATGAAAAACCAAGTGAGAGCAAAAAAACAGGTACTGTTACAGCTGATGCTTTAAATGTTAGACAGCAACCGACAACAAGTTCTGCCAAATTAGGACTTTTATATAAAAATGAGACAGTTCAAATAGTTGACGATACTGGATCTTGGTATAAGATTTTATATAAGAATAATTATGCATTTGTTTCGAAAAATTATGTTGTTTTAGGCGGAACACAATCTGGAACAACTCAAACAGTTACAAATTTAAATAATTTCCTATTTGTTGGAGATTCATTCACAAGTAGACTTAAAATGACAATACAAAAATACACTACAGGTTCTTATGTAAATGCAAAGGGTGGAGCATTCCCATCTCATTGGTTACAAAATTTCAACCAAATGCCTGATAATAGCAATGTAAAAGGTGTTGTTTTATTAATAGGAATAAACGGAATTTCGAGAGAATCAAATTACACAGATACTAAGAAATTAATCGATTTATTATCTAGCAAATATGTAGGAAAAACTATCTATGTCCAAAAGGTATTTCCAGTAGGGAAAGGGTACAATGGATATAGCGATACAGCAGTTGCAAATTACAACAAAAATAGAATCGACAAATTTAATGCTAGCATAAAAGCTCATTGCGATACAAAATCGAATGTTAAATTTATAGATACAACAAGCGGATTTGTTGATGCTAACGGATTTTTAATAAATTGTGAGACAGATGGTCTTCATATATTAGATAGTAAGAATAAAATGTTCTTCGATAATATACAAACTGCAGTTATAAGTGTAAGTAAATAAGAAAGTAAATCAATAAGTAAAAGCTCCTTTATCAATATAAAGATAAAGGAGTTTTTTTAATACTATAAAATATTTATAAGGTTGAAAAGTAATATTCTAAAAAAGTGATATCATCAAAATACGACACTTTTTTGAGAAAATTTACAATAAATATTATTTATCTATCTTATAAAGTTAGTAAAAATTTTATCTTCTCTAAGTGGCATTTGAACTCCAGCTTTTTTACCTGCTTCGACACATTTTAACATCCAAGCCATGTTTTTACCTAGAGTTTTCATTATTTGCATCCCTTCTAAATCTTTACAGACTTCTTCTGGAGTGTTTCCATGAACCATATTCCAATAACATGAGCTGATTACTGGCATGTTTGATATTGTAAAATGTTTTGTAAGTTGATCTAGTGTTGCTGTTGTCCCAGCTCTTCTAGCACTTGCAATGACTGCACCTAATTTATATTGTAGAGCGCCACCTGATGAGTAGAATAATCTATCCATAAATGAAGTTATTGCTCCTGATGCTGATGCGTAGTGAACTGGAGAACCAACGATTATAGCGTCGGCTTCTTTTGCTTTTGGCATACATTCATTTACTACATCGTCAAATACACATTTACCTGTTTTTCGACATGAACCGCATCCGATACAACCAGCGATTGGTTTTGCTCCGACTTGGAATATTTCTGTTTCTATGCCTTCTTCATTTAAAGATTTTGCAACTTCATTTAAAGCTGTAAATGTGCATCCAGCTTTTTTTGGACTTCCGTTTATTAATAAAACTTTCATAATTTAGACCTCCTAAAAAGTATATATTTGCAATTAATATTATAACAGTTATTGGTAAAAATAGTTAACAAAGGGCAAAATTTTAAAAAGTTAAATTTTGAACTTATAAATTCGTGGTAAAATTTTAAATTTGTGGTGAGTTTTGATTATTAATTAAAAAAAGTTACATATACTAAATTATAAAATTAATATTATGAATATATTTAACCAAAACTGAGTTTAAAAACGTTGAAATTTGGGCGATTTTCAAGTTTTATATAAAAAATATATTTTTTGATAAAAAAGTTGAATTTTGGTTGAGTTTGCTATATAATATCAATGGTGTGTTTAGTAATTTTAAACTTTGAGTTTAGAATTACATCGAAAAAGTTTAACAATATAAGAAAAAAGTTTACTTTTAATAAGATTAATATATAAAAATTATAGGAGGCTTAGGTATGGATATTGGGAGTAAGATAAAGAGTATGCGTATGGAAAAACAGTTGACCCAGGAAGAACTTGCTAATAGATGTGAGCTGTCGAAGGGGTTTATATCGCAACTTGAGAACAACCTTACATCACCATCGATAGCGACTTTGATTGATATTTTAGAAATTTTAGGTACAAATTTAAGAGAGTTTTTCAATGAAATCGATCAAGAGAGAATAACTTTTAAAAAGGAAGACATGTTTGAGACTGAGGATGAGGAGCTTAAGTACCATTTAAAGTGGCTGATTCCGAATTCACAAAAGAACATGATGGAACCGATTATAATAACTTTATATCCAGGCGGGCAATATAAAGAAGAGAAACCTCATGAGGGTGAGGAATTTGGTTATGTTGTGGCCGGAAATATTCTGCTTCATTTGGGCGATAGAGTTAACAAGGTTAAAAAAGGCGAAAGTTTTTACTTTAAACCAAGAATGAATCATTATATTTCTAATCCTGGAAAAACTACGGCAAAGGTGATATGGGTTAGTACACCGCCGTCTTTTTAGGTATGAAACTAAAATAATTAGGAAGATAAATAAAAATAGAAAGAGGTGTATATATAATATGAATTCAACGAATAAAACAAATTCAAATGTTGTTGAGTCAGAAAATATTATTGAATTAAAAAACATAACAAAACAATACGAAGATCTTGTTGTTTTGGATAATTTAAATCTTGATATAAAGAAAAATGAATTTTTAACTTTATTAGGACCTTCTGGATGTGGAAAAACTACGACTTTAAAGATAATCGCTGGTTTTGAACATGCAGACGAGGGTGAAGTTATGTTTGAAGGTGAAAATGTAAATGATACACCTCCTTATGAAAGACAAGTGAATACTGTTTTCCAAAAGTATGCTTTATTCCCTCATATGAATGTGTATGAAAATATAGCTTTTGGGTTAAAAATAAAGAAGATGGACAAAGCGACTATAGACGTAAAAGTAAAAGAAATGCTTAAACTTGTTGCGCTTGAAGGATTCGAAAAACGTTCAATCGACTCACTTAGTGGTGGGCAACAACAAAGAATCGCAATCGCAAGAGCATTAGTTAATGAGCCAAAAATATTACTTTTAGACGAACCTTTAGGAGCGCTTGACTTAAAATTAAGACAAGAGATGCAAAGAGAGCTTAAGAAAATTCAACAAAAATTAGGAATAACTTTCATATTCGTAACTCACGACCAAGAAGAAGCACTTACTATGTCTGATACAATCGTAGTTATGAACAAAGGTAAAATCCAACAAATGGGTAGCCCTGAAGATATATACAACGAACCGAAAAACTCATTCGTTGCGAAATTTATCGGTGAAAGTAATATAGTTGATGGTGTTATGCTTGATGATTATAGAGTAAAATTCTGTGGAAGAGAATTTGAATGTGTAGATTATGGATTTGAGAAAAATGAAAATATAGAAGTAGTAATAAGACCAGAAGATATCAAAATGGTCGATGCAGATAAAGGTATGCTAAAAGGTTTAGTTACATCTGTTGTATTTAAAGGTGTTCATTATGAAATGGCTGTACAAGAGAACGAAAACACTTGGTTTATACACAGTACAAAGATGGCAGAAGAAGGAAGCATGCTAGGTATGGATATATATCCTGAAGATATACACATAATGAGAAAGGTAAGCGACCAGTAGTTTATCGATTGATGAATAATTTGAGGAGGAAAGTGAAAACGATGAAAAGAAAACAATCTGAATCTAGATTAGCCACTCCTTATGCTATATGGAGCGTGCTTTTCATAGTTATACCGCTAATATTAATAGTCTTCTTCAGTTTTACAAAACAAGTAGATGGAAGATATATGTTCACACTGGACAATTTCGATAAATTCTTCAACGTAATGTACTTTAAAGTAGTTAGAAGATCACTAGTTTTAGCGTTTATATCAACAGTTTTATGTTTAATAGTTGGATATCCAACTGCTTATATAATTTCGAAAGCAAAACCAAGCAGAAGAGCTACACTTCTTTTGTTATGCATATTACCAATGTGGATGAACTTCTTACTTAGAACTTATGCATGGTCTGCGATATTAGGAAAAAACGGATTTATAAATACTTTACTTGGAATGGTAGGCCTTGGCCCAATCAATATATTATATACTGATGCAGCAGTTTTATTAGGTATGGTTTACAACTTCTTGCCATTTATGATACTTCCAATACATACGATTTTATCAAAAATGGACCAAGATTTAATAAATGCAGCGAAAGACCTTGGAGCAAACAACTTCCAAGTCTTCACAAAAGTTATATTCCCACTTAGTTTACCTGGAGTAATATCAGGGATAACTATGGTGTTTATGCCAGCTGTATCAACATTCGTAATTTCAAAACTTCTTGGTGGAGGACAATTCTACCTAATAGGTAACTTAATTGAACAACAATTTATGTCAGTTGGAGATTGGCATTTTGGATCAGCAATATCAATATTTATGATGATTATAATACTTATCTCTATGGCAATTATGAATAAATACAGCAGCGGAACAGACAAGGAAGGCGGTGGATTACTATTATAAAGAAGATTTTTTCAAACGTATATTTATTTTTGGTATTTGTATTCTTATACTTACCAATAGTGACTTTAGCAATATTCTCATTTAATAATTCAAAATCCATGGCTGTCTGGAACGGTTTCACATTGGATTGGTACTATACTTTATTCCAAAATGAGAGAATGATAAGTGCTCTTTACTATACATTATTAGTAGCAATTTTAGCTACATTAATATCGACTTTTATCGGGACAATAGCAGCGATAGGTATACATAAGATGAGAAATAACAAAAAAAGAGATTTATTACTTAATATAAATTATTTACCAGTATTAAACCCAGATATCGTAACTGGGGTATCTCTTATGACATTATTTGTATTCTTAAACGTAAACTTCGGTATGACGACAATGCTTTTATCTCACTTAGTATTCGATATACCTTATGTAATTTTATCTGTTTTACCAAAATTAAAACAGTTACCAGCAAATATTGAAGATGCGGCCCTTGATTTAGGTGCGACACCATGGTATGCACTTAGAAAAATCGTGTTGCCACAAATCAAACCAGGTATAATATCTGGTGCATTAATGGCGTTTACTATGTCTATAGATGATTTCGTAATAAGTTTCTTTACAACAGGAAACGGTGTAACAAACTTATCAATCGAAATTTATTCAATGACAAGAAGAGGATTAACTCCTGAGATAAATGCCCTTTCAACATTAATGTTCGTAGTAGTTTTAGCATTACTAATAACTTCTAATGTTGTCGGAAATAAAAAGGCTGTTGAAAATTAGAAGGGAGAATTTTTAGATGAAGCTAAAGAAATTGATTGCATTAACATGCACATTTGTTATGGCAGCTAGTTTATTAACTGGGTGCGGAAGCTCTAAAAAATCTAGTGAAGTTCTAAACGTATACAATGTTGGGGACTATATCGATATGGATTTAATTCAAAAATTTACGCAAGAAACTGGAATACAAGTTGTGTACGAAACTTACGATACTAACGAAGCTATGTATCAAAAATTAAAAAGTGGTTCGTCAAAATACGACTTAATATTCCCATCAGACTACATGGTAGATAAATTAATAGAAGAAAATATGCTACAAAAAATAGATTATAGCAATATACCAAATTACTCACAAATAATGGATAGCTTTAAACATCCGCTTTACGATCCAAATGATGAATATAGCGTTCCTTATTTATGGGGGACATTCGGTATAATATACAACACAAAAGTTGTCGACAAAGAAGACACTAAGAGTTGGGATATATTATGGAATAAAAAATATAAAGGAAAAATCCTATTACTTGACTCAGTTAGAGATACAATGGGAATCTCGCTAAAAAGACTTGGATACTCTATGAATACAGAAAATCCAGATGAAATAAACAAAGCTAAAGACGAGCTAATAAAAGAATTAGACGTTGTTCAAGCTTATGTAAACGACGATGGAAAAGACAGAATAGTCGCTGGAGATGCGGATATGGGTATAGTTTACTCAGGGGACGCTCTAGTTATGATGGACGAAAATCCTGATTTAGACTACGCAATACCAGAAGAAGGTACAAATAAATGGGTGGACGCTATGTGTATACCTAAATCTGCTGAAAACAAAGAATACGCAGAAAAATTCATAAACTTCATGTTAGATCCTGAAGTTGCAAAACAAAATGTCGACTATATCGAATATTCGACACCAAACCAAGGCGTATACGATATGTTAGACGAAGAAACTAAAAAATCGCCTTTGGCATATCCAAGCAAGGAAGTTTTAGATAAGACTGAAGTATTTTTAAATCTTCCAGATAATGTTATGAAGATGTATGACGATGCTTGGACAGAAATAAAAACAAATTAATTGTTTTTAGAAGTCAATAAAAATTGATTAGATAGATTTTAGATAGATATTAATTAGATAGAAAAATAAAAGCTCCGATGGATTTGTACATTGGAGCTTTTTTGATATATAATAAAAAAATAAAAAATATGTCATAAAAATTGTGGAAAGTGGTAAAATAAATAAGGCGGCAACATAATAAAAGTATGATAATAACAGGCTATGAAGCCTAATTAAAAAGTAAATTAAAATAAATTTAAAAAAATATTAAAAAAAGTGTTGACGAAATAAAAAGATGATGATATATTATTACTTGTCCTTGAGAGAGAGGGGCAAGAACTTAAAAGTGAGTAAGTCGTAAGGAACGAAAACTTAAAAAGTTTTTTAAAAAAGTGGTTGACAAACAAAAATAAGTTTGTTAAACTAATAAAAGTCAAAACGACAGATAACTTAAAAAAGTTAAATGAGTTGAGGCGAAAGAATAAATGAACTTTGAAAATTAAACAGTAGGTTAATTATAAACTTTAATTCACACGAATTAAAACCAACAACAAACCAAGCCAGATATTCAGATAATGATTAGTCTGAGCGGGTAACAACTTTTATTTGAGAGTTTGATCCTGGCTCAGGATGAACGCTGGCGGCGTGCCTAACACATGCAAGTCGAGCGATTCTCTTCGGA
>OFLK01000184.1_pt1 | contig 22650 bp, 28 predicted proteins | sample 1540851 | NCBI WGS metagenome assembly OFLK01 (sample SAMEA4413042, study PRJEB24355) | metagenome | biome: human; feature: gut; material: faeces | place: United Kingdom | collected 2010 | reverse complement strand
CATGCCACGAAATTAGCATCATGCTAGCAAGTTAAGCGAACACTGACATGATAAATTAGTGGTTAGCTATATTTTTTACTTTGCAACAGAACCCGTCTTTTCCTTTAATCCTAAAACTAAAAACATATGTAGGAGTGATTATAACATGACTGGAGAGACTGTTGTGTACCGAAACGAAATGAATTTAGTACCTTTAAGAAAATTTACAAGTACAGAAGTCGATTTGTTTTTTACATTGTGTAATAAACTTAAAGAACAAGACACACGTAAACTAGAAATACCTTTTGATGAATTAAAACATCTTAGTAATTATTACTCACGATCACAAGCGCGTTTTATAAAAGATTTAGAACATGTATACGATAAAATGTTGCATTTAACTTATACAGAACGTAACGAGCAATCATTTGAAAAATTTGTATTGTTCACTTCTTATAAAGTTGATATAAAAAAACAATACCTGTCTATTAGTGTTAATAATGATTTGAAGCATATACTCAATTCAATTACTGCTGATTTCACTAAATTTGAACTACAGGAAATGACACAACTAAAATCAACTTATGCAAAAAATATGTTTAGATTACTAAAGCAATATAAACATACAGGATATTTCAAAATTCAAATTAATGATTTCAGAGAACGTTTAGATATTCCGAAAAGTTATCGAATGAGTGAAATTGATAAGTATGTATTTAAACCAATAATTAAAGAATTAGGCTTTTTATTTAAAAATCTCAATATTAATAAAATTAAAGCTAAAAAAGGACGAAAGATTGAATGGTTAGAATTTTCTTTTGAACCTGAGAAACGTATTCATTCGAAACGACAATCTAATATGATAAGTACAGGCAAACCAAAACAATATATAAGCCGTGAAATGACGCCACAATGGTTAAAAAATAACACTTATGAACCAACCACATCTAAGACATCTGCGTATACAGAAGAAGAACGTCAAGCGTTTTTACAAAAAATGAAAAAGTAAAGGAGACCCAGTTATTTGATGAAAACTGTAAAGGAAGTTTCTGAACTTTTAGATGTCTCTAAACAAACAATTCATTATCATTTAAAAAGTTTACCTTCAAATTTGAAGGTAAACAAAGTAGGTAACAAATCATTAATAGATGATAATACAATAGATTATCTAAAAACAATTTTAAATAAAAAAACGACAAAAGAATCGACAAAATTTGATGAAAAATCGACAAACAAAACAGAATCATTAAATAACCAATATAGCAGTTATATCGATAAATACATAGAGCATTTAGAATCAGAAATTCGACAAAAGAATCGACAAATTGACGATTTAACAATTGCATTAAAACAAGAACAATCTTTGAATTTAAATAGCCAAAATATATTAAGTAATACCAAAAAAATAGAAACTGATAATATAGATTCAAAAGAAGATATCATTACTCCAAAAGCATCAAAAAAAATGAACAAAAACAATCTATCTTTTCTAAACTATTCAAAAAAAAATAATGTATTCACGCCTAAAGGCGTGAATACATTATTTTCTCTAAAAAGAAATTATCACTTGTTAATTATAATATAGTTAATATTTAGCAAGTGAAGTGTGGTTTATCATATGCAAAAATCCCACTACTGTCCAAAGCAAAGTAGGGTTTTTATTTAATATACAAAATACAAAGCATTTCTATATTGACAAAGGATAAAAATCATACTAACTTATGAATATATGCTCATATATTCATAAGTTAGTATGATTTTCTTCGAGTAACAAAACATTAATTGAAATTTTATATTTTTTAACTCTATAGTTATAAAAACAAAAATTCAAATTATAGAAAATATTTTTCATCATTAAAAAGAGGAGGGATTAAATGGAAAACGATCACAATCATAATCATACACATGGCGCGAACAAAAAGACTTTATTAATTAGTTTTATTATTATTACAAGTTACATGATTGTAGAAGGGTTAGGTGGTTTCTTTACTAACAGTCTTGCGTTAATTTCAGATGCTGGTCATATGTTAAGTGATTCTATTTCTTTAGGTATTGCTTTAATTGCATTTACTTTAGGAGCGAAGCAAGCTAATACAAATAAAACTTTTGGCTACAAAAGGTTTGAAATACTAGCAGCTGTACTTAATGGTATTACTTTGATGTTAATAGCTATCTATATTTTTTATGAAGCTATTGAGAGATTTAAAAACCCCCCTGAGGTAGCTTCTACAGGCATGTTAATTATCGCCTTGGTAGGCTTGTTTATTAATATTATTGTGGCTTGGATAATGCTGCGCGGGAGCGATGTAGAAGAAAACTTAAATATGCGTGGAGCATATTTGCATGTAATAAGCGACATGCTTGGATCTATAGGTGCAGTTATAGCAGCCCTTCTCATTATATTTTTTAGATGGGGGTGGGCGGATCCTTTAGCAAGTGTGATTGTAGCAATTTTAGTACTACGTAGCGGCTTTTATGTAACAAAATCAAGTCTTCATGTATTAATGGAGGGAGCACCAAGCAATATAAATACAAAAGACATTATTAAAACTATTAAAAAATTCAAAGAAGTTAAAAATATTCATGACTTTCATGTTTGGTCAGTAACTAGCGGATTAAACGCGTTATCTTGTCATATTGTTGTAGAAGATACAATGACCATTACTGAAAATGAGTTTTTACTTAAACGTATAGAACATGAACTCAATCATCAAAATATTCAACATGTCACAATACAGACTGAAACTTCTAACAATAATCATAGTGAAAAATTGTTTTGTATCGTGAAAGAAGAAGACAGTCAACATCATCATTAAATAAACAGCCATTATTTTTTAATAATGGCTGTTTATTTAATTATTCCAATATATTTAATATATCTTTTTTGTTATTTTCAAATCCCACGTAATATTTAAACAACTTTTTTTTACCCCAAAAAATTTTTTTATAAAAAACAAATAAGGGAACAATTCGGTTGCCTGATATTTTTTTCATTTCTTCTTCTAAGTCCAAATTTTGACTTACATCTTTATGACTATAACTAATCTCTTGAGAGTTTAAATACCTTTTTGATTCTTGGCAATCAGAGCATGTAGGTCTTGTGTAAAGCTCAAGTTGTATATTTTTATCCAAATATATCTCTCCTAATATAAGTTTTAGCATACATTTTATACAAGTGTACCTCTTAAAACAAACTATAAATATTAATTTTTTATATGAAACTTTTGTATTGACTTATACCTACTAGGGGTATAATATAGATTCCAACAAGAGATACCCCGTTAGGGTATATGAGGAGGGGTGAAATTGAACACTACTACTGTTAAAAACAATGACGCATTGCTCAATAGACTCAAAAGATTAGAAGGACAAATGCGCGGTTTACAATCAATGATAGCAGAAGATAGATATTGTATAGATGTACTAGTACAAATAACAGCAATACAATCAGCCCTAAAACAAGTGGGTTTTATAGTAACTGAAGACCATATATCTAATTGTGTAAGTGAAGGTATTAAAAATGGCAACGGAGAAGAAAGTATCAAAGAATTGATGGTTGTATTAAAACAATTTTCAAAATAGGAGGAAAGAAATAATTGAGTGAAAATATTAAAAAAACCTCATTAGGTATCACAGGCATGACATGTGCAGCTTGCTCGAATAAAGTAGAAAAAAATCTAAATAAATTAGATGAAGTTAACGCTAATGTAAATCCTTCTACAGAGAAAGCTACAATTGAATATAACCCCAATGTTACATCATTAGAAGATATTGCAAATACAATTCAAAAAACAGGTTATGGAGTTTTAACCGAAAAAGTGGATCTCGATGTAATGGGAATGACGTGTGCAGCTTGTTCGAATAAAATCGAAAAAGTTTTAAATCGAATCTCAGGTGTAAATAAGGCTACAGTTAATTTAACCACAGAAAGTGCTACTGTAGAATACAACCCTGATATGACGTCTGTAGATGAATTTCAACAACGTATTAAAAACCTAGGGTATGAGGCACAACCTAAAAAAGAAGCATCAGAAAAAAGTTCCCAAAAAGAAAAACAATTAAAACGACAGTTAATTAAATTAGTTGTTTCAGCTGTTTTAGCAGCTCCATTGTTAATGACAATGTTCGTTCATTTATTTGGTATTCAAATACCACATATATTTATGAACCCGTGGTTCCAATTTGTATTAGCAACGCCTGTTCAATTTGTTATTGGTTGGCAATTTTATGTAGGCGCTTATAAAAACCTTCGTAATGGGTCAGCAAATATGGATGTTCTTGTCGCTTTAGGTACAAGCGCAGCCTTCTTTTATAGTATTTATGAATCGATTAAGTGGTTAATTAATACAAATTATGAGCCACACCTATATTTTGAAACAAGTGCTGTATTAATTACTTTAATTCTTTTCGGAAAGTATTTAGAAGCACGTGCTAAAACACAAACAACAAATGCGTTAAGTAAATTGTTGAATTTACAAGCTAAAGAAGCACGTATATTACGCAACGGTGAAGAGACTATGGTTCCTTTAAGTGAGGTAAAAGAAGGAGACTATTTAGTTATCAAACCAGGAGAAAAAATACCAGTAGATGGCAAAATAATTAAAGGTATGACTTCAATTGACGAGTCAATGTTGACAGGTGAATCTATTCCTGTTGAAAAAATGCAAAATGATAATGTTATAGGATCAACAATGAATAAAAATGGAGCAATTACTGTTGAAGCAACAAAAGTTGGTAAAGATACAGCTCTTGCCTCCATTGTTAAAGTTGTCGAAGAAGCGCAAGGTTCTAAAGCGCCAATACAAAGACTAGCAGATATTATTTCTGGATATTTTGTACCTATCGTTGTAGGTATCGCGATTTTCACATTTATTATATGGATTTCATTAGTTCAGCCGGGACAATTTGAACCAGCCTTAGTTGCTGCAATAGCAGTATTAGTTATCGCTTGTCCTTGTGCGTTAGGCTTAGCTACGCCTACTTCTATAATGGTGGGTACCGGAAAAGCTGCTGAAAATGGCATTCTATTTAAAGGTGGAGAACACATTGAAGGTACACACGCTATTAATACAGTTGTTTTAGATAAAACTGGCACTATAACAAATGGCACACCTGAAGTCACTGATTTTAGTGGAGATGATCAAACATTACAATTGTTAGCTAGTGCAGAAAAAGGTTCTGAACACCCACTAGCTGAAGCTATCGTAAGTTATGCTAAAGAAAAATCATTAGAATTTTTAGAAGTAGACCATTTTGAAGCTATACCAGGGCGCGGTATAAATGCAACAATTGATGGTAAAGAACTTTTTGTCGGAAATCGAAAACTAATGAGTGAAAAAGGAATCCAAACTAATGAAGCTGAAACAAATCTCGCTCAATTTGAAAAAGAAGGAAAAACTGCAATGCTTATAAGCGTAGATAACGAATTGAGAGGGGTTGTCGCTGTAGCTGATACAGTTAAAGATACTGCCCAACAAGCTATTCAAAAACTTCATGAATTAGGTATTGAAGTTGCTATGTTAACTGGTGATAACAAACGTACCGCACAAGCAATAGCAAAACAAGTTGGTATAGACACGATTATTGCAGAGGTTTTACCAGAAGAAAAAGCTTCTAAAGTAGCAGAAATTCAATCTGAAGGTAAAAAAGTAGCTATGGTTGGAGATGGTGTCAATGATGCTCCAGCACTAGTTAAAGCAGATATTGGTATTGCCATTGGTACAGGTACAGAAGTTGCAATCGAAGCTGCTGATATAACTATTTTAGGAGGAGACCTTTTATTAATTCCAAAAGCAATAAAAGCAAGTAAATCTACAATTCGTAATATTCGCCAAAATCTATTTTGGGCGTTTGGTTACAATGTTGCAGGTATCCCTATAGCAGCAATTGGTCTGCTAGCACCTTGGGTTGCGGGAGCAGCAATGGCTTTAAGTTCTGTAAGTGTTGTCACAAACGCTTTACGTCTAAAACGTATGAAATTATAAGAATCTTATATTTCTTGAAAGGAGGTGACAACATTGACTAACGAAGTTATTAATGTAGAAGGTATGAGCTGTGACCATTGCAAGCATTCAATTGAAAAAGCATTAAATGGATTAGATGGTGTAACATCTTCAGAAGTAAGCTTGGCGAATGGGAATGTGGAAGTTGAATTTGATGAAAATCAAGTAGCTTTCAACGACTTTAAAGAAGCTATTGAAGATCAAGGTTACGATGTAATTAAATAATTTAAATAGTTGGGCATATCGTTTAATGATATGCCCTTATTAAAAATTAAGGAGGATAAAAATATGAATCATAATCATGAATATCATTCAAACAAACCCGAAATTAAAGCAAATGTTGTATATAGAGATGGTAATATAGAAATTACGTTAGAAGATGAATTTAATAATGCCCCATTATTAGATACTATGCATGAAAAAGAAATGCATTTCGTTTTAGTATCTAATGACATGGAGAAATATTACCACCTACACCCTCAAAAAAAGCATGAAGGTTTATTTATAATTAACCAACAATTAGAGCCAGGAACTTACCAGGCTTTTGTTGATGTTACACCAAAAAACCATGTGTATTCCGTTCATCCTATTGAACTGCAAATTGGAGATAAAATAACCTCTACAACATCTTTAAATTCTGATAAAAATTGGGTAAAAGTTAACAAAGGAGTTCATGTAACTTTAAATTCTATAAGTGCTAAAGAAGATGAACATGTCCCTTTAACTTTCAATACAGAATTAACTCCCCAACCTTATTTAGGAGCTTTAGGACATGTGATTATATTTGATGAGCAATTAACTGATTATATTCATGTTCACCCAGAATCACCTGATTCTACAACCTTTTATGCTCATTTTCCTAAAAAAGGGATGTATAAAATTTGGGCAGAATTTAAATTTAATGATGAAGTGCATAGATTTACTTATAATATTAAAGTTGCATAAATCTATTAGCAAAAGCTTAAAAATCAGTAAATTGTAAAGAGTTATTTAGATAATACAAAACGCTTTATAAAAAATCGAAAATTTAAGATAGAAAGTTGATGAAGAAAGTATCAAAAAATTGTAGTGGTTGTTTATATTGCAACATTCACTGAATTTTTATAGTTAATAACCTATTATTTAAGGAGTAATTTATTGATTAAGTTTGAATATTTTGAGGAGAAAGATTTTGATTTATTAATAAACTGGATAAACTCTCCTGAACTTTTAGTCAAATGGGCAGGTACAGATTTTAATTATCCCCTAGATGAAGAACAATTAAAGGAATATATTAAAGACACAAATAAAGAAAATTCTAGTAAAATAATTTATAAAGTTATCATTGAAGAAAATAATTCAAAAAAAATTATAGGTCATATTGCTTTAAATAATATAGATTTTAAAAATTGTTCCGCCACGTTAAGTAAAGTTTTAGTAGGTGATCCGCAAATGCGTGGCCAAGGATTAGGCCCTAAAATAATAAAGAAATTATTGAAAAAGGCTTTTGAAGATTTGGGACTACACAGAATTGAATTAGGTGTTTTTGCCTTTAATAAATCAGCTATTAAAAGTTACAAAATGATTGGATTTATAAAAGAAGGAGAAAAAAGAGACTTTAGAAAATTAAATGGAGAATATTATAATTTATGGCAAATGAGTATGTTAGAAAGCGAATGGTCTTGAATAATTTTAAACAAAAATAGTCCTCTTATTTTAATAAGAGGACTATTTTTGTTTATTTAGAGCGTGCCCATAATATACATCTTTTAACTAAATTATCTTTTATGGTAAATTAAGTTTAGATTTATAATATATATAAATAATTAAAAAGAAGATAATTGTATGGATGTTTTAACAGTAGAACATTTAACAAAAAAGATAGGTAATAAGACTATTCTTGAAGATATTTCTTTAAATCTAAAGCGAGGACAGATTATTGGTCTTGTGGGTGCAAATGGTGCAGGAAAAACATCTTTAATGAAAGTCATATTAGGTTATTCAAGCTATCAAGATGGGACATTTAGAATCATTGAAAATAAGAATAAAAAAAGTAATGTTGGTGCATTGATTGAAAATCCTGGAATATATCCTTTCATGTCAGGATATGACAATTTAAAACTATTAAATGAAACAAAAAATACTCACGATATTGATACAATTGTCTCTCAACTTGATATGGATGATTATATACATAACAAAGCAAAAACATATTCTCTTGGTATGAAACAAAAATTAGGTATTGCAATAGCTTTTTTAAATCAACCGCAGTTAATTATTTTAGATGAACCTATGAATGGTTTAGATCCTAAAGCTGTGAGAGATGTGAGAGAACTTATTGTAAAAAAAGCACAAGAAGGAATTACTTTTTTAATTTCTAGTCATATTTTAAGTGAATTAGTAAAAATTACAAATTCTATCCTTATCATTAACAAAGGTAAACTCGTTACTGAAACTACAGAAGAAGAATTAAGTCAATATGAAGATAACGATTTAGAAAATGTATTATTAAATATCATTGATAAGGAGGAACAATCATAAAATGGGAACTTTAATTAAACAAGAATGTTTTAAATTATGTAAAAAGAAATCAACATTTATTATACCAATTATCATTATATTATTAATGGTTATTCAAGCTATAATCTCGAAAAAATACGATGATATTTTTTCTCCGCAATCGTCTATTGAATCAGCTTTTAGCGGATTTTCATGGTTTATCTTTTTATTAATTATTCAAGCTAGCACCATTATTTCAATGGAATTTTATCATGGTACAATTAAAAACCTTCTCTATCGTAAATATACAAGAACAAATATTATTATCAGTAAAATTATTACATTAGTAATTTTTTCATTACTGTATTTTATTATTAGCATTATTGTAGGAATTATTTTATGGTCTATTTTCTTCAATGATATTAATCTCCTTGAAAGTAAGGGAGATGAGTTATCGTTGTTAAGTAAAATGTTATTAACTGGGTTAGGTACATATGTCGGAACTTGGTTAGTTTTAAGTGTCACTTTATTAATTTCATGTGCAATGAAAAGTCCTGGTGTTTCTATTGCTGTTGGTATTGTATTTTATTTTGCCACTTCAATTTTGTCAGGTATATTAACAATTGTTATAGATAAATGGGAATGGTTAAAATGGAACCCTATCAATATGATGAATATTATGATTCAAATTGTAGATAAAAGCATGAAAAAATTCACAAAATTAGAACTGCATGAATTATTTATTGGTAATATTGTTTATATTATTATTTGCTTAATTCTAGTAGTATTTGTCTTTAAAAAGAAAAATGTCTAATCTAACTCAACACACTTTATAATTTTGCATTTCTCTACTATCTAGCGTTATAATACAGTTAATAAGAATTCTAGTATGGATACACCAATCCTCTCACTATTTTCGTAGTGAGGGGATTTTTTAGGTGTACTTAAATTTGTCATTTATTTAAATTTCTATATTCTTCTTCTGTATAAAAATTAATTGCAAGTTGTTTTAAATTTTCTAATTTCTGAAATTTGTCATACAGACCTTCGATTTTAAGCTTATTTTCTTTTAGTTTATATGTTAGAATTCTGTATTCCTTTTGACTATCATATTGACTAGTTTTATAAAAACTAGCATTTATAAAGTCTTTAACTATAAGTTTTTCGCCACTTTCTATTTTATAGAATAAAGGGTGTTTATCCTCGAAATATTTAACAATGGCTGCTTTAAAATATGTATCCTTCTCCGAAAATGTTCTGACCAATTTATTTATGAAATTTTTTAAATGAATAGTTACGTATATATTTCTATTATCAATTATACCATTCATTTTTCGTACAAATTCTTGATTTAACCTATACTTACCATCATCACACTCAACTAAATCTTTCAGCCTTATTATTGAGAAACAACAGATCTTAAACTCTTTAACAATATCTGAAGTATTTTTCAAAGTTACCTCTTTTACATTTACTTTGTGAATTTTGGAATTAGGAACTTCTAAATTTCTGATATACATCTCTACTTCATCATTCGGTGCATATTTATTTCCTAGTTTGTTTGAAATAACTCCTTCTAATTTATCCCCTATTTCATCATGTTCAATCTCATGAAATCTCTGAAGATTATTGAAGTATAAATTGTCATTTTCAAAATCTTCTGCGTAATTTGGATGTACGAATTTTAATATAGCAATAACTGCTTCTTCATTTTCGTTTTTAACAATACTCATTTTCAGATTCTATCCCCTTTATATTTCATAATTTCAATTTTGCATTCCTCTACTAACCAGTGTTATAATTTAGATAACAAGAGCTTCGTGCATTATATGCACCAACCCCCTCACTATTGCGAGTAGTGAGGGGGTTTTTAGGTGTTGGCTAATATCGCCTATTTTTTCTTATTGTTACGTGTACGTAGCCAATGCGTAAATAAAGCAACAATACAACCACTGATGACTGTGGTCGTGATGTGAACAAGAGCTTCGACCATCTGATATGCACCTCCTCTCTGCGTCTAAATTGACGCCTGAGAGATAGGCGACCTGTATATTATATCATCTGTACTAGATGAGTTACATATAACTTCCGATAAGTCGTTTTATGTCTAAATAAACATTAAAAAGTAACAATAACAAACTTGATTTTAGTAAAATATAAATAACCTCAAATTTTTTAAATCATTCAAGTTAATGTACAAGTGTCTATCCCTATTAAAAAAAGAACGTTATTTCTATATAGTATCAAGACAAGAAGAAACTCGCTTAAAATTCAAGGAGAAAATAATCATGACTATTGAAAATGAAATCAAAGAAATTTTAAAAGAACTACCAAACGAAAATAGCAGATTAGACTACAAACAAATAGAGTATACAAAAGAAAAAAAAGACGAATTTATTAAAGATATCCTTGCTATGTTAAATAGCATAGATTCTTATAACGAAAATAAATTTATAATCTTTGGAGTAAGTGATGATAAAAAAATAATAGGATTAAAAAAAGAAATGTTCGACGATGGACATTATCAAAATATTATTGACGTATATGTCAAACCGAGACCAAAAATAGAAACCGGTCAAATAGAATATAACGATAAAAAAGTAGGATACATAGCTATAAACTCTAATAATTTAGAAACACCTTACGAATTAAAAAAAGAACTAAAAATAAAAAAATCATCTTTATTCGAGGGTCTATCCTTTATAAGAAAAGGTAGTACTAATACTCCTATACTCCAAGAAGAAAGAGAAAGACTAATACTAAAAAAAACCGAAAAAAATCCAAATAACAAAAACTTATTCACAGCGTTAAATCAAAAAGATCATGCAAGCAAAGAATTATACTACAAAGATAAGAGCGAAAGAGGAACTAAAAAAGTAGACCCTTCGAATAACAACGGAGAGTTTACAATTGGAGAACTATCATACGAATTCAAAATGAGATTGCAAGTTGCTTCTAACGAAATAGCAAGAATTATGGAAGCAGGTACAATAAAAATAGCTAGAATAAAAAATTACAAAGACAACGATATTTATTATGAATTACAAGAAAATTTAAAAAACCCTGAAAATATAATAAAAAGACTAGATACTAGTAGCTGGATTAGAGATTTCACTATAAAAGATTTAGCAATATTAATAAATAATCACGGTAGAATAGCAGAAATAATTTTCAAAGAAATAAAATCAGAAAGTCATGGAAGCGAAAGAAACCTAATAGAAATCGAATGGAATATCCCAGAAATCAACTAAGATTTATTTATTCCAATTGCTTTATTGACGTTGAGCCTCGAACCCTTAACAATCCCAAAACTTGTCGAATAATCGGTTTAATAGCTCACGCTATGCTGACATTCGTCTACAAGTTTAGTTAAGGGTTCTTCTCAACGCACAATAAATTTCTTCAGTATAAATGCGTGTCTAATTTCCATTTTTATCTAACTTTCTACCAAGTAAAAGTCCAATAACCACTCCTAAAAATGCCCCTAAAGGACCTGCAAAAACAAAAAGAATAGATGCCAAAATCATAGGTTGTGAAAAAGTATTTGAATTATTTTTTAAAAAATCAATCATCAAAAACTCTTCTTTTTAATAAAAATTATCATAGGAGTTATCAAATTTTAAATACCCTATTTACAATTTTAAAATACTTTTTAAAGTGTTTAGGTGTTCTTTATACATTTTTAATTTAAAGACTCATAAAACGCAAATGTGAACTAAATTTAAAAATCGAATATGATTTTGACTTACAAAACTGCTTTGAGCTATTTCTATATGGTAGTAAATCAAAACATTATATTTATAATTTTGGAATAAAAGAGCTACGAAAAATTCAAGAATTGAAATCAATTTCAAGTTACTTGTGATAAATATACTCATCAATATTTCTTCAAAAGTATCTTCTATATGTCGTTCATTTTTATGATTTTAGATATTTACGGAATCATAAAAAGTCAAAAAATAATATTTTGGAGTATGAGCATTCAATGAATCTTATTACGTATTTTATCGTTTTTTATAAATTTTTAAATTAATAAAAAGCTAAAATAAGTTTCATTTCGAATCACTTTTTAATCAAATTGAGCATAGAAAAGTACAGAAATTGTTTTATTCTTTCCTTTTTTCTTTGAACTTAAAAACAAATAATGTGATCAATATTGAATTCGATATTGATCAAAAGGTATTTCATCAAATTCAAAAAGTAAAACAAATGAATGAATTGCTTAGATTACTTTTGAGTGATTTTATTTTCGATATTAATACTAAAAGTAGGAGTCTTAAGAGTCTTTGGTTGAAAAAATTAAGACTCTTAAGAGTCTCGACGACGACTGAAGCCTATGAAATCAACAAAAAAAGGAGTCTTCAGACAATTCAAAATGGTCTTGTAACAATTGTAAAGAGTCTGTAATAAAGTATCATATTACACCCTCTAATTCAATGTATAAGAATGCTTATAATCACCTTTATATAAAGCTTTTAAGCTATTTATGGTGAACAATTGAGTAGAACGAATAAAAGGTAAATCTTTCAGCTATGCTGAATACCACCGAAGGTGGTACTAGATTTCCTTATGCTCATGTCAAATACTCTTTAAAAAGACTCCCATGTTTGTAATATTTCCAAAAACAAAACGTGCTTTAAGACAAAAGTGGCTATTTTCTTGTTCACTTTTTACTTTAAGTGCTTATTTTTATTTTCAAGATAACCATTGTTAGTAAAATGATTGAAGATAAAAAAAGAGAAAACTAAGTAAAAATATTTACTTAGTTTGGGATAGAAAAAATTCAAATTTAAAATTATATTCGATCCATGTCTTGAACATTAACGACTTACTTTTTGTTTATGATGTATATCAATTGAATCTGAATTTTGATTTTTTGGAATAATAAATTCAACCTTTTCTTTCCAATCTTTAACAAAATAAATGACAAAAACGATTTTATTAAGTCACTTTTATAACTACGAAAGATTGCTAAAGAATATAAAAACGGTTAGTATTTTTATAATTTTTAAAGTTAAAACAACGTTAAATGATCATTTTATTTTTCATCTTATGCGACATGTTTGAGCCATTTTCAAATGAATAATAACCATTTATAGAAAAAATAGGACTAAAACAGAAACGTTTTAGTCCTACCTACTTGTTTAACTACAGTTCATTTTCAGATTTACTCAATTGCCATTGAAGATAAAGTTCGACTGCAGTTAAAAGAACATTAATCATTGCCAAAGTAACTTTAATCTTTTTCTTAGTACTCATAAGTCTTCCTCCTTTCTTTAATAGCAGCATGCTATATTGTGATATTGTGTTGATCTTATTTTGTTATCCCCTCCCTTACCTTTCGTTTGATCTAGGTGGTTGCCTTAGCAACCACTTGTAAATAAAAAAAGAGAACATCTATTTAAAGATGCTCTCTAATTGAATCATTATTGATTAAATAAAGAAGTGATTGGTAAATGATCACGTCGTTTATTAAGCGTATGCATTTCAGCGAATTCAGACTTAAGGGATTTCATTAAGTACCCTTGCATGGCTTCAACGGTTTCATTTTTTTGAATAAGCATAGCTTTGAAACGTTTAAGAACATGAAGTATTTCTATTTCCATATCTTCTAATAAGTAATATGTATCAATAGAATTATTAAAGGACGTCTTGGCTTTTAATAATACAGGTTTGATGATTTTAATTTCATTTACAGAAAAGTTACTTAAATACCTTTGAATACTTTGAGGTAGTTCTTCGAGTAATTGGAATTTTAAAGCTTCATTATTAAAGTTTGAATTGTTGTGATTTGAATGATTTGTATGATTACTAGGAAAAGTTAGCTTATTATCATTCAAATCATTCGTATCATTACTCTCAGTTTTAATATAATCAGTATCATTATTCTCAGTATCATTAGACTGTGAATTTGGAAGTTCTTGACCACTTAAATTCACAGTTCTAGAACTTCCAAATTCATTGTTCTGGAACTGTGAATTTGGAAGTTCCTTGCTATGACTGGCTTTAATGTCATAATTAGGTTTTAATAAATATAATCTATTTGGTTTATTAAGGCCAACACGTTCTTGAGTTAATAAATTAAAACTTATTAACTCTTTTTTTAATTTTATAATTTTTTGTTCTGCATAACCTAAGTATTCGCACAAATGTTTATTACTGAAAATAAAGTAAATGTTATTATTTTTATCTACCCATTCATTTTGGATGGATAATTCAAAGCGATCTTTTAATAACGCATACATAATTTTGGCTTCCGCCGACATTTTTTTAAAATATGCATCTTCGAATAAATATTTAGGTAGTTGATAAAACCTTTCAGTTTTTACTTGTGATAAATTGTATTTTTCAAAATTGGGCATAATAAAAACCTCATTTCCATTTTTAGGATTGAGGTAATAAAACAATTTTTACGTAAGTTATATGTTTTGTGCTTGCACTTAGATGATTAGATAGATATAATACAAGTATCAAAAAATATATAAACAAACGAGTGCGAATCGTTTTATTACCGAGAGTCAATGCTACGCCAATAGCATTGACTCTTTTAGTATTTATAAAGCAATATTAACACTTTTAAGAAAGTATATAAAGAGTTTTAAATGTAGTTAAAAGCACATTGCCATGGCAAAATGTGTAGTTCATTGTTTTAGTACCTAATTAAGCTCCAAAAACATATTATAGGTAGCTAATTAGGTGCATATGTAGTAAATAGGTAGTAAATTTAGTGGTAATTGATGAAATAAAATTCATTAGGTGGTAAAATTTAGGTACTAAATTAGGTACCTAAGGGTGGATGTTATGAGAACTATTAAAATGGTTGCTGATGAATTAGGTGTAACTAAACAAACTATTGTTAATAATGCTAAAAGTTTAAATATAACTTTTGAAAAAGAAAATGGGATTAATTATATTGATGATAATGATTATTTGAAAATTATAGAAAAAATTACTAAGAAAGAGAGTACAATCCAAAATAAAGAATCAGTAAAAAAAGAATTGTTTGGTGAAAATACTGCAAAATCAGAAAAGAATATATATAATAATTCAAATAGTTCTGAGACATTAAAAACAAAAGTAAACGAATTAGAAAAGCAAATAGAAATCTTTGAAACTAGAGCTAAAAATGATGAAAAATATATTGAGAATTTAACTAAGCAATTAGATCAACAAAATAGCAATGTTAATACGTTAAATAAATTGTTGGAGAATCAACAAATATTAGCTTTAGAAAGCAATAAAAAAATTCAAAAACTAGAAAGTCAATTAGAAGAAGAAAGACAGCTTAATTATTCTTTTGATACAGCGACGAATAATAGACAAAATATTAATCCGCAAGAAGCAACTTTTACTGAAGAATCGCAAAATATCAACCAACAACAAACAAAGCGTCAACCAACAGAAGTAAATTACAAGGATATAGCCGAAGAGAAAAAGAATGACAGTACAGATGAAGGTGAATTAACAAAAGAGGATAAGTTCGTTGAAGAAACGAAGAATGATCCTGATGATAATAGGGAGGTAGAACCACCTAAAAAGGGATTTTGGAGTCGATTCTTCGGTAATTAAAAATGAATATAAAAGGTGTATCAAGGGAGTATAAATCTTTGATACACCTTTTATAGTGATGAAACTTCTGATAATCATCAGTTATGTTAAACTCTAACAAAAACTAAATTATCAGAAGAATTATCTAGGGTATTAAACATAGGTAAATCAATTTTCTATCGCCAATAGTATAAACATCATCCATATTAATCTGAAGATAGCTACATAATTCTTTAACAGCATAGCCTTTATTTGTATAAGGCGCCATAAACTCTATTAAATATGGTTTGTTTTGAGGTTTCTATGTTTAATCATTTAATTTTTCATTATATAAATCGAATAATTATAAAAAGTCATCATACTTTTTATTTTTTAAAAATATTTGAAAATTTAATAGTAATCCAATTATAAGATCAAATATCATTATCATTATAATCAAGGCAACTATAATCACTGTGACACTCGTTACATAACAAGCTAGTAATCTCCAGATAAAATTGACATTTTCACCAATTCCATAACTTAACATATTACAAAGTAGTAAAAGAATAATAATACCTATACTGTAAATTAAAATTGTCAGTGTATATTTTTTAATAACTCTATTAGGAAACAATAGTTCATCTATTAGGTTCTTTTTCACCAGTATCTCTCGTTCAATTCTATCTTTGTCACAGATTTTGATTTTACTATTTTTTATTTTTTCCTCTAATAAAATAACCTCGAACGATCTGCTAATTTTTAATAAATATGCAGGAAAAGCTAATGTTAAGCATAATGTAATTAATTCATTTACATTGTTCATGTAACTTATAAAATAGATGAAAGTTGCTACTAGTGCTCCTAAAAATATAGTTATATTAAGTTCTACATCAAATATTTTAAAAATATCTGCTCTATTCATCAGTTAATCATCCTTTCAAGGTTTATTAATACTAATAAATTATTAGATATAGGTATATCATATTATTAATTTAAGAAATTGTCTTTTATAATTTTACTTAATAATAAAAAAGTAGAACCATTTAAAATTAATGGTTCTACTTTTTAACTATTACTAATTTTAAAAATAAACTAATCTACAATATCTAAAAATATATGTTTAGTACTATTTTTGTTTAGTTATATCAAGTGATTTGGGAATTAACAAATAGACAACTATTGAAATGATAATCATGATAATCCCACCTACTAAAGCAGTTGCTACAAAAGCATCATTAAATGATGTTACAGCCTCGTTTGCAAGCTGTTTTATCCCCGTAGCTTTAGCTACTTCGACAGCGCCCACTACAGATTCTTCAGCTACATGAGCTAAATCTCCAACTATACCTTTTGATGAAAAAGATGAAATATCTAAAAATACACGATAAAGCATAGAAGATAGGCTACCAAGTACTGCTACACCAAAAACATTTCCAAGGTCATACATAGACTCTTCAACAGCAGCTGCATTACCTGCTTTTGATGTAGGTGTTTCTAACATTATTAGAGCAGATGCAACTGCTAGTGAAGCCGTACCAGCTCCAACTAAAATTAATGCTAAAGCCATTGTAGAATATGATAATGGATGACCAAAGAAATACATAATAAACATGCCAATGGCTGCAATTCCAATTCCGGAAGGTAACACTATTTTCGGTCCAAATCGCGCCGCTAATCCGGGTGCAATTGGTGCAAACACCATATCTCCTATTGCCATAGGTAATAGGTATAAGCCAGCTTTAAAAGGAGAAAGTTCTTCCACAACCTGTAACCATTGTGAAGCTAATAACAAAACAGATGTCATTGCAAACATTGTCATAAATGCAGCAATTGTACCAGCTGAAAATGATCTCTTTTTAAAAAGTCTTACGTCTAACATTGGATCAGAACTTGATAAATTACGTTTAACAAATATCACTATCATGGTAATTGCTAATACTATTACAACCCATGGAATAATATCTGCTAGTCCTTCTTTTGAAAATTCTTTGATACTCCATACCAGTCCAATCATGCCTGCAATTGATAAAATTGTAGAAGGAATATCCCACGAGTGAGACTTTTCTTTTGATAACTTAGACTCTGGTAATAAAAATAAACCTGCTACAACTGCTATTATCACAAACGGTACATTAATTAAAAATGCCGAGTGCCATGAAAATTGCTCAAGTAAAGCTCCTCCGATAATTGGTCCAAAAACAGCACCTATCGATGAAACGATTGACCATACAGCTAATGCAGTGGCCCTTTCTTTAGGGTTTTCAAAAATTACTCTTATCATTGAAAGAGTAGTTGGCATTATTAAAGCACCTGCAATACCAAGTAAAAATCGAATAGCTATTACGAACTCTGCACTTTCTGCGAAAAATATAGCTAATGAAACGAGGCCAAATAAAGCAAATCCAGTTAATAATGCTTTTTTTCTTCCCCATTTATCAGCAAAGGCACTCAATGGAATTATAAAGCCAGCTAAAACAAGAGAGTATATATCAACTATCCATAACTGTTGGGTACCAGAAGGCTCTAACTCTCTTACTAATTCCGGTAAAGCCATAATTAATATTGTCATATCCATTGTAACAACAAACAAACTAACAGCTAATACTACTAGTGCAGTCCATCTTTTTTTTGATGTCATCATATCAGTAGTTTTTGTAAAAAATGAAATCATTTAAGTTCCCTCCAATCCTTATAGACCGTTCGACCGGTCTATAAGGATTATAATCTATTTTTTTACATATTACAACAAAAAATCTTGCGAAATTTAAATGGCTGTATTGTGTTATACAATTATTCTTTGAATTTTTTGTGCTATCATTGATAGTACTTAATACTCATTAAAGGCGTGATGAACTTGAAAGATAAAATACTAGGTGTCGCAAAGGAATTATTTATAAAAAATGGATATAATGCCACTACTACTGGAGAAATTGTTAAATTATCAGAAAGTAGTAAAGGGAATCTTTATTATCACTTTAAAACAAAAGAAAATCTATTTTTAGAAATTTTAAATATAGAAGAATCTAAATGGCAAGAACAGTGGAAAAAGGAACAAATCAAATGTAAAACTAATAGAGAAAAATTTTATTTATATAATGAACTATCTTTAACAACCGAATACTATTATCCACTTCAAAACGCAATAATTGAATTTTGCACTGAATATTATAAAACTAATAGCATTAATGAAAAAATGAATAAATTAGAAAACAAATATATAGATGCTTATCATGTAATTTTTAAGGAGGGTAATTTAAATGGCGAATGGTGTATTAATGATGTTAATGCTGTTAGTAAAATAGCAGCAAACGCTGTTAATGGAATTGTTACCTTTACACATGAACAAAATATTAATGAAAGAATTAAACTTATGAACAAGTTCTCTCAAATTTTTTTAAATGGACTTAGTAAATAATTATATATATATTCTTGAAATACCAATAAATATTATTTCTAAATTACGTTCATTATTGATAAAAAATTTAAATAGTATTACTACACAAAAAGAGAGTGCGAATTCGCACTCTCTTTTTTCTTGTATAATTATTAAAAGATCATTTCAATAATATAATATGAGTTTTGAGACTCTGTGAGAGCCTCTTATTTGCATTGACGACCCATTTATCAAGATGATCCCTTATCATGCTTAATTCTATAAACTGTCTGTCTTGTGATATTAACTTCTTTCGCAATCTTACTAATTGCTTTCCCTTCTTCTAACATTTCCACCACGCGATGATAAATAATACGTTTCTGTGGGTCTTTGGCATTTGGTGAATAAAGTAAGGGGCGCCCTTTATATACGCCTTTTTCCTTCGCAACTTGAATTCCTTGCGCTTGTCGACGTTTACTTTCATTTCTCTCTTGTTCTGAAACCATTGCTAAAATTTGAACGATTAAATCTTTCATAAACTTATCCAGTAATGGATTGCCAATCACTTCATTCATCATAGGTAAGCTGGTAATCATTAACTGAACGTCTTTCTCTTTTAAATAACTCACAGTTTCAATAATTTCATCATAATCACGTCCCAAACGATCAATAGATTCCACAACGAATCGATCTCCCATTCTGACAAAATTGAGTGCTTCTTGAAATACAGGTCTATTTTCCACTGACTTTCCCGACTGTTTCTCTGTAAAGATTTTCTCCACACCAAACGTCTTTAAATTATCCAATTGTCTTTCTAAATTTTGATCTATCGATGATACTCTCGCATAACCTATAATCATTCATCTTCACTCCATAATTAATATACACCCTAATCATACGTTCTAATTGCGATAATTTCAACAACTTATTTTGTATGATTAGGGTGTATCCTGTCTAATTTTTATCTTTCTTAAAATTTAGTAATATTATTTATCTTTATTTTCTTGGTTATTTAACTTATTGAGATAACGATAGATTGTTGTACGTGAAACTTTCCATTGCTCTGCAATAGTTTTAATTGGTGTTCCATTATCATAAAGTGTTTTGAGTAATTTTAAATCTTGTTTATTTAATTTTTCGGGTCGACCTCCATAGCGTCCTCTAGCACGAGCTGCAATTCGTCCCGCTGAAGAACGTTCTAAAATTAAATTACGTTCAAACTCTGCAAATGCTGCGAATAAATGAAATAACAATTGTCCTGTAGAACTTGATTTATCCATTGTTATATTTTCTTCTAAACTATGAAAACTCACGCCTCGATTATTAAGTTCATTAACTAATGTGATTAAATCTTCCATGTTACGTCCTAGTCTATCTAGTCTCCAAACAACAATCGTATCTCCTGACCTCGCAAATTCAATGGCTTTATCTAAACCAGGTCGCTTACTTTTTGAACCACTCATATGATCATTAAATATCTTTTCACAACCATATTGATTTAACCGATCTTCCTGTAAATCCAAGTTCTGTAATCCAGTTGAAACTCTTGCATAACCTATTTTCAACATACAAACCTCCTATATACATTTTCATTGTACCATAACTTAATTCTGATCATATTTATGAACATAGATTTTCTGTTGGGTTATTGAACACTAAAATATGTATAATAGATATATATCTAGATATAAAAAGAGAGTGTCCAGAAAATAACCATTTTCTGGACACTCTCTTAAAGTAAAAAAACATATTGACATATCGCTTTTCAACGATTTATTATAGATATATGGAAAAATTAGAAGTTTTTAAAGCATTAGCTAGCCCCACTAGAATTCAAATACTAGATTGGTTGAAAGACCCTGAAAGTAATTTCGGTGATCAGGAAGGTATTGATTTAGTAAAAATAGGCGTTTGTGTCAGTCAAATTACAGAGAAATTAGATATGACACAGTCTACTACATCACAACACTTATCTATATTAAACAAAGCAGGACTTATAGAATATAAACGTCTAGGAAAATGGACATATTATAAAAGGAATGAACAAGTCATTAAAAATATAGGTAAAGTAATTGAAAAAGAACTATAATTAAGTTCTTTTTTTACACTTACACATCGTCATTTAACGATATAACGATGTGAGTGCTTTATAACTTTTTCCATAATACTAATGAATAGGAGTTTTAATAATGAAAACATGGCAATTAGAAAATTTTGGTTTAGATAACCTTAAACAAGTTGAACTAGAGAAACCCGAAATTACAGAAGATCAAATTTTAATTAAAGTTAACTCTGTATCACTTAATTATCGAGATACTGCAATTGTAGAAGGTGTATATACACCAGATTTACTCAAATTCCCTTTTATTCCTGTCTCAGACGCTTCAGGGGAAGTTGTAGAGATAGGCTCTAATGTTACTAAGTTTAAAAAAGGAGATCGTGTCACATCTCATATGTTCACAACTTGGTTAGAAGGTAAACCAAAAGGTGATGAATAATTAAATGCATTAGGCGCTACTGTTAACGGTGGGCTTTCTGAGTATATGGTATTAAATGAAAATGCTACTGTTTTTTCTCCTGAAACTTATACAGATAATCAATCATCTACACTACCTGTTGCAGCATTTGTGAATTGGTTCTCATTAGTTGAGTATGGAAATATTAAAGCAGGTGATAAAGTTCTTGTTCAAGGCACAGGTGGTGTTTCTATATTTGCAATTCAAATAGCATCAGCATTAGGAGCAGAAGTTATTGTAACAAGTAGCAGTGACGAAAAATTAGAAAAAGCTAAAGAACTTGGTGCCTCTAAAGTAATCAACTACAAAACGCACCCTGATTGGGAAAAAGAAGTCCAAAAATTAACAAATGGTAAAGGTGTAGAACATATTGTAGAAGTGGTCGGCGGGTCAAGTATTGCAAAATCTATAGAAGCTTTAGCTTTCCAAGTGCATATATATGTTGTTGGTTTTCTAGAAAATATGGAAGCAGAAGTTAATTTATTCTCATTGCTTGCTAAACAAGCAAGAATCCAAGGTATCAATGTAGGACACCATAGAGCATTTGAAGATTTCACTAAAGCTTTAGATCAAATAAATATAGATCCTGTAATTGATACGGTTTATTCATTTGATCAAGCAAAAGAAGCATATGAACATCAAATGAAAGGCGCGTTTGGTAAAATTGTTATAGATTTTAATAAATAGCCCCTATTTGGTTCTGTTGCAAAGTAAAAAAATATAGCTAACCACTAATTTATCATGTCAGTGTTCGCTTAACTTGCTAGCATGA
>OFLK01000179.1_pt1 | contig 23172 bp, 20 predicted proteins | sample 1540851 | NCBI WGS metagenome assembly OFLK01 (sample SAMEA4413042, study PRJEB24355) | metagenome | biome: human; feature: gut; material: faeces | place: United Kingdom | collected 2010 | reverse complement strand
GCACCACGCCTTCAGTAGCGGAGCAGGAAGGACATCTGATGGAAATGGAAGCCACGCAAGCACCTTAAAATCACCATCATACACTAAATCAGTAAGTTGGCAGCATTACCTGGTTTTACGAATATCTCTGTTGGTACATGCGCCGGAGTAGTTCTCAGTATCGGGGCATACGTTTTCTGAAATTTATTAAGTTCTTTTAAGGCTTCCTCAGCGTTTTTACGAATATGTAATTCAATTTCTCTGCGTGTGATGTCAGTAACAAGGATACGCACTTTATCATGTGATGCAAAATTCTCCAGTTTTTCAAGAATGTATAAGCCAAACTGAAAATGCTTTCGTTCATAGGCAGATGTATCGATATAAACAAGGCGGGTAATGAGTTCCATGATCATCTTCCTGAGATGGTTGGGGGGATGGTTCAGTATAAGTCTCATCCAATACTTGTTGTATGATTCAGTACACAAGGTTATCTGCGGCTTGACAGATCTGCGTTTTGTTTTGAAAATGAACAGGCTTATACGTTGCTTTTGCAACCACCAATGATTCAGTAGCCTGTGAGAATCGCCTTCGGGTGGCTACAACAAAAGCTCCTGTAACCTGAAAAGGGGCAAAAAATTGGTAAATCTGCACACCTTTGAGAGCAGATATCGTCAATTTAAGCGCACTATGACGCGACGATAAAGGTTCCTTCTGTACTAACCAGACAGTCAGAATGTTGTTTTTTCTGACTCCCCGACGGGAAACACTTCCCGCTCGGGCAGGTGTTTCCTTTTTTTATGGAGAAACACAATGTCTGTCATCTCTTCTGCGATTTTCCCTGAACATATCCTTACTCAGCTTCAGCAGTCTGCTGACGCAGCTGTCCGGAAATTGAAATCTTTCATTTATCTGCATCGCAACAGCAACTGGTATGTCAACGGCTCGGGCAATTATGCCGTCCGTGCTCATATCTCTTCTGTCAAAGACCAGGGCGTTAACGTCTTTCTTACCGTTCGTACAGGCTGCCACCGCGCCGAGTATGTTTTTCACCGCCTGCCGGTTTCCTTTCCTGAGGGAATAACAGGTCGTCGAAACGCATACCGCCATGCCTGCCGTCAGGCACAGCATCTGGCACACCTGCGCTACCGTTTTCTTTCCGGAGGGCATTCTCATGACTGAAGCACTGCACGACGTCACTTTTCGTATTCTGTCGATGTCTGAGACGCGACGGGATGTATGTCCCGCTCAGTATGGCCCCGTAAGTGGCGTTTTCATCAGGGGCGAAATCCTCAGAGATAACGTCTCCTGTGGCGAACAGGTTTTTGTCGCACCGCTCGGTGATTGTGATCCGGCTGACCCCGAACTTTGCGTCTGGTGTCAGTATTACGGATATTCTTCCCGGGTTAAGGCCGGCGACATACTGGATGGTGTGGCCGTTTCTGGCATAAATTTCGCTGATCCACTGTCGTTAGCTGTGCTGCAACGCCTCCGCTTTAATCCTGAATATGTGTATCAGGAGCAATCTGATTCATATGCACTGCACTGATCGGCTGATGAAGGCCGTGACCGTGAAATGTTGTGGACCCTGACGGGGATATCCCGTTATTTACCTGAGGATATACCCATGCACACAGACGTTTATACGCTTAAAACTCCACTGGACACGCTCAGCTGGCTTTGCCTGCTTGAGAGTGAACTCCTGAGCATCAGGGCATTTCAGCGTCTCGATCTTCATACGGACCGGGATGAAACGAATGAACTGACGTTTCTGGAAGATTCCATCATTGGGACCGGCACAGCTTATGGCTGGTTTGTCTTTTTACTCGGGGAAGGCGATATTCCGCCTTTGCCTGATACGTCTAAAAATCTGCTCTTCACGCTGGACGAGCTGGGAAAAGAAATTAACCGGCCCTTCTGGGAGAAGGCCGTGGATGAAGGTATCCAGGATGCCCGGTGTGATCGGGCTATAGCGGCTCTCGAACGGATGTAATCAGCAGACAGAACACACCCTGACGGGGATTTACTCCCGTCCGGGGGATAAATCCCCCCTTTTTTATTCGCGGAGGATTTATCGATGAAAAACCAGTTTTCTTCGCCGGCTTCCATGTCGGTTGTCTACACCATCGAGCATGTCAGCACGGTTCCGTTGCGACACTGGCATGCTTTCGTTCTGGTCGTCACAGAAACTTTCTGGCAACTGCCGGTGCGTCTGCGTCCGGGGAATACGTATCTGCCGTCGCTTAATCGCGCGGCTGACCTGTTTCCGGTTGCTGATGTCATGGCGTTTCGTGGCGACACAGGCGGCAGTGTCTGGCCGGTCAACATGACTATAGAGCGGGAGCGCAACCGCAATACGCTGAGTATCCAGGAGCTGGATTTTCAGCATCAGCCCTGCGATTTCTTTGCACGTATTGTGATGGTCCTGCTGCATAACCTGTGTCCGGACAGCTTCCGGATACATTCTTCAGACGAGGGTCGCAGCTGGGCGTTACCGTTACGCTGGATTGAACAACATCTCGGTCTGCCTGAGCAGCCGACGCTGACCGCGCCTCAGTCGGTACTGAAAACACCGGTAGGCGAGGGCGCGTTTGATTCCCTGCTGCTGCAGCTGCTCTCCGGTGGTGAGCGGGTGCTGAGCAATGAGGACTGGAATGCCTTCGTGCTGGCGGAATTCCATCTGTACGAACTGAAGCGGGTCGCGGAAAAATCTGACTCGTTTTAAACAGTACTGACTTTAACCCCGTCGGGAGAGATGACTCCGGACGGAGCGGCTCTCCCGTTTTTACAGGAGAGCCCCATGCTTTTTTTCGACAATAAAGACCTGACTAACGTCCTGCTAACCGCCCGTATGCAGGGAGGCCAGCTTCACCTGGCAAAGGATGAGGGTGTTTATCTTATGCCGGCCACCGGTGCCTGGCAGGGCAACGATCCGGTGCCGCGTATTGCGTATGCCGCAGGGTGTCACCCTCAGAAAAATGAGGACTGGTACGACACGGCACGCCTGCTTGCCGGCGGCGATGATTTCATTGAATCACTGTCGATAAGCGACGCGGTAGCCACCTCTGTACTGTCCGGCAGGACGGACCTGAGGCTCCTGATTACCGACACACAGATACAGGTGCTCACCGCTGCGACTGACCGGGTGAAAGTGGCGCAGTATCGCCAGAAGGCCGATCAGCTTTTGGCGAGTGCAGTCTGTCACTTCAGTGCCTGTGTCGGGCCTGATGAACTCTGCCGCTGGCGTGAAAACGCCGTGCGTCTGCTGACGCAGGCGGCCTTCATCAGCTGTAAGCGGGCGAAGCCTGAAGATCATCAAACTTTTCTGAACGCCTGTGGCAGGCTGCAGGCCAGGTTATCGCAGGTGACCCCGCAGGGGGCGCTGCGAATAACCGGACGTTAATTCACCCCGGCAGGGACTTTTCCTGCCGGAAAGATTCCTGCCTCTTTCTGAACCGAAGGAGGCCCGTATGGGACTGGATATTTTTCTCTACAGCCAGCACCGGCAGATCGTCGCAGTACCGGCACCGTATCATCCGGTGTGTGAACTGAGCCGCGATTTTTCACTGATTACCTGGCTGGATAAGCACGTCGGTGAGGTGGAAAACGCGACCTGTCTGGAACTGTCACGCGAGCATATTCAGCAACTGAAAGAGAGGCTGGACTGTGCGATTGCGACATTTACAGAGGGGAATGAGGATAATCCGCTTCTTCAGCGCCGGCTGCAGTACGTTTTCACCCTGCGTGACAGGCTGGAAAGCCTGCTCAGTGATTTTGACTTTGAACATGAATACCTGTGGTTTTATGCCGCATGGTAACTGACCTCTGAATTTCCCGTCGACGGGCGTATCTCTGCGCTCGCCGGCGCAGGGGTATGCCTCTGATTAAAGGTATATCTCATGAAAAAAACGACTTCACGCAAGGCGGCTCGCCGTCCGGCAAAACCGACTGACCTTTATCGCCAGATCACCGACCGCATTGTTGTCGCGCTGGAAAACGGCGTAGCGCCCTGGCGTAAGCCGTGGCGCGCGGCTGCCGGCAGCGGTCTGGCCGGTCTGCCCCTGAATGCCACAACCGGACGTCACTACAGCGGCGTGAATGTCCTGCTTCTCTGGATGTCAGCGGAAGAGCAGGGTTTTCGCAATAACCGCTGGATGACTTACCGGCAGGCGCAGCAGGCTGGCGGGCAGGTGCGTAAGGGTGAGAAAGCCACCCTGGCGGTGGTTTATAAGGACTGGACGAAGCAGGCAGAGGATCGCGAAGGCAACCGCCTTTATGACAGTGACGGTAAACCGCTGATGGAAACCGTGCCGATGCTCAAACCCCTGCAGCTGTTCAACGCTGAGCAGTGTGAGGGGTTGCCGGCAGAGGTTGCGGCTTCACCTGAGCAACCACCGACGGTGGATGAGGACGGCATACTCTGTCCGGACGTGATGAACAGGGTGATCCGGATGTTTAACGCCACTGGGGTTAAAAACCGGATGCTGCCTCAGAACCGGGCATATTACCGCCCGCTGACGGATGAAATTGTGATGCCGATGGCTGAGCAGTTTTTTACGGAAGCGGACTGCTGGTCCACGCTGTTGCATGAGCTTGTACACAGTACCGGTCATGCGAAGCGACTTAACCGGGAGGGGATAACCTCCTCATCCCGGCAGTTCGGGGACCCGGTGTATGCCTTTGAGGAGCTCATCGCCGAAATGGGCAGCGCGTTTTTGTGTGCTCAGCTCGGCGTGTTCGGTGAGGTTCAGCACGACAGCTATGTGGACCACTGGCTGAAGGTGCTGAAATCTGACAAAAAGGCCCTGTTCCGCGCCTGCCGGCATGCCCGGGAAGCGTCGGAATATCTGCTGGCACTGCCTGAAAGTCAGGCTGTGGCGGCGTAATTAACTTATCCGGTGACGGTTATTCCGTAACTGTCGCCGTCCCGTGAGGACACCGCTCCTCACGGGGCTGTGTCCTCTTTTTTTTATGAAAGAGGAGTATTCACTATGTCCGAATGGTGTCATAACCGCCTGGAAATCACCGGTAAATCAGTCTGCATCGATGTCATGCTGCAGTGGATAAACGGCACTGACGTACCGCGTCACCGCCACGCAGTGCAGCAGAGCATACAGCTGTTTCTGGCTGGCGCGGCGGGGATACTCAAGCCGGTGCGGACCACGTCGTATCCGCCCTGTCAGGGGCTGGTCCGTGCAGGCACCGGGCTTTCCACTGCGGCCAATCAGGCGTTTGAAAGCTGGCTGGCGCTCCTGCTGAAGGATGCCATCCTCGATGCGGAAACCATCAGAGCCGTGGACCGGCTTTATCACCAGTCAGGTCTGGGCGCGCTGAAATGGGAGAATATTCCCGACCCGGCACGTGAGGTTATGGCGGAGCTGATTGCCAGACAGTATACCGACTGGTTTGGTCTGGTCAGCGCCGGCGATGAGTCTCATGCTGCAACTGCCTGGGAGCGGCTCAGCCAGTATCCTGAACGCTCCCAGCCCTGCGATATGCTGGCCGTCATACCTACGCGGCTGGCAGCAGAGCTGAACGGCTCCGGGGGGCTGATGTCCGGTGTGTCGACCACAACCAGCCTCTACTGCCGGCAGTACGGCATGGAGTGGCCGGCCGGGCACAACGTCAACTGGCAGCGCCATACGCCTAACAGTCTTACGCTGCAGATGGATATGCCCTGGCTCCCGCCGTCAGGTGAGGTTGTCGGGGAAATCTCAGCGGTGTTTGACTGCGAGGTGCGTCACAGCTACAGCGAGCCCGTGAGCGGGCTCAGCGGTTACGACTGCTATGACGGCGGTGAGCATGTTGACGGACACAAAGGCGCGTCCGGCGCGCCTCAACCCGGACAGGTGCTTTATCTCGTCAGCGATGAGCCCGCTTCACCGGCTCAGGAACCTGCATCATATCGTGAGGTCCGGGGGTAAAAGCCTGTTCCTCCGTTGACTCAGCCACGGCTCTGCCGTGGCATTTTTTTCTCAGCCGACGGCCAGTTGACCAGGATATGCATTCCTTTTTATTGTGGCTTCAAACGGAATAATTAACCATTTGAATTTAATGATAATTCTTTTTGGCGAGCTAAGGAGTTCAAATCAATACCTGCCACTTACCAAAAACAAGAAGTTTTCAACTACCATCCATTGCTAAATGTTTCAAGTCGTTCTATAAGGAATGCTCATAATTAAGCTAATTCTTAATAATGATTTCAACATGTTAATAGTAGCATATTAATATTAACGTTTCTTATGGTTTCGAATGAGGTTCTATGAACAGGTTATTGGTTATAAAGGAAGAAAATCATACAGTTAACCCTGATATGGGGCTTGTGATTCCTGTTGCTTATCTTGATGAAAATGGAAATTATGAAAAAATTGATCCTAGCGATTTTCCTAATGGAGGAATATTTATTTCCAAAGGATTTTTGAATATAAGCCAGCAGTTTGGATATGATGAATTATTTATTCTTAATGAATATTACGAAAGCAATGATGATGACTGGAAAATTAATACAAGACATCAAAAGCATTTTGGACTTGGAAGTAAAGTAGAAAGGCTCGATAAAAGCTACTTTATTCCAATTATAAAATCTGCTCTCCCCGATATAAAAACAGGTTTCCTTGGTCATGATATTGACGCCCCTAGCGCTCAATTCTTTATTGAGAATGAGGGCTATGTATATGGACCGTTTAAAGCCTCCAAACAAGATAACAATTGGCAATTATCTCCTTTATCTACACCGTCACCCTTACAGCTTAAACAAGACCATATAGCAAGGTTTGATTTAAAGGAAATTATAGCTAATGATTTTTCTTATGAGTTAATTATTAAAGGTGAAGTTAGAAAATATATTAAAAATTTGAAAGACCTCTCCAGTTTATTGTTTGAGCAAAAAGATTACATTTCAGATACAAGGCTTGTTTCTTACTTCACCAAAAATGGATTTGGAAATGGATTTTCGAAAAATAAATCTCCTTTAGGAAAAAGTGAAGCGCAAAAGTTGTCGCAAGGGATTGATGAGTATGTTAAGAAGAATAAAGTATTAGAGAATAGCGAGCGTCTTAAAAGACTTAAGGAGCTACTTGGAGAATTTTTAGATTCAAGTCCATTCGGCCAAGAGATTGTTCAAGAGTTTTTAGCAGAAAGTAGGGATGGCAGGCTTTATTTAGATGATTATTTCAGCAAAAATAAAGACCTGCTGGTTAAGCAAAAGTCTAAAGAACTAGAGGAAGTTACTCGAGTACAGAAGAGTAAATTAAATAAAGAGATAAGTGATTTAGAAAGGCTAATAACAAATAAAAAAGCAGAATTAGATTCTGAATTAAAAAATGTTGAATATGAAAAGGTCAGGGCTAGAGAAGAACTTGAGAGAATAAAAAAACAGTCTGCTGAAGATGCTCATGACCTTCTCCTTCAAAAACAGCAGGCTTTGACGGAAAAAAATGCTGAGTTAGAAGAAAACATTAAAAATGCAAGCATTAAGCTTGAACAATTCTACTCAATGGAGTCTAGGGTAAATGATTATAATTCTCTGAATGAAGAAATAAATTATCTGAAAAGGCTTAAAGAGGATATTGAAAAAGACAAAGAATCAGCTGAGAAAGCACTTAAACTTAAAAAAGCAACTTTGAACTCTCCACAGCTTCTGGAAAAAACTGTAGAGATACAAACAATACAAAACCTCAAAACTCTCTTGAATGGTGGCAGGGCAAGAGAAAGCACGCCGAAAATATATAAAACAAAGATAAATCCATCAACTATCGAACTGAATAAAGAAAACAGAAAAGAATACATTAATTACTTAGTTGATTCATTTAGCAACGATAATGGAAGGAATTTTTCATTTGATGAAATGGCGAATTTAATTATATGCTTGAATCAATCATTCATGACAATTTTATCAGGCCCTCCGGGAACAGGAAAAACCTCCACGGCTATTAGATTAGCTCAAAATATGGGCTTGACTAATGGTGAGAATACATACAATACTAGTAACTTTATTAATATTCCAGTCGGAAGAGCTTGGGTATCAAGCCGAGACATCTTAGGATTTTATAATTCCTTAAAAGACGTTTACCAGCCAGCCCGTACAGGTCTTTATGAGTTTTTGAAGAGTGATCATAATCCAGATTATTTGAAAATAATTCTACTTGATGAGGCCAACCTGTCTAGCGTCGAACACTATTGGTCAGACTTTCTAGGTATGTGTGATCCCGAAGGAAGAAATAGAAAAATTGATTCTGGCATTCCATCTGAAGACGAAAGATATATTACCGTGGCTGATGGTGTGCGTTTTATAGCAACTATTAACAATGATGCGTCAACTGAACGTTTATCGCCAAGGTTAATCGACCGGGTACCCGTAATAGGTTTAAATCACAACGCAGAATTTAAATCGAACGTTATAAGATCTTTAGCATTTGAAGGCGCTGTGAAAAACGAATGGTTGGAAAGTTGTTTTGATGTGAGCTTATATGAGTCTTCTTTTACGACGGAAGAGGAGAACTTACTTGATGAAATAATAGAAATATTAAAAGCTCCTCTTACCAGAACTACTTCTGTTAGAGTCAGTCAAAGAAAATATAATGCAATGAAGAGGTATTGCTATATTGCTAATGAAATCGAAGGGTTACAAGTTCAGCCTCTAGATTTTGCAATAAATCAGCACGTTTTGCCATTGATTGAGGGGTACGGTGCAGGTTTCAAAGAAAGATTGCACAATCTTGAGCAAAAGCTTGTGGAGTTTGATCTTCATATTTCTAAAGCAACACTTAGAAATATAATAAATAATGGTGATATTTATAGCGAATCTTACTCTTATTTTTAGGATTGTTGATTATGAAAATTAAGGTTTCAATTTTAGGGGGGAAGCGTCAGGGAGATGCTTTTGAACTGAAGTTAATCGATGAAAAAATCAACTCATCATTATTCATTCTTGAAGATGAAGCTATAGAAATAGCCTTTACGAGTGAAAACTATTACGAAAAGATTTCTTTGTTATTATACGAAAATGAAGTGGAACCTACTTTAATCGAACGTGTAGGCGAGCTTTGGACTTACAGATGGCTTCCCAAAAGGCTAGGGCGTTTTTCATATGAATGTTTTTTCCATAATTACTATGGAATAGCCGAATTAGTACTTGAAGCTCAATACGGTGAAAGGACTGAACTTTTTAGTTTTCAATCGATAGAAGTTCTGGCAAAAAAGTTAAATGCAGAGCGAGTTGATAAGATGCTGAACTATATAGCAAAAATCGATAGTAATGCTCTTTGTGCTTTTTTCAGAGTAACTCGGCGGAAAGCAGGTTTCAAAAATGGGGATACTCCTGCTGAAATTTTACTAGAACAAATTGAAAGCATTGTCGAAATAACGACAACCCTGATAAGAAAAATAATACAAAGACCTATTTCTAAATTAACAAGTCGGGAGAAATATGTTTATCCGAGTGACAACACAAATATTGATGATTTGACGCTGTCATGGCTATGTAGCAACACTGATGAGCTATTTGAAACAGATTCATATGAAAGTGCAATTTTGGAGTTTAACGATGAGCTTTATGGGGCGAGAAAGCTTATTGAGCACCAGGCAGTAGAAGATTCTGACGTTTATGAAAATCAAGTTTTGCATGGTTTTGTTATGACTTTAATTCAAACCACTTCTTCTCTTCTTTCAGGCTTCAAAAACCCTGATAAGTATCCAAATAGAATAAATGGAAGCCCTTTAGGGTATGTTAGTTTTTTCTCTCAAATACAAAAATTTCAGAAGAGTATTAATGGGCGAAAAATTTTAAAATGCAAATCAATATTATCAGATTTACATTCTCTTAAAAGGATAATGGCAGAGGTGATGCCTGCAAAAAAACATATAATCGGAGTGCCCACGTTTACAATGAAAGCCAAAAAGGATCCTTTATACCTTTCTGTTTTCAAAAAGATCGTTGACTGGTACCGATTTGGGAAACCTGATTGGAGTGTTCAAGAAGAGTTATTATCCATACAAAGCATTCCAAAATTGTTTGAATACTATTCTCTTTTCTATATAAGAGAGATATTAGGACAGCATATAGGCTCTAAATCCGCGCCCGAACCAGTTAATGAATCAATATCATTTGTTTTTAATCTTAGAAAAGGGGCTACTCTAAAATTACTATATGAGCCAAAATATTGGATGGCCACCCATCCCATGGCAGACCTAAGAGGTTTGGTTAACAGTGAAGGATGGACAACTTACAATGGTATGGTGACTCATCGTTCTTCCTCAGGGAGATTTTCTAATCGATCTCCCGACTTTGTAATACATATTAGCAATGGGAATGGTATTGACAAGTATCTCATTCTTGATGCGAAGTATACTTCTACTGATAAAGCCTTTTTACATTATTTACCTGAGTTAACGCTTAAATATCTTCATGGACTTCATTCTATTTCAGATGCAAATAGTTCCATCATTGGTTTGATTATTTTAAATCCTGATGAGAAACTACTCATTAGAGATTTCCATAATTCATCATTTGATATTTATTCGGATAGGCCAGCTATGCCATTTTTATTATGCGCTACCATTTCTCCTGGGGAAGAGTATATAAGTAATAATTGTTTCCAACATTCTCTTTTAAAGATGGTAACTCTTATGGAGCAACGTGTTAACACAGAAGGTCAAGGTCGCTACTTAATGAACGTTTTAAGTGCTTAGGGGGATTGTAAAGTTTTACATTAAATATCTCCTGAAGAATTCTATAGATAAAAATAGTGCGTGAATAGCGGAGAGAGTGAATGAAAGACCAATTAAGATAATTGATAGCGATTATTGTTAACGTCAGCGCAAGTTTGTGGATGTTGCTAACTTGTCATGTATACGTAGTATAAAAAAATAAGATCATCATTTTTACGCTCCCGCTCGGGGGCGTTTTTTATCTTTGAAAAAAGGGATCTGGTTTTTTCTCGAAGTGCACGCTTCCCGCTGTCAGGCTGTTTTTTTACATCTGCTGCTGCGGGAGAACACAGTGACCTGGAAAACAACAGCCGAACAAAACGCCATCATCGAGTGGAAGGGCAATCATCTCGTGGTGAATGCCTTTGCCGGTACAGGTAAAACCTCCACTTTAGTGAGTTACGCTGAAGCCAACCCGGAAAGTAAAATGCTTTACCTCGCCTATAATCGCGCTGTGCGGGATGAGGCTGAACGCAAATTCCCCTATAACGTAGAGTGTAAAACGTCGCATCAGCTTGCATGGGCCCGTTTCGGCAAACATTTCCGTGACCGGCTGACAGCCAGTCTGCGCATTACGGATGTGGCCAGAAAGCTCAATACCCGCCACTGGGCGCTGGCGCGGCTGGCGCTCAGCGGGCTGAACATGTTCCTCTGCAGTGCTGACCCCGAGCCGGGGCTGATACATCTGCCGTCTGAGGATGATCGCCACGGTCTCGATGCCGGTAAAATTCTGGGGGCAATACAAATCCTCTGGTATGAAATGAGCCGTACTGATTCAGTCTTTCCCGTCACGCACGACACCTACCTTAAACTGTTCCAGCTCTCTCATCCTGACCTGTCAAAACGCTGGGACACCATCCTCTTCGACGAGGCACAGGACGCCAATCCGGTGACCAGTGCATTTGTACTGAATCAGCCCTGCCGGGTCATTCTGGTCGGCGACCGTTACCAGCAGATATACCGGTTTCGGGGGGCAGATAATGCACTGAGAGCCCCGCAGCTGGTGCAGGCAGACCGGTTGTGGCTGACAGCGAGTTTTCGGTTTGGCCCTGAGGTCGCGCGGATGGCCAACATCCTGCTTGAACGTGCCGGAGAGGAAAAGCGCGTGACAGGTAACGGGGGGCAGGATGCTGTCGTCAGCAGCCTTCCGGCAGGGGCTGAGCATATTGCTGTACTGAGCCGGACGGTATCCGGCGTGATCGGCAGTGCCCTGACGGCGAGCCTTATGGAGAAAAATGTCTTCTGGGTCGGGGGGATTGAAGGCTACAAAACAGAGGAGCTGGAAAACCTGTACTGGTTCTCCGCCGATATGCCTGAAAAGATGCAGTCCCCGCGCCTCAGCCGGGACTACCGGGATTTTGATGAATACTGCTCAATAGCAAAAGCCACACAGGACGTGGAGATGAACCAGGCCATTCGTCTTCTCGATGACTTTTTCCCACTACCGCAAAAGCTGGCCATCATGCGCCGTCAGGTGGTAACCCATGAGAAAGACGCTCAGGTCACGGTTTCAACCGCACACCGCAGCAAAGGGCTGGAATGGCCGGTGGTAATGCTGAGTGAGGATTTTACTGACATTACCGACCCGCTTCTTTCGCAGGATGAGCGGCAGGATGAGACTAACCTGCTGTACGTGGCTGTCACCCGGGCCAGAAGAACGCTTGTGCTTAACGAACTGATGCGCTGGCTGAGCGATGAAGGCGGGAAAAACCGCGAGACGACGCACGAAACCGTACCGTCCGGAAATGGAGAGAGCGCCGACAGGCACGAAGAAACGGGAAAAACTTCTGAGAGTGAGTAACTGGTTTTTTATGGTGAAGCGCGGGGAGTGTCACAACACTGGGCAGCCCTATACCAGGAGAAAATCATGCGCGACAGAATCAGGACCCTTAGGTTTCTGTTTTCAAAAGGTGAACCGGAACCAGCACATCATGTATCCGCTGTCACACCTGCCGGCTACCACACTCCGCGTACGGTCGATACGCTGTGCTGTAGTCCGTTGAGAAAAACCTGCCTGCAACAAATATGGGAAAACAGCTCACTTCCGGCGGATGTTTATCACCGGTTTTATATAACGCCACTGCATGGCTTACTGGCCAGGGTACAGAATGTGCCGGCAACACAGCAGGGAAGGTGGTCGCAGTCAGACGGCTTCGGGGACCTTACGCTGCAGTTCACAACCTGTGCGGTCAGACTGGCCAAAGGATACATGTTTCCACCCGGAGCTGCGCCAGAAGAGCAGGCAGAGCAAAACGTGATGTGGAATGCAGTCATTTTCTGGTCTGCACTGTTCTGGCATTTGCCGCTCCTGGCGTCTCTGGAGGGTGAGCTGCTTGATGGTAAAAGCTGGCTTCCGGGAATAACCGTTCCGGACTCACCTTATCGATTTCGCTTCCGGGAAGCTGACAACTCCTCAGCTTTTGCAGCGCTGGCAGCAGGACAACTTGTGCCAGCAGAGGCGACAGGATGGCTGGCAGAAAATCCCGAAGCTCTGGGCAATCTTACCGGGGCCTTATGGAACCAGCATCCGGCGATGCCACTTATTAGAAGCTTAATGAAGCAAGCTGCTGAAAAGGTGGAATCGCCTTCGCTGGAGGTATCCGGGGCAAATGAGAAAGTTAACACCCTCATAGAGCCGGCCCTTTCAGTTACGCAAACGCCGTCTGATCAAGAGATTGAATCAGAACCGTCAGTAGAAGCAAAACTTAAAACTGCATCGCCAGAAGTTCCAGATTTGCAGGGTATTCAACTCGCATCTTCTATTGCACCGGTGCCGATGGCTGATGACAGCAATCTCGTCAGCAATGAAAAGGCAGGCGAGATTACGGAATGTGATCCAAACGAAACAGAGAAGGCTGATACAGAGATGCTGCTAAGTCTGTTCAGTGCAATTGCAGAGCCTGATATGACCGGGACTGAAGCATGTGATGAAGAGCCTTCAATCAGTACGAGAGCAGAAAGTGTGCCAGAATTTTCCCCCCTTAATGAACTAAGTCCCGAAGCTGATAAGCCTGAGATAAATCAGACAGTAGCAGAAGACTCTTTCCCTGAACGCGCTGTAGAGGATAACATCCCTTTACACAGCATTAACATTGACGCACAAAAAACAGTGATAAAAAAACAGACTGGCACTGAATTTGTCAGGTGGCTTTCTGAAGGACTTAAGAGCAAGCGAATTGATATTAATCAGCCTGATTCGAGGGCGCATGCAGTTGCAGGGTTCATCTTTCTCAGGGTTCCGGACATATTTTATCTTTACATCAGAGAAAGCGGAGCAGAGCTAAGCAGGGATTCCATACAAATTGAATTTGAGAAGCTGCATATTCACAGGGTGCGCAGGGGAGAGCGTTTTATTAAAGCAAAACTGTACCACTCGCCTGGCAAAGAAGGCACGTTTAAACCTGTAAGTGGATATCTTGTCAAGACTACACACCTTTTCAGAGGGGCGTCTTCCCCTGAAGACAGCGGGCTTCTGTCTTTCCTGTGAAGGAGGGGCAGTCCATGAGGGCCCTTAAGGGCAGCTTGATTTAGAAAAAGGAAATGCTGTATGTCTGACAAAAACCATTATACGACATGGGAAGAATTGCTTGAGGAGTACTTCTTCGCCCGAAACCTGCGAGCTGCAACAGAATGGAGCTACGCAAAGGTTGTAAAGGGATTCCTGAAATTTACGGGGGCAGACATAACCCCATCAATGGTTACACATCATGAAGTACTCAGATGGCGGCGACATGTACTCAGAGAAAAGCAACAATCGGCGCAGACCTGGAACAATAAAATTGCACATCTCAGGGCCCTCTATAACTATGCTATGGAAAGTGGTTTATTGCCTGCGGGCAAAAACCCTTTTAACAATTGCACTGTACAGCGGGACAGAAAGAAAAAGCGGACTTTAAACCGCTCTCAGCTAACCCGCCTTTATCTGATAATGCAGCAGGCTGAAATTGAATCCAACCGGAAAATTTTCGCACGTGGCGGTCGGAGTGCGCTTTACCCGGCCTGGTTCTGGATAACCGTCCTGGATACGCTCAGATATACGGGAATGAGGCAAAATCAACTGCTGCATATTCAGCTCAGGGACGTCAATCTGACAGAAGGTTATATAGATCTGCGCCTTGAGGGGAGTAAAACGCACAGGGAATGGCGCGTTCCCGTTGTTAAGCAGCTGCGTTTGCGGCTACAGCTTCTTCTTACACGGGCAACGGAGGCTGGAGCCGGGCCAAAAGATAACCTCTTCGATGTCAGTTTTTACATTGCCGGGAAAAAGGCAAAATTTGATAGGAATGATGTGACAGTGATGCATCAAAAGATCCGCTCCTTTTTTCGCCGTCTGTCAAAGGAATGTGGTTTTGCCGTTTCGCCGCACCGTTTCAGACATACCCTGGCTACAGAACTGATGAAAGCACCGGAAAGGAATCTTCAGTTGGTTAAAGATTTACTGGGTCATCGTAGCGTAAGCACAACAATGGAATATGTGGAACTCAATATGGACATTGTGGGAAAAACACTGGAAGAAGAATTGTCGCTGCACACAGATCTCTGTGTAGAAAGGGAATTACAACTATTGACACAAAACTGATTGACTGGGATTATTGCCAGTGATCGAGAACAGGGAGCCTGCGGACACAGGCTCCCTGACTTGAGGGACTGATTCAGAAACGTTAACCAGTGCAGATACGCCTACACCGGAGGACATTCCGTAATGACCGGCCCCTGTATTAACCGCCCGTTAAGGTTCTCATCTCTTAACCAGCGTGCTTTGATGCAAAATTAGTGGTGCCCGGACTCGGAATCGAACCAAGGACACGGGGATTTTCAATCCCCTGCTCTACCGACTGAGCTATCCGGGCAACGGGGCGCATTAAACCCGATCCTCCCTTCGACGTCAACGAAATTTGTTGTTTTCGTTGCAGACTGCACACTCTCTCACCATTTCGTCGCAAACTTAAGCGAAAAAGTGCGTCCAGAGCGCGGAAAGCGGCATCGCGAGCAGCAGGGCTGGGAGCATGTTCACCACTGCAAACATCTTGATGCCACAGATGCGCAGCCCTGTCGCCAGCAGCAGCAGGCCGCCGACGGCGGTAAAGTCCGCCATCATCGCAGGCGTCGTCAGCGGCAGGATCAGCGTGGCGCAGGTGGCCAGCGCCAGCTGTATAAGCAGCATCGGTACACAAATCGCCGCCACGGCGATGCCGAGGGTGGTGGCAAAGATGGTGGCAGTAAAGAAATCCAGAAACGCTTTCGCAATCAGTATGCTGGGATCGCCGGTCATCCCTTCCTGCATCGAACCGAATATCCCCGTGCCGCTGGCGCAGAACAGAATAATGATCGCAACGTAGTTCTGAATAAACGACTCGTGCGTGCCGTGCTTTGCCTTGCCCGGTCGGGCAATCAGATTTTTGGCTTTGCCTACCGCGTGATTAATGCCTTTTTCCAGATAGCAAAACTCGCCGATCAGCGCGCCGAGCAGTGTCGCCAGTACCATCACCGGCAGGTTGGCGCATTTCACCACTAAAAGGATACCAATCCCTAACGACGCCAGGCCAAAAATGGAGGGCATGGAGACGCGAATACGCTCCGGCAACCGCTGGCTTAATACTGCCCCAAGTACACCGCCCAGCAATACGGCTCCCGCATTGATAAAGGGTCCAATCACCACGTCTAACTCCTGTTATTTAAGCATTGGCATTGCATGATTATGGCACGTCCGTCCCTGATTATGCTTAGCTTTGGGAGGCGTAACGCATACTGATTCCTTCTTGCACCTGAAAATAAAAGGTGACATGATTGCGCGAATTTTCTCCTTCCTGTCTCACCGTTCGGTGAGGGTATTTGCGCTTATGAAAACCATGAAAATTGCCGTCAGCCGTGAGCTGATATCCAAAGTTTCTACGCATCGCGAAAAGGTTATGCTGGATAACACCGATTTCACCGATGTGGCGGCAGTCGTCATTACGGTTGTTGAAAGCTACAGCGGCATTCTTGCGTTGCTGAAGCGTACGGGCTTTCAGCTACCGGTATTTATGTTCTCAACAGAGCCAGGAGAGGTGCCAGAGGGTGTCACGGCGATCATCTCGGGTAAAGCACAAGAATTGCTGGAACTGGAATCTGCCGCCTGCCGGTATGAAGAGAACCTGCTGCCACCCTTTTTTGACACCCTGAGCCAGTATGTGGCGATGGGACACAGCACCTTTGCCTGTCCGGGTCACCAGCACGGCGCCTTTTTCAAAAAACATCCCGCCGGGCGGCAGTTTTACGACTTCTTCGGTGAAAACGTGTTTCGTGCCGATATGTGCAATGCCGACGTGAAGCTCGGTGATTTGCTGATCCACGAAGGTTCTGCCAAGCACGCGCAAAAGTTCGCGGCGAAAGTGTTCAACGCGGATAAAACCTACTTCGTGCTGAACGGCACGTCGGCGGCCAATAAAGTGGTGACCAATGCGCTGCTGACCCGTGGCGATCTGGTGCTGTTCGATCGTAACAACCATAAGTCCAACCATCATGGGGCGCTGATCCAGGCCGGGGCAACGCCTGTCTATCTTGAGGCAGCCCGTAATCCGTTTGGTTTTATCGGCGGGATCGATGAACACTGCTTTGATGAGGCCTGGCTGCGGGAACTGATCCGTGACGTCGCGCCGCAGAAAGCCGCCGAGGCGCGCCCGTTCCGTCTGGCGATCATTCAGCTCGGCACCTACGACGGCACGATCTACAACGCCCGTCAGGTGATCGACAAGATCGGTCACCTTTGCGACTACATCCTCTTTGACTCCGCCTGGGTCGGCTACGAGCAATTTATCCCGATGATGGCGGAAACGTCTCCGCTTCTGCTGGAACTGAACGAGAACGATCCGGGAATTTTCGTGACCCAGTCGGTCCACAAACAGCAGGCCGGGTTCTCGCAAACCTCACAGATCCATAAAAAGGATAACCATATTCGCGGTCAGTCGCGCTTCTGCCCGCACAAGCGGCTGAACAATGCGTTCATGCTGCATGCCTCCACCAGCCCGTTTTACCCGCTGTTTGCGGCGCTGGACGTGAACGCCAAGATCCACGAGGGTGAGAGCGGACGCAGGTTGTGGGCTGAGTGCGTCGAGCTGGGCATTGAAGCGCGCAAAGCCATTATCGCCAACTGCAATATGATCAAACCCTTTATCCCACCGGTGGTGGCGGGGCGGCCATGGCAGGATCACCCCACGCAGGCTATCGCCAGCGAGCGTCGCTTCTTTAGTTTTGAACCGGGTGCAAAATGGCACGGTTTTGAAGGCTATGCCCGCGAGCAGTATTTCGTCGATCCGTGCAAGCTGCTACTGACCACGCCGGGCATTGATGCGGAAACAGGGCACTATACCGATTTCGGCATTCCGGCGACCATTCTCGCCCACTACCTGCGCGAAAACGGCATTGTGCCGGAGAAGTGCGATCTCAACTCCATCCTGTTCCTGCTGACGCCAGCCGAGAGCGCGGAGAAGCTAATGCAGCTGGTGGCGATGCTGGGGCAGTTTGAACAGCATATTGAAGACGATACGCCGCTCGTGGATGTGCTGCCGACCATCTATCAGAAATACCCGGTGCGTTACCGCGACTATACGATCCGTCAGCTGTGCCAGGAGATGCACGATCTCTACGTCAGCTTTAACGTGAAGGATTTACAGAAGGCGATGTTCCGCCAGGAGAGCCTGCCTGCCGTGGTGATGAACCCGCAGGATGCCAACCAGGAGTACATTCGCGGGAACGTCGAACTGGTGCGTATTCGTGACGCCGAAGGACGCATTGCCGCCGAAGGTGCGCTGCCATACCCGCCGGGCGTGCTGTGCGTGGTACCGGGGGAAGTCTGGGGTGGAGCAGTACAGCGCTACTTCCTGGCGCTGGAAGAGGGCATTAATATGCTGCCGGGTTTCTCGCCAGAGTTGCAGGGCGTTTACAGCGAGAAGGATGCCGACGGGATCAAGCGACTGTATGGGTACGTGTTAAAGTAGGGCCCCTCACCCTAACCCTCTCCCCAAAGGGGAGAGGGGATTGCACGGAGCCGTCTTTTCACCCTCGCCCCTTTGGGGAGAGGGCCGGGGTGAGGGGAGTTAAGTCGCACTACGCCTGTACATCCTTCTCGGATGCCCAATCTTCCCGTACAGCATCTCCACCGTCAGAAAACCCACCTCCACGCAGTGTTCCAGATAGCGCCGGGTGGTGGTTTTACTCAGGCCCGTCTCGCTCACCACCTCATCCACCGTAAAGCAGTGCGCCGCCTTGTTGTTAAACAACGTTTGCACCCGCGCCAGCGTGTTCTCCTCTATCCCTTTGCTGCCGTTGTCCAGTCGATAATTTTTCGCCTGTAGCTGATAGAGTGAATCCACGTTCTGCTGGTCGACAATCTTCCAGACGCGCTGCTGTTCGGCAAACTGCACAAAACGTTCCAGCGACTGGCTCAGGCGCTTCCAGGAAACCGGCTTGAGGATGTAGTCGAACGCGCCGTTACGAATCGCCTGGCTACAGGTGTCCATATCGCTGGCGGCGGTGATGAAAATCACCGAGCAGTTGGCGCGGGTGAGCATCGGGTTGCTGATAAGGGTGATGCCTTTGCCGTCCGGCAGATAGTTATCCAGCAGCATCAGCTTCGGCTGTTTGCTCTCCAGTTGTACCTGCGCGTCGGCCAGTGACGCGGCAATCCCCACCAGCCTCAGGCGCGGATGTTTACCGATAAGCTCCGCGTGCAGTTGCGCCAGTTCGTTCTCGTCTTCAACAATCAGTACGTCGATAAGTTCATGTTGCATAGTCGGTATCTTCCAGTTCCTGTACGGGGTGCCGGACCGTTCCCGTGGCGGGAATAAACAGTGAGAAAATGGCACCGCGTGGGGTGTTATCGGCAACTTCAATTGCACCGCCAGCCTGCGTGACGTAGCTTTCAATCAGATACAGGCCAATACCGTGATCGCCGCGCGTTTTGGTAGTGATGCCGCGCTCAAAGATCCGGTCGCGGATCTCCGGTGTGATGCCGACGCCCTGGTCGGCGACTTCAATAATCAGTTCCTGCTCGTTCAACTTTATTAGCACGTCTACCGGGGCATGCGGGAGCGGGGCGCGCTGGGTCGCTTCGATGGCGTTATCCAGCAAGTTCCCGATGATCGAGACTAGTTCCGATTCGAGCAGCGGCAGGAAGGGTTTGTCCACCCGGCAGGCCGGATCGAAGCTCAGCTCAACGCCTTTTTCACGCGCGCGGGCGGCCTTTCCAAGCAGCAAACCGCACAGCGTCGGGGAGCTAAAGCGGGACGAGATAAAGTCCAGCAGCTCCTGAGCGTGTTCCGACTGCGCCTGTATGTAGCGGATCGCCTCGTCATAACGGCCCATATGCAGCAGGCCGGACAGCGTGGTCATGCGGTTCAGCTGTTCATGGCGCATGATGCGCAGGTTATCAACATAGCGCTTCACCTGGCTGAGCTGGGCGCTGAGCGAGTCGATCTCGTTGCGATCGCGAAAGGTGATCACCCAGCCCTGCAACGCATCTTCCAGCATGATCCGCACCCGGCTGGCAATGACCGTGAGATCGTTAAAGCGACAGATCTCATCGTGGGTGTCTTTCGCAAGCATGGTTTGCGCGTTAAAGAACGGGACGGGCGCGATCACCTGGCTGATGAGTTGACCCCGCAGTTCGCGGGCGGGCTGGCGTAAGCCTAATAATTTACGCGCCGCCTGGTTAATCACCTCAATGCGGAGATCGTCGTCGATGGCAATCACCCCTTCATAAATGGATTCCATCATCGCCTTTTGCTGACGCACCAGCAGGCCGATTTCGCGCGGCTCCAGAGAGAATATCTGCTTCTTGATGCTGCGGGTGAAGAACCAGGAGAAAATAAACAGGGCGATAAGCAGCAGCACGGCGGCAATCAGGATATTAACCACCTTGCTGACGGTGATGGTGTCCAGATAGCTTGTGAGATAGCCTACCGAAACAATCCCCACCACCTGCCCGGCATCATTAAAAATGGGCGCTTTGCTGCGCAGCGAAATGCCTAACCCGCCCTTGCGGATGGTGATGGTGCTTTTGCCGTGTAATACCTCATCGTTGTCTCCGCCAACCAGCGTTTTGCCTACCCGGTCGGCAAACACGGAATGGAAAAGATGCAGCCCTTTATTGTCACCAATCACAATAAAACTGGCGTCGCTGCGGGCAGCTATTTTCTGCATAAAGTCATGGATGCCCTGGATATCCTTTTGTTCGACTTCTTTTCGCAGAGAAGGAATAAGCGCAATTTCTTCGGCCTGTATTTTTGCGCGCGCGCTCATTTCCTGATAAAGCTGCCTGCCGACATCGACATAATAATATCCGCCCAGTAATGCGAACAGCACTGAGAAAAAGGCGACCAGCGAAATAAACAGCTTGATCTGAAACGATACTTTCATAACTATCACGCGAGATATCAACAGGTCGGCTGAATATATCATCTTTTAAGGCCAGGATGCCCGCTTTGCCGAAAACTTGTGATCCCTTGCACAGCGCAGCCTGTAAAAGATTTTTCCGAAAGTCTCATCCTCTTAAGGTTAAATGAATAAATGTTATTTCTTTGTTCAGTTAAGAAAAGAAACCATAAAAACCACGGCAATAAATAAGGCATAAATCACATTAAATAAAAGAAACCATTAAAACCATAGCGGCCATTAAAACTTCGCTTTTAATATGCCATTCCTCACATAAAGTAAGCCTTTGTGACTCTAAGCTGGACGCACAAAATAACTAAGGGGCTTATTATGAGCACAACTGACGATTCATTCTCTGTTACCCACGACCCGATTGATATTCAGCGGCCATCGCTCAAAGAGCGCTGGTGGCATATTATGGATACCTGGAAAATCGGCATTATTCCTCTGCCACTGTTCGTTCTGGCGGGCGCGCTGATTGCGATAGATTGCCTGGGCGGAAAACTGCCGAGCGACATCGTAGTCATGGTGGCCACGCTGGCCTTCTTCGGCTTTGCCTGCGGTGAGTTCGGCAAACGCCTGCCGATTGTCGGCAAGCTCGGCGCGGCGGCAATTTGCGCCACCTTTATCCCTTCCGCGTTGGTCTATTACGGCCTGCTGCCGGACGTGGTGGTCGAGTCCACGACCAAATTCTATAAATCCACCAATATTCTCTACCTCTATATCTGCTGCATTATTGTCGGCAGCATCATGAGCATGAACCGCACCGTGCTGATCCAGGGCTTCCTGCGCATCTTCTTCCCGATGCTGTGCGGTGAAATCGTCGGCATGATTGTCGGCATGGGCGTTGGACTGGCGCTGGGCCTCGAGCCGTTCCAGATCTTCTTCTTTATCATTCTGCCGATCATGGCGGGCGGCGTCGGGGAAGGGGCGATCCCGCTCTCTATCGGCTATGCCACCCTGCTGCACATGGATCAGGGCGTGGCGCTCGGCCGCGTGCTGCCGATGGTAATGCTCGGCGGCCTGACGGCGATCATCATCTCCGGTTGCCTCAACCAGCTCGGGAAACGCTACCCGCACCTGACCGGTGAAGGCCAGCTGATGCCTAACCGCGCCAACGCCGATGCCACCGTCTCTCAACCCGCGTTCTCCGGCAAAGCGGATGTGACCACCATCGCCTCCGGCGCGCTGCTGGCGGTGCTGCTGTACATGCTGGGCATGCTCGGCCACAAGCTGATTGGTCTGCCAGCGCCGGTGGGTATGCTGTTTATGGCGGTGCTGGTGAAGCTCTGCAATGGCGCCTCTCCGCGTCTGCTGGAGGGTTCTCAGGTGGTGTACAAATTCTTCCAGACCTCCGTGACCTACCCGATTCTCTTCGCCGTTGGAGTGGCGATTACCCCATGGCATGAACTGGTGGCGGCGTTCACCGTCAGCAACCTGCTGGTGATTATCAGCACCGTTTCCGCGCTGGTGGCAACCGGATTCTTCGTTGGCAAAAAGATTGGTATGCACCCGATTGATGTCGCCATCGTCTCCTGCTGTCAGAGCGGGCAGGGCGGTACCGGTGACGTGGCGATCCTGACCGCAGGCAACCGCATGAGCCTGATGCCATTCGCCCAGATTGCTACCCGTATCGGCGGGGCGATTAACGTCTCTGTCTCACTGCTGATTCTGGGCAACTTCCTCGTTTAAGTTTTCAGGAAAGAACAATGAAACTCGCAAGCTTTTTATACCAGGGTAAACGCAGCTACGGCATCGTTCAGGCCGAGGGCGTGATTGATTTAGGCCGCCGCCTGGGCGACCGCTATGGCGACCTTAAAGCGCTGTTGCAGGGGAACGGGCTGGCGCAGGCCACCCGTTTTCTGAACGACGCGGTGGATGTACCGCTGAACGCCATCACCTTCTTACCGGTGATTGTCCAGCCGGAAAAAATTCTCTGCGTGGGCATGAACTATGCCGACAAGCGCAAGGAGTTTGACCAGCACAACCCGGCCCCGACCCTGTTTGTCCGCTTCCCGGATTCACAGACCGGCCACAACGAGCCGGTGCTGAAGCCGCGCCACTCCAGCGAGTTCGACT
>OFLK01000174.1_pt1 | contig 24597 bp, 3 predicted proteins | sample 1540851 | NCBI WGS metagenome assembly OFLK01 (sample SAMEA4413042, study PRJEB24355) | metagenome | biome: human; feature: gut; material: faeces | place: United Kingdom | collected 2010 | reverse complement strand
CGTTACTTTTAAGTAACTTTGAATTATGGTTGGTTTTGACTATGTCAAAACCCGCACTCTGGCATATGTTCAATCATTTCGATTGATTACCTATCATTGTTCAGTTTTCAAAGATCTGTGCCCCTTCATATGGGGTACTTGAATATAATAACATTTCCATATACTGATGTCAACAAAATTTGGGCAAATTTTACTATAAATTTCAGAAAATTTTTGCCATTATTTTTACACACTTTCACAGCCTAATTTTACAAATTTAAAACTTGAGTTATATCACGTTTCCACACATATCATATAAGGAGAATTTAAAATAAAAAGAAGCCGCAACAAGAATACATATTGCATTCTGTTGCGGCTTCTTGCCTATATAACAGTGTATTTATAGAATCCCTTATTTGCGTCTCAACACTGCATATTAAAAACTTTTATATATAAGGTATTGCATCTGCATACTCTATACAACAAAAGTTATACATATAAAGATTTAATTATATATGTATTAGATAATTAGTTATCTGTTTGAATCGCTTCACGAAGGTTGATTTCGTGCATATCGCCAACAGAAGGTTCTTCTGCAGACATATTTTTTACAGTTTGTTTTGTAGCAAACCAAACTGCTTCGTTCATGTAATAACGCAATTCTTCATTAGATACATGTTCTTGATCTTGAGCCATGATATCAAGCATAGCATCTTCCAATGCTTGTGCTTCTTCATCAGTCAAAGGACCGCCAACGGCCTTTTGTTTTTGAAGCAATTCATTCATGCGATCAACCATGCTGCGCAATACATTGTAACCATAGCTATTTGTGTAACCTTGGTCCTTATCATATTTAGGGAATGTGTAATAGCTATACTCGTTTTTATTACGGTTTTCACCATTCCAGTTCAATGCAGTTTCTTGGCCATGTACATAACCTAAAGAATGTTTACGGAAATAATCAGCATAATTATGCTTATCTTTAGAATGTAACCATTTAGCTTCTTCTTTAGTTAACGCTTGATGATTATTCTTTTTGCTTTCAGCTAAAGCAATATGTTTTTCCGCATTTTCCCATGCTTTCACAAATTCATGGATACCTTGCACAGCCTGAGGGCTAGCCACAGGAACCAATACAACAGAACCTGTTGTAGGCACTTTAGCCGGATTTGGTAAAAGCAATGGATCATCATATGTAGCAGATGCCGCATTAACATGGAATACGCCACTGCCGAATAATACTGCCGCTGTGAAAGCAAGCAAAGTGGATTTTTTCATTATATATTCCTCTTTTCTATCAACGAATTAAATCGGGTGGGAGGACCCCCAAAAGGGAATCCTCAACCCGTAATGTTCAGTATGAACGTATTATAAACCTAGTCTTGCCATCATTGCAGCAATATTAGCTTTCATTTGTTCATTTTCAGCTTTCAAATCAGCTACTTCACCTTTTAATCCTTGATTTTCAGCTTTCATTGCAGCAAGTTCACGTTGCATTGCATATGTAGAACTGATAGGTCCTTTACGATAACGATCTGCAGTTTCTGCTTCGCCGTCTCTGTTACCTACTTTCCAAGTTACACCAGCATTTGCCATCATATGACTATTGCTGCCTGCCCAAGCAACACCAGCATGTAACATCATGGATTCATTTTTGTAATGAGCCACACCTAATGCCAATGCAGAGTCGCCACGGTAGTTACCGTAACCTGCCATAATTTGAGTAGGTTCGTAAGGGTCATAAGCCATAGGTTTCAATGCGGACAACGCGGAGGACATTGCACCAACTTGACGAACTTCGTTTACAACATTATTCATGCTGTTTGCAACACGATTAAGTTGGGAACCATTAACAGCATCAGTAGAAGTGGAGCTAATTTCGCCTGGCGCTACGTTAGTAATCTTATTACCACCGTTGTTCAAGCCAGAGCTTGTTAAGGATACGCTGCCACCACCATTATTTTTGATTGTAATACCGTTACCGTTTGTCACAGTTGTATGACCGGAGTTATCCATAGTTGTAATGGAATTGATACCAGTAATATCTTTTGCCAAACGAACATTCAAGCTACCGTTGTTGTCAGAGATAACACCAATATTATTTGCAGTGGAAAGTTTGCTTTCATCAGTAACGCCACCTTTAACAGTCACTTTTTGACCTAGGTCACGATGGAATGAACCTTTATCACCTGCAAAGTCCAAGCCAGCTTTCTTAAGGCCGTCGATACCTTTCTTCAAGTCGCCGATGTTAGCACCATTTGTTAAGCTGCTGCTATTATCAGCAATATTGTTAATATCTTCGCCTTCAGCATAGCCACTTGCCATGTTAACTACTTTATTACCGCCATTGTTCAAGCCGTCCTTAGTCAATGTTACTGCACCAGTACCATCTTTAGGGGAACCTTGACCTGCTGGAGGAGTAGTAATTGCAACACCGTTGCTGCTAACAGTAGTAGTTACTTTAGTACCACCCATGCCGGATGTAACTACCATGCCATCTGCAGTTGTTCTTGTGCTCTTAGTCCGTTTATCAGTAGTTACAACACCATCAGCAGTCAATTCAGTGGCCTTAGTTGGATTATCTACAAGTACACCTTTAGCTGTTGTTTGAGTTGTATTATTTTGATTATCGGATACTTTCACATTACCTGCAGTAAGAGCAGTCGTATTACCTAATGTATCAGTGCTTGTAACACCTACACCGTTTGTTACAGTAGAGAATTTCTTATCGTCAGTAGTGGTAATCACACTGCGTAAGTTCAAGTCTTTTTTGATATCTACAGTGTATGTTTTCGACTTATCTGCATTTGTTGTAGCTGTTACAGTTGTATTGCCGCTATCGCCAGCTTTCACTGTTGTAGTTGCTGCCGCCATGCTGCTCTTCAACTGTTGAACGTTAACTGCATCTGTATCATTTACACCAGCTGCCACGTTAGTAATCTTTTGATTATTTGCGTTTAAGCCTTCGTTAGAAATGTAAGTTTTACCGCCTACAGATACGCCCTTATCATCAAGAACAACTTGTTTGTTTGGATCGGAACCAACAGTTACGGAATCAAGACCTTTAAGGTTCTTAGCGAGTTTAACGTTCAAGTTGCCGTTTTCATTAACTACGCCAATGTTACCATTTGAAAGTTTAGAAGCATCAGATTCGCCACCTTTGAGTTCCAATGTTTGACCGAGGTCTTTATGGATAGCTTCACCGGAGTCGCCTTTGAAGTTCAAGCCTTTCTTAGTCAAGTCTTCAGTGTTTTTATCAATTTTGTTGTCTACAACTTTCAATTGATCTTCTGTCGCAGCTTGACCATTAGTAATCTTATTAGGATCCCAAGTTCTGTTAGTCAAATCGTTAACAGTACCAGAACCACCGTTGATAGTTACCTTACCGGAGTTGATTGTACCGTTTGTACCATTGATATTTACAGCATTAGCACCTTCGCCAGCTCTAATGATACCTGTTGTACCATCGAAATGAACTGATGTACTACCGGAGCCCAATGTCACTGTGTCTTTCAAGTTTACAGTGTATGTTTTAGCTTTTGTAAGATCGTTGATTTCTTCTTCAACGTGAATATTCTTGCTACCTTTTACCTTAGTATCGGACGCAGCTTTTACTTCGTTCAATTGTTTAAGGTTAACAGCATCACTATCTTCTGTACCAGCTTTAACATTTTTGATTTGCGTATTGTTAGCATTGAAGCCGTTGTTTGTAACAAATGTATTACCACCAATAGTCAAGCCATTGTTGTTGATTGTTGTTTGACCAGTTGTTACACTGTTCAAGCCTGTTAAATCTTTTGCAAGTTTAACATTCAACTTACCGTTTTCGGATACCACACCGATATTGTTGTCAGACAATTTAGCTTTATCAGTAATGCCACCTACAACATCCAATGTTTGACCAAGATCTTTATGGATTACTTCGCCAGAATCAGCTTGGAAGTTCAAGCCTTTCTTAGTCAAGTTTTCAGTGTTCTTATCGATTTTGCTATCTACAACTTTCAATTGATCTTCTGTTGCAGCTTGACCAGAAACAATATTTCCTGGAGTCCAAGTTTTGTTAGTCAAGTTGTTTACAGTACCGTTTGCACCGTTAACTAGAACTTTACCTGCATTAATGTTGCCTGTTACACCATTGATAGTTACTGCATTCGCACCGTTACCAGCTTTTACGATACCAGTTGTACCATCGATATTAACAGCTGTGTTACCGGAACCTAATGTCACAGTATCTTTCAATGCCACTGTGTAAGTCTTAGCTTTTGTAGTAGGATCTTGAGTTTCATCAACATTGATGTTTTTGCTACCTTCTACTTTTGTATTAGATGCAGCTTTTACATCGTTCAATTGTTTAACGTTAACAGCATCGTTGTCTTCTACGCCAGCAGTTACGTTTTTGATTTGTGTATTGTTAGCATTGAAGCCATTAGCTGTAACGAATTGTTTGTTGTTGATTGTCAAGCCATCGTTGTTGATAGTTGTTTGACCAGTTGTTACGCTGTTCAAGTTTGTTAAATCTTTTGCAAGTTTAACATTCAACTTACCGTTTTCGGATACAACACCGATATTGCCATCAGACAATTTAGCTTTATCAGAAACGCCACCTACAACATCCAATGTTTGACCAAGGTCTTTATGAATTAATTCACCAGAGTCAGCTTGGAAGTTCAAGCCTTTCTTACTGTTGTCTGTAACTTTTTGATCTACAGATTTCAATTGATCTTCTGTTGCAGCTTGACCGTTAGTGATGTTATTAGGATCCCAAGTTCTGTTAGTCAAGTTGTTTACAGTACCGTTTGCACCGTTAACTAGAACTTTACCAGCATTGATGTTACCTGTTACACCATCGATTGCCACTTTACCAGCATTGATTGTGCTGTTCACACCATTGATAGTTACTGCATTCGCACCGTTACCAGCTTTTACGATACCTTTTGTACCGTCAATGTTAACAGCTGTGTTACCGGAACCTAATGTTACAGTGTCTTTCAATGCAACTGTGTAAGTTTTAGCTTTTGTTACAGTATCTACAGTTTCATCAACATTGATGTTTTTGCTACCTTCTACTTTTGTATTAGATGCAGCTTTTACATCGTTCAATTGTTTAACGTTAACAGCATCGTTGTCTTCTACGCCAGCAGTTACGTTTTTGATTTGTGTATTGTTAGCATTGAAGCCATTAGCTGTAACGAATTGTTTGTTGTTGATTGTCAAGCCATCGTTGTTGATAGTTGTTTGACCAGTTGTTACGCTGTTCAAGCCTGTTAAATCTTTTGCAAGTTTAACATTCAACTTACCATTTTCGGATACTACACCGATGTTGTTGTCGGACAATTTAGATTTTTCAGTAATGCCACCTACAACATCTAATGTTTGACCAAGATCTTTATGAATTACTTCGCCAGAATCAGCTTGGAAGTTCAAGCCTTTCTTAGTCAAGTCAGTGCTGTTGTCAGTGATTTTCTTATCAACAATTTTCAATTGGTCTTCTGTTGCAGCTTGACCACTTGTGAAGTTTTTGCCATCCCAAGTAATGTTTGTCAAGTTGTTTACAGTACCAGCAGCACCGTTAACAGTCACTTTACCGGAGTTGATAGTGCCGTTTGTACCATTGATAGTCACAGCATTAGCACCGTCACCAGCTTTTACAATACCTGTAGTACCGTTGATGTTGATTGCATTATTGCCAGAACCTAAAGTTACATTGTCTTTCAATGCTACTTTGTAAGTTTTAGCTTTTGTATTAGGGTCTACTGTGGAGTTAACATTGATGTTTTCGCTACCTTCAACTGTAGTGTTAGACGCATTTTTAACTTCATTCAATTGATTCAAGTTAACTGCATCATTGCCGTCAGTACCAGCTTTTACGTTTTTGATTTGTGTATTGTTAGCATCAAAACCGTTAGCTGTAACGAATTTCTTACCACCAATTGTTAAACCTTCGTTATTAATTGTTGTAGCACCAGTTGTTACACTTGTTAAGCCAGTCAACTCTTTAGCAAGTTTAACATTCAACTTACCGTTTTCAGATACCACGCCGATGTTATTGTCAGACAATTTAGCTTTATCGGAAGTACCACCTACAACATCTAATGTTTCGCCAAGATCTTTATGAATACTTGTAGCGTCATCGCCTTTGAAGTTCAAGCCCTTCTTAGTCAAGTTACTACCATTGTCAGTAATTTTCTTATCAACAACTTTCAATTGATCTTCTGTTGCAGCTTGACCGCTTGTGATATGGTCAGCATCCCAAGTGATATTTGTTAAGTTGTTTACAGTACCTTTAGCACCGTTAACAAGAACTTTACCGGAATTGATATTGCCTGTTACACCGTCAATCGCTACGTTACCAGCATCAATTGTGCTGTTTGTACCGTTGATAGTTACAGCATTATTGCCTTCGCCAGCTTTCACAATACCTTTTGTGCCGTCGATATTAACAGCAGTATTGCCAGAACCCAATGTTACTGTGTCTTGTAAACCAACTGTATAAGTCTTAGCTTTAGTAAGTGGATCTTCAGAATCAGTTACATTGATGTTTTTACCTGCTTTTACAACAGTTTTAGCTGCCGCTGCGTTATTGGATACTTCTTTCAACTGTTTAAGGTTAACTGCATGGTTATCCTCTGTACCAGCTTTCACGTTTGTGATTTGAGTATCGTTAGCATTGAAGCCGTTGCTTGTAACAAATGTGTTACCACCGATTGTCAAACCATTGTTGTTAATAGTTGTAGCACCAGTTGTTACGCTGTTCAAGCCTGTCAAATCTTTAGCAAGTTTAACATTCAATACGCCGTTGTTATTAACTACGCCGATGTTATTTTCTGAAAGTTTAGATGCATCAGCTTGACCGCCAGAGATTTTCAATGTTTGACCAAGGTCTTTATGAATTGCAGTACCTGCATCGCCTTGGAAATTCAAGCCTTTTTCTACGATTTCAGTTTTTGTAGTATCAATTTTATTGTCTACTACTTTCAATTGATCTTCTGTAGCAGCTTGACCATTAGTAATAGCTTTAGAATTCCAAGTTCTGTTAGTCAATTCATTAACAGTACCTGTAGTACCATTAATAGTCACTTTACCGGAGTTGATAGTACCATTTGTGCCATTGATAGTCACAGCATTATCGCCAGTGCCGGCTTTCACGATACCTGTTGTACCGTTGATATTGATAGCTGTATTACCTGCGCCTAATGTTACTTCATCTTTCAAGCCTACAGTATATGTTTTAGCTTTAGTTACATTGTCGATGCTTTCATCAACTTTAATGTTTTTACCTTCAGCTACCTTTGTATTTGCTGCAGATGCACTGTTGGATACTTCTTTCAATTGCGCCAAGTTTACTGCATCGCTATCGATTGTACCACGAGCAACGTTAGTAATCTTGTTACCACCGTTATCCAAACCAGTTTTAGTAAGGGATACAGATGCATTGTTTGTAGCACCGTTGCTGATAGTTACACCGTTGGAAGTAACTTTTGTATCACCTACAGTTACGCTGTTCAAACCTTTAAGGTCTTTTGCCAAACGAACTTTCAAGTCGTTAGAGCCATCGGATACAACACCGATATTGTCTTCAGCAGTCAATTTGGATGCTTCTGTAATGCCACCTTTAACGTTTACTTGTTCGCCAAGTTTTTTATTGATTACATTACCGGAGTCAGCACCGAATTTCATGCCTTTATTGATCAATTCTTCTTTAGTCTTGAACAATTGGCTGCCGTTAATAGCATCTGTGGATGTAGCTGTTACAGCACCGTCTTTTACATTTGTAATAGTAGTGCCATTAGCGCCTTCCAATGTTACCTTAGTTTTATCAACAACACCGTTATTGATGTCGTATTTAACAGCACGATCTGTCAATTTATCTACAGAAGTCTTGGATGCAATGTTATTAATTGTAACTTGCTCTTTAACGCCTGCATGGTTTTTATCCTCTACAGTCAAGGATACTTCACCATTGTCGTTTACCTTGTAGGAACCGTCAGCGCTGGAGTTTCTTACAAGACGATAGTCAGTTGCACTGCTACCTTGTTGGGTAATTTGTTCGCTAACTTTTTTCAACTGATCTTCAGTCGCTGCACGACCGGATACGATAGATGTGGAGTCCCAGCTCTTATTATTCAAGTTAGTCACATAATTACCAGTTTCGCTTGCATGTTTCGTATTTTGAACAGTTTGAGCACCCATTACAACGCCACCAGCAGTTACTCTGCCTGCAGTACCATCAAGAACTACTTGATTGTTACCGCTACCTAATGTCACTTTGTTATTCAAACGAAGATCATATTTAGCACCTTCAGTGCTTGTAGCAGGAGTTGTTGTCAATTTGAGGTTATCATCGGAAACAGTAACTTTAGAATGTTTACCTGCTTCGATTTTTACATCATGTAATTGGCTACCATTTACAGCATCTGTAGAAGTAGAGGATACTTCACCAGCTTTCAAGTTAGTAATTGTTGTACCGCCTTGGCCTTCCAACGTAACCTTGTTTTTATTAACAGTAGTACCGTTAAGATCATATTTAACAGCACGTTCTGTCAATTTATCCAATTCAGTTTTGGATGCGATGTTATTGATTGTTACTGTATTTGCAGGGCTGTTAGGATGAGCTTCATCTTTAACTTTTAAATCAACCTTGTTGTTTTCTACAGAGTAAGAACCGTCTGCAGAGTTTGTATTGTTGATCAAACGGTAATCTGTTTTAGCTGCATTAGTAGTCTTGATTTCATCAGACACTTTTTTCAACTGATCTTCAGTTGCTGCACGACCAGATGTGATGGTAGGGTTTTGAACATTCCATTCTTTATTGTCCAAACCAGTTACATAGTTTTTATTATCGCTATGTGTACCTACGCGAACAGAACCTGCAGTTACGCTGTTCAAACCTGTTAGGTCTTTTGCCAACTTAACATTTAGATTGCCGTCTTTAGCTACAACACCGATGTTGTTGTCAGACAAAGCACCTGTAGCGCCACCTGTAATACCTAAAGTATCGCCAAGTTGTTTGTTGATTTTAACATTGTTATCGCCTTGGAAGCTTAAGCCTTTAGCGATTTTGTTAGTGTTATTTGTGATATTAGTAGTATTGATATCTTGTTGCTCTTTAGAAGCAAGGTTCGTCAACTTAACTTGTCTAGGGTTGGAACCATCAGCATCAGCAACAGTCAATGTCATGCTACCATCAGCAGCTACTTTATATTCGCCATTGCTACCTGCTGCAGGGTTTGCAATCAAACGGTAGTCAGTTTTGGAAAGACCATTAGAGATTTTAGAGATATCAACATCGAATGTTTGATTGTCATTACGTGTCAATGTCAATCTCTTACCGTCATTGGATACTGTACCAGATGTAACATACGTGTTTTTCAAACCTGTTACTTCAGCAGTCAAACCATTTGTACCGGTCATGTTAATCTTGCCATTACCGTTTGCTTCATACGTTGCAGAACCACGTTGCAAGTATTTATCGTATTTTGCAGCAATACGAGAAATATCACCGATATTAGCCGCATTTGTTAATGTATCACCGCCAGATTGTACATTGGTAATTTGATAACCACCAGCATTGATACCGGTTTTGCTCATAGATACGCTACCAGTTGTAACGGAGTTGAAGTTTGCATTATCAACTGTTGCAACTGTAACATTGTCTCCGGCGCCTTCTAATTTAATATTTTTACCAGCGTTAAAGTTCACTGTACGGTCTGGAGCTTTTACATCTTTAACCTTTTGGCCATTAACTTGAAGTTCCCAACCGGAGTTTGCGGATTTAATAGCTTCATGAACAGTGTTTTTACCTGTATCACCAATATTAGTCATGGTGATAGAACCGTTTTGGTCAACCTGAGCATTACCGCCCAAGATATTCTTATTGCTGTTAGCTACATTACCTACTGCATTAGCAACGCCATATAATTGGCTACCGTTAATAGCATCTGTAGATTGTGCGCTTACACGACCAGCAGCAACATTAGTAATTGTACGTTTTGTAGAAGTATTACCTACGCTAACTGTGGAATCAGCACTACCACCTGCATAGTTGTATTTCAAACCGTTAATTGTTTCACTAGCAGTACTTACAGGAGCAGCTGTTGCAGAATTAGCACCTAAGGCAACGCCACGAACGTGATTTACTGTTGCTTTGCTACCGAGAGCTAAGCCTTCGTTTTCTTGTACACTTGCTTCGCTACCGATTGCTACCGCATCAGTTACTTCTTTTTGAGCTTTAAGTTTAGTGATTAATTCAGGATTATCTTTGTAAACGCTACGATCACGTACACGTTCTAATGTACCAGCTTGAGCGCTTACGCCCAATGCGATGGAACGGGAACCAGTTGCTTGTGCATCATCACCGATAGCTACAACATTTTTCTTATCCCCATCTTGAGTACTCAAAGCACTCGCTTCACGACCCATAGCAATAGAGCCGTAACCTTCGGAATGAGCATTATTACCGATAGCTGTAGAACGTTCACCTAATGCCCATGCCGCATTACCTGCAGCCACAGAAGATCCGCCCAATGCATATGTATCATTACCAAGAGCAACGCCGGAACCACCATGAGCACGTGCAGAGTTACCTACAGCAACGGAGTTATTTACTTTAACAGTCGGGTCATTTTGAATACCGGATTCAGCATTGTTACCGATGGCAACGCCGTCTTTTGCGTAAGTTGTAGCAGCATTACCGATTGCCACTGCATTATCGCGGTAATGAGCAGCCGTATTACCGATAGCTACGCCTTGAATGCCTTTAGATGTAGCACGGTTACCGATGGCTACGCCTCTTACATAACCTTCACCTTTATAATTTGAACCTGATGCTACATACGCACTAGTACCCATAGCTACGCTATCTTCAGTATCTGATTTAGCACCTTGACCGATAGCAATAGAACGAGCTGCATTAGCTTGAGTATTAGTAGTTCCGTCATATGCTGTATACGGTGTACCTTTATCATCCTTCATTGGTGTTGGATTTGCAGAACCGATAGCAATAGATTGATCACCTGTTGCTAATGCGGAGTGACCCATAGCCAAGCTCGCTTTACCTTGTGCAGATGCTGCCGTACCAATAGCTGCCGCATATTGTTCGCCTGCATAGGCTTGACGCATCATCGCCAAAGAGTTAAAGCCTTTTGCCTTCGCAGCAGAGCCAACAGCAATAGCACCGATTTGTTCAGATTGAGCATAGTGGCCTAAACCGATACCCAACGCACGAGATTGGGAATAGTCACCGATAGAAATACCAGACACAGAACCATCATTAGCACGGGCATTCGCATTGTTACCGATTTGGATGCCAAACACCTTATTATTTGTATATAAATATCCTTGTCCTGGATTCCCCGGTGTTTTGTAATCATACATTTGAATATAAGGAGAATTTTGGCTAGGATATAAATATGTAAACCCACCATCATTAGGACCTTCACCAGGAGCCAAAGAAAGGCCTCTGTTAGGCGCTGCATCAACACCCGAAATCAACCCACTACCACAAGTTAAAACCATAGCCGCCAAGCCAACTTTTACCGAAGCTTTAGCGGAATTACTAACAAAGCTTTTGGAGCCACGAGTATGGCTTTTTGCGATTTCAGATACAACGACATATGCGCCCCGTACCTGACTCCAAATTACCCTATAAATACGATTCATTTAGTAGTACCTACCTTTCACACAGTTTTATAAGGGATTCTAAAACCAACACTAAAACACTAAAAATAATAAAATTTTCATCAAAAATTTAATTACTATACATATAAAATATCAGATTAGTTTATGAATGTAAATATATTTTTTTCACATTTCGCTCATTTATTTTCAGAACTTTAAACTTCTTTTAAAAATTGATTTTCTTACTCATTTAAATATATTTTCAATCATAAAAACCCTTGCTACAATGGGCCAAACAACACTTATAATCTAAAACTAATGATTTTATAGTAAATTAATCACATTCATAATTTTCGATTAAAATTATATGTTCTGTATTATACACTATTATGAAAGGTTTGTGAAGTCAAATACAAAAAAAAGAACGAAAGTCTTTTCACAGTAGACTTTCGTTCTTTCATTTTATATACCATATAGAGTTAAAATCATCTAATCTTCATGGGTATTTTCTGGTGCATCAACAGATTTTACCACATGAATATAAAATGAAATTTATATGATTTACATGCCTAAACGACTCATAATAAGAGCTAATTGTCGTTTAGTTTCTTCGTTATCTTTCTGTAGACGAAGGTTGTCTTCTTTCAATGCCGCATAATCTGCAGTTAATTTTTCATCCTGCGCTTTCATGCGTGCATTTTCAGCTTTCAAAGCAGTCATTTCATCCTGCATTACGTACATAGAGCTGATAGGGCCACCCTTGTAACGCTCAGGAATAGCCTTCTTCTCATCAGAAGAACCGAATTTACGAGTTACACCGGCATTCACCATATTATGACGACTACCAACAGATACGCCTGCATGGAACATAGTATCTTCCGATGTATAATGTGCAACACCTAACGCCGCTGCGGTTTCACCTCTGTAATTGCCGATACCAGCCATCACTTGAGTTGGTTCTAACGGATCATATTGAATCGGTTTCAACGCAGACATAGCTGCCGCATGAGCACCTACACGTTGCGTTTCGCCCGCCACGGAATTAATAGCATTAGCCATTCCTTCCGTAACACCTTTCAATTGATTTACGTTAACCGCATCCGTGCCGTTTACACCAGGGCCTACATTGCTAATTGTTTTACCACCGTTATTCAATCCATCTTTAGTAAGGCTTACGGTGTTACCGCTAGCAGGAGTAATGGTTATGCCACTGCCGTTTACAACCGTAGAGTTACCTCCAGCATCCTTAGTAGTTACAGATGTAAGACCTTTCAAATCTTTCGCCATACGAACTTTAAGATTAGTGCCGTCAGATACGACGCCTACATTATCTTCTGTAGTCAACTTGCTAGCATCAGTAATGCCACCGACTACGTTTACCTGTTCGTTAAGCTTTTTATTAATCACATTACCGGAATCGCCACCGTATTTCATACCATCGTCTTTGGTTGCCACTTGATGTATCTTGCCCTGTTCATCTTGGTACTTAATACGAGTAATAGAATTGCCTCCGAGATCAGAATCACCCTTATCAGCAGTTATATCCGCATTGCGACCATCTTTGCCAGTTAAACCGATGTGACCAACGCCGTCTTTGCCCGACATAGATACAGCATTTTTACCGTCTTTACCTGTAACAGCTACTTTGCCGTCTGTACCATTCGCAGCGTCTGGACCTGTAATGGAAACGCCATCTTGACCATTTTTGCCGACTTTCACCTTATCAGTATTGACCGTATCAGCAGTAACTGTTTTGGTAGTAATGCTATCGGTCTTAAGGTTCTTAGCCATTTTAATAGTAACATTACCATTTTCGGCTACTGTTTTGATATTTTCGCCAGAATAGTCGCTATCGGCCCCTTGGCCTTCACCTTTTATGGTAACCTTTTGACCTAAATCACGGTGGAAATCACCTGTATTACCGGCAAAATCCATACCTTTCTTCGTAATGTCATCACCTAAATTATTAATCTTATTATCCAAGGCTTTATGGGACTTCTGCAATTGATCTTCTGTAGCAGCACGACCACTTGTGATATTGTTAGGATCCCAATCTTTGTTTTCCAAACCTGTCACATGACCGTCCTTGCCATCAACAGAGACCTTACCTGCTACAATCTTACCATCTTTACCATCAATAGTTACCTTGTCGCCAGCCTTAATTGTACCGTTTGTACCGTCAATCGCAATATTACCAGCCTTGATTGTGCCTTTATCGCCATCGATTTCAACTTTATCACCGGCGTTAATGGTGCCTTTGTTGCCGTCGATTGTAACCTTGTCACCGGCTTTGATCGTACCTGTTGTACCATCCATCGCAATTTGTTTCGTAGCATCAGCTCCCATTGTTATTTGGTCTTTGAGGCCCACTTTGTAATTTGTAGAGCCATCACCATTAGTGGTCTTATCAACTTTGATATTATTACCTTCTGTTACGATTGCCTTAGCAGCGTTAGCCGCTGTATCCAATTGAGATTTATTAACCGCATCCTTAGGATTTGTACCGTCAGCTACGTTTGTAATCTTATTGCCGGCTGCATCAATACCATCTTTCGTCATAGATGGACCATTGGTAATCTTCACGCCGTCCTTTGTAATAGCAGTCAACGGGTTGCCATCCTTATCTTGAACGGTCATGCCTTCACCATTAACAACGGTTTTACCGTTTGCACCATTATTGCCATTGTTGAAAGTTATGGAATCTAGGCCTTTCAGATTTTTTGCCAAACGAACATTAAGGATATTATTTTTGCTAATAACACCAATATTGTTTTCGGTCAACTCAGATTCATTGGTGACACCACCCTTAATGTCCAATTGTTCATTAAGTTGCTTCTTGATGGTAGTGCCGGAGTCGCCACCGTATGCCATGCCATCATCTTTGGTTGCCACTTGATGGGTTGTACCATTTTCATCTTGATATTTAATGCGCGTGATTTCATTTCCATTAATATCAGCAGCGCCTTTATCAGCGATAATATCCGCACTATGACCATCTTTACCAGTTAAACCGATGTGACCTACACCGTCTTTACCGGACATAGACACTACATCCTTGCCGTTCTTATCTGTAACAGCTACTTTACCGTCGGTGCCATTCGCCGCATCCGGACCTGTAAGAGATACGCCGTCCTTACCGTCTTTGCCGACTTTCACAGATTCAGCCTTAAGGTTTTTGTTCATTTTTACATCAATTGTTGTATTACCTGTTGCAGCATCTTGTTTGATGAAAGTCTTAATATTATCACCACTATAGTCGGCATCAGCAGCTTTGCCTTCACCTTGAACAGTGATAGTAGAGCCTAATTTATTAGTTTGTACACCGCCTACATTGGCATTGAATTTAAGGCCTGTATCAGTTTGACCCGCCAAGGCTTGTTTCAATTGGTCCTCTGTTGCAGCACGACCGGATACGACATTACCTGCATTCCAAGTCTTATTATCAAGACCAGTCACATAGTTGCCCGTATTAGCAGGGTTCGCACCATCGGCTTGTTTACCCATTGTCACATTGCCGGCTTTCACAGTTTCCGTAGCCGTAACAGATGTAACATTAAGATCTTTCTTCAACTTAAGACCGATTTTCGTATCTTCACCGGTTTGCGTGATTTCTGTCGTAATATTGTCGTCGCCGTTTACTGTTACCTTAGAGCCTAGCTTGTTCGTTTTTTCATCGTTATTATCAGCATTAAAACGAAGGCCTTTATTGGTAAGTTCAGTCTTAGCGTCATTAATATTATTGTTGAGTTCAGTTTTGGTATCACTGATATTTTTATTCAACTCGGTCTTAGCATCACTAATGTTTTTATTTAACTCAGATTTAGCGTCATGCAATTGACCGCCGTTAACCGCATCTTTAGAATTAGCAGCAATATTACCATCAGCAACATTGGTAATCTTTTGGTCGTTTGCATTGATGCCATTTGGAGATACATAAGTCTTATTGCCTACTGTTAAACCACCACTATTAATGGTTGTACCACCAGCTGTTACGCTGTCTAAACCAGTCAATGTTTTAGCTAACTTCACATTTAGTGTGCCTGTGCCATTAGATACAACGCCAATATTATTATCCGTTAAATCTGTAGCCGTAGCTCCGCCTTTAATGACAACAGTACCACCCAACTTTTTATTAATCGTCGTACCGGAATCACCATCAAAGTTCAAGCCTTTATCCACTTCGGATTTTGACGCCACATCCTTAATCGTTACGGTTTTTGTTTGAGCCGGATGGTTCTTATCCTGTACGGTCAATGCTACGTCACCGTTAGCATCTACAGTGTAGTCACCATTGGAGCCTGTCGCAGGATTAGCAACAAGACTGAAGTCCGTTGCACTAGCGCCTTGTTTCTTAACTTCATCACTAACCGTTTTCAATTGGTCTTCCGTTGCTGCACGGCCAGATGCAATTGTAGGGTTATCAATACTCCATGTCTTATTATCAAGACCAGTCACATAGTTACCCATATTAGCAGGAGTTGCACCATCGGACTGTTTACCTATGGTTACAGTACCGGCTTTCACAGTTTCCGTAGCCGTAACAGTGGCAACGTTAAGATCTTTCTTCAATTTAAGGCCGATCTTCGTATCGTCACCAGTTTGCGTAATTTCTGTAGTGATGTTATCATCGCCGTTTACTGTTACCTTGGAGCCTAGTTTATTCGTTTTTTCATCGTCATTATCCGCATTGAAACGAAGGCCTTTATTAGTAAGCTCAGTCTTAGCGTCATTAATATTATTATTAAGTTCGGTTTTAGTGTCACCAATTTTTTTGTTGAGCTCAATTTTAGTGTCATGTAATTGACCGCCGTTAACCGCATCTTTGGAATTAGCAGCAATATTACCATCAGCAACATTGGTAATCTTTTGGTCGTTCGCATTGATGCCGTTTGGAGATACATAGGTCTTATTACCTACTGTTAAACCACCAGCATTAATAGTTGTACCACTCGCTGTTACACTGTCCAAACCGGTTAATGTTTTTGCTAACTTCACGTTTAGTGTACCTGTGCCGTCAGATACAACACCAATATTATTATCTGTTAAATCTGCAGCTGCAGCTCCGCCTTTAATGGCAACAGTACCACCTAGCTTCTTGTTGATAGTTGTGCCAGAGTCACCGTCAAAGTTCAAGCCTTTATCCACTTCGGATTTAGATGCCACATCTTTAATCGTTACGGTTTTTGTTTGAGCCGGATGGTTCTTATCTTGGACTGTCAATGATACATCACCGTTGGCATCTACAGTATAGTCACCATTGGATCCCGCCGTAGGATTTGCAACGAGACTGAAGTCCGTTGCACTAGCACCTTGAGTTTTGATAGCTTCAGTAACTGTCTTCAATTGATCTTCTGTTGCAGCACGGCCGGATGCAATTGTAGGGTTATCAATACTCCAAGCCTTATTATCAAGACCAGTTATGTAGTTGCCCATATTAGCAGGGGTTACACCATCGGATTGTTTACCCATAGTTACAGTGCCGGCTTTCACAGTTTCCGTAGCAGCAACAGATGTAACATTAAGATTTTTCTTCAATTTAAGACCAATCTTCGTATCGTCACCGGTTTGACTAATTTCCGTCGTAATATTATCGTCGCCGTTTACGGTTACCTTAGAGCCTAGCTTATTCGTTTTTTCGTCGTCATTATCCGCATTGAAACGAAGGCCTTTGTTGGTAAGTTCAGTTTTAGCGTCACCAATATTTTTATTCAACTCAGTCTTAGCATCGCTAATATTTTTATTTAACTCAGTTTTAGTGTCATGCAATTGACTGCCGTTCACCGCATCTTTGGAGTTAGCCGCCACATCGCCATTAGCAACATTGGTAATCTTTTGATCATTCGCATTGATGCCATTTGAAGATACATAATTCTTACCGCCTACGGTCAAACCACCACTATTGATGATTGTGCCACCAGCTGTTACGCTGTCCAAACCAGTTAATGTTTTAGCTAACTTCACGTTTAACGTACTGCCATCAGATACGACACCAATATTATTGTCCGTCAAGTTAGCAGCCGCTGCACCGCCCTTGATGCTAAGCTTATCACCCAACTGTTTGTTAATTACAGCGCCGCTATCTCCATCAAAATTAAGACCTTTAGCAATAGTCGTATTGATGGCAGAAATAGCATTTCTATTAGTCGTAATATCTTGCGTATTTTGAGCAATATTTTGTTTATTTTGTGCAATATCAGTCTTATTTTTGCCAATATCAGTCGCATTTTGAGCAATGTCAGTTGTGTTTTGAGCTATTTTATCCTTGTTTGTATTAACTTGCGTATTAACAGATTTCAACTGATCTTCCGTTGCAGCACGACCAGTTACGGCTTGTGGATTATCTACATCCCAAGCAGTATTGGTAAGACCAGTTACCGTGCCTGCAGTACCATCCACAGATACAGGATTAGCAGTTCCTAAGGTGATTTTGTCGCCTAGTCCGATTGTAAATTCCTTACCACCGGCTGCATTTGTTCCTTCTTCTACAGTGATATTGCTGTTTTTAGCTTTCACAGTACTTGCCTTAGCGGTTCCACCAATAGCATCCTGCAACTGACTGAAGTTAACCGCATCAGTAGGGTCCGTGCCTTTTGCAAGGCCAGTAATCTTTTGATTATTTGCATTGATACCGCTCGGCGTTACATAGGTCTTGCCACCTACGGTCAAACCACTGCTATTGATTGTTGTTCCGCCAGCTGTTACGCTATCCAAACCGGTTAATGTTTTAGCTAATTTCACATTTAATGTGCTGCCATCAGACACGACACCGATATTATTGTCCGTAAGATCCGCCGTAGCACCACCTTTAATGGTAACAGTGTCGCCCAATTTTTTATTAATCGCAGCACCGCTATCGCCGTTAAAGTTTAACCCTTTATTGATATTGGTTACATTTGTATTGACCTTATCATTAACGGATTTCAACTGATCTTCTGTTGCAGCACGACCACTTACAGCTTGAGGATTATCCGCGTTCCAAGACTTATTATCGAGCCCTGTCACAAAGTTACCGTTCGCACCGCCAGCACCACCAGCTTGTTTGCCCATAGTCACAGTGCCAGCTTTCACAGTATCAGCGGCAGTAATAGTAGTAACATTGAGATCTTTCTTTAATTTAAGACCGATCTTAGTATCGTCACCAGTTTGACTGATTTCTGTTGTGATATTATCATCACCATTTACCGTTACCTTAGAACCTAGTTTATTTGTCTTAGTTCCGCCTGTGTCCGCATCAAACTTGAGTCCTGTATTAATCACATCATTCTTCGCGGTCGATATATTATTGTTTAGCTCTGTTTTAGCATTATCTATATTGCCGTTCAGTTCAGTTTTAGCGTCATTAATATTTTTATTGAGTTCAGTTTTGGCATCACCGATATTCTTGTTTAATTCAGTTTTAGCATCATTAATACTGTTATTTAATTCGGTTTTAGCCGCATGAAGTTGACCGCCGTTAACCGCCTCTTTGGAGTTAGCCGCTACGTCACCATCAGCAACATTAGTTATTTTCTTGTCATTCGCATTGATGCCGTTCGGTGTTACATAGGTCTTGCCGCCTACGGTTAAGCCCCCATTATTGATAGTTGTACCACCAGCTGTCACACTGTCCAAACCGGTTAATGTTTTAGCTAGTTTTACATTTAATGTGCTGCCATCAGATACGACACCGATATTATTGTCCGTCAAGTTCGCAGCCGCAGCACCACCTTTGATGCTAAGTTTATCGCCCAATTGTTTGTTAATTACAGCACCACTATCTCCATCAAAGTTAAGGCCTTTAGCGATAGTTGTATTGATGGTAGAGATAGCATTCTTATTAGTTGTAATATCTTGTGTATTTTGAGCGATATTTTGTTTATTTTTTGCAATATCAGTCGTGTTCTTACCAATATCGGTTGTATTTTTAGCTATATCTGTGGTGTTTTTAGCTATATTTTGCTTATTCTTACCAATATCAGTGGTATTTTGAGCAATGTCAGTTGTGTTTTGCTCTATTTTATCCTTATTTGTGTTAACTTGCGTATTAACAGTTTTCAACTGATCTTCCGTTGCAGCACGACCGGTTACGGCTTGTGGATTATTTACATTCCAAGCTGTATTAGTAAGACCTGTTACAGTTCCAGCAGTTCCATCCACATTTACAGGATGTGCTGTACCTACCGAAAGTTTATTACCTAATCCAACAGTGAATTCCTTACCACCATTTGCGTTGGTACCTTCTGTTACGGTTACGTTCGCGTCTTTCCCTTTTACCGTAGTGGCCTTAGCAGTACCACCGATGGCATTTTGCAATTGACTGAAGTTAACCGCATCATCAGGCGCTGTACCATTAGCAACACCAGTAATCTTTTGATTATTAGCATTGATGCCTGTTGAGGACACATAGTTCTTGCCACCTACAGTCAAACCAGCACCATTGATAGTCGTACCACTTGCAGTCACACTGGTCAAACCCGTTAATGTTTTTGCCAGCTTCACATTTAATGTGCTGCCGTCAGATACGACACCGATATTATTGTCTGTTAACTTCGTAGCAGGGGCACCACCCTTAATAGTTAGTGTTTCACCTAATTGTTTCTTGAAAACTGCCCCGCTATCGCCACCAAAATTCAACCCTTTTTCAATTGTTGAATTGATTGAAGAAATAGCACCTTTATTTGTCGCAATATCTTGCTTGTTCGTTGCAATATCTTGTTTATTCTGATTAATATCAGCAGTATTCTTAGCAATATTAGTCTTGTTTGTATTAACTTGCGTATTAACAAGCTGCAATTGACTTTCTGTTGCAGCACGACCAGTTACGGCTTGCGGATTATTAACATCCCAGCCAGTATTCGTAAGACCTGTTACGTAACCTGTAGTTCCATCTACGGTTACAGGACGAGGTCCACCTACAGTAATTTTATTGCCTAAGCCGACAGTATATTCCTTGCCACCTTCTGCATTAGTACCTTCCGTTACTGTTACACTAGTATCTTTTGCTTTCACAGAAGATGCCTTAGCAGTACGGTTAATAGCATCTTGTAGTTGACCATAATTGACCGCATCACTATACGATGTACCAGTAGCAACACCAGTAATTTTTTGATTATTAGCATTAATGCCTGTTGGTGTCACATAGTTTCTGCCACCAACAGTCAAACCGCCAGCATTAATAACCGTACCACTGGCTGTTACACTGTCCAATCCGTTCAAAGATTTTGCCAATTTCACATTTAATGTGCCATTACCATCTGATTGGACATTGATATTATAATCAGATACAGAACCTACGTAATCACCTTTTATTTTTACTGTTTCACCTAATTTTCTGTTGCTTACAGGCCCATTGTCACCGGCGAAGCTAATGCCTTTATCAAGGGCGGTGTTAATAGTAGCAATATCTTGTTTATTCTTATTGATGCTCTGGCTATTGTTGCTAATATTATGTGCATTAGTATCAATTGATGATTTATTACTATTAACTTTATCGTTAACCCATTTTAACTGATTTTCCGTAGCGGCACGCCCTGTAACGGGTGCTGGATTATTTACATTCCATGATGTATTGGTAAGCCCTGTTATCGTCCCTGTCCCACTATCTATGGTTATAGGATGAGAGGCGTCCCCTTTCCCTACAGTAATCTTATAGTTTAAGCCGACAGTATACTCTGTACCGCCTTTCGCCGTTGACTTTTCTCTTACTGTAATATTATCATCATCTTTTGCTTTTACTATGGCTTCTTTAGCGGTACCGTTAATTGCACGCTGTAACTGTCCATAGTTAACTGCATCCTGACTACCGGTACCATCTGCAACACCTCTAAGCTGTTGATTATTGGCATTAAGACCACCTGTTGACACATAGAGTTTACCGCCTACAGACACCCCTTTATTATCAATCGTAGCAGTTCCTGCTGTTACGCTATCCAAACCAGTTAATTTTTTAGCCAATTTCACATTTAGTGTGCCATTTCCGTCTGCTTGAACCCCAATATTGTTGTCAGCCAAAGCACCGCTAGCGCCACCTTTTATTCTTACTGTGTCACCTAATTTTACTTGGTTCTGAACAAAGTTATCACCATAAAAGAACAATCCTTTATCGATATTATCTTTATTATATCTAATAGCATCGTGAATCGTGCTTTTACCTGTAAAACCGATATCGCTCATCGTTAATTTACCGGTATCAGGATCGAGCGCTGCATTACCACCAAGGATATTTTTAGTAGTAGTGGCTAAATTGCCCAAGCTATTTGCTACGGCATATAGTTGACTACCATTAATAGCATCTGTAGACGAGGGATTCATACGCCCTGCTGCCACATTTGTAATCGTACGTTTTACCGTATCATTACCGATACTTAGGGTAGAATCTGCCGTTCCCCCCGCTAAATTCTTATACCACAAACCATTTACAAGTTGATTCGGTGTACTATGAGTATCCGCAGTTGCAGAATTTGCACCTAATGCAACAGAACGAATATGATTTTTCCCTACTGTTGTATTTCTACCAAGTGTAACGCTATCCTCTGCATAGCTAACTGCACGATTACCGATGGCAATACTATTTTTCTGAACTGAGTCAGAATCTGTACCAATAGCTATAGAAGAATCCTCACGGGCATTACTTTCCCAGCCCATTGCAATGGAGTTGAGTCCTACTGCATAGGAGTTTACACCAAGAGCTCTGGACCCTTCTCCCTTAGCTTGTGCATTATTACCGATTGCAACGGCCCATTTACCTCTTGCCTGCGACCCGTTACCCATTGCAACGGCACCACCGGCAGCAGCTTTAGCATTATTACCAAAGGCCATAGAGGATCCACCCCAAGCTCTGGCATTAGTACCAAATGCCTGATCGTTATCGGCACCTACATAGTTACCGGCCTCATCATATCCGGCCCAAGATGTATTACCAAGGGCAAAGCCATTTAAAGAAGCTACTTTTGTCAAATTACCAATGGCAACACCATTATTGACTTCAACGCTTGCATTTCTTCCGATTGCAACACCTTGCACATTACCAACATTAGCCCTATTAGTTTTTGTAACAGTAGCACCTGTGCCCAGTGCCACACTGTTATCTGCCATTGCTGTACTATTGTCACCTATCGCTACAGTGCCATTTTTAGCCTGAGCACCGGCCCCTTGTACAATAGTACTCCCATGCACGATCATTGGAGACATCATGGACATAAATAAAGCCGTAGCAATTACAGACCCAGACATCTTGGCAAATACCGTTGTCATTGTCGATCGTTTCGACATATTCTTCGCTGTTTCAGCTACAACGACATAACATCCCTTTGTACGACTCCAGATTACTTTAAAAATTCGGTTCATCTCGTCTTACTCCTTGCATAAAACTATCAAATTATATGAATATAATAAAATATTTTATAACTATTTTAAAAAGTAAAAATACAGTTAATATATGGCTATTTACCGATGCATATCATATTAAACATATCATATTCTATACTAAAAGTAAAAAAATTTTCACTCTACACTCACCTCTAAATCATAAATATTTATGAATATACAAAAACCCCGTCATATACTTTATGAATATGCTAAATGTACTAATTTTTTCGCATAAAATTAACTTCATAAAAAAATGTATTTCACCTTAGTAAACTATTATGATCCAATTATTACTCACCTATTTTAATTACATTACAAATTAACCATGACATATATATGCTCATAACAGCCATTTAAACTATTGTTTTATATAGAAAAAGGCGCCAAAAGCATTTCGCTTTTGGCGCCTTTTATAAGCACTGCCGTATCAATATGTTATTTCATATTATTTCAAGCCCGCTTGTTGCATCAATAATGCAATTTGTGCTCTCATTTCTTCATTGTCGCGTTGTACTTTTTCGTACTTAGCTTTCAAAGCAGTCATTTCATCTTGCATTACGTACATGGAGCTAATAGGGCCACCTTTGTAACGTTCAGGAACCGCTTTCTTCGCATCGGAAGTACCGAATTTACGAGTTACACCAGCATTCACCATGTTATGGTGGCTACCAACAGATACGCCTACATGGAACATTGTATCTTCTGCTGTGTAATGTGCAACGCCAAGAGCTGCCGCAGTTTCACCTCTGTAATTACCGATACCAGCCATTACTTGAGTTGGTTCCAATGGATCATATTGAATAGGTTTCAATGCAGACATAGCCGCTGCATGTGCGCCTACACGTTGTGTTTCGCCTGCTACGGAGTTAATAGCATTAGCTAAACCGTCTGTAGCACCTTTCAATTGATTTACGTTAACTGCATCAGTGCCGTTTACACCAGGGCCTACATTGGTAATTGTATTACCGCCGTTGTTGAGGCCATCTTTAGTAAGGCTTACTGCATTACCGCTAGCAGGTGTAATTGTTACACCGCCACCGTTCATAACAGTAGTATTACCTGCAGCATCCTTAGTGGTTACTGTTTCAAGACCTTTCAAGTCTTTCGCCATACGAACCTTAAGGTTGCCAGTACCATCGGATACAACACCTAAATTGTCCTCTGTAGTCAACTTGCTAGCATCAGTAATGCCACCCACTACATTAACTTGTTCGTTAAGCTTTTTCTTGATTACGGAGCCGCTATCGCCACCGTATTTCATACCATCGTCTTTAGTTGCCACTTGATGTGTCTTACCATTTTCATCTTGGTACTTAATACGAGTGATTACATTACCGTCTAAGTCTGGATCACCTTTATCAACGGTAATATCCGCATTACGGCCGTCTTTACCAGTTAAACCAATATGACCAACGCCGTCTTTGCCGGACATGGATACAGCATCTTTACCGTCTTTGCCTGTAATACCTACTTTGCCGTCTGTACCGTCAGCACCATTAGGACCAGTAATAGATACGCCATCTTGACCGTTTTTACCAACTTTTACCTTATCGGTAGTTAAGCTATCAGTCTTAAGGTCTTTCGCCATCTTGATATTAACATTACCATCTTGGTCGGCTACTGTTTTAATATTTTCGCCGGAGTATTTATCGTCAG
>OFLK01000165.1_pt1 | contig 27313 bp, 18 predicted proteins | sample 1540851 | NCBI WGS metagenome assembly OFLK01 (sample SAMEA4413042, study PRJEB24355) | metagenome | biome: human; feature: gut; material: faeces | place: United Kingdom | collected 2010 | reverse complement strand
GGGAGCGCTACTGTACAGCCTGATCGGGACGTGCAAACTGAATGACGTGGATCCAGAAAGCTACCTTCGCCATGTGCTTGCCGTCATAGCAGACTGGCCGGTCAACCGGGTCAGCGAACTGCTTCCGTGGCGCATAGCACTGCCAGCTGAATAACACATCCCCGTCAATACGGCCCTCGCTGTACGCTTACAGAAAATGCTGATGTCTGTACAGAAAGAAAAGAACGTCGCAGAGAGTGTGGTATCTGAAACGCATACCGGCGACAGCGTATATGCTTCCCTGTTTGAAAAAATTAACCTGAATCCGGTATCTGCCCTGAGTGCACTGGATAACCCTTTCCGGTCAGCAGATAACGCGACTGGCAGAATTACCTCCAGCATACAACCTGCGGTGCAGTGCGCAGCTGCTGCAGCAACTGAGGGTTCTTGTCCCCGGCAATCCCCGTGTTCAGGAAATGGTGGATAACTGGCAGAAGAGTGTAAGGAGTCGTGCGCTCCCGGAAGAGGCGATGACGGGCTGGAACGAAGGCATGATCCGCTTACAGCAGTTGGCTGAGCGCCTGAACCGTCAGGATGAACAGCGGGGAAAATACATGACGGTCAGTGAACTGAAAACGGAGGTGTTTGGCATCATGCAGGCTTTTAACCGGCATATCCCGGCGGAAGAGCAGTTACGTCGCTACGGTGAAGTCCGTAACCAGAATGGCAGTGAACAGCAGCAAAAACAGGCTGAAATGGCGCTAAATCAGTTAATTAACCGTTATCAGATGATACGTGCAGGCAAACAATAGTGGTAGCCATAATGCAGGAGCAAAGCCTGAATCAGGAAGAGTTATTCTGACTGAGTTTGGTTTTCTGGCGATTCTTGTGATGGTGGGATGTGCTTGGTTAGCTGAACAGGCCTTTTCCGACCATGCGCTTTCACCACACAGTGCTTGGCCGTACAGTGCATCGCGCGATGCCGGGCTGGCCGATACGGGCGCGGGCGGCTATCCCACTTGTAAACAGCGGTGGGCCGACGACACCGTTGGGCTGAAAGCCCGTCTACTGCAACTTCCTGCCCTAGATATCTGGACGGCGTTTAAAAAAATCGACCAGTCGCAGGTAGTGTATGAAGAGGCCGTGCTGCGCTCGCGGGTCAGTGAACGAAATATGCAGGTATCGCAGAATGGGCGCGTTTATCCAAGCTATGGCGGTAACGTTGATGGCACCGTCGCCAATGCCGCCACCCGGTTGGCATCCGGCGCTAGAAATATCCTCGGCAGCATAGCGGCATGTACGGCATTCGACAGCGTGCGTTAGGCACTACCGATGGTACAGGCGCAGCTGCAAATAGCGCTGGTGATCTGTATTCCGCTGATAACGCTCTGTTCGGCGTGGGATGTGAAAGTAGTGATGACGCTGACGTTTGTGCAGTTTGCACTATTTTTCCTCACCTTTTGGTGGGAACTGGCACGGTGGCTTGATAGCTGGCTGCTGGATGTGCTCTACAACAGCGATACCCACAGTAGCTGGAATTTAGCCGGGATCCAGAATACGCAGGATGACGTGATTATCAATCTGGTGATGAGGTTGATGTTTCTGGTGTTGCCGACATTCTGGCTGGGGGCGATGACGTGGGCTGGAGTGAGGGTTGGCGTGGCGCTGAATGGAGCGCTGGCGGGATGATTGGGAGGTGATTCGCCAATCTCACTTTCCTATACACATATAAAATGTAATGAAATATCTCTTTTTTGAGAATATACATTCTATATTTTTAACATTCAGTCTCTTCCGAACATCTGTGTCGCCTGATTTCCCAATGATTTTTGCATTGCCCTCAATCATTTTAGGTCAATTTACGACCAACCAATTAACTAACTTTGTGATATGTATGGGTAACACCGTTGAACGTCGGCTGGGTGTTGTTCATAATCCCTTTAAAAGGTCTGGGGATGGCCATGACCTCAGGGCGGTAGCGTGACCAAAGTTCATATCCATACCAATTATTTTTATTTAAAATATCAACTTATTCGAGTTGTTTTATTTAGTTCAAAGAAGGTATCAAATTGATAGTTATAGATTTTTTTTGTGGCTGTGGTGGAGCCAGTGAAGGGCTACGTCAGGCTGGCTTTGATATCGAGCTTGGATTAGATATTGACCAACAAGCATCAGAAACATTTAAAGCTAATTTCCCTGATGCAAAATTCATCCAAGATGATATTAGGAAAATCGAACCTCAAGATATCTCCGACATCATTGATATTAAAGCTAAACGGCCTTTGTTACTGAGTGCATGTGCACCATGTCAACCATTTTCGCAACAGAATAAAAATAAAACTAGTGACGACTCAAGGAGAAATCTACTAAATGAAACTCATCGTTTTATTAGAGAACTTCTTCCTGAATATATTATGCTTGAAAATGTTCCTGGAATGCAAAAAATTGATGAAGAAAAAGAAGGCCCATTTCAGGAGTTTATTAAGCTACTTAAAGAGTTAGAGTATAACTATATATCTTTTATAGCCAATGCTGAGAACTATGGGATTCCCCAAAGAAGAAAAAGACTCGTGCTCTTAGCTAGTCGAGTAGGTAAAGTTACCCTACCAGAGATAACCCATGGTAAAAATAAAATCCCATTCAAAACTGTACGAGATTATATCCAGGACTTCACAAAGTTATGTTCAGGAGAAACCGACCCCAAAGATCCTTTACATAGGGCTGGAACACTGAGCCCTCTTAACCTAAAAAGAATTATGCACACTCCAGAAGGAGGGGATAGAAGAAATTGGCCAGAAGAGTTAGTTAATAAATGCCATAAAAATTATGATGGCCACACAGATACTTATGGAAGAATGAGTTGGGATAAGCCTGCGCCTACACTTACGACGAAATGTAATAGTTACTCCAATGGTCGTTTTGGGCATCCTGACCCCACTCAACATAGAGCAATTAGCATAAGAGAAGCATCAAGATTACAAACATTTCCTTTAAGCTATGTTTTTAAAGGTTCGCTGAATTCAATGGCAAAGCAAATCGGCAATGCTGTACCTTGCGAACTCGCTAGACTATTTGGGCTACATCTCATAGAAAATTGTACTAATAAGGATTCATAGATATATGGCTAAAATAAGAACAAAGGCTCGAGCTTTGGACATGCTTGGCAGACAACAAATTGCAGGTATACCTACTGCCTTGAGTGAGTTATTTAAAAATGCTCATGATGCCTATGCTGATAATGTCGAAGTTGATTTTTTTAGGAAAGAAAATCTTCTTATCTTGAGAGATGATGGATTAGGTATGACAACCGATGAATTTGAAGAGAGGTGGTTGACTATTGGAACCTCCAGCAAATTAATCGACGATGATGCAATTAATAAACCAGCAGTGGATAGTAATAAAGCCTTTCGCCCTATCATGGGAGAGAAAGGAATAGGCCGTTTATCTATCGCAGCAATTGGACCACAGGTGCTGGTTCTTACTAGGGCCAAAAGAGACAATGAGCTTAAGCCATTAGTTGCTGCATTTGTTAATTGGAGTTTATTTGCTATACCATCACTTGATCTTGATGATATAGAAATACCAATTAGAACTATTATCAACGACGAATGCTTCACTAAAAAAACTCTTGATGAGATGATTGAGCAAGCAAGAAATAATTTAGACTCTTTATCACACAAAATATCAAAATCAAAAGTATCACAAATAAATACACAATTATCATCTTTTGAATTTGATCCTATTCTATGGGAAAAAAAATTAGGTGGGCTAAGACTATCTGGAGATGGGCATGGAACTCACTTCATAATAATGCCTACCGAAGAAATATTAATAGATGACATTTCCACGAGCGATAGCAATAAAACATCAGAGCAGTCTTCTCGCTTAGAAAAAGCTTTATTAGGTTTTACAAACACAATGTACAGTGATTCAAACCCTCCTATTATAGCTCGTTTTAGAGACTATCTGGAAGATGGTGAGTGCATTGACAGAATTAGCGAATCAATTTTTTTTACACCGCAAGAATTCAATCTTGCAGATCACCACATTGAAGGATGGTTCAATGAATTTGGTCAATTCAGTGGAACTGTTTCTGTTTATGGTGAAGAGCCAATTCATCATGTCGTGACTTGGAAAAATAATAATCAATTAACCCAATGCGGTCCATTTAAAATAAAATTAGCGTATATTCATGGTCGGCTTCGTGATTCACGCTTACCCATGGAGTTGTGGGCCCCTCTGAAGGAGAAAACAGATAGATATGGTGGTTTATATATCTATCGAGATGGATTAAGAATTTTGCCCTATGGAGATTCAGATACGGATTTTCTAAAAATAGAAAAGAGAAGAACGTTATCCGCTTCTGAATATTTTTTCTCATATCGACGTTTGTTTGGAGCAATAGAATTAACAAAAGAAAACAATGCTTCATTAGTTGAAAAAGCTGGGCGAGAAGGATTCATTGAAAATAAGCCATATAAACAGTTTAAAGAAATGCTTGAAAATTTCTTCATCGAAATCGCAAGAGATTTCTTTAAGGACGATGGCGATATGTCTGAATTATTTGTTGAGACAAAGCAACGTAGAAATGAAGAACATGATTTGTTATCTAAAAGATCTAAACAAACTAAAGCTAAAAAAGATAGATTAAAGAAAGATCTGTATGATTTTTTTGATAAGTTAGATAATGATTACTGGAATATTGAAATAAATAAGCTAATCAATAAAAACGAGGAATATTTCTCCAGTACAGAAATAACAGACACCAATATAGATTATGTATACAATAAAATTAAAGAACAAAATGATGCTATCATTAAAAATCTACGTAATTCTGTGGATATAAAGAAACCCTCTGGAGTTGGATTAACAAAAGAGTTATCTAATTTATGGGATAGATATCAAATAGAAAGACAAAAAATACTGTTATCACTAAATGAGCTAAAAGATAACGTTGATAGAAAGCTTATAGAACTGGATAATAAAAATAATGATTTTCTCAACTTACGGAAGAGACTTGAAGATTCTTTGAATCTACAACAAAGTTACTATGAAAAAGAACTAACAAAGTTATATAATGACGCTAAAAATGCTTTGAAAGATGTGCAATCTAAAGCAAATAGGTTAATTTCTGATAATAAGAAAAAACATAAGAGTGAACTAAAAAACATTTCTTATGAATTCCAATCAACTAATCTCAATGGCAAAGATACTGCGTATATATTGGATGTAAAAAGAAATCTAGAAAGTAAAATTGAGAATACTTCAAACGAAGTGATTAATGAAATAAGAAAACTAACCGACCAGATTGCAATAATTAGTGATAGTACCACTTCTGAAAATTTATCATCGGCTCAAGTAACTGAAGCAATCGAAACTGAACTTGAACATTTACGAGACCAACAAGCAAATAACGCAGAGTTAATACTACTTGGCATGGCTCTTTCTGTAGTACATCATGAATTTAATGGTAATATTAGGGCAATTAGAAGTGCGCTAAGGGAATTAAAAGCATGGGCTGACAGAAATCCTAAGCTTGATATTATATACCAAAAAATCAGAACTAGTTTTGATCACTTAGATGGTTATTTAAAAACCTTTACACCATTGACAAGACGTTTAAGTCGCTCTAAAACCAATATAACTGGAACTGCCATTTTAGAATTTATCAGAGATGTATTCGATGATCGTCTTGAGAAAGAAGGAATTGAATTATTCACTACCTCAAAGTTTGTTAATCAAGAAATTGTAACTTACACATCAACCATTTACCCTGTCTTTATAAATCTAATTGATAACGCAATATACTGGCTTGGGAAAACAACTGGAGAAAAAAGACTTATACTTGATGCTACTGAAACAGGATTTGTTATTGGTGATACTGGTCCCGGTGTTTCAACTAGAGATCGAGATATAATATTTGATATGGGATTTACACGAAAAACAGGAGGGCGTGGAATGGGATTATTCATTTCCAAAGAGTGTTTATCTCGAGATGGATTTACTATAAGATTGGATGATTACACTCCTGAACAGGGTGCTTTCTTTATTATTGAGCCATCAGAAGAAACAAGTGAATAGCGGATATAAATAAATGACAAGCTCTACTGATTTTCATAAACTTTCTGAAGACTGCGTTCGCCGTTTTTTACATTCTGTAGTTGCTGTAGATGACAATATGTCTTTTGGAGCTGGTAGTGATACTTTCCCTACAGACGAAGATATTAATGCTTTAGTTGATCCCGACGATGATCCTACACCAATAATAACAGCATCAGCATCCCCAAGGATAGAATCAACTAAATCAAAAGCAAAGGTAAAAAACCATCCTTTTGATTACCAAGCTCTAGCAGAAGCTTTCGCCAAAGATGGTATTGCTTGTTGCGGATTATTAGCTAAGAGTTTTAATGTTGAAGAAAGAGATATAATTACAGCATCATCCCACAAGGCAGATATAACAATACTTGACTGGGATATGCAAAGCGATAGTGGGCAATTTGCTATTGAAATAATAAAATCGATAATCGTTTCAGATATAAATTCTGGAGGACGTTTACGTCTTCTTTCTATTTATACTGGTGAACATGTTACTGCTGTTATAACTAAGTTGAACAATGAGTTAAAGAAAACATACCGTAGCGTAATAAAAAATGATGATAGTATTTTTATTGAAGATAACTATGCACTCGAACAATGGTGTATAGTTGTTATTAGTAAAGACGTTTATGAAAAAGATCTTCCAAATGTGTTAATAAAAAAATTCACTAACCTTACAGCTGGGTTGCTATCCAACGCCGCACTCTCTTGCATTTCTGAAATAAGAGAAAAAACCCATGGGATATTAACAAAATATAATAATAAATTAGACACTGCATATGTTTCCCACATCTTAAATTTAATAAAATCCAAGGAGTCAAGGGCATATGCTTATGAAAATGCTCATGATTATGCAGTAGATTTAATTTCTGAAGAAATAAGATCAATATTGCAAATAAGTGAAAACTTAAAGAAATCTCTAAGCAAAAACTCCTTATCCCATTGGCCTATTTTTCACTATGCAAAAAATGGTTGTAAGAATTTTCTATTAACTGGAAAAAAACAAAAAGACTTATCAGTAGAACATCTAAGGAATATACTCTCTGCTGATTCTTTAGAAGAAATTCAACACGCTATTGAACACGCATCTTTAGGTAAAAAGGAATACTTAAGCCAAGATGGTGAAGAAGATAAAAAGTTAATGCAATTATGCTCTCTGGAAATCACGCGCAGGAGTTTAAGATATCATTCTCATATAGATAATGTGTCCTTAAAACAAGGAACTTTACTTTTAGATGCATATAATTTTGTCTATCTATGCATACAACCATTATGTGATAGCGTCAGATTGCATGAAAAAGCCGATTTTTTATTCCTCAGGGGAACACTGGACGATAATAATTACAATTTGTTAATCGAAGATGAATATGGCGGTTTTTATAAAATTAAAATGCCGGCAAAAGCTTCTAATATTATTTCATTTTCATTTGGAGTCGAAAATGGAAACGGTGTCATCATAGGGAAAAAGAACAATCTAGTTAATACTGACTATATCTCATTCGTTCCTTTACTCGTTGAAAAAATATCTACTCCAAAAGTATTGAAATGGATCGGGGAAATAAAAACAACGTACGCGCAAAAAATAACAACTGATATTGTTGCTAATCTGTCAAGAATAGGTTTAGATCAACATGAGTGGTTACGAATAAAATCAAAAGATATATAAATGATTATATATGCCGTCGTTTTATAAAAACTGGCGGCATGTATATCTAGTTAGTCCATCATAGAAGTCAAGAAATTTAGTTTGCCCTATATCTTATAGAAAATATATTTTATATGCTTAAAAAACACCATCTTTCTAAGATGGCATTTATGTGCTTTGTTTCGATCAATTACAACTGATATATTACCATATTGATTAATTTTATGTTATTTACCAAAGTAACGGCATCTTAATATATCGTCATAATATAGTGCGCGTTCTGACTCTAATACTGAAAAATTTATTTGTTCTATTTTACACTTACTGCAAATAGCATCCAGTTTATCATATAGTGTCGCATCAATTGGCGCAGATGTCATCACGCCAAATCCTTGAGCATTATAATGCTCTAACATATCCCCTACATCAATCAATCTTGTTGCAGATAATGACTTCGAATTTGTTATCAGTTTGCACTGGAAAATCCATTTACGAGGATATCTCCGGCAGTTCTTGGAATATCATACACTTCAATATCCCTCTCCCCATCTCTAGAGCGAGACTTTCCATATTTTCTTATTGTGTCAGAATTAAACCTTGGATGAGTATGGATTACATGTAACCGGCTCATTTAAACCGTCTGGTCTGTTTCCTCCGGTTTTACAAAAATAATGTCCATCATTTTTAATGGACACTATCGTATGAAACACCGGACTTGGATCACTGAAGCTTTACGTCTTCACTTTGAAGAACATTTACCCCAGGTTGTGGTCGGGCGTCGCCTGGGCGTACCAAAATCAACAGCTTGTGGTATGTTCGTGCGCTTTCGCAAAGCTGGCTTTTCATGGCCTCTGCCCGCAGGTATGTCGGAGCGGGAGCTTGATGGCCGTCTTTACGGGAGTACCTCCACAGTACCTGTCGTACTTTGTAGTGGATCGGTAATTCAGGACACCTCGAAATCCTGTTAATGTTAAAACAGTGAAAATGAGGTGATGCATGATCAAAACTCGTCGGACTAAACGTACCTTTTCCCCGGAGTTCAAGCTTGAAGCTTTCGAGCAGGTGGTGGTTAAATACCAGCGTGATGTCAGAGAAGTCGCGCAGGCACTCGAGCTCAACCCTGACCATTTGCGTAAATGGATACGGTTGTATAAGCAGGAACTTCAGGGTATTGAGCCAGCTGGTAATGCTATTACCCCTGAACAACGCGAAATTCAGCAGCTTAAAGCGCAGATAAAGCGCGTTGAGATGGAAAAAGAAATACTAAAGCAGGCTGCCGTGCTGATGAGCGAAATCCCCGGGAAGCTGTCGCGCTAATCACACAGCTGAAAGCAAAGTGGCCAGTGTGGGTTATTTGTCATTTATTCGGTATTAACCGTAGCGTTTATTACGCGCAGGTGAAGCGTCCTGTTAATGTGCAAAGAATTGAATTACGAAGCCGGGTGAGGGCTTTCCATGCTCTCAGTCGTGGCGCAGCCGGGTAGCCGGGCAATCAGTCAGATGTTGCGCCAGAGTGGCGTTGATGCAGGCCGGTGGCTGGCATGACGACTGATGCGGGAATGAGGGCTGACAAGTCGACAGCCGGTTAAACATCACAACCGGGTAAACGAAGACAAAAGTCCGCCATTGCCAAATTTACTGAACCGGCAATTTCACCCCGCCGCACCAAACTGCGTCTGGTGCGGCGACATCAGTTTTATTCGCCTGCAGGACAAATGGTGTTAGCTCGCGCTCGTTGTTGATTTATATTCACGGCGGATTATCGGTTCAGCCCTCTCATTAACCGCTGATGCTGAGTTGGTGTGTAGGGCTTTGCGTAACGGACTGGAAACTCGACCGCGTGATGGCCGCCTGCTGTTTCATTCAGATCAAGGTGTTCAGTATAAAAGCAATAAATACAGAAAGTTACTCTGGCGTTATGGGGTAATGCAAAGTATGAGTTGCAGAGGGAATGGCCTGGATAATTCGCCGATGGAAAGAGTCTTTCGCAGCCTTAAAAATGAATGGCTTCCGAAAGGTGGTTATGGTGATTTTATCCATGCGGTACGTGATATAAACCAGTGGATTAATGGTTATTACAACGTTTATCGACCTCACACGAACAACGATGGTTTACCGCCTTGCTTACATGAAGAAAAGTGGAAACAGGTTATTCCGGTGTCCTGATTTTGTGCTCCACTACAGAACTTGTATCCCTTTTACAAAGGCAGATACACATAACCACCCCAAAATATGCCGCCTGATGTTATAATGGAAGAAAAAAACGAAAGCAGGCTCCAGTCGTTGAATCAGTCAACCTGATATCACCACCGTGTAGTACCAGCATCCTGCGTACAATCAGCAATCCCAGTCCTCCCCGGGGCTCTTCTGACGGTTCATGACATAACACTGATGCCCGCCGGAAAAGATGAGTTCGCATATCTTCAGTTAGTCCAGGGCCGCTGTCAGCCACTTCGACGTGCAACCGATTATCTTCCTGCCAGACTTTCAGCCTGATCGAGCCTTCCGGAGGTGTGTGGCGTACAGCATTATCCAGTAAATTTGTTATCACACGCTCTATCATTGAAATATCTGCCCTGATAAGAGGCAGGGAATGTGACATCATAATTCTTAGTTGCAATCGACGGGTTTCTATGCTGAGCTCAAATTTTTGAGCTACATCCTGAATAAGTTCACAGACAGAAAATTGCTCCAGTTGAGGTTTTATAGCACCATGCTCAAGACGTGCCAGCTCAAAAAGCTGACAGGACAGATGCCTCACCTTGTGTCCCTGCCGGAGAGCTGTTGTCAGATATTTATGACAGTCCTCTGATGATAGCGAATCCGACTTCATTGACAGGGTTTCCAGATATCCCAGAAGTGATGTTAATGGCGTCCGTAAATCATGGGAGATATTGGCAATAAATTCACGGCGCTGTTGATCACTTTCTGAAAGTTGATCCCACTGACAGGATATTTTACGGGCCAGTTCAATGAAGGCATTGTGTAATATCTCGACCTCGTTGCTAGGGGGGGTGGCAGGGCGCTGAATTGCCAGTTGTTTAATGGCACTAATACTGTCCTGCTCTATCCCGCTGACATTTTCAGTTAGTTGCTGTATGGGACGGGTTACCCAGTACCAGACCAGCATACCCGACAGCAGACCACATATCACTACCAGAAACAGCGACCAGTACAGTGCATTCCATAGTGCCTTTGTCCAGGCTGCATCAGTAAGAGCATTAAGTTCCTCTCCCTGTAAAATAATATACAGATATCCTTTCAGATCATCCCTCAGGTAAAGCGGTGCGGTACTGAAAACTTTTTTCTTATTTACACTTCGGGGATCATCACCATATACGGGCCAGACAGCACCGGAGAGAAATTTTTTCAAGGGCGCTATATTGATATACCGACGTTTGATATGACCTGGAGGGGCGGCCTCCACAAGCAGCCGACCTTCCGGCGAGACAATATACAGCTCCACACTGGGATTAAGCGTCATCAGACGCTCAAACAGACTCTTTAATGTCCGGTGATTCACCTGCCCACGATTATCCAGCAGAGACTCCGTGATGACAATCTGTTGCGCCAGCCCTGCAGATAAACGCTGTACCATTGCATTGCCATACAGATTACTGCTGTAAATATGAACGCCACATGTCACTGCTGCGCAAAACAGCAAAACGACTGTAAATACTAGGCTTAACCTCTGGCTTAATGTCAGGCTACAATTCATTTATCGCATTCCTGCATTGTCAACTGAAAACCTATACCCTTTTCCCCAGACGGTCTGGATCATCTTTGGCTCTGCTGCATCCTGTTCAATTTTGGCACGAAGACGGTTGATATGCGTGTTGACTGTATGCTCATATCCTTCATGCTGATACCCCCAGACATTATCCAGCAGTGAAAGACGGGAAAAAACTTCGCCAGGATGACGTGCAAACCAGAGCAGCAGATCAAACTCGCGTGGGGTAAGATCAACCTGTTTATTATGCAAATGAACTTCACGTGAAAATGGATTGATGCACAGACCGTGACAGCAAATCAGTCCACCTGCCAGGAGAATATTTTGCCCCATGGCTTCCTGACGACGAAACAACGCTTTGATGCGGGCAATCAGCTCAGGAATGGAAAAGGGTTTCGGTAGATAGTCATCAGCCCCCATTTCCAGTCCCAGGACGCGGTGGGTTTCGCTGGTACGGGCACTGATGATAATCACAGGCAGATAACGGGTCATCTGACGGATATAACGGCAAATCTCCAGCCCATTAACATTAGGCAGCATAAGATCAAGTATTACGGCATCCCAGGTCTGCTTGTCTAGTAATAAACGAGCTCTGGCGCCATCCGCTTCATGAACTATCTGATACCCTTCATCCTGCAGATTAAGCCGCAACAGAGCTGCAATATCATAATCATCTTCCATCAGCAGTATTTTTTTTACGTTATTCATCAAAAATTATCCACATATTCTTTATCTGAATTTTACCCCAGCATTTGACGATGAATTGTCACATTTTTTTTAAACTCTTGTGAGGATGTGATGAACATTCCTTTCCATAATATACTTAGTTTACAGACAGAGATCACATAATGCAGCCATTACCGTTAAAACAAATACATCCTCTGTGGTTACGCTGTTGCCACTGGATTAATGCTGTTACTGTCGCAGGCATGATATGTAGTGGATGGCGCATTTATAATGCTTCTCCTTTGTTTTCTTTTAACTATCCGGCAGCATTAACTCTCGGTGGCTGGCTTGGCGGTGCGTTACTGTGGCACTTCGCCCTGATGTGGATTCTGCTGATTAATGCCACGATCTATCTTACTCTGGGAATTTGTAGCGGACGTTTCCGGAGCAAGTTTTTCCCGCTGTCATGGACCTCACTGAAAAAATCCCTTACGCAGGCACTGTATGGAAAGCTGCATCATACGAATATGCAGGAATACAATATGGTGCAAAAAGTCGCCTATATTCTGATTATTTTAGATGGCGCTGCTCTTCTATTGTCTGGTCTGGTTTTATGGAAACCCGTTCAGTTTTCCCTTCTGACTATACTATTCGGTGGTTATGATACAGCGCGTTATATCCACTTTCTGTGCATGAACATTATGGTACTGTTCATTATTATTCACCTGGTTATGGTGTTATTGGTTCCGCGTGCATTGTTATCTATGATACGGGGTCACTAATGAAGAAAAAACGTTTTTTGTCTGACAGTGATGCCCATTACGTGGTGAAAGATGCAGAAAAAATCCTTGCGCCGGACAGACGTCGTTTACTCCAACAGGGACTGACGCTTGGGGGAATTATGATGCTGACTGGCTGTGATATAAGCAATAATGATGATATTGAAAAAGCATTGTTCCGTATATCCAGATTTAATGACCGGATTCAAAGTTTTCTGTTCAGCAAAAACAGTGTGGCACCAGAATATCTTCCAGAGGACATTACCACTCCATTCCCTTTTAATGCCTTCTATGGAGAAGAAGAGATCCCAGTAATTGATGGCCAGGATTATAAATTGGAAATACGGGGGCTGGTACGTGATAACCGTAACTGGTTTTTGTCTGAATTGTATAACATGCAGCATGTGAGTCAGATAACCCGTCATATCTGTGTTGAAGGATGGAGTGCAATAGGAAAATGGGGAGGGATACCATTCCGGCATTTCCTGACGCTGATTGGTGCCGATATGCGGGCAAAATACGTCAGTTTTCGTTGCGTCGATGGTTACTACACCAGTATTGATATGGCGACAGCACTACATTCACAAACATTGCTGACATTGACATGGAATAACAGGGTATTGCCAAAAGAATATGGCTATCCCATAAAGATACGTATCCCTACTAAGCTGGGATATAAAAACCCCAAGCATGTTCAGGTTATAGAGGTCACTAATCATTTTCCGGGGGGGTACTGGGAAGACCAGGGTTATAACTGGTTTGGTGGTTGTTGATACAATTGTTAAAAATGAGGAAGAACCATGAAAAATATTATTTCTGCAACTGTACTATCCGCGCTGTTCATGTTCAATGCTCAGGCAGCAGACACAATGGATAAAACACATGAAGTAAAAGGCAGCATGTCCAGCGCGCATGATAAAATGTGCAAGGATGGTATGTGCAAAAATGCAATGGATAAAGAGAAAATGGAGAAAGAACACATGAGCAAAACGGATGGGATGAAAAATGACCACATGGGTAAAAAAGACAATATGTCTCAATAAGTTGAGAACTTAAAATTACGTTACGATAAAACATCATATTCTGTCGTTTTTCAGATAAATAGCTCATTATGGCAATGTCAGGCTCTGTATCGGAAATGACATTGCCTTTACTGTGTATTCGTAAGCATCATTTCTGCGCAGTCTGGCAGATCCTGAAATCCTTATGAAACAAAGTATAGTGAGTGAAATCATAAAACCGACTGACTGGTTAACTGGTCTGATTTGTTTCAGTCAGTTTTCGTTAAAATTCTCCATGTTATAAATTTAATAACCTGAAAATTATTACCACGCTAATTAAATGTATTTCTTTTTGTTATTTTTTTCTGGAGTTTTATACTGATTTAAGTAATATATTTCAAATAAACTCGTTTTTACTATGTCTTATGGTGTAATGCGCTAACCTGTTTCGCTACGGTAATAGATATACCCACCATATTGAACATTTGTAGATCATTATTCTATAGTGCTCAGAGTTAAAATCGTCTCTGGTTGAATTGATTTGTTACACAGGATTCTGGTCCCGGTTGATACGGGTAATTTCCGGAAGGGCGGTAGCATGCTTATTCAAAATACAATATGAGACACGGTCGAAGTCGGATGGAATTAAATCATGGCTACAGCATTTTTGTGTGTATGATATAATTTTGCCTCATATTTTAGAGTATACTTGCGCACCCGCCAATAGAGTCGCCTTCTTTTGCGTGCTGGGATCGTACTGTATGAGATAAACACTTTGAATCATTATCCGAAGTCAGAAGAAGTGCATTGACTGGTATGACCTGATTAATTCAACCCCTTATCTGACAGGGGTAGAAAAAGAAGAGAGGTTCACATGACAACTCACAGGTCATCATTCGGCAGCTGATTGGTACTGGGTAAGGAAGTTATATATATGAGCAACTATACATCTTAGATGTATGATAAAGAAAAAGATAACAGTTCTTTAGAATATGTATATTGAAGAGAATGCAATAGCATGGTTTATATAAATTACGCATAAAAATAAGCATATGTAAGCATTTTGGTTTGCTTTTTTTAACCTGCCACCGCAATGAATGCTTTTTTTATGTTAATGTGCGTTATGAAACTAAATGCAAGAAACATATTTAAAGGATTAATATCGTTCTCTCACAGACTCCGTTTACTTATTCAAGAATATAATTTAATTTATAGTGAGCTTATTATGAATATGAACAATCCATTAGAGGTTCTTGGGCATGTATCCTGGCTCTGGGCCAGTTCCCCATTACACAGAAACTGGCCAGTTTCTTTGTTTGCAATAAATGTATTACCTGCAATACGGGCTAACCAATATGCTTTATTAACCCGGGATAATTACCCTGTTGCATATTGTAGTTGGGCTAATTTAAGTTTAGAAAATGAAATTAAATATCTTAATGATGTTACCTCATTAGTCGCAGAAGACTGGACTTCAGGTGATCGTAAATGGTTCATTGACTGGATTGCTCCTTTCGGGGATAACGGTGCCCTGTACAAATATATGCGAAAAAAATTCCCTGATGAACTATTCCGAGCCATCAGGGTGGATCCCAAAACTCATGTTGGTAAAGTATCAGAATTTCACGGAGGTAAAATTGATAAACAGTTAGCGAATAAAATTTTTAAACAATATCACCACGAGTTAATAACTGAAGTAAAAAACAAGACAGATTTCAATTTTTCATTAACAGGTTAAGAGGTAATTAAATGCCAACAATAACCACTGCACAAATTAAAAGCACACTACAGTCTGCAAAGCAATCCGCTGCAAATAAATTGCACTCAGCAGGACAAAGCACGAAAGATGCATTAAAAAAAGCAGCAGAGCAAACCCGCAATGCGGGAAACAGACTCATTTTACTTATCCCTAAAGATTATAAAGGACAGGGTTCAAGCCTTAATGACCTTGTCAGGACGGCAGATGAACTGGGAATTGAAGTCCAGTATGATGAAAAGAATGGCACGGCGATTACTAAACAGGTATTCGGCACAGCAGAGAAACTCATTGGCCTCACCGAACGGGGAGTGACTATCTTTGCACCACAATTAGACAAATTACTGCAAAAGTATCAAAAAGCGGGTAATAAATTAGGCGGCAGTGCTGAAAATATAGGTGATAACTTAGGAAAGGCAGGCAGTGTACTGTCAACGTTTCAAAATTTTCTGGGTACTGCACTTTCCTCAATGAAAATAGACGAACTGATAAAGAAACAAAAATCTGGTAGCAATGTCAGTTCTTCTGAACTGGCAAAAGCGAGTATTGAGCTAATCAACCAACTCGTGGACACAGCTGCCAGCATTAATAATAATGTTAACTCATTTTCTCAACAACTCAATAAGCTGGGAAGTGTATTATCCAATACAAAGCACCTGAACGGTGTTGGTAATAAGTTACAGAATTTACCTAACCTTGATAATATCGGTGCAGGGTTAGATACTGTATCGGGTATTTTATCTGCGATTTCAGCAAGCTTCATTCTGAGCAATGCAGATGCAGATACCGGAACTAAAGCTGCAGCAGGTGTTGAATTAACAACGAAAGTACTGGGTAATGTTGGAAAAGGTATTTCTCAATATATTATCGCACAGCGCGCTGCACAGGGGTTATCTACATCTGCTGCTGCTGCCGGTTTAATTGCTTCTGTAGTGACATTAGCAATTAGTCCCCTCTCATTCCTGTCCATTGCCGATAAGTTTAAACGTGCAAATAAAATAGAGGAGTATTCACAACGATTCAAAAAACTTGGATACGATGGTGACAGTTTACTTGCTGCTTTCCACAAAGAAACAGGAGCTATTGATGCATCATTAACAACGATAAGCACTGTACTGGCTTCAGTATCTTCAGGTATTAGTGCTGCTGCAACGACATCTCTTGTTGGTGCACCGGTAAGCGCACTGGTAGGTGCTGTTACGGGGATAATTTCAGGTATCCTTGAGGCTTCAAAGCAGGCAATGTTTGAACATGTTGCCAGTAAAATGGCTGATGTTATTGCTGAATGGGAGAAAAAACACGGTAAAAATTACTTTGAAAATGGATATGATGCCCGCCATGCTGCATTTTTAGAAGATAACTTTAAAATATTATCTCAGTATAATAAAGAGTATTCTGTTGAAAGATCAGTCCTCATTACTCAACAACATTGGGATATGCTGATAGGTGAGTTAGCTAGTGTCACCAGAAATGGAGACAAGACACTCAGTGGTAAAAGTTATATTGACTATTATGAAGAGGGAAAGCGGCTGGAAAGAAGGCCAAAAGAGTTCCAGCAACAAATCTTTGATCCATTAAAAGGAAATATTGACCTTTCTGACAGCAAATCTTCTACGTTATTGAAATTTGTTACGCCATTGTTAACTCCCGGTGAGGAAATTCGTGAAAGGAGGCAGTCCGGAAAATATGAATATATTACCGAGTTATTAGTCAAGGGTGTTGATAAATGGACGGTGAAGGGGGTTCAGGACAAGGGGTCTGTATATGATTACTCTAACCTGATTCAGCATGCATCAGTCGGTAATAACCAGTATCGGGAAATTCGTATTGAGTCACACCTGGGAGACGGGGATGATAAGGTCTTTTTATCTGCCGGCTCAGCCAATATCTACGCAGGTAAAGGACATGATGTTGTTTATTATGATAAAACAGACACCGGTTATCTGACCATTGATGGCACAAAAGCAACCGAAGCGGGTAATTACACGGTAACACGTGTACTTGGTGGTGATGTTAAGGTTTTACAGGAAGTTGTGAAGGAGCAGGAGGTTTCAGTCGGAAAAAGAACTGAAAAAACGCAATATCGGAGTTATGAATTCACTCATATCAATGGTAAAAATTTAACAGAGACAGATAACTTATATTCCGTGGAAGAACTTATTGGGACCACGCGTGCCGACAAGTTTTTTGGCAGTAAATTTACTGATATCTTCCATGGCGCGGATGGTGATGACCATATAGAAGGAAATGATGGGAATGACCGCTTATATGGTGATAAAGGTAATGATACGCTGAGGGGCGGAAACGGGGATGACCAGCTCTATGGCGGTGATGGCAATGATAAGTTAATTGGGGGGACAGGTAATAATTACCTTAACGGCGGTGACGGAGATGATGAGCTTCAGGTTCAGGGGAATTCTCTTGCTAAAAATGTATTATCCGGTGGAAAAGGTAATGACAAGTTGTACGGCAGTGAGGGAGCAGACCTGCTTGATGGCGGAGAAGGGAATGATCTTCTGAAAGGTGGATATGGTAATGATATTTATCGTTATCTTTCAGGATATGGCCATCATATTATTGACGATGAAGGGGGGAAAGACGATAAACTCAGTTTAGCTGATATAGATTTCCGGGACGTTGCCTTTAAGCGAGAAGGGAATGACCTCATTATGTATAAAGCTGAAGGTAATGTTCTTTCTATTGGCCACAAAAATGGTATTACATTTAAAAACTGGTTTGAAAAAGAGTCAGATGATCTCTCTAATCATCAGATAGAGCAGATTTTTGATAAAGACGGCAGGGTAATCACACCAGATTCTCTTAAAAAAGCATTTGAATATCAGCAGAGTAATAACAAGGTAAGTTATGTGTATGGACATGATGCATCAACTTATGGGAGCCAGGACAATCTTAATCCATTAATTAATGAAATCAGCAAAATCATTTCAGCTGCAGGTAACTTCGATGTTAAGGAGGAAAGATCTGCCGCTTCTTTATTGCAGTTGTCCGGTAATGCCAGTGATTTTTCATATGGACGGAACTCAATAACTTTGACAGCATCAGCATAATATATTAATTTAAATGATAGCAATCTTACTGGGCTGTGCCACATAAGATTGCTATTTTTTTGGAGTCATAATGGATTCTTGTCATAAAATTGATTATGGGTTATACGCCCTGGAGATTTTAGCCCAATACCATAACGTCTCTGTTAACCCGGAAGAAATTAAACATAGATTTGACACAGACGGGACTGGTCTGGGATTAACGTCATGGTTGCTTGCTGCGAAATCTTTAGAACTAAAGGTAAAACAGGTAAAAAAAACAATTGACCGATTAAACTTTATTTCTCTGCCCGCATTAGTCTGGAGAGAGGATGGACGTCATTTTATTCTGACTAAAGTCAGTAAAGAAGCAAACAGATATCTTATTTTTGATCTGGAGCAGCGAAATCCCCGTGTTCTCGAACAGTCTGAGTTTGAGGCGTTATATCAGGGGCATATTATTCTTATCGCTTCCCGTTCTTCTGTTGCCGGGAAACTGGCGAAATTTGACTTTACCTGGTTTATTCCTGCCATTATAAAATACAGGAGAATATTTATTGAAACCCTTGTTGTGTCTGTTTTTTTACAATTATTTGCATTAATAACCCCCCTTTTTTTTCAGGTGGTTATGGACAAAGTATTAGTGCACAGGGGATTTTCAACTCTTAATGTTATTACTGTCGCATTATCTGTTGTGGTGGTGTTTGAGATTATACTCAGCGGTTTAAGAACTTACATTTTTGCACATAGTACAAGTCGGATTGATGTTGAGTTGGGTGCCAAACTCTTCCGGCATTTACTGGCGCTACCGATCTCTTATTTTGAGAGTCGTCGTGTTGGTGATACTGTTGCCAGGGTAAGAGAATTAGACCAGATCCGTAATTTTCTGACAGGACAGGCATTAACATCTGTTCTGGACTTATTATTTTCATTCATATTTTTTGCGGTAATGTGGTATTACAGTCCAAAGCTTACTCTGGTGATCTTATTTTCGCTGCCTTGTTATGCTGCATGGTCTGTTTTTATTAGCCCCATTTTGCGACGTCGCCTTGATGATAAGTTTTCACGGAATGCGGATAATCAATCTTTCCTGGTGGAATCAGTCACGGCGATTAACACTATAAAAGCTATGGCAGTCTCACCTCAGATGACGAACATATGGGACAAACAATTGGCAGGATATGTTGCTGCAGGCTTCAAAGTGACAGTATTAGCAACCATTGGTCAACAAGGAATACAGTTAATACAAAAGACTGTTATGATCATCAACCTGTGGTTGGGAGCACACCTGGTTATTTCCGGGGATTTAAGTATTGGTCAGTTAATTGCTTTTAATATGCTTGCTGGTCAGATTGTTGCACCGGTTATTCGCCTTGCACAAATCTGGCAGGATTTCCAGCAGGTTGGTATATCAGTTACCCGCCTTGGTGATGTGCTTAACTCTCCAACTGAAAGTTATCATGGGAAACTGGCATTACCGGAAATTAATGGTGATATCACTTTTCGTAATATCCGGTTTCGCTATAAGCCTGACTCTCCGGTTATTTTAGATAATATCAATCTCAGTATTAAGCAGGGGGAGGTTATTGGTATTGTCGGACGTTCTGGTTCAGGAAAAAGCACATTAACTAAATTAATTCAACGTTTTTATATTCCTGAAAATGGCCAGGTCTTAATTGATGGACATGATCTTGCGTTGGCCGATCCTAACTGGTTACGTCGTCAGGTGGGGGTTGTGTTGCAGGACAATGTGCTGCTTAATCGCAGTATTATTGATAATATCTCACTGGCTAATCCTGGTATGTCCGTCGAAAAAGTTATTTATGCAGCGAAATTAGCAGGCGCTCATGATTTTATTTCTGAATTGCGTGAGGGGTATAACACCATTGTCGGGGAACAGGGGGCAGGATTATCCGGAGGTCAACGTCAACGCATCGCAATTGCAAGGGCGCTGGTGAACAACCCTAAAATACTTATTTTTGATGAAGCAACCAGTGCTCTGGATTATGAGTCGGAGCATATCATCATGCGCAATATGCACAAAATATGTAAGGGCAGAACGGTTATAATCATTGCTCATCGTCTGTCTACAGTAAAAAATGCAGACCGCATTATTGTCATGGAAAAAGGGAAAATTGTTGAACAGGGTAAACATAAGGAACTGCTTTCTGAACCGGAAAGTTTATACAGTTACTTATATCAGTTACAGTCAGACTAACAGAAAGAACAGAAGAATATGAAAACATGGTTAATGGGGTTCAGCGAGTTCCTGTTGCGCTATAAACTTGTCTGGAGTGAAACATGGAAAATCCGGAAGCAATTAGATACTCCGGTACGTGAAAAGGACGAAAATGAATTCTTACCCGCTCATCTGGAATTAATTGAAACGCCGGTATCCAGACGGCCGCGTCTGGTTGCTTATTTTATTATGGGGTTTCTGGTTATTGCTGTCATTTTATCTGTTTTAGGTCAGGTGGAAATTGTTGCCACTGCAAATGGGAAATTAACACTAAGTGGGCGTAGCAAAGAAATTAAACCTATTGAAAACTCAATAGTTAAAGAAATTATCGTAAAAGAAGGAGAGTCAGTCCGGAAAGGGGATGTGTTATTAAAGCTTACAGCACTGGGAGCTGAAGCTGATACGTTAAAAACACAGTCATCACTGTTACAGACCAGGCTGGAACAAACTCGGTATCAAATTCTGAGCAGGTCAATTGAATTAAATAAACTACCTGAACTGAAGCTTCCTGATGAGCCTTATTTTCAGAATGTATCTGAAGAGGAAGTACTGCGTTTAACTTCTTTGATAAAAGAACAGTTTTCCACATGGCAAAATCAGAAGTATCAAAAAGAACTGAATCTGGATAAGAAAAGAGCAGAGCGATTAACAATACTTGCCCGTATAAACCGTTATGAAAATTTATCGAGAGTTGAAAAAAGCCGTCTGGATGATTTCAGGAGTTTATTGCATAAACAGGCAATTGCAAAACATGCTGTACTTGAGCAGGAGAATAAATATGTCGAGGCAGCAAATGAATTACGGGTTTATAAATCGCAACTGGAGCAAATTGAGAGTGAGATATTGTCTGCAAAAGAAGAATATCAGCTTGTCACGCAGCTTTTTAAAAATGAAATTTTAGACAAGCTAAGACAAACAACAGACAGCATTGAGTTATTAACTCTGGAGTTAGAGAAAAATGAAGAGCGTCAACAGGCTTCAGTAATCAGGGCCCCTGTTTCGGGAAAAGTTCAGCAACTGAAGGTTCATACTGAAGGTGGGGTTGTTACAACAGCGGAAACACTGATGGTCATCGTTCCGGAAGATGACACGCTGGAGGTTACTGCTCTGGTACAAAATAAAGATATTGGTTTTATTAACGTCGGGCAGAATGCCATCATTAAAGTGGAGGCCTTTCCTTACACCCGATATGGTTATCTGGTGGGTAAGGTGAAAAATATAAATTTAGATGCAATAGAAGACCAGAAACTGGGACTCGTTTTTAATGTCATTGTTTCTGTTGAAGAGAATGATTTGTCAACCGGGAATAAGCACATTCCATTAAGCTCGGGTATGGCTGTCACTGCAGAAATAAAGACTGGAATGCGAAGCGTAATCAGCTATCTTCTTAGTCCTCTGGAAGAGTCTGTAACAGAAAGTTTACATGAGCGTTAAGTCTCAGAGCCGCGGTATCCGGCTCATATCTTCTCCTGTCATGTGTGACTGCACTGTTTTGTGGCAAACCAGTACTGACTATCCACTGGAATTCGGTAGTCATTAACTATGGCATTGATGTCCTTTATAACTGTCTTACAGGGCGTATAACACATCCCGCGACGGAAGCTTATCACAGAGGAAGAGGTAAGCTTCAGAATGGAAAGTATATGAGAAGACTGTGATTGTTTAAAAATACACAATCCGCTGTGAGGTGGAGTCAGGGGAGGTACTGGCCCGCAGAAGCGGAGAATGGTTGATGTATGAGGCGAGTGTGACATTTTTCATGAAAGTAAAACAGGTGATAACCTCCTTTGGTTAGGGGGATTCACAGGTATTATTACAGAACAATGTTGTTTCTGGCTTGTTCTTTTTTTGCAACTGGAATAGCCTCTTTTAATATGGGGCACCCCGAAATACTGTATTTCTCAGCCATCAGTACAGCACTTTCTCCGTTCTTTGCCTGGTGTTTGCGGTATCCTGATGAGGAGATTAATGAAGGTATATGGGGATATAATGCTGTTCTGTATGGCATAGCCTGTGGCATGCTTGTCCCTGTGTCAGTCTCCGGAATTGCTGTACTTATTGTCGGAACACTGGAGATGCTCCTTTTAATGGGGTTCAGATAATACTTAACCTGCTGGCCCGACCTGTCCTGGTGATGCCAGGTTTACCAGCTTTCTTTCAATGTGGAATATATTAATAGAAATCCAGTGGTTTTGCATACCGGGATGTTGTGTAGTGCAAAATTTATACTACAGGGATCGGAGTAGTGATGTTTAAGATTCATTAAATAGTTTCAAAGACGCTTTGTATACGACATGATTGCTAACCTCTCGCCCAGTGATTAGGTATTCTGATAAGGTGTAGTAAAATATTAATCTTCACAGAGGAGTTAAAAATATTATGGGTAACCAATGGCAACAAAAATATCTTCTTGAGTACAATGAGTTGGTATCAAATTTCCCTTCACCTGAAAGAGTTGTCAGCGATTACATTAAGAATTGTTTTAAAACTGACTTGCCGTGGTTTAGTCGGATTGATCCTGATAATGCTTATTTCATCTGCTTTTCTCAAAACCGGAGTAATAGCAGATCTTATACTGGATGGGATCATCTTGGGAAATATAAAACAGAAGTACTGACACTCACTCAAGCCGCTCTTATTAATATTGGTTATCGTTTTGATGTTTTTGATGATGCAAATTCAAGCACAGGAATTTATAAAACAAAGAGTGCAGATGTGTTTAACGAAGAAAATGAAGAAAAAATGCTCCCGTCGGAATACCTGCATTTTTTACAAAAGTGTGATTTTGCAGGTGTTTATGGAAAAACTCTGTCAGATTACTGGTCGAAATACTATGATAAATTTAAGCTTTTACTAAAAAATTATTATATTTCTTCTGCTTTGTATCTTTATAAAAATGGAGAGCTTGATGAGCGTGAATATAATTTCTCCATGAACGCCTTAAATCGCAGTGATAATATATCACTATTATTCTTTGATATTTATGGATATTACGCATCTGATATTTTTGTAGCCAAAAATAATGATAAGGTAATGCTTTTCATTCCTGGTGCAAAAAAACCTTTTTTATTCAAGAAGAATATCGCTGATTTGCGGCTTACCCTTAAAGAACTTATTAAGGATAGTGACAACAAACAATTACTTTCCCAACATTTTTCATTATATAGTCGTCAAGATGGAGTTTCCTATGCAGGAGTAAATTCTGTTCTACATGCAATAGAAAATGATGGTAATTTTAATGAGTCTTACTTTCTGTATTCCAATAAGACACTTAGCAATAAAGATGTTTTTGATGCTATAGCTATTTCTGTTAAGAAACGCAGTTTCAGTGATGGTGATATCGTTATAAAATCAAACAGTGAAGCTCAACGAGACTATGCTCTGACTATACTCCAGACGATTTTATCAATGACCCCTATATTTGATATCGTAGTCCCGGAGGTATCTGTTCCGCTTGGACTGGGGATTATTACTTCCAGTATGGGGATCAGTTTTGATCAACTGATTAATGGTGATACTTATGAAGAACGTCGTTCTGCTATACCTGGTTTGGCGACAAATGCAGTATTGCTTGGTCTGTCTTTTGCAATTCCACTCTTGATTAGTAAGGCAGGAATAAACCAGGAGGTACTTAGCAGCGTTATAAATAATGAGGGCAGGACTCTGAATGAAACAAATATCGATATATTTTTGAAGGAATATGGAATTGCTGAAGATAGTATATCCTCAACTAATTTGTTAGACGTTAAGCTTAAAAGTTCCGGGCAGCATGTCAATATTGTAAAGCTTAGTGATGAAGATAATCAAATTGTCGCTGTAAAAGGGAGTTCTCTGAGCGGCATCTACTATGAAGTGGACATTGAAACAGGATATGAGATTTTATCCCGAAGAATTTATCGTACCGAATATAATAATGAAATTCTCTGGACTCGAGGTGGTGGTCTAAAAGGGGGGCAGCCATTTGATTTTGAAAGTCTCAATATTCCTGTATTTTTTAAAGATGAACCCTATTCTGCAGTGACCGGATCTCCGTTATCATTTATTAATGATGACAGCTCACTTTTATATCCTGATACAAACCCAAAATTACCGCAACCAACGTCAGAAATGGATATTGTTAATTATGTTAAGGGTTCTGGAAGCTTTGGGGATAGATTTGTAACTTTGATGAGAGGAGCTACTGAGGAAGAAGCATGGAATATTGCCTCTTATCATACGGCTGGGGGAAGTACAGAAGAATTACACGAAATTTTGTTAGGTCAGGGCCCACAGTCAAGCTTAGGTTTTACTGAATATACCTCAAATGTTAACAGTGCAGATGCAGCAAGCAGACGACACTTTCTGGTAGTTATAAAAGTGCACGTAAAATATATCACCAATAATAATGTTTCATATGTTAATCATTGGGCAATTCCTGATGAAGCCCCGGTTGAAGTACTGGCTGTGGTTGACAGGAGATTTAATTTTCCTGAGCCATCAACGCCTCCTGATATATCAACCATACGTAAATTGTTATCTCTACGATATTTTAAAGAAAGTATCGAAAGCACCTCCAAATCTAACTTTCAGAAATTAAGTCGCGGTAATATTGATGTGCTTAAAGGACGGGGAAGTATTTCATCGACACGTCAGCGTGCAATCTATCCGTATTTTGAAGCCGCTAATGCTGATGAGCAACAACCTCTCTTTTTCTACATCAAAAAAGATCGCTTTGATAATCATGGCTATGATCAGTATTTCTATGATAATACAGTGGGGCTAAATGGTATTCCAACATTGAACACCTATACTGGGGAAATTCCATCAGACTCATCTTCACTCGGCTCAACTTATTGGAAGAAGTATAATCTTACTAATGAAACAAGCATAATTCGTGTGTCAAATTCTGCTCGTGGGGCGAATGGTATTAAAATAGCACTTGAGGAAGTCCAGGAGGGTAAACCAGTAATCATTACAAGCGGAAATCTAAGTGGTTGTACGACAATTGTTGCCCGAAAAGAAGGATATATTTATAAGGTACATACTGGTACAACAAAATCTTTGGCTGGATTTACCAGTACTACCGGGGTGAAAAAAGCAGTTGAAGTACTTGAGCTACTTACAAAAGAACCAATACCTCGCGTGGAGGGAATAATGAGCAATGATTTCTTAGTCGATTATCTGTCGGAAAATTTTGAAGATTCATTAATAACTTACTCATCATCTGAAAAAAAACCAGATAGTCAAATCACTATTATTCGTGATAATGTTTCTGTTTTCCCTTACTTCCTTGATAATATACCTGAACATGGCTTTGGTACATCGGCGACTGTACTGGTGAGAGTGGACGGCAATGTTGTCGTAAGGTCTCTGTCTGAGAGTTATTCTCTGAATGCAGATGCCTCCGAAATATCGGTATTGAAGGTATTTTCAAAAAAATTTTGATTCGGGAAATTATTTATTGGCCATTGTTATAGTTACTCCCTTGTGCTGTTTTGTTAGCGCAAGAGAGTGTCAGTTCTGCATTTTGATATATTCAAGTCACCATCCTCCAAAGGCAAACAAATGAGAAAAGGTCATCAGGCACAAACATCCAGTGAAAAGCTCCCCAGTCTTCTCCTGCTGGCTTCTGCCCCCTACTTTGCCACAATACTCTGTGCCCCTGTCGGTCAGTATTCTCTACATTGGCAGGTCATGCGACTCATAAAATGGCAGTACACGATCATTCAGCAGGCCAGTCGCTGTAATCGCATTTTGGTGACATACAATTTGCAGTGAACGACCTTTGAGTATGTATCAACAAAGGTCTGGTGATAAATTACGCGACACCTTTCAGGTTGCCTACATAGAACGTGTCCTGCGAACCCAGATATCCCGGATGAGCCGTTTCGATTTCGCCACAGGCCTCGTCATCACTGGCTTTACGCTCCAGTGCTGCGATCTGGCTGTCAGTTAGCTCAATGCCATCACGGGCTACTTTTTCTTCCAGTGCTTTCAGACGTTTTTTGAAATTCTCAAGGTTATGGCGTAACCAGACAGAACGGACACCACTGCCGGAGATAAAAACGCCCTGTTTACGCAGCTTGTTGCTGGTCCGGTGCTGACCGTGTGCCGGGAAAGCGACGGCGTAATCAACAACAGCCTGTTCAGTTGCCTCATCGGTACGGTTCTTAAGGTTAGGAGCGCGGCGACTACGATTAATCAGCGCATCCACACCGCCTTCATCGACCAGTTCGCGGTAACGATAAAATGTATCACGCGAAACGCCCATGATTTTACAGACTTTTGATACGTTGCTGAGTGATCTTACCCACCAATAGTGGACACAGGACTAAGTGAGTAAACTCTCAACCAGAGGTGACTCATGACAAAACCAGTATCAATCAGCAAGAAGCCCCG
>OFLK01000160.1_pt1 | contig 28559 bp, 33 predicted proteins | sample 1540851 | NCBI WGS metagenome assembly OFLK01 (sample SAMEA4413042, study PRJEB24355) | metagenome | biome: human; feature: gut; material: faeces | place: United Kingdom | collected 2010 | reverse complement strand
CGTAAGAAAATCGTGTGACATTGGAAGATGGATTACCGACATGCAGCTGAGTCACTCCAGTTGAGATATCCGCGTTCACCCCAAGGCCGAATGCCCCTACCTGCATTACCTGCCCTGAAGAAATACCCACATCGTATGTAGAACTACTTCCTAAACCGAGGTTTGTGCGAGCGCCTGATGCGGTTGTCGAACCAGTGCCGCCCTGTGAAATACTTAGCGCTGTAGTCAGCCCGGAAAGGCTGGTAATGTCACTGTTTGCCCCTTTCTTGGCCAGTGATTTCTGGCCTGGTACTGTGACGGCCACACCGTTAATCGTGATAGTGACGTCTGTAGTACCGTTCATCACATCAGCGAAACCGCTCATGTAACGCTGATACATAGTGAAGGTTTCAGCGATGTCCTGCGCCAGACCGTCGACGCTCAGGCTGTCGCTCAGAAGAATGGCATATTTTGTTCCAGCAGGGATTGCAGGGTTAGCAGCTGGCGTAACGGTGAGAGAGGTTGCCCCACCGATAGCAGTAATCTGGAATACCTGGGCGGGGCTGGTAAGTGCGATAACAGTACAGCCGTTACGAATAAGTGAGCCAGCTGCAGTGAAGTTTGTGCCGGTACCTGTAAGGGTGTTTCCGCTGATGGCGATAGTGCCAGTAGTATAAATCATATTTTCTCCAGGCAATAAAAAACCCCGCCGTAGCGAGGTTGATATTTAAAATGGTTGGTTATTTGCAGGTGGTGTCAGTGAATGTGTTCGCACTTACCCAGCGCCAGTTGAAAGGGTATCCGGCTCGGTACTGCGTCTGGTTGTTTTGTTTGCGAACGCCGTAAATTTGAACCGTGTTTTCCTGACCGCCAACGATAGCTGTGCCACTGCAAATAGGTTCCTGTTTCTCAAGTACGCCAGCGCAGCCAGACAGCATGACAGCCCCAGCCATGCAGATGAGTAGCTTATTCATTATGATGGTATCCCGAGGTATTCATGAACTTAGACAATACCAACATGAAAGGGGTGGGTATAATTGATTAGATAGATCAATTATCTGCTATTGATCGCTCAAAACGATCAATTAGTCATAGGCTGCTGTATTTATCGCTGTTAATGAAATCCCGGTATTTGTACCGCCTCCCGGCGTCCCTGTTCCCGTTGAAGTCCCGCCTGCGTTTATCCTCGTGTTTGCTCCATCGAACCTGCATGACGAATACGCATTGATTGTGTAAATGGTAGGAGGTTTGGTGGAGTTATTTACGATTATGGTCTGACCCAACTGAGCAGGAGCGACAGCCCATGAACCGCTCAGTGTCTGATCAATATTGATACCGCCGTTTGCGCCGGGGATGCCAACTGTCTGCAGGTCTGATAAAACGCGAGACTCATTTGTCAGCACAAGTTTTCCGGTGGCGTCCCAAATAGCCAGCCCCCATTTCGGTAATGTCTGCGGGAATACGGCAAATACATATACTGTCAGGGTGAAACTCTGGTTATAGGGGTTAACCCCGCCAACATATATATTACCGCCATTCCTGTAAGACATAACAGGCGTGGGCTGTGCTGTATTGGTGGTTTTAATAAATACCATCGCAGGATAACATGCGTTCAATGCAATATTCTGTGCAACCTGCTGAGAACTGCCGTTAGCGGATGAATTAAAGGTGTACTTCCCGTAAAGACAAAAAGGCGTTGATTGTGGCGTAACAAAGGGATTCCCGTTATCCATTAATATCATTGCGCCAAATTCGGCCATCATGATTTCTCCATGAAAATGACCACCTCACACTTTGATGCCGGATAATTTCCCAGTCCCACAGTAGAGGCAGCTGTTACGGTAATTGTGTTCCCTGACGCTACAATGCGGCGACCTACGCTGCTTCCTCCTTCATCGAGTGAAAGAACAAAGCCGACTTTCATTCCAGAGGGAATCGTAAAAGACCAACTGCCGGATGTTTGTCCGGCAGCCAGTTGTATACGCCCAACAACGGAAACTGGCTTGATACCGTAGTTATTGGGTTTACCCGACGCATCCCATGTTTGTATACCCCATGACATCAAAACACCCCTGTGAGTTTGCCGATTTGCACGCGGAGAACGCCATTCGAGTCCCTTATACTGTCAGTGACGTTGGTCGATTTTCTTGCCCCCTGACCGTCGCTGCCGTAGTTTTCCCAGGTGCCACCCTTATCAAGTTTCCAGCCAGCGGAACCCGCCACATAGTTATTCGACTGGATGTAATTACCAATCTTAGCGTTAGATATGGTACCGTCCTGGATGAACGTATCCCGGATGAAGGTCTGTCCGTTCTGGATTACGAACGGCAACGACACAGCCCCACCAGCCTGCGCCATTACCGCGAAACGGTCAGCCACAAACAGCACCTGTGATTGCATGCCAGATGGCGTATTCTGAACACCAATCCCCATCCCTGCTGCATACTGATTACCATTAGAATCAACAGCAACCTTAATGCTGTACATCGCATTCAGGTTATTGTTGATGTCAGCTGATACCTGAGCATTCTGGACAATAGCGGCCTGCTGGCCATTTACAGTGACCTTCAGCGAATTGATCTGAGTTGCCGAAGCCTGTGTGAAGTCAGCAAGCGTCTTTGACAGATCAGTGACATTCGCGGTGTTTCCACCGGCACTGGAGTCAAGGGTGCGCAACGACTCAGCAACAGCTTTACTGGCATCGGCCATTACATTATCGACCCGCTCAATACCGGCTTTGTTATCGCCATATTGCACGCTCAGAAGATTACGCTGGTTAACCTGCGCGAGCGTGCTGGTGATCAGCGCGATAGTATTGTTCTGAATACCGCCGCTGGCCTTATCAGTTTGTGCACCCAGTTCTTCCAGACGTGATGCCATTGAGGAATCGAGGTCTGTGACAACCTGGCTAAGATCAGTGATTGATGCTGTATTCTGAGCACCTACAGCAGCAGCTGAATCAGCTTTATCAGAGGCGGCCTGCGTGGCAGCAGTCAATTGGCTTACCGCAGAAGCGCGCGCTTCAGTTTCCGTCGCTAATGCCTGGCGAACATCAGTAATACCGGCTTCATTCTGCGCAGTTTTTGCCTCAAGACGGGTAACATCAGTAACTCGCGCCTCCGTCTCAGTGGCGATTACCTCCCGGAGCTGTTCGAATGTTGCAGAGTTAGCCCCCTGCTGCGCAGTCTGCCGCACAACAACATCAGCAATAGCCAGCGCATTGCCAATGATTGCTTCTGCAGTCTGCTTATTCGATCCAACCGCCGCTGCAAGACCGTTTGCATTCTCTTTGATTGCATCAGCCAGTTCTGCGAACTTTTCACTGCTCTCCACCGCGCTCTCGATCAGGTCTTTGAACGTATCAGTCTCTTTAATCTCCTCCAGGATTGCATTGGTGATATCACTGAAGTCGTCCGTTGGTTTTCCAGAAGCCTCTACAAATCCTGAAACGCCAAATGCATTACGAGTTCGAACATAAACGTAATAAACATGGTCAAACTTAAGTTTTTGGATGGTCCACTGATTGCCACGGCCAAGGAATTGAGCTTTATTCTCAATGTCGTCGGACAATGGAATCGGAGTCTCACCTGCGTACCAAAATTCAAAAGAAGTATCAGATGTGGCAGTAACAGACATGACCGGAACTAAAGTGGCCTGAAGTGGGCCAGGTATCCACTGAACCGAGTTCGGGGGATTAGGCGCTCCGATAATCAGGCTTACCTGAGTCTCAGCGCCTTTCATTCCATTTTCGTTTCGACCACGAACCCCAAGCGTGTAACTTCCTGCATTCAGGCCGTAAAACTCATATCGGAACTGATCGGTCTCATACTGCGCAACTAATTTCCCATCAGCACTGTAAACGTACAGTTCAAACATCAGCTTTTTAGTGGTTGTAGCTGTTTCCCAGGTTGCTGTGACCTGAATGGTCTCAGAATTTGTGTTAATGATGCGCAGATTTTCAATGTTTGGCACACGGTAGCCATTAAGGGTATCGCTGGGAATGTCAAAAACAGCCCCCTCATCAACAATGGCCTGCTTATTTGGATCGTGCTGGGAGGCCGTAATGCTGTATACGGAATTATTTTCGGTCTCCGCAACGCTGAGGATGCGGAATAAACGAGTCGAGACGCTGCTGGTAGAAATGGCAAAAACCGTTCCATCCCGCACCCATGATGGAGTCGTCTTCAGGGTCACGACGTTGTTTGCAACACCGTCAATAACGTACTTCACGAACTTACCATTGCTACCCATGATAGACATGGTATCACCACCGCCGATAAGCGAGGAGTCAACAGCATCAACGGTAATTTTATTGCCTGAATGCGACATTATTCTGCCGCCGAGGCGTGCGCCGGCATAGTTGTTGTCCATGATTTCAACTATGTCGCCAGGAGTGAAATGGATGGCGTCACGCGCCATCTGAAAGGACAGCCTGCTGCTTTCACGTTTCGCTGTTTCAAGTAGCCATTTACCAGCCCGCCATGCCTGACCGCGTGAGGTACAGCCAAACGCCTCCAGAGTGGTCTCGTTGTAGTTTCCTTTGGCAATCATCTCATCGTCGGAAACGTACTCTTTCACCTGCTCCCAGCCGTTATCCGGGTCAGTCCATGACACAATAACTGCATTGTATTTTTCAGATCGCTTTACAGAACTGCGTTTGAACTCACCATTTACCACATTAGCATTCGTGATTGTCGCGATCGGGTCTTGTGGCGCATCCAGCATGACAGAAAGGCGCAGGCCGTCCCACAGCGCAATTCCACGGAACATGCTCGCTATCTTGTCGAGAATGTCACGCGCGCTGGCCTGCTCTGTAATGTAAGCGTTAAGCGTCATGCGTGGCTCTTTGCCGCCGTACCCATCATCAACAAGCTGATCGCAATACTGAGACAGCACATACAGCGCACCGTCATCAACATCGATGTAGCCAGCGCGCTTAGCCAGACCAAAGCGGGAGTTCTTTGCCAGTTCTCTGAACAACCAGGCAGGGTTATTTGTCCATGCCTGTTTGAAACCACCCGTCCACAATCCGGAGTAAGTTCGGGCGATTGGGTCATAATTGTCTGGTACAGACACAATCAGTCCGCGAAGATGGTAAGTGCGGCTTGGGGTGTCGGTGTACTGGTCGCGGTCAATAACGGCGCCTGCGATGGCTGAATATGGATAGCTCAGGTTGTCATCGGTGATTTCACTGTAGCTATTCCAGATAGTGCCGTTGGACAGCAAATCACTGCTGCTGTCGGGCGTAATGCGGCGAACGCGAATATCAAACGGCTTGATATCCGGAGCATCAATCAGATGGGCCTCAAGATATTCGCCTGATATCTTCCCGGTGATGGTCACGGTCTTTTCAATAACCCAGCCTGAAGCGCCAGTTCTGCTCTCCAACACCAGAGTGACGGACGTGTTTTTCTGATTGCCTTTGGTGTCCTGCTCGACCAGTCCGGTCACACCAACGTTAAACCGCACCCGGGTAACGTCCTGATCGGTTATAGTGCGAACCAGCGGAGTATCATAGGTTACTTCGGTGTTTACGATGGTGGTCGCTTCAATAGCAGAGAAGCCATTAATGGGGGATTGCGTTTCAGATCCGGGGCGCCAGGCGACGCTGACACCATTTACGCTGACACTGCCTGTCGCATCAGTTACGGGAGTCTTATTGAGCTTGAATGATGACAGGTGTTCCTGATCAACGGGCCCATAGATAGGCCCTTCGCTGATGAGATCCAGTACCCGGTAAAATTGCTTTGACTTGAGGTTATCGTCGAGGAGTTTGGGGGTTGATGCTTTGCCGCCGCCTGAAGACATAATGCCACCTTAGCTAATAGATTCCGTCCAGTCCTGGTTGTTGCTTGTGTCGATGCCGAGTGAAATAACGTTCGAGCCGACCTCCATTTCTCCAAGGAGGAGTGGCACCGCCCGGCCCTGGCCTACCCGGTTCTCAGCACTGGTAAAAGAGTTGTTTGTGAGCGTATTGGTCTCAGCGGCTTCTGCGGAGGTTTTGGTTTTCATGTTGCGTGACATGTAGACCGAGTAAGCTACCGAAGCCACGCTGACAGCCACCGCAATCCAAGCCGCAGCAGCGGCAGTGATGGCACCTTCAACTACCGGCACAAACAGGACTATAGAACCATCTTTCAGGTGGCGATCCAGATGCCATTGCATGGCCGACACCTCAACATCCTCGCCCGCTACCCGCACACGCAGCTTTGTATTGAGAAAGGCTTTTTTGAATTCGAAATCCTGCGCCAATAGGAGGCGTAATCCCTGCGCTGGAGTATCTACGTTCAGGGATATCTGGCGGTAAAATCGGCGTAAATGCCCTGCAAATTTAAAGATGAGCACTGTTCATGTCTCCATATGGAATGCATCTGCTTAACGTATGCCGGGCGCATTTGCTCTCTCCGGCTTAAATGCCCTGAGCAATCGTGGTGAAGAACCATATTGTCATCGAGCAGAATCATTGCGTGGCAAGGGTCAGCTCCGGGGAATGGTTGCCTGATTATTACGTCACCTGGCAGCGCTTCTCCCGGCGATACCTGATTGAAGCCATTGCGCGACATGTTGTTCAGATAAAGGTTCTCCCCTCTCAGCCACCAGCCATTCGTCCTTTCGAAGTCAGGGAGGTCAATGCCACACAGGTGATACGCATCACGGAATAGCGTGTAACAATCAGTCACTCCGTGCTCGAACCGCCTCCCCAAAAGGTAATCCACCGGCCTGAACGTTCTGATTTTCCCGTTACAGGCCAGCACCCATGGAAGGCCCGATGCAACCTGGCATTTACGGTCGGCGCCGGACAGAACCGGGCTGTTCATTGGGTGAGAGTGAAATACCGCAGTCACCTCTCCAGCCTCCTCGGCCGCCAGCCACTCATCATCACTGATTCGGAAGTGCTTTCCAGGCTCCGGGTGAACATTCCGACAGCGGAACAACTGCCCGCCATCCAGGATTAAGCCGCACACCTCATCCTGCGACGATGCCGCATAATCGAGTAATTCTTGCATCATGAAACCTTCTGAGAGCCGGGGAAGCTGCTGATTGGCATTGGTTCCGGTCGTGGATAACGGAAGCGGCAGCCGCTACGGCGGTGAGAGCACTTATCTTTCGCCGGGTCAGTGGTTGGATTGTCGCGCTCATCTGCAACCGGCGGCCCGTCATATCCGCACCCGACGCCGCGATACAGCCACTGGCAGACGTCGGCAAGGATGGTTCGCGCCGGGATGATAGCGTTGTCGCAGTCAATCGGTGTCGCCAGCGTGTAAGTGACCTGCTCGAATGTCTCTTCGGTCATCTCTTCCACAACGTAGCGGGAAACCGCTTCCTGCGTCGGATCTGCGTCAGGGTTGCCATTGGGGAAGTTCACCGCGTCCAGGTATTTCACCGGAACCTGACGGCGGGTGATCACCACCCCAAGCATGTCGTCGAAGTCATGGTTTATGCCCGTCAGTAAACCCGTGACGTTCGCCACCACCATTGTTGGCCGGGCATATGTGCCTTCGTTCTTTGACTCGAACCCTTCGACTGCTATCGGGTATGCCTGATACTGATTCCCCTTCCAGATCACATTTCCGTAATATCCATTGGTGCCGGAATGGAACCGGATAAGGTCTCCGCCAAAGGGTTGCAGGTCGGCTTCGAACAGGTCGATAAACGCGCCTACTCCGGCGTCGACGCTATCAATAATCATACTGGCTGGTATGTCGCGCACGGCAAACTCCCATAAAAAAAGCCACCAAGTGGTGGCTACTGTTTGAATATCAGGATGTTGCTTACTGATAACCCTGGTTAACGTGTAAGCTCAGCCCGTCAGTGGTGGGACACTGACGTAACCATCGAAGGGGGATGGCTGATTACCTCTGATAAAGGAAAAATAATGTCAGAATTGAAATTAAACGCTATTGACTTTATTTCTTTTGCGGTCGCTGGAAATACATTTAAATTAAAAGCTAATTTGATTGGCCCTAATGACCAATTTCATTCGGTAAACCTAGATATAGCGCCAGATGAGATAAAGAATAAAACCATCGGTGAGATTGAAAAACTTGCTATTCAAGCCTTGCGTTCAGCTTGAATTACGGCAATTTGATCTAATTTCGCAGTGATTTGATTATAAGCACAGGTGTGAGCGCTAATAACTTCTTCCATCTGTGCTTTCATTGAATCAACCATAGCCTCTAACTCTTCAACACGTTGTTCTAAAGTCATAACTGTCTCCCGCCTTTCGGCTTATCGTGGTACTTGTTCAAAAGTGGCCGTCAGTTCAAACAGCGGCCCGGTCTTTGTCATGCTCCATGAGCGGCAGACAAACAGCTTTCTGGCTCCGGTATCTGATGGCGTCCAGTAGAACGCCTCAACCGCGCCTCTGGCCTTGAGGAATGCCTCAGCATCCTTCGCAGGGTTACTGCGGCACGCTCCGCTGACGCCGCGAAAGGTGAGCGAGTATTTATCCATCAGTGGATTGATACCCTTCACCTGTCGCTGTTCGTAACCGTCGCCGAGCTTAACGACGGCAACATTCGGCGTGCGCTCAACGGAGTATGCTTTCTGTGGTGTCCATGTGAATGTTTCTGGCATTAGCGTTTTGTCCTCGGCTGTATCAAACCACCCGGGCGGGATGCCTGATCATTAATGTGGAACAAAGTAACCTGCTTCATCTTTTGCACTATCTGCGCCATGGTCGCATCGTCTATGCCGCCGGTGGTGTTGATTTCGAAGGTAATGTGCTGCACTACCCCTCCGCCACCTCCGGCCTTATCAGCAGGAATAATCTTCCCTGACTGGTTCGGGATGAATGCCTGCTGCCCACCTGCGGTCTGGAAGATTTCAGAGCGTCCATCTTCGTTGATACGGTAGGCATTGCCGGCTGATACCGTGCTGCCGTAACGGCGACCTCCGGCAAGAGCCAAACCCTTAGCTGCGACCATGGACTCTGCAAAAGCAGCCTGACCTATCGCTGCGGCGCTACCGTACGTTGCGATTGAGGCACTCATTGCTGCCGGTGCCCACGCTGAAGCTGCTGCTGTAGCCTGAGCCATAGTCGAAGCAAGCGAGGTTGCTGCTGCGGCCTGCCCCATCAACTGGCTTTTAACCCACTCGACGCCCATCTGAACGAAGCCGCCAACAACACTGTTAAGGATGGTAGTACCGATGTTTGCCAGGGACTCCTGAAGGCTCTGAGTGCCGTTAATCAGCCCGGTTATGGCATTGGTCGCCCCGCCCTGAAGCGAATCTACAGCCGCGCCAAGCATGCTATTAATCTCGCTTTGCTGCTGCCATTCCTCCCACATTGCGGCCATGCGTTTCTGGTGATACTGATCTTCGATTCCTGCGCGGACAGCCTCAGCCTCTGCAATCCTTTGTGGGTAGAGTTGCACATACTCGTCAAGCTGCGCCATTTGCTGCGCGTAAGTGTTATCTACTGCGGCGACTGGTGATACCTGCCCTTGCAACCCGGTAAAGTTTTGTCCGGCCTGTGTGCGCTTCCTTTCCTCTTCTGCTGCGGCTTTGGTTGCCTGCTGTACTTTCCAGATGGACTCAGCTTGCTGTTCCGCTTTGGCGATCTGCTCTGCTGATGCTTTGTTACCAAGCGCAACAACAGCATCGTATTTCGCTAATTCGAGCGAGCCATCGGCGTAACCAGTGTTCAGGCGATCGAGAGCAGCCTGTTGCCTTGAAAGTGACTGCGCAGCCTCATCAACAGCTTTAGTTCCCTCTTTTGTAGACTTTGTTACTGCTGAATCAGCCTCCTGAAGGTCATATCTTTTTGCCGCAGCCTCTTCAATCTGCCTCATCTGATTTGAATGCGCATCCACCCCCGCATCCAGGGCCGCTTGTCTGGCCTCGGCTACAGCCCTTTCTTTTTTGTCTGTTATGGACAGCAGATTGTTTTGCTTTTCAAGGCTGGACAGGAGTTTATCTCCATCCTCGCTGCGCATAACCATCAGACTGGAAGAGTTATATTTCTCCTTCGCTTTGGCGGCGAAATTGATCATATCGCCAAGCTTGCCCATCATACCGGCAGTGATACCTGCTTCCTCACCATCCCGGCGAAGCAGATCAATCCCTTGCCTCATCGTGCCATTAAGCGTGGCGCGTCCGATGTTAATAGCGTTCTGCGTCTGGCTAAGGCGATTCTGAGCACGTTCAAGCTCGAGAGTTGCAATCGCTAATTTATCCTGGGCGCCACCTAATGCTTCAGCGGCCTGACGGCCTCGAGTAGTGTTCGTTCCCCAGTTAGCGATCTCCCTTTCTTGCCTCTGAACAGCAGCTGTAGCGTCGTTAAATTCTTTCTGTGCATCGGCTACAGCATCGCTAAGGGTTGGCAGATTCTGGCTTAATTTGCCAATGGTTGCCGCCAGTTCGGTATGAGACATGGTCTGGAACTTAGCGCTCAGTTCGTTGACGCTATCCGCCAGGTTATTGGCATCGTCTCTGGCCTCTTTAGCTCGCTGAGAGAAATATAGAATCGCACTGGCCGCGAGCATCGCAGCACCAGCTGGGCCACCTATGAGAGACAACCCTCGGCTAACCAACCCTGCTCCAGTAGCTAACCCAGCCTGTGCCGCTTTATTTGCTGCCAGAGCGCGATTGTAATTATCAACAGCACCAGCAGCGGCTACGCGAGCGGCAGATAAGCGTTGCTCGGCAGCGGCGGCATTCGTCGCACTAACCGCTGTCTGCTTCATCATCTCCGCAAGGCGGATCTCGTCCAGCGCCCGTTCTTTTGCGATAGCGGCTGCGCGAAGGTCGGCGGCAGCTTTATTTGCAACGGCTTGCGCCGCATGCATCTCTGCTGCTGACTGATTTCGTGCAGCTACGGCGGCCTTTACCTTCGCAGCAGTAGCAATTGTCAGTGCGCCAACGTAGCGGCTACCCATAACAGCAGCAGCGGAGGTCAGGATGGCACTAAGAGCGCCGATGTTCTCACTGACGCTGATCACGGCATCGTTAAAAATGGCTGTTCCTATTTTTACCGTGGAGTTTTCACCAAAGAACTTGGTGATGTTGTTCCCGGCAACCTGCAACGCCTGACTGATAGTTGTCGTGGTATTGGCGAACTCATTGCCGATCGTCACCCCTTGTGAAAGTAATCCGTTAACCACAACATCAGTAGTTAACTTCCCGGCGGCGGCCATCTGGCGTAACTCTCCAATACCAACGCCCATGGAGTCAGCGAGAGCAACCATCAGCCTGGAACCCTGTTCAGCAACAGAGTTAAACTCCTCCCCTCTCAAAACTCCCGAGGCGATACCTTGAGATAGCTGAATGATTGCGTTCTCAGCCTCTTGTGCTGTAGCGCCGGACACAACAAAGCCCTGGTTGATAATAGTTGTTAGCTTAGCCAGATCCTCCGCAGAGGTATTATATTGCCGGGTTCCTCGCTCAAGGCGTGCATACAAAGTAGCGGTCGCATCTAGGCTGGCTCTGGTTTGCTGCGTGATATTAAATACGCGCTCCGTCACATCCAGCAATTGCTCGTTCGGACGAATAGCGTTAGCCAGTTTGTTGTTGAGCGTTGTCCAGGCGTCGGCATACTGAGAGACCTGTTGAACCGACAGGATAGCCATCAGAGAAATGGCAACCCGGCTCAAAGATCCGAATGAGGAAGTGAGAGATGATGCAGCCTTATCAGCCCGCTTGAAACCGCCTTCCATGCCGTCGGTTACGTCACGAACCTGTTTGTCAGCACGCAATAGCTGAGCCGTATCAGCCTTAATAACATATTCAATATCGCCGACGTTCTGGGTCATTTCACTTTCTCCGGGCAATAAAAAACCCCGCCGAGGCGAGGTTTATATGGTTAACTTAATGATCTTATATTGCTGACTTACTTACCGAGTAGGATTCAACCTTTCCGTCATGCAGTTTGACACTCAGTATTTTTGAATTAGCGCCACCGAGAGCATTACCTTCACTATACGACCACAGCAATATTTGGTTTCCGTCAGAATCATAAGTGGACGTAGTTGGTTCGCCAAAGAGACTAACAACCTGCTGCTTTGTAGTCACCCCCTTTGAGATGCTCGCTAGTTTAGTTTCATCGAAGTTTTTCCCCATATAAACACATCCAGCCAAGATAATAGCAATTGCAGGGATCAATATTTTTTTCATATAAGTTCCTTTTATTAAATTAAGCCCGCTTTTTTTCTGGCTTCTTCGAGGTAGTCCTCATCGGTTTTTTCTGGGCCGAGATCTAATGGTTGCTGTCTTTGCCATTCCTTCAGCTTATTGCTAAGCGCGTAGATGATTTTATCAAAATTCTTTTGATGCCTATGCGCCCCTGTCACGTTTACTCCAAGCTTAAGTGAAGAATCAATACCAACAATACATGACTTCTCTCCATCGGCGTTAACCACGATAGAGACATTTTCACCCCATGAAAAAAGTGAGATGCCCGCACTAACGGAAACTCTACGTAAAATGTCGTCTTTTTGCTTTATAGACATCCCGACCTCTGGAATTGTTTCAATCAGTTTTTCATAGGCAACATCAGCCGGAAATGGAAATATTTGCTGTGTAGATTGACTGGCGAAACTCATATCCCTATCCCCCACATTAAAAGATGGTCAAATCCTACCATCTGTTGACGACGAGGTCAGCAGGAACGACAAAACCCGCAGTTAAGCGTGTCATCGCTGCCTACATAATGCCAGGCAAATACATTTGAACTTCATCAGCAACACGATCCCGTGCTGCGTTCAGTAGTTGCTTGCGGCCGCCGGAACCCCATCTGGCCATCTGGCTGGCGCATTGGCTGATCTGCTTGGTTTCAGTATTGATGATGTGGTCAATTTTGTTCAGGCGGGACATGGCACTGATGCCGAGGCGAACCACCGTTCGGAACACCTCATACACTTCAATCTCAAACTCCGGCTTAATCCATGCGGCATAACGGATCGCCAACAGTTCAACACCCCAAACGCCTGGTTCATCCCCACCTTTAATAACATTAAGTGGTTGAATTTGTTCCAGAGTGCTTTTTTGCACTTTGGCTTTTAGTGCTTTTATGAAGCGCTTAACTTGAGCACTACGCAAAAACTGACTTGGGCGCTGCTGTTCTGTTGCCTCTCCGTTTGCCACTGCGGCAGCGTGAAGATCATTGAGGTTGTAGCGCCCTTCGTCATCAACGCGAACGGAAACTCCGTTTACAGATACGGTTGGATAGTGCATGAGGTTTACCTATAGAAAGTGAGCCTGTCACACAGAGATAGCAGCCCAGAGTACAACTAACTCTCAGGCTCGCTTTCTGTAGGCTCTGGGATTATAACGTGCGCGTGTGAAGCGCGGTGGGTTTATTGCGGATGCAAAAAAGCCCCACGGCCGCAGGGCTTATCGTTTCATTTCGTAGGTTGTTAATGCGGACCATGCCTCTGTGCATCCATTGCCAGCATCTGCTCCGCCCAGTCCATAACCTCGTCGTATTTCTCCTGGGTTGGCACCTTGCCTTTATCCTTTTGCGGGAACTTGGCATTCATGGCAGCCCGGAAGCTGGTCATCGTCATGTTCCAGGCGTCTGCCTCACTCATCCCGAGGTGGGCAACTGCGGTATAAACGAATGTACGGGCATCGAATTTATCGCTGTACTCGCCTTTCTTGCTCTCGAACTCTTCGGGCGGCTGATCACCCATTACGCCATGCAAAATCAGGTGACGCGCCAGCTGGATGACGTCTTCAACTGGCAACGAGCCAGGCTTAAACAGGAGGCGTCCCGCCGTAGTCACTGAGTAAGAGCCGATGATTTCAGTAATGTCGCCTTCAGAGCAGTGTTTGACTACACTAGCTGCGGCCGCTGCCATATCCGCAAAGCAGCGTGCATTAGCCGCTTTCAGAATCTGGGGGTCTGCAATTCTGTGCTTTGGGTAATGGCCTGCATGAACTTTCACGAAAGCATCAACGATTTGCTCAGGCGTGCCGATTCGGGACATAGCCAGGAATGAAGGGTTGAGGAATATCTCTTTGCCGCTGGCGCGAATGACAGCCTGGCCGATATCGGTGATTGCTTTCATGGAAACTCTCAATAAGAGGGAGGCCAAGCCTCCCATGGATTTAGGCTGCGTTCACGGTTACAGTAGCTGGGCTGGAGGTTACCGAGCCGGCGGTTGAGGATGTAACCTGACAGGAGTAAGAACCCGCATCACCCGTAACGACGCTGGCCTTCGTGTAAGTAGCGTTCGTCGCACCTGAGATGTCAGTTCCGCCCTTCTTCCACTGATAGGTCAGAGTGGAGCTGTCAGAGACATTTGCCGCCACCGAAAGATTGAGCGCATCACCCACAGTGAGTGTGCGATTCTGCGGCTGGGTAGTAATGGTGATTACGGCGCCGACATCACGTACATCCACCTGGCCCGCGCTTGACGCCTCAATAGACCATGTGGCCACGTCATCATGAGGGGCTTCATCTTCCCACGAAGTCACCATAAACGGACCTTCGGTAATGTCGTTTGGAGAGATGATTTTCAGCCAGACATATGGCTGATTGCTGGTTTCTGCTGGCGGGTTGTATACGTGACGCTTCAGCGCGTTCTGCGCATAGACATCTTCTTTTCGGGTTACGCCATCTCCAGAGAACGAGATGTTTTTGTAGGTTACGAGATTTTCCTGCGTGTACGCTGCGCTCATATCAGCGGTAGCGTCTGCGGTATCCCATTCGGCGGAAACAGTCTTCCCGCGCATCATGCCAAGGCGCTTATAGTCACCGTTGGCGGGTTGTGATTCGGGGCAGCCAATCGCGTAGTAAACGACGACATCACGCCCTGTGAAAGCACCAGCTTCACATGCCATGTCTTTATCTCCGTGTTATCGGGAAATGATGGTTTGAAAGGAAATATCGAAGAGGTAACGACCTTCTTCGGTCTGGATGGCGGTGATACCGCCGATTGGCTGCATCGAGATGATGCATTCAGTCTGGTAGTCGTCGATCATCGCCTGGCGTATTGCATCAGCGCGGTCTTCAACTTCGTTGATGTCACTGTCGTTCTGTCCTGACAAAACAAGGATACGGAAAAAGTCGCGCGTTATGGCCTCATCAGGCTTGCCACCGCCGTTCTGCTGGATAACAAGGTATCTTTCCCCCTCTGTATTCTCCAGCTCGTTCCAGAAACGCTTCTGAACACGATAACCAACATCAAAGCCATGCGACTGCAGCCACGCCCTCAGCGCATCATACACTTCGCTACGCGTCATACTTTGTATCCTTGCCTGATGATGGCCTTAATCTCGTTGAGGCCGTCGCGCTCGAAGCCTTTGGTCAGGAACCCCGGTTCAGCATCAGGATCCCAATAATTGCCTTTCCCCGTTCCACCACCGAATTCTTTTCCGGCGCGAGTTCTGCCAAAATGTTCACGTGGCTGACCTTTTAGCTTCCCTGACATGCCATGAACGGCGGCAGCGTATGCAGCCGTGTACCCAACCTTTCCCTGCATCCCTCCAGATATAGGTTCAAGCTTTCTGTACTGGCTGTTGATGAGCGTGGAGGTGTCAATGGGAGTAAGTAGTGCTGCATGAGACGATCCTACAATCATGACCTCGGTCAGCACTCTTTCTGTGCGTGGCCCGGCAATTTCTGCCAGCACCTTGCGGGTGTTCATCTGAACACGCTTGATACCTTTAACGGGCATGCCACCACCTGATTATTTGAATAAACGCAGCGCAGCAAGAGAAGCCGAGGGCAAAGCAAGCTAATCCAAGCGAGAACATAAATCACCTCATGTCAGAATTTTGTAGTCAGGCTCCTCGCCGAATGGTGACATATCCCACTCGGTCACCGCTTTGATGACGTTCGCGCCAGCTTTCAGCGGATCGACCTGAGATGTTGTGTCGCCTCTTGCGATGTACCAGTCGCGCTTCGGCATGGTCGCATCGACGCCGTTACGCTTAAGCTCCGTGAAGAAAATCAGGTTAGTGGTGAACTCTTTACCATTGGCATCTACCGCAACCTCATTGTTAGCCGTCCAGGTGCAGTCAATCAGGTATGGGGTGCCGTTTGTCCAGGTGTTGTTCCAGTCGTCATAGACGCGAGGGTAGACAGTGGCGACATTGGTGTAAGACCAGTTAGCCGTGGCTGACACTATCATCCTCCCACCGGATAATCTCCGGATTCTCAGCGGCTACCTTCCGGCACAGCAAATACCATTCACCGTTACTTTTAACGTAACCCGTGACCCGCCGCCCGCAGTCAGTGATAACCCAGACCTTTACGAAGGGCTCAGGAAGCCTCTGCTTGACCGATATCAACGCCATCATCGACTCCCGTTGCACATGCAGCCGCCTCGGGCAATCCAGATGCCAGCAAAAGCGGTGTTAGTCGGATCAGGCGGGATCAGGCTTGTAGCGCATCCATACTTATCTAGTCCCCTCAGAAGCCCCATAGAGGCTTTCCATCGGTCAGCAAAAGACAGGTACCGAAATGAGCGTGATGCGCCGTTGGGCCCTGTCTGAGAACTGATGTACTTGTCACCCTGACCGAGCCCCATAAGCGCCAGCAGATAGAGCTGAATCAACAGCGAGGTCGATGCAGGATAATATGCATCGAGACACTCCTGAATACTGTTGGCCTGGTCGACGAGAGCCTGAAGAACAAAATCGGGAATGGTAATTCCCTGGCTCTCCAGATACTCCTTCGCCTGTTCGAGAGTTACCATTATCGACTCCGTGAAATACCCCGCCGGAGCGGGGCATAAAAAAACCGCCTTAGCGGCGGCTGTTATTCAGCAGGGAAGAGCTTTTCAAGCTCGCCTTTCGGCAACAGCTCGCCAAGCTTTTCAGCACCCAGACTGCCTTTGTACTCAATACCCAGTTCGGTCAGCCGCGCCTGGATAACCTCTTTTCGGGATTTCACATCCGTGCCAGCCTCTGGTGTCGCCGGAGTTAGCGCAGCGTCAGAGAGTTTCATAACATGAGGCTTCAGCGACGGATGCAGTTTCTCAATTTCAACCACATCACCGACGTTCACGCCATGCCATGCTCTGGTTACCTGGTATTTAGCCATGTTGTTCTCCTTATGCCAGATTCGCGCCGTACAGCACGCCAGAGCGACCTTCGTCGTCACGTTTAATCTGCAAACCTTCAGCAGACATGATCTGGAAGTTGTAGTTGCTCTGAGGCATAGGGCGCGGCAACGGAACAACACCAACGGCCATGCCAACCAGCGGGGAGATCACATCTTTGCGGCGCTCATAAGCCAGGAACTCGTTACCGCTCAGCGCATAAGTCTGGCGGATGTCTTTCACCGGAATAAACTTGCGAATAGCATCCAGCACAGAACCGCTGATGATCGCGTTTGTACCGTCACCCACCTCAATAGTGTATGGCTTGGAGAGGTTCGCCATGATTTCAGGAGACAGCCACAAAACGTCATAGGCCGTAACCTGGTTGGCGCGGGCAGTCACACCAAATGCACCGGTCGGGCCAAAGAAGGCCAGCGCCTGTGCCGGGGTTGCAGTGGTCAGGTCGATGTTAGCGCCACCTGCGCCAGAGCCAAGGTTGATTTTAGCGGTGTTGCGGTGGTTGCGAAGTCCCTGTGCCGGGTAGTTCTGAACCTGAATTGTCGGATTACCATCCAGATAACCAGTCACGCGGCGTTTATGGAACTTACGGGTTTTAGCCGTCTGCGAATCCAGCACCAGATCAATACCGACGGTGTTCAGTCCTGCGGAAAGACGCCAGTTAACACCGAAGCCAGCGGTATAAATCGGAACCGGGTCACCATCGCTACCGTAATCAGTGTGGTCAAAGGAATACGGCGCCTGACCGTCAAGACTCACAGAGACATCATCAGCAATATCGCCAATCGTGTTGTAAAGTTTGGCAGTCTTGCCGATCGGCAGAACGGTTTGTACAGCCATCAGGTCGTTGACAATTTCCATGCCGATCACCTGATCGCGAGACTGGACGATTTCGCGGTCAATTTCAGCCCAGAACTCACGACCAAGGCCATCACCGGCCAGCGCATTGGCCGCCAGAGTTTCTGCATCCATCGCGCCACGGTACTGGTTAACCATGATGTTATGCGCGGTATCCCAGATGTTGCGCTGCGCCCACAGAGAGTTCCAGTGAAGGCGCAGGCGGCTATTCGTGGCAAGCGTTTCTTTAGTGAAGTACATTCATATTCTCCTTTTACTCGCCGCCGCCAGTTGCCGGGGCTACAGTGCCTACGCGGAAGCGCACGCGGATAAAGTCGGTAGCGCCGGCTGCGATAGTTGCATCGTCCTGGCTGTAGCCGAGAACGGTGTCGGTGTCAGAGTCGGCAATCGCCCCCTGACCATTTGCGCCCAACTTGATCGGGGTGTCTTTGGCGTAAGTGCCCGCAGGACACAGGATTGCCAGTTCGCGGCCTTCTTCCACGTAGTTACCAGATGTGGAGTGACCAGCAGGAATGGAGTCAGTAATACCCAGACCTTCGCTGAAGGCAGGGTCGAGAACATACAGGCGCCCAACCGTTGCTGCGGCTACTGCAAACTCATCGTCACCGTTGATGGTAACGAAAGTGCCTGGCAATGACGCGGCGGCTACTTTGCGGGTTTCGGTCTTGTACAGAGACTGACCGTCGATATTAATGCGACGATAACGTGCCATTAGTCTGGCTCCTTATTTGAAGTATTCGTCAGGGTTCGGCGCACCGGTTTCTTTCTGCTGCTGCGCATTGTTGGTGCCCAGCGGAGCAGCTTCGCCCAGTGACTTGAACATCGCGTCCAGCGCATCGCCAGAAAGCGCGTTGGCCACGATGTCGCCATGGACCTTAGCAACCGCATCACGCTTTGCCTTCTCTTCGGCGCGGGAGTTGGCGGTCAGGGTCTCAGCAAGCTGCTGATGATTAGCCTGTAGCGCATCAACCTTTTCCGCGAGAGGCTTGATAGCCGCTTCCGTGTTGGTCGCAACAGCCTGGCCGATCATGCTGCCGATTTGTTCCAGTTCTTCTTTGGTTAAAGGCATGTCGCCCTCCGTTTTGTGGTTTGGTGCAGGCTGTTCCTGCGGTGTGAAAAAAGATTTGAGTTTGTTGACGACAGCAACCCATGAACTCTGGCGCTGAACCTCTGTCCCGGTATCATCAAAGACAATCTTTCCGCCTTCAGACTTGTATCCGTAAACCTTCGGCTCGCCATTGTTGAGGATGATTACCGCTTGCGAGTCAGTGAAGTCAGCCACCCAGGCGTATTCTTTCTCGCCAGGAGCGAATTTATCTTTCGCTGCCTTCTCCAGCCTCCGCTCACGCTCGCGATAGGTTTCCCCCACCAGAGCGCCGGAATTAGCTTTCAGTGGAGTGGCAAGGTCAGCATTCACCATCATCCCCACCCCCTGCTCTGGCGTAGCTGCGCCAACCTCATCCAGAAGGATGGCGTCATGGTCCATCGCGTGAATTTTCGCAACCCATGAAGCCCCCTGAGCTTTCTGCTCATCGTTCGCTTCAAGCTCCTCAAGGAATACGGCAACGCTGGTATGGATTGGCGGAACATCCTCGCCTTTCTCCAGCGCTTCAAGACGCTCAAGGAGGCGCTTTCCGTCATCCGTGCGCTTTGCCACTTCTGTATCGATCCACTTCTCGACGTAGACGCGGTTGCCGGACTTCTTGACGTTTTTGTTCCATGCCCCTACATAACCCACATTCAGCCCCTCAGGACTAAAAGCAGAAACAAACTGACCGTTGACCTGTGGATGTCCAAGCGGTGCCAGTGTCCCCTCCAGGCCACTGTAGTGCTGGTCAATCTCACTGGCCGGATACAGACCGCCGTTCATGACCACGTTCGCCGGAAGGGTGTAAGAAGGAACAACCCAGTGCTCGCGTCCGTTGTGCTGTTCGCGCCGGATGGCCTTACTGTTCACCTTCGAGGTGACATTAACTTGCATTGGCATGAGTTAACCCTTAGCCCATTGGTAGCCACGGGCTTTCATTGTGTTAAATGTTTTCTGAGCTTTATCGATGATGGTGTCACTTAACGGCTTGCCGCTTTCATCGACCATAACCGCGATCGTGGAGCATTTGCAGTTCACGCCGTTTGCATCCTTAGCCCACCACTCCCGCTGCTCTTCTGCGGTATACAGATGGGCGTGACGCGCGGCATGGGTGCTTCGGGTCGTCGGGCTGAGCGCTGATATGTGCATCTGCTTTGTACGGATGCCATATCGTTCTCTGGCTTCGTCGTCTTCGTCCAGGCGCGCACGGCGCAGCGCGGTGGTAATCTCCGTCCTGGCAATACGATTAGCCCGGCGAGACTCAATCCCCGTCTGCTCAGTAAGGCGCTTAGCTATCTCCAGTGGATTTTGTCCGCGCCCAAGTCCATCGGTCAGTATCCGCGCCATATCCGCTTTCACACTGGCGCTGAGGTTCTTCATTTCCTCGAAGGTACGAGCGCGAACAAGAATCAGCCTACGTCGGTACGGTTCGCTGAGAAGGATTGTCGATACGCTTTCCTGTCCGGCAGCGTACACGGCTGATTGCTGCGCCAGATTGGCAAACTCCTGCGCCGTGCCGCGCTGATACGCCGGGTTGACGTAATCAGCCCAGAACCAGAATCCTGTCTCGTTATCTGCACCTAAAATCTCATCAACCAGCAATGAGGCATTGCTGAGGAGCATTGATAGCTGGGTGGAATCGAGGTCGAAGGTGTAACGCTGGTTTACTGATGGCGATGCAGGAATGCGGTCGAGAATGCCCTTGTACGCCTTGCCAATTCGCTTCATTCGCCTGGCGAACTCGCTCATTGCCCCGCGCTCAAGTCGGTCGGCACCCGTCGGGTCTTTAAGGTTTCCCGGAAGTATCGGTGACTTCGCTTTCCTCTTCGTCATCATCTACCTCTGGAAGTGGTTCGGGCGAACCCTCATACCCGGCGGCCACGCGAATTTCTTCACCAGTAAACACCTGCTCACCCGTGCCGATGGAAGCGCTGTTGATTTGCGACATCTTCTGAGCGGCATCCAGTTTTTCACTTTCGCTTTGCGCATTGAGGTCGTCCCAGATAACGGTCTTCTGACTGACCGGATCGAGGATGCTTAATTCGATCAGCTTGTCGCAGAAGTCCTCAATCTCGAATGACAGGTCGCCACGGCGAGACTGGCAGCGAGTATTGAAGTATTTCTGGTCTTCGGTGCTGCTGCGCTCGGCCTGCTGATTACCAACCAGAATGCGCGTCGGAATATCAACCCCTGCGGCGGCGGTCTGCAGGTTTACATCGTACGTTGGTGACGGGTCAGAAACCGGAGAAACCAAGGAGGTTACGCTGGCACCCTGGAGAGAAAGCAACACATCATTGCCGCGATTCATCTCGCGTGCAGCGTCGTTGAATCTGTCCTGCAACTCGTCAACACTGACGCTGTACATTGATGCCAGATTGGCAAAGTCGATTTCTTTATCGAAACTAAGTGCTAACTGTCGCGCTGCGTTCTTCAAGAATGACTCACCAGACCCGCCCTCTACCTTCTCCAGGCTCACAAAAGCGTTATAAGCTGGCTCAAGGAAGCCAATAGCATCATCTGAGTAATCGCCAAGGATGAAAACGCGATCAGGGTGGATATTGACGCGGCGGCTTGATCCATTCGGCAACCGCTCGGCGTACTGCCACATCTTAGGCTGTCCGTATGTCTGCGAGTTCAGGCCAGTATCCCACTCACCAACAGTGAGCGATCCGGCCCACGCCACCGATATTTTCTGAAGACCTCGCCCTTTGGTGACCGGAAGGCTCCAGTCTTTTTCGTCGCGGATGTGCAGAAGGATTCCTGCATAACGACCGACAAGACGGCGGCGATCCGCCTCAGAGAATGAGCGCCAGAATCGGTTGGTGAATACCTGCTTGGACTTTTTCTCCCAGGCGGTTTCTTTGCGCTTTTTGTCTGCCTGATCACCCTCAATGATTTCTGGGTTCGTCTGCCAACACTTGCCCACCAGCTTCTCTACTGCACCGTGGGCTATGCCACCGCGCCGGTACAGAGCATAGAGGTTTTCGTAGGTTACCTGCTCAGGGAAGCCATACTCGCACCACGCGGAATGACGCTTATTGTCCAGCCCCATCGTCGGTGCCATCAGTCCCATACGGGCGCGCGCCATCCGCGCATCGTTCAACGCATGGTTGACGGCGAGAGTTAATTTGTCAGTCATGGTTTGTCCGTTTGGTTAGCGAAGGCGTTTCGGAATCATCATCCCGGCCATCTGTCCCTTACGCTTAATGTGACCGTCGAGGCTGTAGCGGATACCGTCCCAGCAGTGCTCATAGCCATCGGCGAGCTTCGGTAACACCTCGCCGGTGATGCGGTCCGTTTTGTAGGACCACATGCGGGCCTCGCGCGCCACGTTCTTGCAGCGTGGATGGATAATGATTTCGTCGAAACCGCGAAGGTGCGCGATTCCGTCCTCAACGCTTCCCTGCCATTTCTCAGCGGCTGAGATGTTGAAGCCCTGTCGCTTGAGATAGCTGATCGTCTCGGGTCGAGCGGAGTCGGCCTTGATGGGCCAGTCACGCGATCCGGGGATTGTGTCGTATAGCTCTGGCATGTGGTCGAGCTCTGTCTGCTGCCCGTATGCCTCGTATTCGATGTACAGCCGGTTGTGCAGGATGAACGAACGCACCAGTGTGTTAGGGTCTTTGGCGAAACCGAAGTCGGCACCGAAGAACAGGCGCTCAGCTTCTTTCCAGAGGTTTTCCGAGAACTCAGCGATCCGGTATTTACCGGCCAGAACCTGCTTATCAGAGTTTTCGAGGTAAGCGCCTTCCCACACCCATGCGTATGTCGCCGGGTCGAGGCGTCGCTGATCGTTCTGTCGCTCACCTTCCAGCACGTCAGGGAACCACGGGTTATCCGTGTAGTTCATTTCAACGGTGATGCAGTCGTCGCCAGCCTCTTTGCGGAAACGTTTATCCGTTGCGCTGCCGTCGCGCTCCGGGTTCCACGTCACCCAAATCTCTGAACCTTCCTCACGAACGGTTGGGCTCAGCTTCTGCCAGGCTATTTCGCTGACTGATTCAGCCTCGTCGACCCAGCACAACAGGATGCGCGCTTTCGACTTGATGCTGTCGAGGTTATGCCGCAGACCACAGAACACGTAGTTAACGCTCTTATCGATAGTGCGGATGTACTTCTCGCCGATGTCAAAGTTGGAAGCTAGCCAGGGGACAGACAGGATCGCCTGCTTCACCTCCTGCATGCTCGACTCTTCCAGCGAGTTCATGAACTCACGCGCGCAGAGCACCACGCCGCTTTCACCGTTCATCATCGACTGGTAAGCCTTTACGGCAGTCATCAGCGCAAATGTGCGCGTCTTGGCGCTGCCACGTCCACCGTGCGAGCACCGGTAACGCTTATTCACGGCGGTGAACAGTGGCGCAAGCTTCGCGGGGATCGGCAATTGAACGGCGTTACTCATGCTTTGGCTCAACAGGCAGTAGCTGGATGATTGTTGGCTGCGGCGTCATGCTGCCATCAGGGCTTGTATGCTCGACTTTCTGGCGATTAGTGTAGGCATCGCCCATTTCTTTGGCGGCCTGCTCGATAAGCTGCGAGGTCATGCCGTAGTTCTTCATCTTTTCAGCATTGGTCGCCATTCTGTCGAGAACGCGCAACCGGTACGCTTTATTTGCGATCGGGATGTCGGCGATCTCATTCTGGAATCGTTTACGGGTGGCGTTGAAAAGGTCAATCCACTTCTGGCTCAACTTGGCCGCCATTGCGTTGCCTGGCGTATATTGCGACACCTGCTGCCGTGAGACATCAATGCCATATTCAGCCTTTACAAGCTCAATGACTTTTACCGGGGTCTCGTAGCAGGCGAGTGATTGAACGATGAAGGCTTTAACCTCTGTCGATAATGCTGCCACAGGCTACCTCCATGACAATCTGAATAAAGCGTTACGCCAGCTTCAACATGCACGTCCCGCATGACCTGGCTATTTCGAGGTGAGCCACTTCTGCTGGCGCATTGGCCGCATCAACGAGCTCCTGAACTTCTTTGCTTGCACCGTATCGACGTACGACACCAGTGAATTCTTCGACGTCGTGACCGCGCAGTATTAACACTGGCTGCCCGGTCTCTTTGTTGAACTTAGGCGCGCCGAAATCATCGGTGGCATGGGCAATGTGATAAAGCTCATGCTCTACCAGTGCGCAGAACTCGAGGTCACTGCATTGTGAGCAGTAATCGGCTGCCAGCGTGATGATGAACTTCGGGATGCGCCCGAACCATTCATGCATCTGCTGTTCCATTCTGGCTTTCTGCCACCCACCGGCGCGGAGCATTACCTGCTCGGCCTGACCGAGAACGTAACGCCCTTTCTTCGCGAATGAGTCAGACGCCCACATGAAGCAGAGATCCGCATCAATCAGATGAGCATGATCAGGGTTGTGAATGTCACCATCTTCACTGAGGATTTGGCGGTTGACCCACTCACTGACTTCGCTCGCAGGTATCAGCCTGGTGTATGGTTGCCAGTTATCACCACCGGTGAAGTTAACCGGAGGGTATGGTCTACGCTCGTCAGGTTCAGCCATTAATTAACTCCGGTGTTTGTTACGCCATTACGATGGGTCTGCCCATGGTGATAGCAATAGAGAACCACCAGCCTAGTGGCTCACTGTTTTTTTGATGTGGCTGAACACTCCAACCTGACAGCTTCGCTTATGGGAAACTTCCCATACCCACTTAATGTCACGCTGCTAAATTCAAGGTGTAACGAATATGCATTTGCATGCCCTCAAAAGAATTTGGATTCCCTTCCTTTGAGGGCTTCTTTTCCCATTATCAAGCCCACCCGGAGATGAGCTTTGTAATGGAAAGCCGTTGTGAAAGCGGCTCTCAAAAACCACAGATTTGTGGTTATGCGGCCAAGCGGTGCTGCTCTTCGATAAGTGGCTGGCGGTGATTACGCTCGAACATGCCGCGCAGCACTTCTTTGCGTTGTTCGAAGTCCCACCCCATGCTGATGAATACCGTGTTGGCGCGCTGTAGCTCGGTGATGCAGTGAATTTGTTCCGGCGTCAGGTAATCGCGGATCGGCTCTTTCTTCCCGATTTCGTGATGCACGCGGAACTTGGCCGCCGTCATGCCCAGCGCCAGTCGGTTAATCAGGTCAGCTTCGTTGCTGAAGTGATGCGGGGCGATCTGCTTACCCTGCGCCTCACGCTCATGCTTGATGGCATCGGTCATAGGCTTGTACTCCAGACGCGCCGAGTTGCGATCCATCTTCTTCTTCGCCAGCGCGCTGCGCATAGTGAAGAATTCATATACTAAGCGCTTTTTGAATTCGCGCACAACTTCATTGTTTCGCATGTAGGTGATCAACAGCGTGGTTTGCTGTTCGTTTAGCAGTGCTATTTCCTGCTTCTGCATGCCTCCATCGGTTTGAAAGGGTCGCATTTCAAATTCCACCCTTCCGAACTCTTCGAGGTCGCTTTTGTACTTCCTGATGAGCTGAATCACTGGCTTGTGATCCTTCATGACACCACTGGCGATCACTGCCGAGTTGGTGACCAGGTCTAGCTTCTTGATTTCAACTAATTGCATGGCGTGTACCTTTCTTTGAGATGAACCTTTGCCGCATAGGAAATCAGCCCGTCGAGGCTCGCCAGCACTAACTGACTTCCTCAAAGGCTCATTTCAAAGGGTATGGTTCGACGTGGGTTGAATGCGCTGCGGTGCGCGGTGAAATTCGGGCATAAAAAAGCCCGACCGAAGTCAGGCTCTGTTATTTGGGTGACGAATCACTTAAGACACTGCTCTCGCACATACGCCTGAAGGCCGGTCAGTTGCTTTGTGACGCTGGCGATCCCGTCTCTGAGACGCCAATAATTGAGTTCAGCATCTGCTGTAAGTCGAGGGCTTGAGTCATCAACCAGGCCGGAGGCTCCGGTGGTTTCGTCTTTGGAGCAGGTGGCGGCGATTTGCAGCCGACGCTTACCAGCGACAACATCAGCACGAAGCCTGTCATTTTCAGCTTGCGCATCAGCTAACTCCTTCGTGTATTTGGCATCCAGTGCAGCAACATCACGCTGACGGGTTTGCATATCGGTGATGGTGGCGTTTGCCAGGCGGAGACTCTTGGTGGCTTTGTCGCGCTGGTCTTTGTAGGTGATGGCGTTGTCGCGGTAGTGGTTAACGAAGAACGCCAGCACGCCGATTACCGACACCACAATCAGTTGCAGCCAGTAACGCTTAACCAGCGCGCCAATCATGATAGGAACAGAGCCCGCTCTGCCTCCCGCCGACGTGTCAGCCCATTCAGCACCTTCCCACCAGCTTTATTCCAGCGCAGGAACTCATCGGCTGCGCCAGCGTAATCACCGGAGTTGAGTTTGCGCAGCAGTGTCGATGTCGACAATGACCTGGCTCCGAGGTTATAGGTGAACGACACCAGAGCATCGAATTGCCCCTGAGTCAGGTCAACTTTGACCAGGCGGGACACGTCGTTTTCATAGCTGACCAGCCCGGTCTTCAGCAGGCGTTCTGCAGTTTCCTGCTTAATCGTCATCCCGGCTCGGATCGGTTTGCCGTCGACAGGCTTGGTCCAGCCATAGCCGATCGTCCACACTCCGACGCTGTCCTGATACGCGGTGAGCTTGCAGCCTTCGAACTGCTTGATCAGGGCAATGCCTTTATCACTGGTTTGCATTCTTCATCCCCGTCAGTCGTTCCCAGAAGTACGTCAGTGCCACGGAGCCCATCGCCCCGCTGATACCAGACGTAACCAGAATCATGTAAAGGCTCAGCCCACTTTCAACGCTGATCAGTCCACCAATGAGACCGGTAAAGCCGGACACTGCAATTTGTGCCAGCGCGTTGATCCAGCTCCAGGTGGCTTTGTTCTGCTTAACGTCAATAAGGTATCGGACCAAGCCGCCCCAGCATGACAGAGCAAGGACAATCAGCCATGACACTCCGGCAATGCTTTCTTTATCTTGCATACGTTTATCCATATCACCTCCGAAAGAACGGGGTGCTGTTTGTGTAGAGTGGAAGGATGCCAGGAAACAACGACCGGACATCGCAAATAAAAAAGCCCGCGACAGGCGGGCAATATGGGGGTAAGGCAATGCCGGCTCTATGGCCGAAGGGTCCCAGGCAGTGGGTTCTGGTGCCGGGCAAAGGAATCGAACCTCTGACGCGCAGCTTACAAGGCTGCCGTTCTGCCACTGAACTAGACCGGCGAATTTGGCGGGACAGGAAGGATTCGAACCTTCGACCAATCGGTTAACAGCCGATCGCACAACCTCTGTGCTTCTGACCCGGAAATAAAAAGCCCCGAGCTATTAACTCAGGGCTGTTTTTTGATTGTTAGCTGGTAACCAGCCAGAACGCAATATGTCTTCACGATTCATACTGCGCCACTTCTAACAAACACAAACCTCTCAGCTTGCGATGGTTGGAGTACCAGACGATGCGTCGAAGATACCAACTAGGCGGTTCGATGGTGAGAGCCGCCTCTTTTGTCTCACCGCCAACGAAGGCATTAACCCATCGTTAGAATCGAGATTAACCAAAAATCGCCACTTTGTAAATATATTTCCTACAGAAAGTTAATCCTGTAGGAAATATTTCTCATTGCGTAACTTTTTTGAGCATGCTGTTGGCATATTCCTCCTGCTTGAGGCACTCGCCAACCAGGCTTTCGAAGAAGTCTTTGTAGGATCGGCGCCATGTCGTCTCCGGTATTTCGATAACGTTTTCACTAATGAATTTGCGGACGCTTTCTGGAAGCAGACGCGAATAACCACGACCATTGCAGCGTGAACATGTTTTGTTGGCCGGTACGCCACCTTGCTGACGTGTCTTCTCTTCGTCCAGTACGACACCCTTCCCATTGCAGCGGCATGCGTTGCTGACCACGCCCTTCCCTTTGCATTTTTGGCAAAGAACATTCACCGTCTCCCGTTTCTCTTTCAGGTGTGGTCTTCCAATGTGCTTCATGGTCATGACCTCTGCTTCAACGAAGCGATCACCATTGCAGCAGTCGCACGTGCGGGTGCTGGCAGCGCTGCGGGAGTAGTCCTCGAAGGCAAAGGTTGCGAGCAGTTGCATGACCTTCGGCTTAACATCAGATTCAAGTTTGCGTAGGGCGGCCACCTTGTCGCAGTTCTTCAGCGCGTACTGAGTAAGCAGATCAACCGCCTTATCACGGTCAAGGGAACTTATACCCATTTTCCCCAGGAAAGCGGTGTATCCCATCGATGCTCGTTCCTGAGTCATCCCCATGGCTGCCATTACGTCCGTACCAGTCAGAGAGTCAGACGCAGTAGCGCGAGGAGAATCACTGATCATGGTTGATTTTGCGAAGTGGAACTTCAGCGTGTTCTCAAGGTTCATTATGCGGCTTCCTTCTGTGGCTGGTTGGTCTGAGTCTGGCTGTGCTTTGCTACTGGCGGCAGGTTCGCGCGCTTAACGCTTTCGGCCTGATATCGGGTTATCTCGTCTCTGGTCACGGCGCGCACTCCCCAATAATGATCTGACCCTTCTCTCCCCAGACCTTTGTGATGCGGCAATCCCAGATGTGAGCATCATCCTCATAAAGCGCATCCATCAGGGCTTTCAGCATGTTGTCGCAGTCTGGCTTGGCCTGGTGGGGCTTCCCGGCGAACTCCGCTCGTTTCTTCTTACTCCAGCT
>OFLK01000153.1_pt1 | contig 30729 bp, 39 predicted proteins | sample 1540851 | NCBI WGS metagenome assembly OFLK01 (sample SAMEA4413042, study PRJEB24355) | metagenome | biome: human; feature: gut; material: faeces | place: United Kingdom | collected 2010 | reverse complement strand
AGCTGGAGTAAGAAGAAACGAGCGGAGTTCGCCGGGAAGCCCCACCAGGCCAAGCCAGACTGCGACAACATGCTGAAGGCCCTGATGGATGCGCTTTATGAGGATGATGCTCACATCTGGGATTGCCGCATCACAAAGGTCTGGGGTGAGAAGGGGCAGATCATCATCGGGGAGTGCGCGCCGTGACCAGAGACGAAATAACCAGGTACCAGGTCGAAAGCGTTAAGCGCGCCAACCTGCCACCAGTAGCAAAGCACAGCCAGACCAAAACCAACCAGCCACAGAAGGAAGCCGCATAATGAACCTCGAATCAATCGCTAAATACTTTGCGCCTAAATCACCGATGTTCAGTGACTCTCCTCGCGCAACCGCATCAGACAGTCTCACCGGCACTGACGTTATGGCAGCTCTTGGCCTTGCTGGCCACAAGTGCGGGTTTGGTTTCGATCTTTACCTTTCAAAAATTGGCATTAGTAGCCCCGACATAGCACTGGAAAGACTCTATGAACAGGCACGGAAGTTATCAGGTAAATTCAGAGCATTGTCGGAACTCGATGAATCAGCTCGGTCAGGCGTGCTTAAGGTTCTCTGCGCTTTTGCATACCAGGATTATTCAAGAAGTGCTGCCAGCACTCGAAAATGTGATTGCTGCGATGGCGGCGGATTTACAGAGGCGCAAGTGTTTACCAACAAGGTCTCATACCCATGGGGGAAACCGCCGTACTGGTCGAAAATGTCGCGGGCCGTTCGCCCAAGCGACTGGGAGAGCTGGACACAGGCGCGTGAAGTGGTGCGGGTTAAATGCAAGCCGTGTAACGGAAAAGGCGTTATCAGCAATTCGTGTCGCTGCCATGGAAAAGGTAAGGTGCTGGACAAGGCAGAAAGCGATCGTCAGGGCGTTCCGGTGATGAAAGCCTGTGACCGCTGCGGAGGTAGAGGTTACGCCAGACTGAAGTTCTCAACTGTAATTGAGGGCATTAATACTGTTGCGGAGATAAAGAAAACGGCGGCCTATGACCAACTTCAGCCGCTCTTTGAGGAACTTGTCGCCGAATGCCATAGGCAGGAGTCTATGGCTGATGCCATTCTCTCAAAAGTAACGAGATGAAAATAATTTTCCCTAATATTGAAAATATATAGGAAATATGTATTGCATTTCGCGGAAAAACTGGATAGATTCATCTCTAACGCTGGGAATCCGTTCAGTCGTTCCGAAGCCAAAAAAATTCAAGCCCGAGGTTAACGCCTTGGGCTTTTTTATTTGCGGTACGCCGCACACAGAACCCACTACCTGGGACCCTTCGGCCAGAGAGCCGACATTGCCTTACCCTCACATTGCCAGCCTGTCGCTGGCTTTTTTATTTGCGATGTCCGGTCGTTGTTTCCTGGCATCCTTCCACTCTACACAAACAGCACCCCGTTTTTTCGGAGGTGATATGGCTAAACGTATGCAAGATAAAGAAAGCATTGCCGGAGTGTCATGGCTGATTGTCCTTGCTCTGTCATGCTGGGGCGGCCTGGTCCGATACCTTATTGACGTTAAGCAGAACAAAGCCACCTGGAGCTGGATCAACGCGCTGGCGCAAATTGCAGTGTCCGGCTTTACCGGTCTTATTGGCGGCCTAATTAGCGTTGAAAGCGGGCTGAGTCTTTACATGATTCTGGTTACGTCTGGCATCAGCGGGGCGATGGGCTCCGTGGCACTGACGTACTTCTGGGAGCGTCTGACGGGGATGAAGAATGCAAACCAGTGATAAAGGCATTGCCCTGATCAAACAGTTCGAAGGTTGCAAACTCACCGCCTACCAGGACAGCGTCGGAGTCTGGACGATCGGTTATGGCTGGACTCAGCCTGTCGACGGGAAACCAATCCGCGCCGGGATGACTATCAAGCAGGAAACGGCAGAACGTCTGCTGAAGACCGGGCTAGTAAGCTACGAAAGCGATGTGTCCCGCCTGGTCAAAGTTGGCCTGACTCAGGGGCAATTCGACGCCCTGGTGTCGTTCACGTACAACCTCGGCGCCCGGTCACTGTCGACATCGACTCTCCTGCGAAAAATCAACGCCGGTGATTACGCTGGTGCTGCCGATGAGTTCCTGCGCTGGAATAAAGCTGGTGGCAAAGTCCTGAACGGCCTGACCCGTCGGCGTGAGGCGGAGCGCGCTTTATTTCTTGGGCAATGAGGTGTCTTGTGAAAGAACTTTCTGATTACCTTGAAATAAATAATAGATCGCCAAGTGGTCTTGTATGGAAGAAATCGCCTGGCGCGAAGGTTAATGCCGGAGACCCAGCATTTACGACAGTTACACGTTCAGGTTATTACGCTGGTAAGTTCTGCGGTGCGCGATTGTCAGCACACGTGGTGGTTTTCTTCTTACATAATGGGTTTCTACCAAAAGGTGAGGTTGACCATATTGATGGGGATAGGACCAACAATGATCCGAAAAACCTAAGAGATGTCAGCCGCTCTGTCAACGCGCAAAACAGGAAGAAAGCAAAGGGCTACAGCTTTCATAAGCGTATCAATAAGTATATTGCCACCATAAATGAACCTGGAACTGGTAAGCGTTTGCATCTCGGTTACTTTGAAAATGAGATTGATGCAAGGAACGCCTACCTTACTGCCAAAAGGTCATTACACATTGGTTACGTAGGAGAGCATTCGTGATTGGCGCACTGGTTAAGCGTTACTGGCTGCAACTGATTGTGGTGGCGGTAATCGGCGTGCTGGCGTTCTTCGTGAACCACTACCGCGACAACGCCATCACCTACAAAGACCAGCGCGATAAAGCCACCAAAAATCTCAACCTGGCTAACGCCACCATCAAAGATATGCAGGTGCGTCAGCGAGATGTCGCTGCGCTGGATGCCAAATATACGAAGGAATTGTCCGATGCGAAAAAAACCATTAACGATTTGCGTCGGGATGTCGATTCTGGCGCTAAACGGCTGCGCATCGCCGCAACCTGCCCTGGAGTGCCAAAAGCCACCTCCGCCACCGGCGTGGATGATGCAGGAGCCCCCGAACTTACTCCAGACGCTCGACGGAATTATTTCGATCACCGGGACGGAATCGCAACCGCTGACAAGATGATTCGCGGCATGCAGGACTACATCAAAGAGCAGTGTCTTAAGTGATTCGTCACCCAAATAACAGAGCCTGACTTCGGTCGGGCTTTTTTATGCCCGAATTTCACCGCGCACCGCAGCGCATTCAACCCACGTCGAACCATACCCTTTGAAATGAGCCTTTGAGGAAGTCAGTTAGTGCTGGCGAGCCTCGACGGGCTGATTTCCTATGCGGCAAAGGTTCATCTCAAAGAAAGGTACACGCTATGACATATCCAACTGTGATCGTGAATGGTGTCTCTGTCCGAGTGGACGAGAAGGGGCGCTATAGCCTGAATGATCTTCATGCCGCCGCTGTCCTGAAAGGTGAGGCTACTGAGTCACAAAAGCCGGGCAAGTTTATTCGTAGTGCATCAGTAAAGCGTTTCGTTCAGGCGCTGGCAGGCAAAGGACAAAAATGTCCTTTGGAAGATAACCAGGCACTTAGAGTAATTCGCGGTGGTGACGAGCCCGGCGTATGGGCTGCAGAGCTACTCGCTATTAGATATGCCGCCTGGATTAAGCCGGAGTTTGAAATCCGCGTTTATGAAACCTTCCGCGAGGCTGTGCTCAACGGTCTTAGTAATATGAACCGACTCAACCGACTTGACCTGCTGATCGCCAATGAGACCAAAGAGGTCAGCGCATGTGCCCGGGCAATGAATAAGTGGGGCGTCGGTGGTCGCAAGAAGCTTCTCAATTGCGCTCGTGAGCGGATCGTCAGTCAGATGGACCCTGACATGGTCACGCTTATGGAAGCGAAAGCAGGGTAGCCAACGCAGAATTGCGTCGGCAAATAGCGGCATTACAGAAGCTCTTCACTGAGGGGCTTCGATAATGATCTGTGTAACCCCGCAAGGATGGTGATCACATCTTGCTGACGGGTAAGCCGTAAGTGGCTAAGCACTTCTGAGAAGCAGGGCAACAGTTGCGACAAGGCAAAGAGGTAATCATGTCCGACATCTACCAAATCACGTTAACCACCCAAACAGGCGAAACCTTCACGGGCAAGATGTCACGACGTCAGCCTGAACTGGTTAACGGCTTTGTGCCGCTGGCGACCGAAACGGGCCAGTGGCTGTATTTCGCTCCTGCCGATGTGAAGCGCGTGCAGTTCACGCCGGTTCCTACCGAGGAAGAAATCAATGGCGATGTGCAGACTGTCAGCTGAAATCAAAAGCAGGTGGTGGGTTCCTGTCTACCTCAGGACGCTGACAGTGTTCTGCCTGATGATGCGTTGCGAGCCTGACTACCAAAAGGTGAGAAACTTCCTCGTTAAGCATGGCATTACCCAGAAGCTGAAGTATGAGCCTGTAAAGTAATAACCGAGGGAACCATGGTGAACGATGACGAGCGCAGGCCATATCCGCCGGTTAACTTCATTGGTGGCGACAACTGGCATCCATACACCAGACTGATCCCCGCCAACGAGGTGCTGGAATGGATTAACCGCCAAATCCTCAGTGACGACGGCAACATCCACAACCCTGACCATGTCCACCTGATTGATGCGGATCTCTGCTTCATGTGGGCGTCTGATTCGTTCGCGAAGAAAGGGCGTTATGTCCTTGGGCAAGCCGAACAGGTAATGCTCCGCGCAGGTGGTTGGCAGAAAGCCAGAATGGAACAGCAGATGTATGAATGGTTCGGGCGCAGCCCGAAGTTCATCATCACGCTGGCAGCCGACTACTGCTCACAATGCAGCGACCTTGAATTCTGCGCCCTGGTAGAGCATGAGCTTTACCACATTGCCCAGGCCACCGATGATTTCGGCGCACCTAAGTTCAACAAAGAGACCGGGCAGCCAGTTCTCACATTGCGCGGCCACGATGTCGAAGAGTTTGTCGGTGTAGTACGTCGATACGGGGCGAGCACTGACGTGCAAGAGCTGGTGGACGCAGCCAATCAACCTGCAGAGGTGGCAAAACTTAACATCGCCAGAGCATGCGGGACGTGCATGCTGAAACTGGCTTAAATACTGGACTGTATAAGACGAATGGTGATTTATGGCTGCATTAAAACCTGATGTGAAAGCCTTCATCATTCAGTCGCTTGCGTGTTATGACACGCCATCGCAGGTGGTCGAGGCTGTCCAAAAAGAATTCGGGATCAATATAACCCGACAACAGGCCGAATCTCACGACCCTACGAAGGCCAGCGGTAAGACGCTCGCAAAAAAGTGGGTCGAACTTTTCAACGCAACTCGCGAACGCTTCCAGAATGAAATTTCCGATATCCCGATCGCCAATAAGGCATATCGGCTGCGTGTACTCGACAGGATGGCTACGAAAGCAGAGGGAATGAAAAACATGGCCCTTACTGCCGCCCTGATGGAGCAGGCGGCCAAGGAAGTTGGCGATGCTTACACGAACAAACAAAAAGTAGAGCAAATAGTGGTTGCCACTCATAACGTTATGCCGGTCCCATCCTGCGATAACGTGAATGAGTGGGAAGCAGCAGCGCAGAAGCAGCAGAGCGAGGTTCTTGGTGGATGAATTACAAAGCCGTCTGGAAACCCTTGCCGGGATCGCAATCACTCTCCCTGAGCTGTCCATGTAACGAAATTCTCTACGAGGGCACGCGCGGGCCGGGTAAAACTGCCGCGCAGCTGGCGCGCTTTCGTCGTCTGGTTGGTCTGGGCTATGGTTCGTTCTGGCGCGGTGTCATTTTCGATACCGAGTATAAGAACCTCACCGATATCATTACCCAGTCAAAGCGTATGTACCGCCTGTTTAACGACGGTGCACGCTATCTGGCGTCAGCATCTGAGCTACGATGGGTGTGGCCTACCGGCGAAGAGCTGCTGTTCCGATTCGGGAAAGAAGAGGGCGATTACTGGGACTACCACGGTCAGGAATTCCCGTTCATCGGCTTCAACGAGCTTACCAAGCAGCAATCTGCAGAGTTTTACGAAATGATGTTCTCCTGCCGACGTTCGTCGTTCCGGCCAGAGAACTATCCGCTGGCGGATGGTAGCCTGCTTAAACCGATCCCCCTGGAGACGTTCAGCACCACTAACCCGTTTGGTATTGGCCATACTTGGGTGAAGAAGCGCTTCATTGAGCCAGCACCACGCGGCACCATCATTCGCGAAACGCAGAAGGTCTTTAACCCGCAGACCGAACGAGAAGAGGACGTGACGCTTACCCGCGTTGCGATTCACGGCTCGTTCAAAGAGAACCCGTATCTCGATCCCCAGTACATCGCGACGCTGATGGCTATCAAAGACCCCAACCGGCGCAAAGCCTGGGTAGATGGTTCATGGGATGTCACCAGCGGTGGTCGCTTTGACCATCTGTGGAATGCCTCGCATCACGTCATTAAGCCGTTCCGCATTCCGGAAAGCTGGACGGTTGATCGCTCCCACGACTGGGGAGAATCGAAGCCGTTCTCCAACCTCTGGTGGGCGCGGTCCGACGGCACCGCCGCCGAGCTGCCTAATGGTCGCCAGTTCTGCCCGCCTGCCGGGTCGCTGATCCTCATTGGCGAGTGGTACGGCTGCCCGCCGGACGAGCTGAACAAAGGTCTGAATATGTCATCCACCAACGTCGCTAAGGGCGTGGCGTGGATTGATAAGCGTCTGGTGGGAGAGGATCTTGCTGAGCCTGAGGAGATAAAACTCAACGGGGTGACGCAGGGGCAACTGAACATCATGCCCAGCATCTGCAGGAAGGTTCTACCCGGCCCGGCTGACGGGGCAATCTACAACACTGGCGATGACGAACTCTCCATTGCTCAGAAGATGGAATCGCAGGGCGTTAAGTGGGTTCCATCCAACAAGAAACCGGGATCGCGCGTGAACGGCGCGGCCCTTTTTGCTGACATGCTTGAGGCCGTCATTGAAGGTAAGAAGCTGGAATCAGGCATGCCTGAGAAGCCAGCATTCTACGTATTCGACTACTGCAGGGGCTGGATAAGCCGCGTACCGGTTCTCGTTCGAGACAGTAAGAATCCTGATGATGTAGACACCCAGCAGGAAGATCACGACTGGGACGGCACGCGATACGCCGTCCTGCATTCACCGCCGAAGAAAGTCGGCAAAGTCACCAGCCTGAGGCTCTAACCCCATGCCTGATATTTCAACACCCAATCTGGACTATGGGAACATGGTGCAGGCGTGGGATATTAACGACGCTCTGATGGGCGGCACGTTGTATATGCGCCAACTCGGAGAGTCATATCTCCCTCGCTGGCCGAAAGAAGACAAAGAGGACTACAAAAAACGCCTCGCCGTGGCCACGCTTCTGCCAGCCTACGAAGAGACCATTAAGCAAAACATCGGGCGTGTATTCGCAGAGCCTATTAAGCTTGCCGAGAATGTGCCGGATCAGCTGCGAGAGTATGCGAAAAACTTCGACCTTGAAGGGACTCGCCTGGACGTATGGGCGCAGGCATTCTTCGGTCTGGCGATGCAGTATGGCCTCTCCCACGCGCTGGTGGATTATCCCAGGGTGGACACCGAAAAGGTGAAAACCAAAGCTGAAGAGAAAGCTACTGGCGCGCGCCCATACGTCACCATGCTCAATCCCCGGCAGGTGATCGGATGGAAGTCGAAAATGGTAGACGGCAAAGTGGTGCTGACAGAGCTGCGTATCAAAGAGGTAGTTATCGAGGACGGCGACGACTTCGGGCAGACAAAGGTCGAGCAAATTCGTTATCTGACACCTGGAATGGTTCAAATCTACCGCAAGTCGAAAGGTATCGATGGGGCGGCGAACTGGGAGAAGTTCGACGAATGGACAACATCTCGTAAGGACATAACACTGGTGACGCTCTACACCAAGCGCACCGGGTTTATGTGTGGTTCACCTCCACTGCTCAATATGGCTCTGCTGAACATCAAGCACTGGCAGAGTCAAAGCGAGCAGGACAACATCCTGCATGTCGCCAGGGTGCCGTTGCTCACGGTGTTCGGTTTGGAAGAGGGGCAAGAGCTGATAATTGGCTCGTCTTCAGCTACGTCGTTCACTGATCGGCAAAAGCAGGGTCTGGAATACGTCGAGCATACAGGCTCCTCCATCGGTGCTGGTAAAGAGTCGCTGGCAGAACTTGTGGAGCAGATGCGCCAGGCTGGTGCGAAGCTGCTGCGTACGGAAAACACCTCTACCAAATCGGTAGACCAGACCTCCGAAGAGAAAATGCAGGAGCAGTCACCGCTCTACACCATGGCTACCAGCCTTGAAGATGCGATCGACAACATTCTGCAAATCATGGCCGAGTACATCGGCGAGAAAGATGGTGGCAACGTTGATGTTCGCACTGAGCTGGATGTCGAATCGACCGTATTCAATCCGTCCGCCGCGCTTGCCATCCAGGCACTGCGCCAGGGTGGTGATATCCGTCGAGCTGATGCGATTAAATCGCTACAGAAGTTGAACATTATTGATGCCGATGCGGATCCTGATGTGGTTCTGAGCGAGTTGCTTGCTGAGTCAGCATCTCTGACTGAACCGCCACCGGGCGAGGTGTGATATGGCTCGTTCGGTAAACGACAGGTTGCAGGACGAGACCATAGCTCACGGACTTTACGTGACGCGCTACGGGACGGGTGTTGCCCGACGAATGGTGGGGCTGCTTAACAGGATGGATGCTGATCTGGCTGCCCGGCTGCTTGTTCTGCTGGAGGGTAAGCGCGCTGACACCTACAGCGCTCGCCGCCTGGCTTCGCTGCTGGCTGGTGTGCGCGACCTGAATCAACAGGCCTATGAACCGGTGAATGCTGCGCTGGCACGTGAACTGACGCGCTACGTTGAATATGAGGCCGGGTATCAGCTGGACCTGTTCAGCAGCATCATCCCGAAGCAGATCCTTAAGCATGTGCCGTTGCAAAGCATCGCACCTGAGCAGGTCTACGCCGCAGCAGCAGCGCAGCCATTCCAGGGGAGATTGCTGAAGGAGTGGGGCCAGAAGCTTGAAGCCGACCGGCTGGACAAAATCACAAATGCTGTGCGCTCCGGTTTCCTCCAGGGCGAGACGGTAGAACAGATTGTCCGGCGCGCTGCTGGCACGCCAAAACTCAACCGTGAAGACGGGGTGATCAACGCATCCCGGCGCGACCTGGCGGTGGTGACCCGCACCGCTGTGAATCACATGGCCGCCACGGCGCGCCAGGAGTTCGCACAGGCCAACAGCGATATCGTGAAGGCCAAACAGTGGTCGTCCACGCTGGATACACATACCAGCCAGTGGTGCATTATCCGCGACCGCAAGCTCTACACCCTCGACGGCAAGCCGCTGGGCCATGTGGTGCCGTATCTGCGCGGTCCCGGCAAAATTCACTTCTGCTGTCGCTCCGGTGAAATCCTGATTACCAAATCGTGGGAGGAGTTGCAGATAGCCTCAGGCGAACTGAGCAGCGCTACACGCGCCTCGATGGATGGGCAGGTACCAGCGCATACCAGCTATGCCGATTGGCTTACCCGGCAACCGTACGCACGGCAGGAGCAGGTGCTGGGCGTCACCCGCGCCATGATGCTACGTGACGGCAAAATCACGGTGCCGGAGATGTTCAATGATGCCGGGGAGTTTCTTACCCTGGACGAACTGCGCCGCGTGGATGCGTCGGCGTTTGAGGAATAGCAGATGCGTAACGACGATTTTCACTGTGTGGGCGATGGGCGTGGCAAGCGACGGGTGTTCGTTAATGGCAACGAAGTTAAGAGCTGTGTATGGGCTGACGTTAAGCGAGGTATAGCCTGCATCCATCCACACCCGCTGCGGATTCACAAGCGAAAGCGCGATGAAGTCTATACCCGCAAACTGCGCGGCGTAATAACCGTCGAATTTATCTAACAGGCTGCCTTCGGGTGGCCTTTTTTATGCCTGCCGCTGAGCGGATGCGACGCGGTGACCGGGTCGGATGACCTATTACCAATGGCCGGAAGGCTGGAGCAAAAACAATGAAACTGAAACTTGATGCTAACGGAAATGTGGTCGTTGAAAACGGTATGCCTGTGTACATCCATGATGATGGCAAAGAAATCCCGTTCGATGCGGTCGCAGCGATGACCAAAATCACCTCCCTGAATGGCGAGGCGAAAACTCACCGCGAAGCGAAGGAAGCGGCGGAAGCCAATCTCGCGAAATTCTCTGGCATCACCGACCCGGCCAAGGCGCTCGAAGCCCTGGAGATGATGACCAAAATCGACCAGAAAAAACTGATCGATGCTGGTGCCGTTGACCAGGTAAAGGCGGAGATCACCAAAGTTTTCCAACAGCAGCTGGACGAGGCGAACGGCAAGACCAAGCAGCTGGAAACTCAACTCTACGACGAGATGATCGGCGGCCGCTTCGGTGGCTCTAAGTTCATTTCCGAGAAGATGGCGATCCCGACTGAGTTCGTGCGTTCCTACTTCGGTCAGAACTTCAAAATCGAAGAAGGGAAGGTTGTGGCCTACGACGGCCAGGGCAACAAGGTGTTCTCACGCACCAAGCCCGGCGAGTTAGCCAGCTTTGATGAAGCCCTGGAGTCTCTGGTCGAGTCGCATCCGCAGAAAGATTACATCCTCAAAGCGTCCGGTAATAGCGGCGGCGGTTCTCACCAGTCGCAGCACCAGGCCGGGCAAAAAACCATGAAACGCGGTGCGTTTGATTCCCTGGATAACGCTGGCAAGCAAGCAGCGCTGAAAGACGGCGTCAGCATCGTCGATTAAATCGAAAGGAGCCATAAATGGCAGGCAATACCCTTACTGGTCTGATCCCGACCATCTATACCGCGCTGGACGTAGTATCCCGCGAGCAAACTGGCTTTATTCCTGCGGTGGCGCGCGACGCGAAAGCGGATGCTGCAGCAAAAGACCAGACCGTACGTGCGCCAGTCGCACCTGCAGCAACCACTGAAGATATTGTCCCTGGTCCTTCAGCGCCTAATTCTGGCGACCAGACCATCGGTGGTGTGGATGTCAAAATCACCAAATCCAAAATGGCCCCGGTGAAATGGAATGGTGAAGAGCAATTGGCTCTGGGCCCGGCTGGTACCTACAACACCATTCTGGCTGACCAGTTCAAGCAGGCTTTCCGCGCTCTGGCGAACGAAGTGGATGCAGACCTCGCTGCGCTGTACCTCAACTCCTCCCGCGCTGTTGGCGCGCCGAAGAATACCCCGTTCAGCATCAAAGACGATCTGACTGATGCTGCGTTGGCGCGTCAAATCCTGACCGATAACGGTGCGCCGACTACCGATTTGCGTATGGTGCTGGGTGGCGAAGCGATGGCATCCATCCGTGGTAAGCAGGCTGTCCTCTTCAAAGCGAACGAAGCGGGAACCGACCAGCTGCTGCGTGAAGGTGTTATCGGTCGCATCATGGGCTTCAACCTCCACGAATCCTTCAGCATCAAGCGTACCGCGAAAAGTGCTGCTGCTGGCTATAAGGTCAATGGCGCGAAGAAAGAGGGCGATATCATCATCGCTATCTCTGCCGGCACCGGCGGTATTGCTGCTGGTACTGCGGTGAAGTTCGCCGGTGATGACAACCAGTATCTGGTCGTTGCGGCTACGTCTTCCACTATCACTATTAGCGCGCCGGGCCTCCGTCAGGATCTGGCAGATCAGGCTGATGTCACTGTGTTGAGCGAATTCGTACCGAACATGGCGTTTGACCGCGGGGCATTCCTGCTGGCCAGCCGTACCCCGGCGATGCCTGAAGGTGGCGATACTGCTGATGACGTCATGAATGTGACCGACCCGGTATCTGGCATCACCTTCCAGGTGGCGCTGTACCGCCAGTACCGTCAGGTGCGTTATGAAGTGGGCCTGGCATGGGGTGTGGCTGCTGTGGCGCCACGTCATTCCGCCATCATCATGGGTTAACCTAGGGGGCTTCGGCCCCTTTGTTTTTCAGGAGGCCCAATGGGCGGATTAACCAGAGAACAGCGCGCTCAGCGTGAAGCGGAAAAGCTTGCAGCTCAGCAGGCCGCTGATAAAAATCCTGCGCAGCAGGAACAGCAGGGTATTGAGCTGGTGGTCATGGTACGTGAAACCCCAGAATTCCCTGGCGGCCCGCTGCGCGCAGATGTTCATCCTGACGAAGTGAATAACTGGCGGGCGCTGGACTGGCGTTTGGAGGAATAACCATGCTGGTTGCCGATCCCCATTCGCCGGACTTTAACAGCTACGCCAGCGTGTCCGACATGCGGGTCTTTGCAGCGGCGCGCGGATACACCGTACCTGCCGAAGATGGCGAGTGTAGCCAGATGCTGATGCAGTCGATGGACTTTCTGGAAGGAAGGTCCTGGCGTGGTCAGCGCTCCAGCGCATCTCAGCCTCTATCCTGGCCGCGCTCCGGCGTACGCTTCGATGGCGTGGACCTGCCGGATGATGCTATTCCACAGCGCCTGATTGATGCCCAATGCCGCCTGGCTATCGAGTCGCAGGAGATTGACCTCACGCCGTCGGTCTCCGGTGGCGGCGCGGTCATAGCTGAGAGCGTACAGGGGGCCGTCTCTGTGCAGTACGAGCCGGGAACGAATAAGGCCACTCCTTCATTCCCCTGGTTCTATTCCTCGCTGCGCGGGCTTGTGGTGGGCGGCAACCAGGTCCGGGTCGAAAGGGGGTAGCATGGCAATCGACTATCGCCGCATGCGCGCTACGGCAACGCGGCTACTGACGGAGAACGGCAAAGCCTACCAACTGACTCGCGGCGGAACCACCACCCGCGAACAGTACGGGAAAGAGGTTATCACCGAGCCTATTACAGCGACCGTTACCGGCGTTATCACCGAATACTCCACGCGTGAAATCGACGGTTCACTGATTGCTACGGGCGATAAGAAACTGGCGGCCACGTTTGAAACGGAAGTGCGCATTGGCGACCTCATTGATATCGACGGCAAAAAGTGGCGCGTGGTTAAGCCGAATCCGGTTAAGCCCGCAGATGTGCTGATTTCCTATAACATCCAGCTAAGGACCTGATATGTCCAGTTCCGTAAATCAGCCGTTCCTGGCTGCCATTCAGTTATTCGTGGATAGCTCAAAGCAGGATATGGACGAGGTGGTGCGTAGGACAGGTATCAAAATACTCGGTCGGCTGGTGGAAATGTCACCGATTGGTAATCCCGATCTCTGGCAGGTGAACCAGACGGCATCGGCTTACAACACGGCGGTACGGGAGCATAACGCGGCACTGCGCCAAGACCCGGCCAATCTCACTAAAGCCGGACGCCTGAAGCACGGGCGAGCCGTCAACGACTCGATGGACATCAAAAAGCCTGAGGGTTATGTCGGTGGTCGGTTCAAGAACAACTGGTATGTGGGTTTCGACAGCCAGCCGACTCAGTCAAACGATACACCAGATGCTTCCGGCCAGGGATCAAATTCCCGTGGCATGGCGGTGCTTGAGGTATTCAGAGTGGGCCAGGTCAGCTCGATTTACTTCACCAATAACCTGCCATATGCGGCAGCGCTGGAAAACGGTCATTCCACCCAGGCGCCGGGCGGGATGGTGGGCATTACAGCTATCGACGCGGCGCAGCTGTTCCGAGAGGCAATGAGCGAGGTACGCAATGGTCGGTGATCAGTCCATGCGAATAGCTGACCTGCTGGAGAGCCGGGTAGCCATAATCTCGGCTTCTCTCGGCTTGCCGATCGCCTGGCCGAATATCGTATTCGATCCACCGGATGCGCCATACGCCCGTGTTTATGTTTTACCTGCACAAACTGTAGGTCAGGACATAGAAGGTCTGATGCGTACCTATCAGGGGATCTTGCAGGTAAACATCATTACTCCCGCAGGCTCAGGCGTGAGCCAGGCGAGAGGGCTTGCCCAGTCGGTGGCAGATGCATTCCCTGAAGGACTGCCGCTGGTGGACGGTGATCTGAAGGTTTACATCAACGGGCCGCCGCAGGTGAGACAACCCATCCAGGACCGGCCAACCTCGGCGCCCAACGGTTCCAGTGGTTCCATAACCTACACCATCCCCGTCAGCATGCAGTACCGCGCTGACTACTGACCCGCCAGATGGCGGGTTTTTTATTACCTAAATTCAGGAGAGTGCTATGGCATTCGCAATCCCTAACGGCTCGCGTGTGAACGTGGCCAAGGCCTATCAAGCCCCAATCACCTTTACCGCAGCCTCTAACGCGACGGAATGCGAACTGACCGTTGCATCGGCCTCCGGCATTCTGGCTGGTGACGTAGTTCAGGTGAGTTCCGGCTGGTTAAAGCTCGATAACATGGTGCTGCGCGTAAAATCGGTGACCAGTAATAAAATCGTGCTGGAAGCATTCGATACTACCGACACCACCAAATTCCCGGCAGGCACTGGCGCGGGCACGCTGCGTAAAATCGACTCATGGATCACCATGCCTCAGGTGATGACACTGTCAACTGAAGGTGGTGACCAGCAGACCATCAGCGTGCAGTTCCTGGAAGATGATAAAGCGCGAACCATCCCAACGTTTAAAAACGCGGTGGTTCAGGTTTACACCTTTGCGCATGACCCTCAACTGGCGATCTACAAACGCCTCATTGACCTGGATGACTCCAGCGACACCACCGCGGTCTGGTTCCATAACCCACGCGGCAAAGCCGATCGTTTCTACTCAGCCAAAGTATCGTTCCAGCGCGTACCGCGCACGGAAATCAACGCCGTGGAAAGTAACGAAGCGCGTATGAACTTCGAATCGGACATGCAGATTTACCCGATCGCCGATTCATCCGTGACGCCGCTGGCGTTCCTGACCGACCTGCCGGCCACCAAATCGGTTGCCACAGGTACAGCGCTGGATCTGGCGGTGGTAATGAAGGGCGGCTCAGCACCTTACACCTACGTTTGGAAGAAAGGCAGCACCGCTATTCCGGGCAAAACCGCATCGACGTTCAACATTCCATCTGTGGCATCCGGTGATGCTGGCTCTTACACCTGCGAAGTCACTGACGCGGCGGGCAAAACCATCACCTCTGCTGCGTGTACTGTCACGATCAGCTAACCACTCGGGCCCGGTACGCCGGGCTTTTTTATGCGCATCGCACGCGCACATCAAAGAAAGTCTTTCAGCTGTGAGCCTGGGCAAACCGTTAACTTTCGGCGGCTTTGCCGTGCGACAGGCTCACGTCTAAAAGGAAAATTAAAATGTCAGAACCTTCAATCGTCCCTTACGTAAAAACCACTCCCAAACCTTTTGGTGTGGACGTCGAATGGAAATGGCCGGGTGGCTGCGCGGTGCTAGAACTGCAATGCCTTCATGAAGATGGCCGACTTATGAAAGAACGCATCTTCTGGCCAGCTACCGTATGCCTTATTTCCGGCCTCAAAGCTGGTGAGAGATTGCAGGTGCGCCTGCGTCCAATTGCAGAGGATGGCTCAGCACGAGATTGGCGAGCCGGTGACTGGATCGAAGGGGTTTCTTCTGTCGATACCGAAGAGATTATTGAGGCGCTGGACGAAGAGATCCGTAAAAGCTGCGCACTTCGTGGCCTTAAAGGTGGCTGGTTTGTTGATAAAACCGGCAAGGCTTACATCCACGAGGCGCCGATCGTCAATGGCACATTGTCTACGAACTACAGCGTGAAGATGAACGTGGATTATGGTGGCAAACGGTACGCAGCTGGCATGACCCTCGGAGTTGAAGATGGCCAGAGCAACGTTGAGTTTATGGCTGATCGCTATGCGGTGCATGAAGCCGCCTCATCCATAATCGAGAACGACGTCGCAACAAGCGCGAAGACGAAGATTAGGCTTGGCGATGAATTGAAGCAGGCCGTCATTGATGCCGTGCGTGAAAGCGATTTGTTCGCATCCCTCCAGGCAAAGATTGATGCGCAAACAGCTTCAGTAGTTGGCTTGCAACAGGCGATGCACGAAGCTGTGAACGATGCTATCCGCAATGCGCTCAAGCCAGGCGGTCTGCTGTTCAAACGATAACCCCCCATCACGCACTCGAATATTCAACCCGCTACGGCGGGTTTTTCTTTTCTAAGGAACCGAAATGTCAAAATTTTCTCTGATCCCCAACCCAACTTTTTCTGTGACCGCGAGCATTCCGCGTGCTGGAGCCGAAGACGGCAAGCTGACGTTCACTTTCCGCCATAAAACGCTCGAAGAGCTGCGTACCATGGATGCGAAGATGCAAAAGGCCGCCGAAGGTAAAAAGGGTGTTATCGAGCCGCAGGCCGACTACCTCATGGACATTGTCGAAGGATGGGCACTGCCGGACGAGTTCAACCGCGAAAACGTTATTGTCCTCCTGCGGAACTATCCACGCGCGTTCGACAGCATCGGTCTGGCATACACCAAAGAGCTGATGGGGATTCGCGAAAAAAACTGAGGCAGGTCGCCGCAGCGTTGTATACGCCGGGTCCGACGCTCGCGGAGCTGAGCGCTTTTGGTTTGACGCCTGAGGACGTGGAGGAAGAGGTGGGGATCCTGCCCTCTGTATGGAAGTCTTTCACCATCTTCTCTGCCCTGGCAACCCAGTGGCGCGTCGGCGCGAGCGGGGCGACCGGCCTTGATTATAACGTTCTCCCCTGGATGTTCGAGTTACACGGGGTTGAGGATGCGGCGGCCTGCATGGCTGACCTTCAAATTATGGAAAGCGAGGCTCTCAAGGTAATGCATAAGGAGACGAAATAATGACAGACCAGATCGCCTCGATTACTTTGCGGGCCGATGTTTCTGACCTGAAAACAGCCAGCAACGAACTGGATAAACTCGGCCAGGCGGCGGCCGGTGCTGTAGATAAAGCAGATGATCTGAATAGCGTGTTTCGCGCTGGCGCTGAATCTGCGAAGCAAGGAAGTGAAGGGCTCAAGGAGCAGCAGAACGCGCTCAAAGGGCTGCTGGAGAATATCGACCCGGTTACCAAGGCCTTAAACCGCCTGGATGAGCAGCAAGAATCACTGCGGAAATTTCAGGCCAAAGGTTTCCTGGATACCGAGACCTTTCAGGCTTACAACAAAATCCTGGACGACACCCGTCTCAAGCTGACCGACACCGGAGAAGCCGCGGCGCGCGCTCAGGCCGAATTAGCCGCTACCCAGGCGGCAGAGAAGCAGTCCGCAGCGTTAAAGAACCTGCTGGGTTCCATCGACCCGACGATTCGTGCGTTTAATTCACTGGATGAGCAACACGCACAGCTGGTAGCCCATTTCGAAGCAGGGCGCATTAACGGCGCGCAGTTCGAGCACTTCAACACAATCCTTAACCAGACGCGTGAGCGCCTCTCTGGTGTCGCAGACGTACTACCAGAAGCTCTATCCCGGCAGGAAGCTGCGGCCCGCCGCGCTGGAATCTCCGTTGGTCAATACAGCGCAGCAATGCGCACGCTTCCGGCGCAATTCACCGATATCGCCACGCAGCTGGCTGGCGGTCAGTCGCCGTTCCTGATCCTGCTGCAACAGGGCGGGCAGATTAAAGACCAGTTCGGCTCGGTTCAGGGGGCGCTGTCCGGCGTCGGCGAATACATCCGCAGCATGGCTGGGATGATTAACCCTACCACAATCGCACTTGGTGGGCTGATTGGCACGATCGGCCTGCTGGCTGCCGCAGCGTATAACTCCTCGGAGCAATTTGAGCAGGTGGCACGCTCTGTCATCATGATGGGTGGGGCTGGCTTCTCCACAATGCAGCAGCTCAACCAGGCCGCTGAGGAAGTGGCTGGCAAGACGAATACATCGATTAGCTCCACCGTAGATACGCTGGTTACACTGAACGATACTGGCAAATATACCGCCAGCCAGATGAAGCAGATCGCAACGGCCATCACCCTCATGGGTAAGGCCGGAAACGATACCAAAACGGCAATGGCCGACTTCGGAAAAATTGTCAGCGACCCGGTTAAGGGGCTGGCCAGCCTCAATGAGCAATATGGTTTCGTTGATGAGGCTATGATTAAGCACATCATCCAGCTTCGTAAACAGAAGGGTGAGCAGGCGGCTGTTACCGAAGCCATTAACCTGTTTGCTGGCGTCATGGAAAAACGCGCACAGGAGACTATTGAGGCAACGGACAATATTGGCAAAGCATGGACTGGGCTAAAAGCATTCGCCTCTGACACTTTCGGCCAGATCGGCATTACTGTGCGGGCTTGGGGCAATCAGGTTATCGAAGTGTTCAAGTTATTGAGCACTTCGTTTGAAGCCCTTTTCGTCAAGATGAAAGAGGTCTCCCTTGAAATTATGGGGGGGATGATCACCGGGTTCACGGATATTGCTAACAAACTTCCGGGCGGGGAAACTCTCATCAAATCCATGGGGTTTGATGGGCTCGCTGAGAGCGTTGCCAGGAACAGAGAGGCAGCAAGCAAGGAATATACTCAGCTTACCGCTGAGTACAACAAGCACATTGCTAATCTCAGTAAATCCCAGTGGCAATGGGAGGAGGAAGCGAAGAATGGTCTTGGCGGGGGTGTAAAAGGCACAGGCTCAGTTGATCGGCAAACTAAGGATGCCGTTTCAAAGCTTGCTGAGGACTCAGCCAAAAAGACCAAAGAGGCGAAAGCCACTCTGGAAGCTGGCGATCGCACCCTGGAGAACTACCGCGCCCAGGCCAGAACGTTAACTGAAACGCTCGAGACCCTCCGACAAACAGGCGAAACCCACGCTAAAAATACCGAGTTCAGTAAACAGCAATCTCGATTTGCTGAATTGGATGAGGCAGCCAAAACACGCGCGCTGACTGCTCAGGAAAAATCTTTACTGTCGAGCCGTGAGGCGATTCTGAACGCCGCCAAGGTGGTTGATCAGAAGAACAAGGAAGTAGAGGCGCAGCAGAAGATTAACGGCCTGGCGCAGCAGGCGAATAAATACGTCACGCAGATGTCGGAAAAAACCGATGCGTTGCGCGACAGTGCAGGCCTCAGCAGTCGGCAAACGCAGCGCATGATGGAAGAGGCGCAGCTTCGCCAGGGCTGGCTCAACGGTGGCGGTAAGCTTGACGATGCCGGTTATAAAAAAGAGCTGGCAGCTCTCAGGAAATATTATGCCGAAGAGGACAAATTACGGGGTGACTGGAAGGCAGGGGCTGTTGCTGGCTGGAATGAATATCTTGACGCCGCCACGAATACCTATGATGCCGTGAAGAACGTCGCCAGCTCCACGCTGACCGGCTTGAGCAACATGCTGACTGAGCTTATGACAACTGGCACCGCGTCAGTTAAAGAGTTCGGAAAATCTATGCTCAAGATGATCCTCGAGATAACCAACCAACTTATAGTGGCCTATACAGTACAGGCTGCGATGGGCTGGATAAGCGGTGGCAGTAGCGGCGGCAGCACTCCTGGCGGATCATATGCTAACGCTGCTGCTGGGCTAACCTTTAATGCTAAAGGCGGTGTCTATGACTCGCCCGGGCTCAGTAAGTACGTCAATGGGGTATACGATTCTCCCCAGTATTTTACTTTCCAGGGGGCGTCCAAGTTTGCGAAGGGCGGTGTATTCGCAGAGGCCGGCGCTGAAGCAATCATGCCACTTACTCGGGATTCTGCCGGGCGGTTGGGCGTACGCGCCCAGGGCGGTGGCGGTATGGCTCCGGTTATTAATACCACCGTTAACGTTGATGCTGGTGGTTCTGCAACTGTTCAGTCTTCCAGTTCAGGTGATGCTATGGGCCGTGCCCTTGCTGATGAAATGCAGAACGCTGCGTTGCAGGTTATCCAGAAGCACCTTAAGCCTGGAGGCATGATCTACAACTTCAGTAAAGGCAGGTAGTGTTTACGTCGTCCCCTGGTTAATATGATGAAAACCATAAAAATCAGGGGATGATTGTGTTAAAAAAAATCTTTAAGAAGATACTCAAAACCATTGGTTTGCTCATTTTACTTTTAGTTGTTGTCCTTGTGGCAGCGAGACTTAGTCTGAAAACTGATGACGAATTGAAAACTGAGGAAGCCAAAGCGTTATCTGATAAGAAGCTGGATGAGTTGAGAAGCGCGTGTGAAGCTTACGTAAGGATGTCAGTCATTAACAAAAGCACCCTGGACATGTCGGTGTTTGGCTCGAACAGATGGCTCGGTGATGACGGTAAGTTTTACGCCACGCAGGAGTTTAGCGCCAAAAATAAATTTGGTCTTGAGCAAAAATTTAGAGCTGTATGCATCGAAGATAAAGACGGTAAAACTGATTATCGACTTGAAGAAATGAGCGGCAGTTAAGCTGAATTACGCTGCAACCAAGCCCCGCCCGGGGCTTTCATTACAGCCCACTCAGGTGGGCTTTTTGCATTTTGTGCTACTGCCACATCATCATAACTATTCAAATTACCTGAGGGGTAATTTCTGCATTATTGGACCTACCTTTCCGCACCTCTTGGCGCTTTAATCACGTCAGTAGGTGCTCTTTAACAATTAGTTGAGATCCTCAGACTCCTTGAGGGGGCTATCCTTCGAAGCCAGATACAGGAGAATTCTTAAATCTTTGCTTTCTGATTCCAGCCTATGCGCCATAATAGCTGCTGCATCCAAAACAAGGCTCCGGGCTCTGTCTCTATCATTTTTGGATAGCTTTTCAGCCTCACCTTCTTCTGCGAGTCCCAGCAAATACTCAATTCCTTCCTGTGCTAGAGCTGGTTGTGACAGAGCACTGGAAATGATGTCGACTATCTCAGAATTCATCGATCTTCCATTGCGCTTGGCGCGATCTGCTATAGCGTCACGCATTCCGGCTGGAAGCCTCACATTGAAACGGTCCATCTCTTGGCTAGGGAATTTACTCATTATTAAAACTCGCTGATACAAATTTGTATCATGATAGCACCTACTTGACATCATCATAAATGGTGTTAAATTGGTTGTGGTACCAAGTTGGCATCATTGATTAGGAGTTTACTATGCAAACCACTACATACGCTGGTCGTAAAAATGAAAGCTTCCAGCTTCGTCTACCGGGACAGATGAAAGAGGAGATCCGCAGAATGGCGGAGATGGATGGAATTTCAATCAACTCTGCGATTGTGCAGCGACTGGCTAAAAGCTTGCGTGAGGATCGCGCTAATGGTCAGTAAAAAAGACGAAACCCGGCAGTGTGGGGACACGAACCGGGCTTCTTTGCCAACACACCACCGTAGGAATGATGACATGAACAGTGTACAGAACAATGAATTAACTTTCCAGCAGACAGAGTTTCACCCGGTATCACACGCTGGTGAAACATGGCTCACTTCATCTGAGTTAGCAGCGGCGCTCGGTTACAAAAAGTCAGATGCCGTTACCCAAATATTCAGTAGGTATCACGATGAATTTACGGAACATATGTCAACGACCCTCAAAATGAGTGTCGTTAGAAAGACTGGTGCTGTTGATATTCCGGTTCGCGTTTTTTCGCTTCGTGGCGCTCATCTTGTCGCGATGTTCGCTACCACCCCGAAGGCCAAAGAATTCCGCCGCTGGGTTCTGGACATTCTTGACAGAGAAATTCAGCGCTCGCCAATCGCTAAGCAGTTTACGGACGATGAATTATGCACCCTCGCATATCTTTGGCGTTCAGCTGCGGTGATGTATGAGGCTTGCCGCGAAGTACATCCTCTACTGTTAGTTGCCGAGCATCGACTGGTTCCTCGATTTAGCTCTATTGGCACAAATTACAACCGGGGGATCAATAAGGCTCGCGCCATTCTTAAGCGCGAAACAGATCACATCAAAGAACAACCATGGGGAGATAGTGACTGGAAAAACGTCTTCTCATACGGGAAAGGAATTTTGCAGTGATGCAAATAGAAAAGCCGACAGTTCGAGCTGCCGGCTTCTATTGAAACTTGTCATAAGGGTCCAACCAATGACTTCTTTAAATTTAGCAGTTCATGAACCAAATGTCGATCCCCAGTCCTTTCCTGTAATTGAATGGACTGGCCTGCGGGTCGTTACTACCGAGGCGTTGGCTTCTGGATATGGTTGTGAGGAAAAAAATATCCGCATGAACCTTTCACGAAACCTAGATCGATTCGAAGAAGGGAAGCACTTCTTCATGGTGACTGGCGCGGATCTGAAAAATTTGCGGGCCACTGTCAGTGGCTCACAAATATCAGCCAAAGTACGCACTCTAACGTTATGGACTGAGAAAGGGGCTGCCCGGATGTCGAAGATTGTCGACACCGACGAAGCGTGGTCCTTCTTCGAGCGATTGGAGGATTCTTATTTCCGTCCGGCACCAAACGCAGGCATACCTCTCACCTATGAAGAGGCGCTTGAAGACCTCCTAGCGAAAGTGAAAGAGAACCGCATCATTGCTGAGCAGCGTGATCGGGCCGTCAAAGAAAAACGCTGGATCTCTGAGAAGCGCGAAGTTACCGCCATGGCGACAGCTTCTGCCGCTGTTCGCGCCAAAAACAAACTGGCAGAGCGTATCGGGGAAGGGAAAAACTATGCGGCTATCATCCCGGTAGAGAAAAAGCTTGGTCAGAAATTTAAATGGCAGCCGCTTCGTAAATGGTGCCGGGAGAATGATGCAACCCCTCACGACGTAGATGACCCGCGTTTCGGTAGCGTCAAGTCCTGGCCTCGCGCGGCATGGCTTGCAGTGTACGGCGTCGATCTTCGGAAGTTATTCTAAACGCAGTCAAATACAAACCCGCTTCGGCGGGTTTTTTATGGAGTAAATATGGCAGTTGATACATACAGCTGGCGCTCGCAACTCGGTGCTGGCGCGATTGAGTACAGCCAGACGGTGCGCGCGGCGCAGTTCGGCGATGGCTATGAGCAGGTGGCTGAGAATGGCATCAACTCCACAGCCATTCAGGTGCCGATGAAGCATACAGGAGCAGAGGCTGAGGTTGATGCAGTCCGTGATTTCCTCCTGGCTCATACCGTGAAGGCCTTCATCATCACGCCGCCGGGAGAAGAGAAGGGGCTTTATCGGGTAGTCGCCGATTCCGTACGGAAAAATCAGATCAGCAGCAAGTTTGCTGAGCTGACGTTCACCATCAAACGGGCTTACGGAGTGTATGCATAATGGCATTAGTCGATCAGGCGGCGATGCTGGCACCAGGTGGCAGAGTCCGCCTGGTTGAAGTTGACGCCTCAGAGTTCAGTGGTGGTATCCACCGTTTCCACTACGCACCTTTCCCCCATACGCCGGAAGAAATTGATGCTGCCAATGGAGATGAACAAAAGCTCGGACCCAAGCCTATCTTCTTCGGTGGCAATACCTACGATTTTTGGCCGTTTCAGGTTTCAGGCCTGGAGCTATCAACAGACCAGTCGGCGGAGCCGTCTCTTAGCGTTTCCAACCTCGACGGTCATATCACGGCGCTGTGCCTCCAATTTAAGGATATGGTTAACGCTAAAGTGAGCATTATCGACACTTACGCGGTTTATCTCGATGCCGTAAATTACCCTGGTGGCGTAAACCCTACAGCTGATTCGTCAATGTCCACACCTCAGACCTTCTGGCTTGACACCAAAACCTCCGAAGATGATGAGGTGGTTACCTGGGCACTCAGCAGCCCGGCCGATTTGCAGAGCCTTGTGATCCCCACCCGACAAATCACATCGCTTTGTGAATGGGCGCTGCGCGGTCAGTATCGCAGCGGCGATGGATGCACCTATAACGGCACTGCGTATTTCGACGCGAAAGGGAATCAGGTTTCAGATCCTGCCCTTGATGTATGTGGTGGTTGCTTAAGTGACTGCCGTAAACGATTTGGGGCTGGCCTGGCAGAGCCCAGCGCTGCAATTCTCGATTTTGGCGGCTTCCCGGCAACAGTTCTCTTCACCCGATAACCGGACAATCCAATGAACAAAACCATAATGGCAGCTATCCGGGCACATGCGCTGGAGGAGTCTCCGCGCGAGTGCTGTGGCTTCGTTATTCAGTCAGGCCGTCGCCAGCGCTACATTCCCGTGCCGAATACGCATGAAAATCCGACAGAGCATTTTCGCATCGATGGCGAGCACTGGGCTAATGCCGAAGATATCGGGACGATTATTCGCGTCATCCACTCTCACCCGGGCGACGGTGCCCGGCCTATTCCGTCCGATCTGGACCGCCAGCAGTGCAACAACTCCGGCGTGGTCTGGGGTATTTACGCTCCGGACAGCGATGAATACGCCGAGATAATGCCGGAGGCGGTGCCGCTTATTGGGCGTCCGTTTATCCTGGGCTCGAATGACTGCTGGGGGCTGATTATGGACTGGCACGCCATTCAGGGCGTCACGCTGAACGATTTTCGCGTTGATTACCCGTGGTGGGAAAGCCAGTACCCGGACAATCTCTATTTCGAAAACTGGGAGCGGGAAGGGTTTGTCGAATGCGACCCGTCGCCAGGCTGTATGGTCATCATGCAGGTTGAATCCAGTAAGTGGAACCACGCGGGGATCATTACTGAGGAAGGTGAGCTGCTTCACCATCTGTACGGCCAGCCTTCCTGCATTACCCCGTATGCCCGAGGCTATTTCAAAGACCGCACGATGATCTGCGTTCGTCACAAAGACCTGCCGCAGGAGATAAAGCCATGGCGCGTTTAACCACTATTCGTCTGTATGGCGCACTGGGCGCCCGGTTCGGGCGCGTGCATAAACTGGCAGTGCAGACATCTGCCGAAGCGGTAAAAGCCCTGTGCATCAATTTCGACGGGCTGGAAGACTACCTGATGAACGCCAAAAAGAACGGCATGACGTTTGCGGTGTTCCGCGGTAAACGCAACATCGGCGTTGATGACTTTAAGGCGCTGTCAGGGGACACCGATATCCGCATCGCACCAGTGATGGAGGGGGCCAAAAAAGCCGGCATTTTTCAAACCATCCTTGGTGCCGTGATGGTGGTTGCGGGCATTGTAGTATCTGGTCTCTCTGCTGGTTGGGCTGGGCCAGTTGGTGGGGCGATGATATCCGCTGGCATCGGTATGATGGCCGGCGGTATTTACCAGATGCTTTCGCCCCAGCCCAAAGGGTTGCAGGGGCGAGACGACCCTGACAATAAACCCTCTTATGCCTTTGGTGGCTCAGTTAATACCCTTGCGATGGGAAACCCGGTCGCGCTTCTCTATGGCGTCCGCGAGATTGGCGGCGCCATCATCAGCGCTGGCATAGTCGCCGAAGACATCTGATAACTCCTTTCTGAATATCAAGCACCCAGTCGGGTGCTTTTTTTTATGGATGTATTATGGAAGCGATCACTGGTGCAAAGGGTGGCAGCCAGAAGCAGCACACACCTGTAGAACAACCTGATTCTGCGCAGTCAATGGCGCGCTGCCGCATGCTGCTGGCGCTCGGGGAGGGTGAGTTTGCTGGTGGCCTGGATGCGACCCGGATATTCCTGGACGGTACGCCGTTGGGAAACCCCGACGGAACGATGAATTTTGAAAATGTGTCATGGGATTTCCGGCCTGGCACGCAGACCCAGACACCAATACCGGGATTCCCAGCAGTCGAGAATGAAACTACGGTTGGCGTATCGCTGACAAAGGCCACACCATGGACCCGCGCACTGAGTAACACCCAGATTGACGCGGTGCTGGTTCGTATTGGCATCCCTGGGTTACAGCAGCAGGAAAACGATGCGGATATTGTCGGCACTACGGTTCAGTACCATATTGATCTGGCGGTGGACGGTGGCGCTTACTCGACAGTCATGACTAAAACCGTCACAGAGAAGCTCAGTTCGCTCTATGAACTAACCCACCGTATTAATCTTCCCAAAGCCAGCACTGGCTGGCAAATTCGAGTGGTGCGTGACACCGATGACACCACCAGTCAGATGTTACAGAATAAAACGCAGGTACAGGCAATCACAGAGGTGATTGATGCGCGCCTGCGTTATCCCCATACGGCGCTGCTGTATGTGTCGTTCAACGCCAAATCGTTCAATAATATCCCGAAGGTTTCCTGTAAACCTAAGGGGCGCATTATCCGCATCCCTTCGAATTACGATCCGATAGCCCGAACCTACAGCGGCACATGGGACGGGACGTTTAAGTGGGGCTGGACGAATAACCCGGCCTGGATTTGGTTCGATGTTCTGACAGAGCCGCGTTTCGGCCTTGGCCGCCGCGTGACGCCAGAAATGCTCGATAAGTGGGAGCTCTATCGCATCGCCCAGCGCTGCGACCAGAAGGTACCCGACGGGAAAGGAGGAAGCGGTACCGAGCCGCGCTTCATGTTTGACGTGTACATTCAGGCGCAGGCCGACGCCTGGCAGGTGATCAAGGATATCGCCGCAGGGTTCAATGGCATGACGTTCTGGGGCAACAATATGTTCAATGTTGTCTCGGACATGCCGGCGGATACGTCGAAGCTGCAAATCCTTACCCGCGCTTCGGTGGTGGGCAAGCCGGTTTACTCGAGCGGCAGTGAAAAGACCCGCTTCTCCAGCGCGCTGATTAACTTCAGCGACCCTGACAATCACTATCAGGACCGCACAACAGCGGTGATGTTCCCGGACCTGGTTAAGCAGTTCAAGTTTAAGCAAACGCAGATCACCGCAATCGGCTGTACGCGCGAGAGCGAAGCACAGCGCCGTGGCGGGTGGGCTGTGTACTCCAACTCACTTGACCGGATTATCACGCTACAGACCGGGCTTGATGGCTATGTCTACGTGCCGGGCACCGTGTTTGCATTTGCTGACGAACGCCTTTCAGGGCGTGTTTATGGCGGGCGTATAACCGGATATAACGCCGGGTTGAAGGCTGTGATAACCGATCGGGGAACCAGTGCCGTTGCGGGTGACACACTGATGATCCGCACACGGGGCGGTACCGTTGAAAGCAGGGTGATCCAGGCCGTAAACGGCACGCAGCTGGTGGTCGCCACGCCTTTCACGGCAGAGCCGTTACCCAACGCTGTATTCGTCATCGATGCCGGGCAGTTGCGCCTGCAATACTTCCGCGTTACGAACCTGAGATTTGATGATGAAGAAAATACCTTCACAATCATCGGGGCCGAATATAACGCATCAAAATATGATGCGGTCGACAACAATGCCCGCCTGGACACGCCGCCAATCAGTCTGATACCAACCGGCCTCGTCAACCAGCCGACCAATATCGTGGTAGCGAGCTATGACGCAGTGCGCCAGGGGCAGCGAGTGGCTACCCTGACGGCATCCTGGGATGCGCCGGTCGACAAGAACGGCAAACCACAGGCGGATGTCATAGCCTATCGGGTGCAGTGGAAGCGCGGCGACAATGAGTGGGTTAACGTACCGGAGACCGGTCTTCGCAATATCGAAGTGCCTGGCATCTTCGAGGGTGATTATCTGGTCCGTGTACGCGCGATCAACTCCGGCGGTGCATCGAGTCTCTGGGCAACTTCCACGCTTACACACCTGAAGGGGCGTACGGGGGATGTTCCTAAGCCTGTCGGTCTTACGGCATCTGAAAATGTCGTTTTTGGGATCCATATAACTTGGGGCTTTCCCGCCGACACAGGTGACACGTTGAGTACAGAACTGCAATACAGCGTTGCGGCTGACGGCTCAAATCCGATTCTATTGGCCTCTGTTCCTTACCCGCAGAAACTTTATCAGCAGATGGGGCTGAAGGCGGGGCAGGAATTCTGGTACCAGGCACGGCTTGTCGACAGGATCGGGAATCAGAGCGGATGGACCGACTGGGTGCGCGGGCAGGCCAGCATCGATGTATCCGGTATCACCGGTGCAATTCTGGAGGACATGAAAGGCTCCGATACGTTCAAAGACCTGATCGAGAACGCGGTAGACAGCAATGAAAAAATTGCTGGTATGGCTGACGACATTAAACAGGCCAACGACGAACTGGCGCAACAGGCGCAGGAAATAGCAAAAAACGCCCAGGATATCGGGAAGGTTCAGACCAGCGTTACAAACCTGACGAGCACGGTCGGAGATGTGTCTTCTTCTCTGAACGAGCTTGAGCAGACCGTTGCGACTGCTGATACCGCGCTGGGCCAGCGAATCGATAACATCAGCGTGTCTGTGGACGGCATGGCGGGGGGAGTGAAGAACTCCGCCATCGCGATTATTCAGGGTAACCTGGCGCAGGTGGCCGCGCGCAAAACGCTGTCTGCATCCGTCGCCGGTAACAGCGCGCAGCTGGACCGCATTGATGAGGTGATCGTCAACGAGAAGGAGGCAACGGCGCGTTCGCTACTGAGTTTGCAGACTGACGTGAACGGCAACAAGGCATCCATCAACAGCCTGAACCAGACGTTCTCCGATTATCAGCAGGCCACGGCCACGCAGATAAACGGCATCACGGCGACCGTCAACGGACACACATCAGCCATCACAACCAACGCTCAGGCCATAGCGAACGTTAATGGTGATCTGAAAGCGATGTACAGCATCAAGGTTGGCGTCGCCAGCAATGGACAGTATTACGCCGCAGGGATGGGGATCGGCGTCGAGAACACGCCATCCGGCATGCAGTCGCAGGTTATCTTCCTGGCTGACCGTTTCGCCGTCACTACGCAGGCTGGTAGTACTGTGTCCTTGCCGTTCGTGATCCAGAACGGGCAGACGTTTATCCGTGACACCTTCATCCAGGACGGCACCATCAGCAATGCCAAGATTGGTAATTACATTCAGTCTAACAATTATGTTGCAGGCTCTGTTGGCTGGAGACTGGACAAGTCCGGGACGTTTGAAAACTACGGTTCGACAGCTGGGGAGGGAGCCATGAAGCAGACCAACCAGACAATCAGCGTTAAGGACGGCAGTAATGTACTCAGGGTGCAGGTTGGCCGGTTAACGGGGGTATTCTGATATGACTTATGGAATACAAACCTGGGACGCTGCGGGAAAACCCAACAACTACGGTATCAAGCCCGTTTCTGTCGTTGGGCGAATACAGCTGGCTGCCGGGCAAACCTCCGGCAGCTGGTCTTTTACGGTACCCTCAGGAATGAAGGTCGGCTTTGTTCTTTCACTGGATGAGGGAGGTAACAGCGTAGGGCGGCGCATCGTCGCATCAGGGAACACAATAACCGTAACCACCGCCTCTTCCGTGGGCCTGGGTAATTACCCGGCCTCAAAGTGTGAGGTGGTCGTTTTCATGGAGAAAGCATAATGGCCGAATTTGGCGCGATGATATTAATGGATAACGGCAATCCCTTTGTTACGCCACAATCAACGCCTTTTTGTCTTTACGGAAAATATACCTTCAGTTCCTCCGCTAACGGAAGTTCTCAGCAGGTGTCGCAGAATATTGCACTCAACGCCGGCTACCCTGTGATGGTGTTTATAAAAACCACCAACACAGCCCAGCCAACTCCAGTAATGTCTTACAGGAACGGAGGTAATATTTATGTTGGGGGCGTTAATCCTTATAACCAGAGCTTTACCCTGACGGTATACGTGTTTGCCATATTCCCGCAGACGCTGCCGAAGTGGGGGCTGGCTATATGGGACGAAGCCGGGAAACTTGTGCTGACCAATGAGTCCCGCGTGCTGTCAGACCTGCAGACAGTTGGAACGCCCGGTGCAAACGGCGGGATTAATATCGATCAGACGCTCAGCGGCTCATGGGCTGTTGCGCCTGCACAGCTCGGTCAGACCATCATTGTGAACAACTCCACCCAGCCTCCGACCATTTACACCATCAATGCTTATTCGGCATGCAGGTATGACGGGACCAATACGAGGATAAACGCAGGCGGGACCTCCACTGGCACGGGCTCTCCGGGAGGGGGAACCAATACTGGCATTACATTAACCGCGATAAATACAGCGGCCTATGACTGATTGATCGTTTTGAGCGATCAATAACAGAAAATTGATCTATCTAATCAATTATACCCACCAGAATTGTATTGGTATCTTCTAAGTTACTGAATTCCTCTGGATACTATCAAAATGAAAAAGCTAATTATCTGTATGGCAGGCGCTGTCATGCTTTCAGGATGCGCTGGCGTACTTGAGAAACAGAAACCAGTTTGCAGCGGCACTGCCATCGTTGGCGGTCAGGAAACTACTGTTCAGATTTACGGTGTGCGCAAACAAAATAACCAGACGCAGTACCGGGCCGGATATCCCTTCAACTGGCGCTGGGTAAGTGCGAATACATTTACCGAAACAACCTGCAAATAGACCGCTACGTTTAAACACAAACCTCGCTCCGGCGGGGTTTTTTATTGCCTGGAGAAAATATGCTTTATAACACCGGCACCATCGCCGTTAACGGAAACACCGCAACTGGCACCGGCACGAACTGGACGGCACCCGCCAGCCAGATTCGGGTTGGCCAGACGTTGTTTGTTCTTTCTAACCCGGTACAGATGTTTCAGATCAACGCCATCAACAGTGCGACGTCACTGACGGTTACGCCTGCCGCGTCTCCGGCGTTGAGCGGCCAGAAGTACGGCATTCTTGTTACTGATAGTCTCTCAGTCGACGGCCTGGCGCAGAGCATGTCTCAGCTCATCAAAGAGTATGACGAGAACATTGGCGCATGGGAGACGTTCGCCACCACCTCAGCAAACCAGAACATCACGGTAACCATCAACGGAACCTCCGTTAATATTCCCAGCATTGGTAAATTACTGCAGAAGGGTACGAATGGCGCTCTGGCAGTTAACCAGGGCGGTACTGGAGCAACAACCAAGGAAGGCGCTCGCTCAAGTTTAGGTTTGGGAGACTCTGCTACCAGGAACGTTGGAATTGTGTCTGGAAACTTAATGCAGGTTGGATCATTTGGCCTGGGGCAGAACGCGGATATCTCAACTGGAGTGACTCAGCTGCATGTCGGTAATCCATCTTCCAATGTCACACGATTTTCTTACG
>OFLK01000116.1_pt1 | contig 46114 bp, 50 predicted proteins | sample 1540851 | NCBI WGS metagenome assembly OFLK01 (sample SAMEA4413042, study PRJEB24355) | metagenome | biome: human; feature: gut; material: faeces | place: United Kingdom | collected 2010 | reverse complement strand
TTTGGGGTGCCGGTAAACGTCGGGCTGGCTTTTGTCGCATATTGCGTATGCGGATCAGCTGCAGCAAGATGCGCCGCCATCAGCTCATCGACATACACCTTCAGTTCCAGCACCTTGTCATCAACATATTTTCGGGTTGCCAGCACTACGGACGGGTCAATTTTCAGCGTAATGTTATCGGTGCTGCTGGTAATCAGTACCATGCGCACTGTCTGCGTGCGGCCGCTTCCCTCTGCCAGCTGCGGCTTGTAGCTCTCCGGGCAGTTACCCACTGCGATCAGTGCGCCCGTTTCATCAAACAGCCCAACCTCACGAATCCACCAACCGCCCTCAGTTTCAGGAATCACCTGCTCAGCAATAATCTGGCTGCTGTTCTGCGGATCGATGTAAAGCATGTTCAGGTCAGCGCGCCGCTTTTCGGAAACCAGCTTCGTCTGTTGTGCGCTGGGAGTTGGAAGCACGCCGCCGCCATCCCCCACCGCCATCTGGGTAATTTTCAGCGGCACACCGAGCGCGGCAGCGCTTGCCAGTTTCGCCGCGCCAATATCCGTCAGCAGGGTATAAAATTTTGCGCTCATGGGTTCACTCTCATTGTGTCAATAACATGGACGGCGCCGCCCTCGTAGGCAGTGCCACCGGAAATGATGGTTTCGTTGATATACGGGTAAATCGTGATTTCTTCGCCGGTATAAGTGGCAGCCCCAACAAAATATGGTCCGCTTGTCTGCAGGTTTATGGACATGCCGATCAGATGCCGACTGCAGGGTTTGGCATCACCAATCAGGCGCTCCAGCTCCAGATAGGTTTCCTCTGTTATGCCCTGGTCCTGCACCCCAATATCCAGGCGAAACGTGCCCGGCGCCTCGCCGGTCTGCCACCATTCAATGATGCGGATCAGAAAGCCGAACGGCTCCACCACACGCCGCACCGCGCTGGTTGTGCCCTTGTGCTGATGGATATAGAACGCATCCTGCACCACGCGGCGCTTCACGCTCTCCGCCCATCCTTCATCCCAGCGATCAACCGAAAAGGCCCACGCCAGATACGGCAGAAACTTGACCGGGCATGTTGCCGGGTTCCATAAATCCCGCAGCGGCACCTGCAGATCGGAAATTCCGCTGCAGGTCTGAGCAAGTCGGCGCTCAAGCGGCGATGAGCCAGGAGGAAGCAGACTATTCATCCGTTCCCCCGTTGGTTACGCTCCATTCCGTACATGAAGCGGCTTGTGTCTTATCCAGCACCACATCAGCGAGCGGCGAGGCCAGCTCAACACGCTGCACACCTTCAACATGCAGCGCGGCATAAATAGCACTGCGGCGAATATCACGCCCCAGCCTCGTCTGGCTGGCGATATATTTCTGCAGGCTGGCTTTTGCCGCCTCCATCACCGGCTCAGCTTCTGGCCCCGGGTAAAGAAAAATCGTCGCATCCACGCTGTACGGAATAATTTCAGCGCTGCGCACCGTCAGACGGTCAGCAACCGGCCGCACGTTCTCACTGTTAAGCGCCTGTTCAACCACTGCCAGCAGATCCGCCGCTGCCGTTCCGTCGCCCTCACGGCTCAGCACGGTAAGCACCACCTCCGCCGGTGCCGGGCTGGTTGCGCTGGCGTCAGCCACTCGCCCGTCAGCGCTTTTAGCGTGAAACTCATAGGCCGCCGTCGGCCCCGCCACGGACAGCCCCTCAAATGCAGCAGGAACACGCAGGCGCAGCGCCTCATCACTTTCCATTACCGCTGCGACCGGCGGCACTGCGTCGTTATCCGCAGGTGTAACCGTCAGCCGCTTCACGTTGTAGTTGGCCGCCATCTGATCGAGATCGCCGCCAATTGCATAAGCCACCATGACCGCCTGCGCCGCCTCGTTAATGCGCTGGCGCAGGAGGATTTCACGATACGCATTTTCCTGCAGGAGCTTAGTCACGGGTTCAGACTCCAGCTCAAGCGTGCGCCTTACCGCGTCCTGCTCGTCTGCCGGATAAAGGGCCATAAACGCGGCTTTCCGTTCGTTTAGCAGCGTTTCAAAATCCGGCACATCCACTATCTGCGGGGCGGGCAGCTGGGAAAGGTCAATGACTGCCATTGTCTGCTCCTGTTGATACCGAAAGTGAAACCGGCGCGCCGTTATCACGCTGCCCGGTAAGCTCAACCACCATCGAACCATCAAAACTGCTGTTTATGGTGATGGAATCCAGGGTAAGCCGTGGCTCCCAGCGACTCAGAGCCACATAGACCGCAGACATAACCTGCAGGCGCAGCGCCGGGTTCTGCGGCTGGTCTATCAGTTCAGACAGAAGCGAGCCGTATTCCCGCCGGGCAATGCGGCTCCCCTGCGGGGTCAGCAGAATATCCCGGACCGACTGGCGCAGGTGGTCCGTGTCGGTAATGGCCCTGCCGTTGCCCTGACTCATGCCGATATACAGCGTCATACCGGACCTCCCGATGTATCGCCGCCGGACTTAACGCCGGTATGACCGTGTTTATCGACTACGATCCCGTTAGAACTCATGGCGCCGCCGCCCTGGGTGACGCCGCCATTGATCACCACTTCGCTGTTTATGCGCGTGTTGCTTGCTTCCACCACAAATTCCCCCGTTTTCAGGGTTATGTTATCTGCAGCTTCGATCACCATGGATTTGATGCCCCGCACATGCCAGCGGCCGGTCGCGGGTTCATATTCAAACCAGCCACCGTCCGGGTATTCCGTTACGCAGCCGTCCACTGAGTCCGACGGCGGCGCGAACTGGTTGGAATAGATCGCAGGTAAGGCAAAAGCGGTTTCCAGATTGCCGCCCATACTCAGCACCACCACCTGCTCATCCGGCGACGGGCACCACCATGTACGGGCACCACCTGCGCGCAATGTCAGCCAGTTAATCCAGTTGGTTTCAAGCTCGCCCACTTTCACCCGGCACAGCCAGTTTTCCCGGTCCACTTCGGTTACGGTGCCGGTGCGGATCAGGTTGGTGATAAGGCGCATGATTTCGGTTAGTTGTGCGTTCATAACGAAAGGTTGCCATCAGAGGGAAAAGGGAGGCAGCGTTGGGTTTTGTGCCGTCCGTGACACAAATTTCACTCCGACAGCCAGCGCAAAAGCGTGTCACGGGTGATGGTTTCCACCTCAGCATTCACGCCCAAAAGTCGGCGTGCCGGGTACCGGGCCTCCGGGCCGTTGCGTCTGACTCGATCACGCAGACCATAATGGTGAACACGGGCGATGCGCTGGACTTTCCCATCAAACTGCACGCTGGCAGAGTCCGCTGTGGCTGCGGTTTTCAGGTATTTAGTGGTGCGCAATTTGGCGAACATCTGGCGCTTGATGCGCCCCTTTTTACTTCTGGCCGTCACCCGGCGCGGCTCAAAGGTGGTGCCGTCTGGATTGCGCTGCAGCCTGATATTTTGCTGTTGCGACCGGCGCAGCTCCTGCGCCAGCTGTCGCATCATACGGTTGCGGGCTGCCGGTTCCAGATTCGCCAGCAGGGCCGCCAGCCAGTCATCCACCCTCTGCAGGTCATCCACGTTTCACCGTCCACATTTCTTCGGGTACGTCGGGTTCCGGCACCGCTTCAACGCTCGATACGGTGCCGTCTGTGCTGACAATCACGCGCTCCGTGAGCTGCAGATTGAGGCTGATATCACACAGGTCGTTGCTCAGGATATCGACGTCAAAGGTAAAAAGTTTTTCGCGCAGCTCCGGGTTGTTGATAGCGTCCGGTTGATTGGTCATTAACCAGAGCAATACAGGCGCCATCACTAAATTCTGGTTGCCGCTAAAATCTTCAATCACCACGTTCAGGGTGTAGCGATATTCCCATGACATTGAACGGGCACCGGTTGCGACCAGCGAACCGTTATCAACAAAAAGGTGCAGTTTGTCCGGGTTGTCACGGACATACGCCACCGATTTATTCAGGGCGTTGCGTAAGGACTGCGGCTTGTTCACTGTCTCGCTCCTGACACGCTATGATCGTGTCCACTTTGTCGGCACATACTGCCCAGGCGGCCTCAGTCTCATCCAGCACCTGGTTCAAATCCCCATTACTGCGTGGCGCTGACCTGCCCAGGCGGCACTGGGTCACTTTTGGACAACCACTCACGGTAAGCTGCACCTCCGGCGAGGGCCGGGCGGTCCCGCAGCCGGATAATGTCAGCAGGCAAAGGAGTGTCAGCCCAGCGGCGTAAATCCTCGTTTTCACGTTTTAGCTCCTCGATCCGGCGCTGGCGACTCCGCAACAGCGCGGAAGTCTCCTCCGCTGCAGCATAAAGTTGCATCTGCGCCCGGCTGTTAGTTTCGGTAAGAATGGACAGGCTGATGAGCTGGCTGTTTTTCTTCGCCAGCTCCTGCTTGTTCTTTTTAAGCGCCTCAGCCTGCGTCCCGATGGTGTGACCGGCATTGTTAAGCCGCCATGACTGCCAGCCCAGCAATGCCAGCACCAGAGCCAGGATCACCGCCAGCGCGCGCGTCATGCCCCTGCCCCTTTAAGACACCAGGCAAGCTCACGGGCGCGCCTGTTTTCCAGCCCTTTACTCCTTTGACCATTTACATAAATCCAGCGGGGGAGCTGGTTGCACGCCTGCCACCATTGCTGGCGATTGATGTAAGAAACCATTGTTGACCGGCAGATTGCCCCCGTTCCGACATTAAAGCCGATACTGATCAGGGCATCGTAAACATGCTGAGGTGGCTTAACCTGCAGGCAGGCTTCAATCCTTTTTTCCGTCATAAACACGTTATTAATCAGCCCCTGCGCGGCCTGTCGCTCCGTTATGGTTTTGCCCGGTACTACCCCGGACGTATTGCCGATCCCGTCAGTCCATACCCCGGCGCTGCACTGGTATGGCTGGAGGCGACACCCTTCGAAATCAGCAATCAGTTTCAGCCCCTCGACGGAGGTATGAAGCGACTGGAAACCCGGCAGCGTGGCGGCAATCGCCAGCACCGCGCCGACCAGGCAACGCTTAACGATTGAAGGACTCATATTCCCCCCTGGATATTCTGCCGTCCCGCAGCAGCTGGTAGGCTTTCCAGCGTAAATAACAGGTCACCGCTGCAGTAATAATCCCCAGCGCAAGACCGGTGATGGTCGACACATCTTTAAGAGACAAATCGCCGAGCCATGCCAGAAGCAGGGCAACGCAGTAAGTGATAAAGGCGCTGATTCGTTCAAGCGTCATAGTTCAGTCCCATAACTGGACAGTCTGCGCAGTGGTTGACGCCGTAATGTCCGGCAGCTCCACCTGCAGCCCGTGCGGTAAAAAGGGGCCATATTCAGCCAGCCCCGGATTCGCCTGCAGCACCTGTTCAGTGACTCCCTGCGTGCGCCCGTAATGGCGCCAGCAGAGTGCGTCCACCGTGTCATACTGATGCGCACGCACTTTCATCAAATCAGCTCCACCGTCATATGTGGCATATCGCGCAGGCGGGACTCCGCCCAGCGCACATCGCGCCACAGCTCGCCTAAGGTTGTTTCGATATCTTCGGCTTTCTTGCTTCCGTCGCCGGTTGCGTCAAAATCGCGATAGCGCTCAACCAGGTTTGCTTTTGCCCAGCAAAACACTGCACGGCGATACAGCATGAGCCGCTGGCTTTCTCCGTCGATCACATCAGCAGGGACGTCGGCCAGGCTCGCATACCCCTGCGCCCGTTGTTTCTCGCGGAACTCATAAAGATCGGCGTTAACTTCAGCAATCGCTGTCAGCAACGCCAGACGCAGGCGTGGATCGGTGACACTCCCATCCATGCGCATATCACGGCGGAACTCTGAAACCCTGACATCAGGCCAGAAACTGGTGTTTTTAATAACGTCCTGGGTACTTTCCCCGGCCTGTTCCGGCGAAACGAATTGCATATTTCTGGCACTCCCAAATAGTTGGGCGGTGGACGGGGTTTTGACGCGGCATAAAGCCTGTCGCCACCCCGTGCCGCCCCGCGCGTTGGCACGATTCGTTAAGCCGACATTGCCTGTCGCAATCGGCTTTCAAGCTTGTTGATTTCGGTTTTGACGCCAGAACTGTTATCCAGCTGCAGAGCACGCTTCAGATGGTTAAGTGCCGCCACTGCCTGATCGTTATCCCGCAGCGCGTAGCCCATCGCCTTATGAAGTCGGGCGCGGGACTGATCCGGCATATCCTGACCTTCAACGATATCGAGCACCTGGGTAAGAATGGCGGCACTGAATGATTCACCGGCAGAAAAAGCGCGCATTGCCGCGTCGGCAAACTCTTCGGCAACAGCGGTCCCGCAGGTCCGGTTGAAGCGCTGCGGCAGGACCCATCCGTGTTTAATGGCATGACGGGCAATGTCCAGCGCGCCGGTATAGTCTCCGGCATCAATGCGCCAGATCATGACGTACATCGCCACGTCGTCCTGGCCTGACGCGTCAGCATCCAGCAAACCGGCAATCCATGAGGCATAAGCGGGAAGAAACTCACGTTTGAGCTGAGCCTTGCGCTCATTTGACTGGACGGTTTTAAGGCGCCTGCGGTGTTCTGTCAGCTGTAACAGCATCTGGTTATAACCCGTCATACTGGCTTTACTGCCGCCCTGCCGGGCGGCATCCTGTGCCTGTACATACTGAGTGTGAGCACGGAACGGATTCATTTATCACGCTCCGGCGCCAGTGCCGCCCGTATTCTGAGCATCAAGCGCGCCCTGCACTGCTGCAGCAACGATGGTCTGAATATTTTCAGCCGTCAGCGCCGCGCCCTGATTGCCGTCTGCCTGCGCTGGTAACATCTCGATGTTCTCAACCAGGCAAACGCCATCGTAATCTTCGACAACATACGCCTCGTTAACGGATTCGTAGTTCTCCACGCGGTCACGCTTCGGATTGTCGATAACTGAACGACGACGGGTACCGGCTTGCCAGTAAATAGACAGGTTATCCAGACGGGTGATCAGCATGGCGTTAGCCGGGAAGAACGGCGCGCGAACGGCAGGGAGGTTGCCGATACGCTTCTGGCTGATGATGAGATCGGCCGCCATCGCTTCGCTGTTTGGCTGGTCGCGGTTGACGATCGGGAAATATTTATCCGCCAGCAACTGGCGCCCGACGATAACCACAAGCTCTGTATCTTCCTGATACCACGGCGCGATTTTCTCATTCACGGCGCCCATAACCAGCGCGTCCAGATTCAGGAAATCGCCGCCTTTACCGACACGGATAGTCTGAGAAACCACCTCGCCCTCGGACACAATTTTGTCCAGAACCTGAACGGGTTTCTCCTGGCGGATTTTCTCCAGCCAGCCAATATTCACATCCTGCAGCAGCGGATAGGTCTTGCGGTCTGACGTTTTTTCACGCTTCACGCCGTTGAAGCCGATCATGATGCGGTCAAGCGCCTGGCGAATAATGATGGCGTCACGGATGCGCGTCTGGAAGTCCTGGAATTTAGCCCACAAATCCAATTTTGCATAAGGCAGCGCCGTATCAGAGTTAGTCTGGGTACACTTGTACCCTTCACCGTCGATGTAGGTCGGATCAACGGGTTCACGGTCTTTCTGGGTGGTATCAGTATTTCCGGCGATACTGGCGCCAATCCCCAGCCCCAGACGTTCGCCGGACTGCTCATCAACCGGGATAATGTTGATTTTCTGCAGGAACGAGGAAGACTCCTGGATTTTCGTTTCCAGCGTCTGCGCAACGGACGGCTCTGCCGTATATTTTGAGGTGATACCGCTCACAGGCACGCCATTAAGTGTGGCGAGCTGCGTCAGATAGCCGTTGAATTTAAAACGTGTCTCTTTTTTCATTGTGCTTTTGCTCCGTCAGCAATCGGTGGTTTGTTCTGCGCCGTTATTGCCGGTCGCATTAGGGCGGCGTTCGCTGCGGCTGTCCTGAGTGGAAAGCTGCTCACGCAGGGTGGAGAGTGCGCTGGTTGTCTCATCAACAACCTTCTGCATATCGCTCAGCTTGTTGCTGAAATCGGTTTGATGGGTGCTGACCTGCTCCGCCAGCGTCTGATGCTCACGCGCGATGGTTTCAACAGCCTGATTCACATCAGCAAAGCGGGCGTTATCATCGGCGCCTTTGCGGGACAGCAGCTCTTTCACGCGGGTAAACAGGCTGGTTTTTTCCGGCACGTCCTCAAACTCAATGAGCGTTTCAACAGCAGCGGTAAACAGGTTGTCTTTGTCCAGCTTGCGGCGCGCCAGGGGGTTATGTTCTGCGCTGGCGCTGAACTGCAGCATTTCAGTGCCGAGGCTTGCCGGATCGTCAGTAATCGCCAGGCCAACCAGATAAGCGGAGCCGGTATCGGCAAAGCTGGTGTTAACTTCCATTGAGGTGAAAAGCTTCTGCCAGTTGCTGGTCATCGTGACCAGATCGTCAGTCGGGGCAATCCAGCCATACAGCGCCATTTTCCCGGACAATGCCCCTTCGGTAATTTCTTCCGCTTCCAGCTTTTCCACCATGCCAAAACGACGGAAGGGCCCATCAGGAGTAAAGCCCTTGATGTGCTCCATATTGATCAGCGCGGTGTATACCTGCGGGTTATAGCTCGCTGCCATCTGGGTGAGCCATTCACGCTCAATAACGCGCCCGTCAGTAGTGGCCCCTTCGACCCCAATACGAAAACGCTTAGATTTTTTTGCCATCGGTCCGGCTCCGGTTAGTTAGTTCGTAACACGTTCAGAGCCTTATGTTTGCGGTGATGGGCGCGTGTAAACAACGCGTTGGGCTTGTGCGAACTCCCACACAATGCGAAGCCGGGGAAAGTGCTGATTTGAGGCCGTATGTTTGTGCCATGACAACACTGACCCCCGCAGACCTCGATCCCCGTCGTCAGGCAATGCTGATGTACTTTCAGGGATACCGCGTAGCCCGCATTGCTGAAATGCTGGGCGAGAAAGTTGCAACCGTTCACAGCTGGAAAAAACGCGATAAGTGGGGCGAATATGGCCCACTGGATCAGATGCAGCTCACCACCGCCGCACGTTACTGCCAGCTCGTCATGAAGGAGCAGAAGGAAGGAAAGGACTTTAAAGAAATTGACCTGCTGGCGCGTCAGTCAGAACGACAGGCCAGGATCGGCAAATTTAACAATGGCGGGAATGAAGCAGACCTGAATCCGAACGTGGCGAACCGTAATAAAGGCCCGCGCAAGCCACCGGAAAAAAACCTGTTTACCGACGAGCAGATCGAAAAGCTGGAAGAGATTTTCCGCGCCGGTATGTTCGAGTACCAGCGCCACTGGTGGGATGCGGGCATTAAGCACCGTATTCGCAACCTCTTAAAGTCACGCCAGATCGGTGCAACCTACTATTTCGCCCGTGAAGCTTTGATAGACGCGCTCACCACGGGGCGAAATCAAATCTTTCTGTCAGCGAGTAAAGCGCAGGCGCACGTTTTTAAACAGTACATCATCGACTTCGCAAAAGAGGTGGACGTTGAGCTGAAAGGCGATCCGATGGTGCTGCCTAACGGTGCCTGTCTTTACTTCCTCGGTACAAATGCCCGTACCGCGCAGAGCTATCACGGCAATCTGTATCTTGATGAGTATTTCTGGATACCGAAATTCCAGGAGCTGCGCAAGGTGGCCTCCGGTATGGCACTGCACAAAAAATGGCGCCAGACCTATTTCTCTACCCCTTCCAGCCTGACGCACAGCGCCTACCCGTTCTGGTCTGGTGCCCTGTTCAATAAAGGGCGCCCGAAAGCCGACAGGGTAGAATTTGACCTTTCTCACAGTAGCCTGGCGCACGGGGTTTTATGCCCTGACGGCCAGTACCGCCAGATAGTCACCATTGAAGATGCCGTAAATGGCGGCTGTAACCTTTTCGACCTGGACCAGCTGCGCCTGGAGTACAGCCCGGACGAATACAACAACCTGCTGATGTGTCAGTTTGTTGACGACCTGGCGTCCGTGTTCCCGCTGGCGTTGCTGCAGTCCTGCATGGTTGACAGCTGGGACGTGTGGGACGATTTCGAACCGCTTTTACTGCGTCCGTTTGCATACCACCCTGTCTGGATCGGCTATGACCCGGCAAAAGGAACGCAGAACGGTGACAGCGCCGGTTGCGTGGTCATTGCGCCTCCCGTCGTCCCCGGCGGTAAATTCCGCATCCTTGAGCGTCACCAGTGGCGCGGGATGGACTTTCGCGCCCAGGCCTCAGCGATTGAGGAAATCACCAGACGCTACAACGTGACCTACATCGGCATTGACTCGACCGGCGTTGGCGATGGTGTTTACAAAACGGTTAAGCAGTTCTTCCCAGCCGCGCGTGAGTTTGTCTACAACCCGACCGTTAAAAATGCCCTGGTGCTTAAAGCCTACGACATCATCAGCGGGCGCCGTCTGGAGTTTGACGCGGGGATGCTGGATATCGCGCAGTCCTTTATGTCTATTCGCCGTTCAACCACCGCCAGCGGCAACCGGCCAACCTACGAAGCATCCCGCACAGAGGAAGCCAGCCACGCGGATTTAGCCTGGGCAACCATGCACGCACTTTATAACGAACCACTGGCAGGAGCTTCCGCCAGTACCAGCAACATCGTGGAGATTTTTTAATGGCTAACCGCAAAAACCGCAGCAAGGCACCGCGCGGCAAGACCGCCGCCGATACGGCCAACATGGTCAGCAATGCACATGCGGAGGCGTTTACGTTTGGCGATCCGATCCCCGTTATGGACCGCCGGGAATTATTTGATTACCTGGAGTGCGTGCAGGTGGACCGCTGGTACGAACCACCGATCAGCATGGATGGCCTGGCGCGAACTTACCGCGCTGCCGTACATCACTCCAGCGCCATTCAGGTAAAGCGCAATATTCTGACCAGTACCTTCATCCCTCACCGCTGGCTGTCTAAACAAGCCTTTTCCCGGTTCGCCCAGGACTTTCTGGTATTTGGTAACGCGTATCTTGAAAAACGCTTGAACCGGTTAGGCCAGATCTTGGAGCTGCGCGCCTCGCTTGCCAAATACACTCGCCGCGGCATTGATCAGGACACCTACTGGTTTGCACAGTATGGTCACAACTCACAGCCCTATCAGTTCGATGAGGGAAGCGTGTTTCATCTGATGGAGCCTGACGTTAACCAGGAGCTATACGGAATGCCGGAATACCTCTCTGCCATTCCTTCCGCACTACTGAATGAATCGGCCACGCTATTTCGCCGTAAGTATTACCTCAACGGTAGCCATGCTGGTTTCATCATGTACATGAGCGACCCCGCCGCCGATCAGAAAGACGTGGACAACATACGCGAAGCGCTGAAAAAATCGAAAGGGCCAGGCAACTTCCGCAACCTGTTTATGTACAGCCCGAACGGCAAGAAAGACGGCATTCAGATCATCCCGCTGTCAGAAGTCGCAGCGAAAGATGAGTTTCTTAACATCAAGAATGTGAGCCGTGATGACATGCTGGCAGCTCACCGCGTGCCGCCGCAGCTGATGGGGATTATTCCAACGAATACCGGCGGGTTCGGCGATGTTGAAAAAGCCAGCCACGTTTTTGTGCGTAACGAATTAATGTCCCTTCAGAAGCGAATGCAGGAGCTCAATGACTGGCTGGGCGAAGAAGTGATCCGTTTCGAACCGTACACATTGGGACTGGCAAAGGAAAATCGCACTGACTAACACTCAATATAGCGCCTTAATAATTTATTAGGGCACTATATTTTTTACGTTATTATCGTTCTTCCCCAAGCAGGCCTGTTTTTATTAAGTGATTCCAAAAATTTTTCATCTTCTGACCCGTCTGTTGGTTTACAAACAGAGAGGACCTGGCTCCAAAAGGATACCCCATTAATTGTCCTCTCATATCCTCCCAACTCTCACAATAAACGGCATTTCTCCAGTTTGGAACTTCGTTTTCAAGCATCAATCCAATTGCTACTTTTGGGGGAATGGTGCCGTCTGCCTCCATCTCTTCAGAGATATTCCAATCGCATTTGATTAGTAATGGAACTGCAGCATCATTGTAGAGTACAACATTTTCTACTCTCTCAATTGTTATGAAAGCATCTCGATGTTTTAAATTTCTGATTGTTTGAATAAATTCATCAACGCCATGGCCGTAAGGGCAGGTAAGAATGCCATTCCGAAAATACACCGTATGATCTAGATAGTTAAAGCTGTTGGTGCTCTTGGGCGTCGTTGGAGCCCAACTGGTATTATCCGCTTCCATCATAAAAGGATGCCAAGCCGGATATCCCTCAACAACTGGACCACACTCTTCAACAATCTCTTTAAGTTTCTCCCTAATTTTGAAGCGCATTTCTTGCGTAGCTCCCTGTGGTACCAGGTATCGATAAGCACGTTCGAAGTTTGCAGCCGCTGCTTCTTCTGCTCTAAAAGCCATAAAAACCTCACAAAGAAGAACAATCACGCACAAAATATCAATTTCATGCACGAAAATCAATAATCACGCATAACTTTCATCATCTCACATATTGCTGCTTCAAGAATGAGTCAAGACGTTCTGCGGCAAACCATCTGCCTCTTATCATCCAGCATTCAGTAAATGGTTGATTGTCCCCCAATACGCGCGCTCGTAGCCCCGCCACGCCTGCCCGCTTTACGTAGTGGTTTTCATGCACCTGCATGATATAAGCAAAAGCCCGCCAGAACTGGCGGGCTTAGACATAAACGATCCTCAAACGATCATGCGTTTTCATGCAGCATGATCATGCACTCTTAGGCGTTCTTATCCTTTGTCTCTTCTGGCTCAGAGCAATCATCAAAGGACAGGTAGGTCCCAGTATCAAAAAGGGAAACAGCTTCTACCTGATCCATAGGAATCACGTGCCTGAAATGCTGCAAATTCAATCCCTCTGAATCCGCAGTAATGCCTTTCGCCAAGTACAGCTCGTAGTATCTATGCTGCTCATGGTAGCGAAGAGTATCTTTATCACGATAGCCACTGATGTACGGAATTATCGCCAAATGTTGGGTATGGCTGTGTTCAATACGTGGAGCCGCGACATAACCGATATATACCTTTCGTGATTTAAGCGTAACGAAGATCAGCATATCTTCATCTATAGCCTGTACAAGAAGAGATTCGACACCATCCATTGAAGCCATTTCTCTATATGCGGCTTGTCTTACCTCTTCTTTCTCGAGTGACTTCCTTGCATTCTGACCTGCGGCATAGGCCAGTAAGCATGACATCCCCATGGAGAAAGCAAACAACAATGGGTAATTCATGACCTCTTTGACTGTAAGCCATGAGTAAATGTCTTTCATGCCGTATGTCGGCCAAATTAGGTGAGGCAACGAGATAATTAAGCTGAACAGCCAAAGAATGATGTAGAGCGCGAAAATGACGGCGAAACCTTGAACAACAAACTTACAACCGTGCATAGCGACGTAAAAGTAAGAGGTCCAACCGTTGGTTCTGGCGTGACGTATGCGGGATTGATAGTGATTTTCTGTGTACCAAAACCCGCATACGAGAACAACCATTATGACAAGTGGTCCCATCGTCCATCCTTAACGTTTAGCTGCCAATTCCTTCATTCTGGCTTGCATGGAATCACGAACTTCTTTGTTGTTCATGTTGAGAACAGCATTCCCATTAGCATCAGTAGTAATTTTGCTATTGTTGGACTGCTCAATGTCCTGGCGGATAACATTCTGCATCCAACGCCCTGGTGCTGTGGCAAGCTTTCCAAAAATCTTAGTCATACGACCTCCTCGCTGTGCCTGCATACTTGTGGCATTGCTACTCATTCTTATTGTTATGACCTTAGTGTAGAACAGTGCCGGGTAGCGAACATCTTGTGGGATCGTTTATTTATCCCATTTTCACTACTACGACAAGAAAAACTGAACATAATTCAATCTCCCCGTATCCAAAAGCTACATATAGTGTGTCAAAGCTGAACCAACAACTACAGCCTAACGCCTCACTCAGTTCGTTGTTAAACCTTGCTGACGTCAGAAGCAAGTTCTTACGCCAGCAACGTTCCTTATTGCAGCCAGCTGTCGTCCTCCCAGACCTGCTGCATTATTTCCATCACCCGCTTTTTGTCTTCATCCAGTTTTAACCCGCTCAGCTCAACGCCGTTGGCGCTGCCCTTACGGATACGAATTGCTGTTTTGGGATACAGAGGGCGCAAATTACGGTAAAGCTCGGATTCAAGGGCGTCCAGTGTAGCCTGGCTAATCTTCTGCTCTTTATCGATCATTATTTCAATGCGCATACAGATTCACCTCTAACTTGAAACGCCCATGGCTCGGCTGTACTCATGATTCCTGATTTTTTCCATCAGCTCATCGGTCAGTTCGGACACCCACTGGATAGCCAGCCGCTTTTCTTCGTCGCTGCACTCACTAGCCGCTACAAGCTTGATAAAAAAATCAATGCGCTGGAGCTTCAATGACTCCAAAAGATAATCCTGCATTTTCCCTCCTATCACTACCTCGGATACACAACAACTGTATATATATCCACTGTTTATAATTACAGTATAGTAGGGATTTGCGAATGTAAACCGTTTTTTATCGGTCAATTAGATCGCTCTGATGCGGATCAATAAGAGCAAGAATTGTTAAAGCTGCGGCATCAGTACCACTGACGCCATTTGTCATCTTCCTGCAGACGGTGGTTGCGGTAAAAAATACGCAGCCCGGCACCTGACGGAATACTGCCGCCGCGCAGAAGCAGGTCAATCTCTGACTCGCTACCACCGAACCCTCTGGAACTCAGTTCTGCCTCAAGCTGCAGGCGCTGCTGATCCGAAATAGTCTGTTTATATGCTTTTTTCCGCTTCGGTTTTACCAGCCTTAGCCTGGCTGTCAGCTCCCGCCGTTCCTTCTGGCCCATGTTGTGGAGATATTCCTGCAGCTCCTTCTCATTCATGGTTTTAATCTCGGGTAACCCCCCCCCTGACTTGTTCAGATTTTCAACAGGGGGACAGTTATTGCCACGAGTCCAAGGGGCGCAAGCGCCCTGGTCGGCTTCCGCCTCCTGAACGTCAACGGCCTTGCGAACCTTTTTCCACTTCACCGCGTGCGTGCAAATCTTGCCCTCTGCAATCGGGGACCAGATACCATAGATACGGATACCGTGATCGCCGTAGGCGCTCGGTTCGTCGTTAAGCTCATAAGCTGTGCGGACAAGGTGATGTTTGCGGGGAACCAGCACACCGCCCTGCTTCATGATGTAGGTGGCAAAGCAGCCCGCATCAGCTGCCGCCAGCACCGCATCCAGACGCGGGTTATCCAGTACTGGTGCGCCCGCTTTGCGTTCACCCTGCACTCTCGCCGCCTGACCAGCCAGCAAGCGCAGCTCTCGGTATGCCTGACGCCCCGGAATACCAAAGAAACGGAACTGCTGGACACGATGCAGTGACGCCCAGGCGCTGACATGCTCGGCGCTGTCACGCAGTGATCTGCCGGTTTCTTTGCTGATTTCTTTAGCCAGCCCCCGCCCGTCAATGTTCTTGCTGATGTATTTGGCAATGTAGCTGGTCGGCGTGCCCTTGCGCGGGTTGATTAGCTCGGACTTGAAGCGCGGCCCCGTATTGGTGCCCAGCTCCTCGCGGTCTTCACGGATGGCAAACTTGCGCAGCATCGCAGTGATGGAACGGCGGTCTTTTTTGCGCATGAAGCACAGAAGATGCCAGTGCACGGTGCCGTCATGGTGCGGCTCTGCCACGCGGACGCCATACCAGCGCAGCCCGGCCTTGTGCATGGCCTTGCGGAAAGCGGCGAATGTATCAACCAGATAGTCACTGCTCTGCCTGACAGTGGCACTGGTCCACTTCGGATTAGGTCTGCCGTTGTTAAGGGTTGCGTGGAAGCGTGACGGGCAGGTGATGGTATAAAACACCGCACAGTCTCCGCGCATTTCCGCGATCAGCTCCAGCCCCTTAACACAGGCCATCATTTCATTACGGCGGTGTGCCGGGTTGCTGTTGCTGGCGTTCACCACGTCTTCCATGTCCAGCGTATCGCCGTCTTCATTGATCAGCTCATGCGAGCGGAAGAACTCCAGCGATTTGCGGCGCTGCTCGCGTTTGTGGATCACGGCTTCATAGCTGACATACGGGGACGCTTTTTTGTTGACCAGGCAGACAGCGCGCAGCTGTTCTTCCCGCCATTCACACCGCATCCGCCACAGCTTGCGATACCACCAGTCCGCGCAAAGCATACGGGCAAGCGAGCCCGGAATAAGCTCGTATGGGACCGGCTTACGGTGGTGCTTTTTACGGCGCAGCTGCTCGAAAGCAGGCGGGATAATATCAAGGCGCATGGCCTCAGCGGCCACCCTTTCCCATGACCGGCGGATCTCTTCCGGCGTAACGTTTTCATCCGTAAACAGCTCACCGCAGGCAGCATCCAGACACATGCTCATGTGTGCCGCCACCAGGGTAGATAACCGCTTGACCTGCTCCTGGAACATTTCCGGCAGGACCAGCAGGCCCTCCAGCCCGTCGTGGCTTGCCATAAAACGGAACGAGGCAGAAACCTGGCTGGTACGCACGCGCTCCAGGCGTTCAAGGCACGCCCTGATAGTTTCACGCAGATAGCGGGAATATGCCTTCGGCTTGCCCAGGCCCTCGAAATATTTAATCCGTTCAAGCAGCGGCTTACTGATATGCGCCGGTTGGGCGCTCACGTCAGCAACGATGACCAGATCGGGGTTGAATTTCTGCTGCTCGCGGGCCATTTTGGCGCGGCTTATCAGCTGATCCTGCTCCATTTCTCGCTGAACAGGATCACGGGATTCATTGTAGAAATAGCGTTCCCAGACCTCATTACTCAGGGCCTCGCGGCGCAGCTGCTCCTGCTCGTTATCCGCAACATAGAGAGTAATCAGGTTTGAAAGCGCAGAAACCGGCGCTTCTTCCGCCGGGTCCATGTAGGGGTTAATCGCCTTTTTAGGTACATTCCAGGCAAAAGCAGCGGCAGAATCTTCTGCACCGCCGTGCTTTTCAACTTCGTGATGACTCACGCGCGCACCTCATGCACGACCGAGTAATCAGGGCCGCCAGCTGGATCAAAGCCAGCCCATACTTTCGGTTTGAGTACAGCAATCAGTTCGTCTGCGGTTTTCCCTTCGCCTGCAGCAATACCAATGCTGCGTTTTACGTTAATACGGTTATGAGTGAAATTGCGATACAGGGAACGAGTCAGGAAAGTGTCGCTGTTCGAAACGATGACCGGATGGCCTTCTGATGCACGGCGCTCAAGAATAGAGGCCAGATGATACTGATCGTCCTCAGTAAAACCGGCAGTGTGATAGCCACTGAAAGTACCGTCATAAGGCGGATCGCAATAAATAACATCCCCAGGCACTAATAATGCCAAAGTTTCGTCATAGCTGGCGCAAATGAACGTGGCGCGGGTAGCTTTTTCAGCAAAAGCGCGTATTTCATTTTCAGGAAAATACGGTTTTTTATAATTACCGTAAGGGACGTTAAACTCACCCTTTTTGTTATAACGGCAAAGACCACGGTAACAGTGGCGATTTAAGAATAAAAACAGCGGCGCGCGCCATTCAGGGTCTTTATCATGATTGAATGAATCCCGGCTATCATAATAACCATCTTCACTATTGAATATTTTAAACAGATGTTTGGCACGCTCAATAAAATCTGATGCGTTTGTTGCTATCTCCCGATATAGATTTATTAAATCAGGGTTAATATCCGCGACAAGATAATGAGGATAGTCTGTCGCCATCATTACAGCGCATGAACCCGCGAAAGGTTCAACCAGTCGCGGGCCAGCAGGAAGGTGCTTAATCAGTTCCGGCATGATGGCGGTTTTATTTCCCGCCCATTTCAGGATAGTGCTCATACAACACCTCCGTTGTAGTGTTTGCCTTTAAGCTCTGAAATTTCCTGACAGGTGACGCAGCACTGCACGCCCGGAATGGCGCGGCGGCGAGCTGGCGGGATCGGCGCATCGCAATCAATGCAGAGAACACGGGAAACGCCCGGCGTTTTATTTCGGGCGGTGTGGATGTGGCGCTGGCGTTCTTCTTCAACGCGCTGCTGTACAAGGTCCATTGAATCAGCCATCAGTGAATCTCCTGCGCTTCGTTCTGAATCTTCACCGCTTCCTGACGTAGCAGCTCAGCCGCTTCCGTGTGGTTAAGCTGACGTGACACGATACGAGCAGCTAAAGAATCCAGACGTGCAGCCATCACATCTGCGCGTCCCCGGCGTTCTTCTTTGCGTGCCTCAGTCAGCAACAGGTTGAGTCCAGCATCATCTGGTCCGGTTTTAGTGGTACGGGTTTCGATATTTCGCATAGTTGTTTCTCCTGAATTTGGGCAATAAGAAGCCCGGCGGGTTTACGCCATTAATTTCTGTTGTGGATTAATTCGGCATGGTTAGCCGTTTGGGAAATAAGCTCACCACTGCACGAAAATGATTCATTGCTTTCACCAGTTCCCGCTTTTCGTCAGTAGTCAGATCACTAATATTGACGCCGTGACGTTCTGCCGGAATTTTTGCCATATAAAAAATGGCTGCCAGTGCCCGCTCATTCTGTTTATTATTTACGTCGCGTGGATCGCGCATATCTTTAATAAACCTTTCAAGCTCCGGCTCAAGATTCAGACCAAACACTTTAGCCCTCAATTCCGCAATATGGTTCAGTCCGTCCAGGCGTTCACCGGGGCTTAATGGAACAGTCGCCGTAGCGCCTTCAATAGCCATGATTTCCCCTGTTTGGTTGTGGACAGGTCAGCCAGCAGTTCATCCTGAGAGCGGCACGGGTGCCAGCGTTTGCCATCCTTCCCCATGATCCAGCCGTGACCGTAATGCATTGCCGGGCTTTGCTTTATGAGAAGTGACGCGAAAGATGGTTCTTTAGTCAGCATAACCACCTCAGATCAGACCGAACGAAGCGCCGAGGCCCGTCACGGTATCCACCGCGCTTGCCATCGCCGGGTTGGCCTGTAAACGCGCCTGCATCGAAACGGCAGCCAGTGCCATCAGACGAGTAACAGAGTTAATGCTGCTGATAACATCGCGGCGGCCTGCGGTGGTTTTCACATCACCCGATACGGCACCGGCAGCAACACGTCCGATTTCAGCAGTAGCGCTCATGACGTAATGCGGCAGCTTCTCTTTTGCCACTTCGTTCATCGGCACGCATGGCAGGCAGTGAATCTGGGCCAGAAAACCGTCAACCAGCGTGGAGTCCTCAGTAAGATCGGTAAGCAGCCAGATTTCCGACGGCGTGAGCTGATGCGGTTGCTCCGGGTTCAGTTTGTTACGCAGCGTCTGGACGTTCATCCCCGCACGTTCTGCAAGCTTCGCCATGTTGTGACGCAGCGCAAAAGCCCGGCAGGCTTCGTCAAAATGCGGATGTTTGGAAACACGATAATCAAACATGATGTAAATCCTTTTCTATCCCAAAATGGAACTATCAGGCTTGCATTGCGACTTCGCAGCCTTGGGCCGCTTCCATCGTCAACGCGAACATGTTGATTTCGATAAGGCTGTTAACTCCGGCTTTTTTCCTGATAGGCAGGCGGTTTTCCCGGATCATTTGACGGGCATAGCTTGGCTTATAACCAGTACGGCGACAGAACTCATCCAGTGTGATGAATGGCTCAGATACCACAAGGTTGATGCTGGGGCGCATTGAAAAATTGCTTTTCATGATGCACTATTCCTCAGTTTGTGTTTAAAAACTTCACTATTCGGAACTATTCGCAATCATTCCGAACACCACAAAACCGATGATAGGATCGCATTTTAAATATGTCAAACACAAAAGAGACCCTTTCCGCGATCTCAAAATACAACTTTCCATCTCAAAGTGGTGGAAAGGAAGCGATAACACGTATCCTCCAGGCCTATGGATTCAGTACCAGACAGGCTTTGTGCGATCACCTTGGGGTATCCCAGAGCACTATGGCAAACCGTTGGATGCGCGATACTTTTCCACATGATTGGCTCATTGCCTGCCATCTTGATACAGGTGCATCTATGCTTTGGTTAACTACAGGACAAGGCTTGCCCACAACAAAAGCAGATAGCGACAGTGGATTGCCTTTGCAATTAAAAGAAATCTCAAACGGGATTTTTTCATCCTCTGACCAAGTTCGCTACGACTCTCGCCTTTTACCTCAAGACACAACTGCCCCATTCATTGTGAAGTTTGAAAATTCGTTCTATCTAGTGGACGAGTTCAGGGGAGAGATCAACGATGGAATCTGGTTGATTGAAATAGATGGCTTTATGAGTATCAGACAGGTTTACCGTCTTCCAGGCGGACGTTTACGCGTAGAAAATGGCCCCGCATCCTTTGAGTGCACACCATCGGATATTGAAGCCAATGGCAGAGTGATCAGCAAAATAACGTTTACTGAATAAGGAATATTGGTATGACTCAATTTAGCGCTTTCAACTATACACACAATAGAGATAAAGCCATCGCTAACTTAATCAACCTAATTGAAGGGATGACCTGTGACGGGAAACTAAGTGAAAAAGAAATGATTTTCCTTGATACGTGGCTGATGGAATCAGACGTTCTTTCCCAAAATTATTTCGTAAACTGCATCAGAAATAAAATAAGTGAAATCCTTTCGGATGGTGTAGTTGAAAAAGCTGAATTAGACGAATTGAAAGACCTGCTCCATGAAATGCAACGCGGATTGATGGATACTCCTAACATAGACCTTTACTCAGCTGACTCTGACAAGCATTTGCTAGAGGGTCTATGTAAGGGGCTTGCTTCCGACTATCATTTGAGCGATGAAGAAATCAGCTATTTAAACTGGTTCTTATCTACAAATGCAGCTTTAAAAAGCAACTATCCCGGCAAACATCTTTACGAACTGGTTCAATCAATCCTGAGTGATGGGGTGATCACAGACGAAGAACGCACCAAATTATTACAAGAAATTACTGCTTTCACTGGCTCAAATATTTCTGAGGGTATTGTGGATGGATATTCCACAACATCACCTGTTGACCTAATTGATGAGTTTAACCCTACAGATAGTAAAGTCTGTCTCACTGGTAAGTTTCTATGTGGCTCCCGTAGACAATGTGAAAGTGACCTTTTAAAGCTTGGCTGCCAAATTGTTGATCGTGTTACTCAAGATTTGGACTATCTAATTATTGGTGCCCTCAGCTCTAAGGATTGGAAATTTCAAAGCTTCGGAAGAAAGATAGAACAGGCTATTGATTATCGTGACAATAAAGGAGTTCCGCTCAAAATCCTCAGTGAAGAACACTGGCAAACCTTAATGCGTGATAATAATTCTATATCTCAATAGGCCTGCAGAATGGCAGTAAGCAAATTAAGCAATGGAAAGTGGCAGGCTCAGGTCTTCCCCAACGGTAGGGATGGGCGGCGTATTCGTCGCCAATTCGCCACCAAAGGGGAAGCCATGGCCTTTGAACGCCACATTAAGGATCAAGCACAGGATAAGCCTTGGTTAGGAGAGAAAGCAGATAAGCGACGGGTTACAGACCTTGTTGAAACTTGGTTCAATGCTCATGGAGTTACACTCTCTGATGGCCTCAAGCGTAAGGGGGCGATGGAGTTTGCCTGCTTCGCCATGGGCAACCCTCTTGCAACTGAATTTAACGCCAAGCTTTTTGCAACCTACCGTGAGCAACGTTTAAGCGGGAAAATTACACGTTCTGATCGGGTAAAAGCAGTGACACCCCGCACCGTTAATCTTGAGCTGGCGTATTTCCGCGCCATGTTCAACGAACTGAAAAGGCTGGATGACTGGAGTGCGCCCAATCCGCTCGAAAACGTCCGGGAATTTAAAATTGATGAGGCAGAGCTGGCCTGGCTCACAGTCGAAGAAGTCAAGCAACTGCTGGCAGAGTGTGAGAAAAGTAAAGCGGTAGATTTAGTAACCATCGTCAAAATATGCCTTGCAACCGGCGCACGATGGGGCGAGGCGGAGTCACTAACAGGCAAGCAAATAAGCCCCGGCAAAATCACTTATATCAAAACCAAGGGCAAGAAAAACCGCGCCGTTCCAATAAGTGATGAGCTTTACGAAATACTCCCAAAAGTAAGAACATCAAAACCAGTCTTTACGGGGTGCTATTCTGCGTTTCGTGGGGCAATTAAGCGAGCGGGGATTGAGCTACCTGACGGGCAGCTGTCACACGTTCTACGGCACACATTTGCAAGCCACTTTATGATGCGCGGGGGTAACATTCTTGTACTGCAGCGTATCCTTGGGCATACTGATATTAAGGTGACGATGCGCTATGCTCATTTCGCCCCAGACCATCTGACAGAAGCAGTGGAGTACAACCCCTTAAATCTGATTTGATGGCAGCAAAATGGCAGCAAACCTATTCACTATGCTTTCATATTCCCCACTATTCGACGGCGCAAGACGTTGAAATTAAAGTAACTTATTGTTTTATAAGCTTTAAGTTTGGGACTCATAATCGCTTGGTCGCTGGTTCAAGTCCAGCAGGGGCCACCAAATTTTAGCTTTAGAATCATATAATTAAGCCACTCTTGCGAGTGGCTTTTTTGTTAGCAGTTTTCTCTGTGTCGCAAAAGTGTCGCACCATTTCGTTTACAATTCTAAAATCATAGAATGTCGTTAACGGCATTTCATTTGAACAGCTTGGCTTGATCCGTATTGACACTACCTACGTATGAAGCGATTCCCTTCCGTTCGTGACGATTTTTACTCTTTGTGTACGCAATCAGGAACTCAATCAACCTAAAAGGCAGTACTCTCAAAGAATTGTGTTTTAACTCTAAATTGAAAACATGGATTTTTTCAGAAGGGAATTGTGATTTTAAAGTGTTCATTTGATAGCCAGACCTTTCTAACCCCTCGCTAAGTAGGCGATAAGCCGACTCGCACGAGCTTAGGTCATTGGCTGAAAGGATGATGTCATCCATATATATGGATATATCGATATCTGGATTCACGTGCAACTGCTTGAACAGATTTCCACAAAAGGATTTATGTAAGCAGAACGTTGATAGAATTGGTGACTGGGGGTAGCCATAAGGAATAATATATTTTGGTCTTTCTGGCAGAGGATTTCTGACTGTGGATAGCTTTGCTACTTGTCTTGCATTGTTATAGGTCAAGTATGTTTTCAGTTCTCGAGTAAGACGGCTTTGACCAGTAGACTCAAAGAAATTCTTGATATCGATTAAAGCAAAATACCGATTATGCAGATGTTTTTTTGCACAGGCCACATGACCACCATCCCTTAGGTGGTAGAAGTATAAAGGCGGAATCCATTTAGCTCTGAGATGGTTATGTATCTCTGTTCCATATAAGCGCATTTCTTTTGTAGGAACATACACCCATTTATCTTTTTTTAACTCAAATCTATGTTCCCATTTTACCATTAGTCAATGCGAGCCTTGGTTCAAAGTAGTTGAGGGCTATGCTAAGGTAACTCATCAGCTTCTCAACAAGAGTAATTGTATCGTTCAGAAACGGCACAACCTCTTTGAGAATAGAATAGCAGATGATCACTTTAGCTAAGCCAAGTTTGAATTTCTTCATACTTGTTCTCTCTGTACAATCCCGACGTTTCTTAGCGCAAGCGCCTAGCCCAAACTAAAAACCCGGAAAACCATTAACAACGATTTCCCAATATTGCGACAACTTGGCAATCCGAGGCGCGGCGATTCGCGGCAATTGGAGCAAGTGAGGCAAGTCGTAGAACGACAAGTACAGAGAGGCCGGGATATGCCGGCTAACGTCAGGAAATACTAGGTTACAATGACAGATAGCAAAGGAGAAGTTTTTTCATTCGAATGACTATCGCAAAAAAACACTTTATTCGTAAAAACAAGGCAATACTTAAAAAACCTAACATTATTAAATCAAAAATTAAAATTACTAACATTGAACAAAACACAAAAATAAAAGCGAAATCAAAGTGTTACATAAAAGCACTTTCATCCCATTAGATTGATTAACTGAAAAAATTTAATGATCCAAAAACCGCAGGCGGGTGCGGTGTAGTGCGATTTTAGCCTGCGAAAGATTTTTTTGGCCATGCTGTGACGCGCCAGCGCCCCGCTGTGGACACGATCTGTTTTAAGGGTGGCTCTGAGTGTGCGAAAAGGCTGAACGCGCCAGAGCGCCGCTGACAGCTCGTAGCGATAGCCGCTTAAGTGGTAAGAAAAGAGATATCCCCGCCAGGGGATGAAGGGCATCAAAAAACCCGCTTTCGCGGGTTATGTTCTGGACTGATTTACTTTCCAATCACCGGGGAGTATTTGCCGTTCAGCGTGTCCGCTTTCGCTCCGGTGTTCCGGATTGCTCCCGCGTTGGTCGGTGCTCCCGTATTGCTGTGCGTGTGGCTTGCCGTTTGCTCTGCCAGCTCTTTCACCACGTCGAGCGTGTCGAGCATCAGCTGCGCCACGTTGATTGTGCCAGAGCCAATCCACACTACCGGGGCAATAATCTGCTGCTGAACGGCCGCCACGCTTTTACGTATCTGGCCAATTTTCTCGATCAGGTCTTTACCCGTTGTGACTGTCTGGCTCCCGACAATGTCCGTTTCATCATTGCCGCCGATACTCGCCACGCGGTTATTTACAGCCTGGCTGTAATCACCCGTGCATACCTGCTGAATGGCTCCGGCCAGTAGTGTGGACGTGCCCAGCACGGTAATTTTATCCGTGGCCTTAACCGTGGTTTCGCGGCTGACCAGCTCCCGCTGTTCTGTATCGGCCTTAACCACCCCCGCTATAGAGGTTTCACTGATCGTCTGGTCTGTCTGCCTCACCCAGTCACCCGCCTGGGTGACGCGCTGCGACACTTCCGCACGCTGCTGTTGCAGCTGCTCGCCTGGCTGGATATCCGGGAGACTGGTTCCGTCCGGCACGGTATGCCGCACAAAAGGCTTATCCGGCCGTCCGCCAGTGAAAGCGATCTCAACCAGCGCCCCTTCGGGCGGAAACTGGAACATCCCCGAATCATTACCCGCCATAGGAACCGGTAGCGGTACAGCTGAATAAACAGGTGTGTCTTTATCCGGGTTCCCGGCATCGGGCAATAGCTCACTTTCGGGCAGGCGCTGTAAACAATGACCGGCGGAGGCGCAACCGGCGCGGGTGTGCAGCCTGCGCACAACATCAGGCAGCTCAGCGCTGTATGCCGAAGGTCTTTCCGAGATTATCCAGTAGCTGATACCCCGTTCCGCTGTGGGTGAAATGTGGGATCGGACGGTCTAAATAATCTGCATCCGGCACGCTGAAGGTCAGGCCGCTGTGCTCTGTCAGCCAGCTGGCCACGTCGCGCAGCGTGGGGGGCTGGAAGGAACATGGCCAGAGGCGTTCGAATACGCCGACCAGTTTACGAACAAACAGACGCTGAAAGCCGCTTTCAGCAGGTTGCTGAGCGTTCCACGTACCCGGTAAACCAGCGCAACACCAGATCGGTGTACTGCCGCCACTGTCTGGCTGGATATCCGCTGCTGAATCGCCTGGCTGATGTGGGGCAGACCTTTGCCCGGTGGATGCTGCTGTTTCCCAATATCGCACGGGTACGCCGTGAAAACTTACACGCTGCTCATCGGGTCATTGACCCGACCGCAAGGGATTTTTAAATAAATATTTATCTATCGACTAAATTTCCCCTTGTCCCAGCTCTCGCCGCGGGCCGTTAAGTCAATTGACGGCACGGCCGCTATTCCCTCAGCATCATAAAAAAATGCGGACGTTGTAAAGCTGTACACTGTGCCGTGAACAGTAAATGAGATATTGTTGCCTATGCCTTCAACTTTTGCGCGGGCGGTATTCGCTGTAAGCGTGGGCGCGATATGTTGTTTTTCGAGAGCCACCAGCGGATCACCGTCAATCTTACTCGCTAAAAAATAACGATACACTTCCCCGGTGGTCATGTTCGAGCCGTCATACTCAGTAATGTATAACCAGGTCCGGGGCGTGAGCTGGCGAACTTGATATAGCCGATCACTAACAGTTAAACGCTGTATATGTTGGAAATAACAGTACCCCGCGACCGCCAGGGCCATAAGAATAGTGGCGATCCAGTGCAGCGTCCTAAAAGTGATGCTGTTTAACATAGTCGATGCCTTGCTTTATCCAAAATTGGTCAATCGGATCATCACCAAACGGCGGGGCCCCCGTGAAATTACCCCATTCGGGTCTTGATGTGCCGGCTTTCCACTGCGCCGCGCCGGCAGCAATAAGCAAAATCTTTGCAGGGATGCACGCTGCATAACCCACAGCGCCGTAATGGAAATTCCCGAAGTCAGCATAAGCCCGTTTTTGTTGTTTGTAATCCCACGGCCCGCCGTTTCTTACTCGCTCATAAAACCACGTATACGTAAGCGGGGCGGCCATATTCTGGACTTCGTGACGCGCCCGCGCGAGCCTTATGTGTTCGCGCAATATCTCCAGCCCGCGGGGTGGATAAATCGGTATACATGCCATCGTTCTTCCTTTCTGCCAGGCAAAAAGGGCAACATAAGAGCAATAACGGTAACGCGTATTGCTGAAGATCAATTTATTAATTTTATTTGCAACATCAATAAGTAACGAAATTAAATAACACGAACCTATAACACAATTTGTATCACCTGCGATCCGTATTTAGTCATTAATGAGGGTTTACCCTCAATGGAAATGGAGTTTTAAAAATGGCTATTCCTGCTTATCTATGGCTTAAGGATGATGGCGGCAACCCGATTAAGGGATCTGTGGATGTTCAAAATAGAGAAGGTAGTATAGAGATCCTCTCTTTTAGTCACGGCTTGTTAGTTCCGACCGATAACAACACAGGCAAGATCACCGGCACGCGCTTACATGCGCCGCTCGTAATTGAAAAAGAGTTTGATAGCTCCAGCCCGTATCTCTACAAAGCGGTAGCCACCGGCCAAACGCTGAAAAGCGCAGAGATCAAGTGGTATAAAATCAACGATGCGGGCCAGGAGGTTGAATATTTCAATATGCTGCTTGAAAACGTCCGGGTAGTCAGCATTAACCCCGTCATGCATAACTGTAAAGAGCCAGCGTTACAGATACACAATCATAATGAGGGAATACAGCTCCGCTATGAGCGGATCACCTGGAAGTATTGCGATGGGAACATCCAATACTCGGACGCGTGGAACGAGCGGGTTACAGCGTAAAAAAAGGGCGGTTAATCCGCCCTGTATTGTTTTTAGTGCCAATTCTTTCGCCCCCTCGGTTTGCCAGCACGTAGCCTCCCCTCAATGGCAACATCCCGCGCGATCACCTGGTGCCAGCTCTCCGCACTTCTTATACATTTGGGGTATTTTAATCATGCTTAATGCTGTTAAGCATTCTCTGGCAGTTATTGCGGCGTACCGCTGCCGCTGCATGCCTCCAGAACCCCAAATTTTCGAGTTTCTCGGCTCACGCATTCAAAAGTGAACTCTAAGGTCACATTTAACCCCGTGCTCCCCGTTCCAGAAGGAAGATTCAATAACTCTCACTCTTTCACAAACCCTAAAAACTAAAGAAATCCCCCATCGCGCCGATCATCATCCGTGTGTATTATTTCCAGTAGCTTTTACAACAACTAACCTTAACTCAAATACTTAAGCGCCAGAGCGAAAGGCATCATGAGCACACCGATCAAACGGCTAGAAATCATTAAAAATGCCATTGAGCTGGAAGATGACGACATCATCCGGAGCCAGTTGAAACGTCTCAAAGAGGAAGCCTTTGACGATAATCTCCTGTCCATCGTCGCGGCGCTTGAGCAGAAAAATTACACCGCAGCCCTTCGCGCTATCACCGCCTGGCTGCAAAGCCAGCGCGCCGTTACCCCGTGGCGTGACCCGCAGCTGGCGGCCAGCAAGCTGGAGCTGAAAGCTCTGGAAGAGCGCTTGCGCGATCTGATTGATCGCCGTAACGCCCGGGTACAGCAGCTTGATGAGTTCAACGATCTCTATTTCTCCCGCCTCGGGCCGTTGATGCAGCAGATCCTCGCCCTGCGTAAAACGCTGGCGGAGCTTAACCTGCGTCGTCAGCAGGCGGAGACGCGTCGTCGGGAAGAGGATTACCGCCGCTGCCAGGGCTATATGGCGCAGGCCGTAGAGGTTCTGACAACGCTCACCCGGCGCTGGCGAGATCTGCCTGCGGATTCCGTTCAGGCGGCAGAGGCGCGCAAGCATCTTCAGCAGCAAAGTAATCTGATTGCCAACCTACTGGCCGAAGCGATGGAGCTGGAGACCGGTTTAACGCGTGAAGAAGAGCCAGCACGTCAGGCGCGCGATGAGGCCAACGAAGAGTACAAAAAGTATCGAGAACAGCATCATGATGCCGAGGTGCGCCTGCGTAAAGGCAAGGATCTCTCTGAAGAGGATCGGAACGAGCTGAAGCGGCTCTGGCGTCAGGCGAGCAAGCTATGCCACCCGGATCTGGTTGCCGATGATTTAAAAGAGGAAGCCAACAGGATGATGGTGCAACTCAACCAGGCCAAACAGCGCGGCGACGTGAAGGCCATTCGCTCGCTGGTCGCCCGTCTGCAACAAGGGTTTGAACCGATGATGGCGAGCGACAGGCTGAACGACCTGGAACGTATTCGCAAAAAAATGGCGCAGGTGCGTGAGCAAATCGACATCCTGGTGAACGAGCTGGCAGAGCTGGAGAAGGAAGAGTCCTGGCTGCTCGTCTCGTCGCTCAGCAATATGGAAGCCTACTTTGCCCAGCAGGAGAAAGCGCTGAGAGAGGTATGCGCCTCGCTCGAACATCAGGTGAGCGAAGCGCAGCTGGATCCCGCAGCCTGATTATTTGGCGTGCCAGTACGCACTGGCACGTACCAGCTGTGGGTCAATTGCGTCGGTTTCAAACTGACGGCTCAGGCGTTTCACCACCTTCCCCTCTCCGGTCAGCCAGATAAAGTAATCCTCTTCCGGCACGGCCAGCGCTGCAAGATGGTCGGCTACCGCCTGCTCGTTGTGGCCGATAACCCAGGTGATGTTGAACCCGCTCAGGTGCGCCAGATAGTCCTGGTACGCCGCATCGCCCACGGTGACGATGGCGTGGATCGCCGGGGGAACAGGCAGTTTTGCGATGCTTTCTAAACGGCGGCGCAGCGCGGGCATACCCGACTCGTCGCACACGTACAACTGCCAGGCGTAATCTTCCGGCACCACCAGCGAACCACGCGGACCGCCGATGGTCAGCTTGTCGCCCACCTTCGCCTCTACCGCCCAGTTGCTGGCAATGCCGCCATCATGCACGAAAAAATCGAGCGCCAGCTCGTGTTTTTCGTCATCGTACAGCGGGGTGTAGTCACGCGCCTGCGGACGCACCCCGTCGCCCCAGTCGATGCCTTCATCGGTCACCACAGGCGGCACGAAAGGGGTGCCCGGTGCCGGGAAAAAGACTTTGGTATGGTCGTCAAAGCCGCGAGAGCTAAAGCCCTCCAGCGCCTCGCCGCCTAGTACAATGCGCTGAAATCCTGCGCTGACTCGCTCAGTGCGCATCACGTTCAGCTCACGAAAACGCAGGTCATTGCGGACACGTTGAGGGTAACGGGTAGATGCCATGTTGATGCCCTTCTCAGGTGAATACGATATATCGGAATGAATTTTTAATGATAATGATTGCTATTAACTCAGAAATCAAGATCTTTTAGATTGCATCTGAATATATCTTAGATATAGTTTAGATATATCAAATTGAGGAAAAAACATGCGACACGAACACGACGGCGGCGGACGCCGGCCACGATTTTTTGGCCATGGTGATTTGCGGCTGGTGATCCTGGATATCCTGACCCGCAACGCGAGCCATGGTTATGAGCTGATTAAAGAGATCGAAAACCTGACGCAGGGACATTACACGCCAAGCCCTGGCGTGATCTACCCGACGCTGGATTACTTGCAGGATCAGGCGCTGATCACCATTACCGAAGAAGAGAACGGCCGTAAGCGGATTGCGATTAACGCCGCCGGGCAGCAATGGCTGGATGACAATCGGGAACAGCTGGAGCAGATCCAGACGCGTATCAAGGCGCGCTCCGTCGGGTTCCAGCTGCGCAAAAACCCACAGATGAAGAGGGCGCTGGATAACTTCAAAGCGGTTCTGGATCTGAAGGTTAATCAGGGAGAACTCAGCGACGCGCAGTTAAAACAGATTATCGGCGTGATTGACCGCGCGGCACTGGAGATCTCCCAGCTGGATTAAGCCAGCACGCCGTCGCTCACGCGGAACACGCGGACCAGCTCTTTCAGGTGCATCGCCTGTTCGTTAAGGGATGCCGCCGCCGCAACGGACTCCTCCACCAGCGCGGAGTTCTGCTGGGTGGTGGCGTCTATCAGGCCAATCGCGCTGTTGATCTGCGAGATACCTTCCGTCTGTTCATGGCTGGCCTGGCGAATTTCACGCAGGATGACGTCCATCTCTTCCACGTTGCCGACCATGCCGTTGATAAGCCCGCTGGCTTTCTCCACAAGGTTCATGCCGTCCTGCGTCTGGCTTGTGGAGCTTTCAATCAGCTGGCGGATCTCACTCGCAGATGTTGCACTTTTCTGCGCGAGCTGGCGTACCTCACCCGCCACCACCGCAAAGCCGCGACCATGCTCACCTGCGCGCGCCGCTTCGACCGCCGCGTTCAGCGCCAGAATGTTGGTCTGGAAGGCAATGGCGTCGATCAGGTCGATAATGTCGGACATCCTGTTCGATGTTTCGTTAATCAGGCGCATTTTGCTGGTGACCTGCTTCATCATCTCGCCGTTGTTTTTGACCACGGCAGCCGCATCGGCAGACAGGTTCGTCGCTTCTCCGGTGTGGGACGCGGTGTTCTTCACCGTGGCGGTAATCTGCTCCATCGACGCGGCCGTCTGCTCAACGGAACTGGCCTGCTCCTCCGTGCGGGCAGCCAGATCCTGGTTGCCTGCGACAATCTGCGCGGCGGCGCTGGAGATGTTTTCCGATCCGGTTTGCACCTGCTGCACAATCTCCAGCAGGCGCGTTTTCATCTCCATCAATGCGGTGAGGAGCAGTCCGGTTTCATCTTTACCGTGCGAGGTAATGCTGCCGGTGAGATCGCCATCGGCGATGGCCTCCGCAAAATTCACCGCGTCGTTCAGCGGGCGGGTAATGGATCGCACAATGAACCAGCCAGTCAGGCTGGCTGCCGCGACGCTGAAAAGCGTAATCAGGATCAGCAGCAGACGATTAGTGCGGAAATCGCCTTCCACCTGCTCGCCCGCACTCTGCATTTCATGATCCTGGATCGCAATCAGCGCCTGCACTTTCGCTTTATAAGACTGTTGCAGGTCCAGGGTGTTGGTCATCATCTCGTTTATCGCGCCTGCACGGTCGTTATTCTGCACGGCCTGCAAAATGCGGTAGCGCGAGTCAAGATATTGCTGGCGTACGCCGTGGATGTCCGCCAGCACCTGTTGGGATTTTTTATCCTTGAGAGCGTTGTCCAGCTCGCTCAGGATTGCGGTGATGCGCTCGCTTATCGCCTTCAGACGCTGTTCTGATTGCGTCGTGTACATTCCCTGTTCGTCCAGCAGCATGAGCTGCTGCGTGCTGATAAATTCCTGGAAGTTGTCGATTAACTGGTTCGCTTTTACCGTAGTTGGATAGTCGCTGGTAAGAATGGTTTGCATTCCATTGTTTGCCCGATTCAGGCTCATCAGAGACAAGCTTGCGCTGACGACCATCAGGACAATAAATAATCCAAACGCCAGAAATAATTTCGTGCCGATCTTTACGTCATGTATGAACATATTTACCCCATCGATGTGATTATTTCTCAGACGATCGCTGTTATCGGTAGGCAACGCGCTAACTTTATGACTTTGATCGTTTTTTTATTTCTCACTTTCAATAAATCCGGGGCGTAGCAATTAAAAATCGGGTACTTTTTTTTAGTTACTTAATATTTCATTAACAACATAACTTATTCTGAAAAACAAAAAAGCCGTTTACCCCGGAGGAATAAACGGCTTTATCGAAGCATGCATTTCTTAATGCAGCACGGTAACCGCATCTTCAAGACGTCCGGCCCGGTGCTTAACCATCGCGGAAATCTGCGCGCTCTCTTCGACCAGGTCAGCATTTTTCTGCGTAATGCTGTCCAGTTCTGCCACGGCACGGGTCAGCTCTGTCAGGCCAGTCGCCTGCTCGGAGGTGGAGTGGCTGATCTGCGCGATAAGCTGCGTGACGTTTTTCACCTGCTCGACAATATCATCCATGGTACGTCCCGCGGCGTGGACCTGATCGGCGCCCGACTGCACTTTGCTGGCGCTGGCGTCGATCAGCTTGCGAATATCGTTAGCCGCGTTCGCGCTGCGGCTGGCAAGATGACGCACTTCGCCCGCCACCACCGCAAAGCCTTTCCCCTGTTCGCCCGCGCGTGCCGCCTCAACCGCGGCGTTCAGCGCCAGAATATTGGTCTGGAAGGCGATGTCATTGATAAGCGAGGTAATAGAGCCAATGCGCTGGGTACTGTCGGCAATGTCATCCATGGTTTTCACCACGGTCTGCATCACGGTGCCGCCCTGCGTGGCCGCGCTGCTGGCAGCCATCGACAGCTTGTCGACTTCGGCTGCGGTCTCAGAGTTACTCTGCACCGACGCCGCCATCTGGTTCATTGTTGCCACGGTCTGCTGCACGTTAGCCACGGTCTGGCGCGTGCGGTCGTTGAGATCTTCATTACCCTGCGCCAGCCTGTCGCTGCCGTCGCGCACGCTCACCACCTGGCTGGAGACGTCGTTGATAAGCCAGCGGCACATCAGCCCCAGTTGTCCGACGGCCCGCAGCATCAGCCCCAGTTCATCGCTGCGGTTAAGATGCTGCACGCTGTTACGCTCGCCGGTAGCGACCCTGAGCGCCTGCCTTGCGACGTTTTCCACCGGGCGGACAATCTGTTGCTCAAACACCAGGGTGCCAAGCAGCATCACCACGGCTGCCGCCACCAGCGAAGCCCAGCCTGCAGCACTGGCAACCAGCGTTGCGGCCATCACCGCAAAAAGTACCGCCATTACGCTACGCACGCGCCAGCGCAGCGGCATCGCCGGTAATTTGCCGAGCCAGCCTTTGCGCACCACCAGCCCTTTATGAATGCGTTTTTTGCTACGTCCTTCATTGAGCGCCTTATAAAGCGGCTCCACCGCGGCGATCTCGTCCTCGGTGGCGCGGGTACGAATGGACATATAGCCCGTCATCTGGCCGTTACGCACCATTGGTACCGCATTGGCGCGTACCCAATAGTGATCGCCATTTTTACGTCGGTTTTTGACAATCCCGCTCCAGGGCTCGCCCTTTTGCAGCGTGTACCACATGTCGGCAAAAGCTGCTTTCGGCATATCCGGGTGGCGCACAATGTTGTGCGGCTGCCCGAGCAACTCCTGAAGCGTAAAGCCACTCACTTGCACAAAGGTGTCGTTAGTGTGGGTCATGTAGCTGTGGAGGTCGGTGGTCGACATAAGCGTGGTGTCATCGTCCAGCGGATATTCATTCTGGGTGACATAGTCAGGAGAGGACATAGTGAGCATCCCTTGCAGGTTATTTGAATGTTAATTTTGTGGCTTATGTTTTTTCGGCGATAAAAAATTTATCTTTAGTTGTTAAATATGATTGAGATCGCAAATCTCGGTTAAACCGCACTTTTCGTGCGCTTTTCTAATTAATTGATTTAAAATACTTTCGACACGAAACTACCTACAAAGCATGATCCCCCGGCGCACACTTAAGGCGCATTTCCTGCCCTGGAGCAGTGCAATTGACGAAACCCCATCCCCGGCTCGTTATCCCTTATCCCGTGCGGCGCGCGAAGGCATGATTAAATATTGTGCAACTTTGATTTCACCTGGCGTTTATCCCGATTTTTGTTAAGGCATCTGAGGTGGCGTAATCCCTGCAATACTTAACTCAGTATCATGTGATACGCGATCCCCGGGAGCATATTTTGAACAGGTTACCTTCCAGCGCCTCGGCTCTTGCCTGTACCGCGCACGCACTGAATCTCATTGAAAAGCGAACGCTTGATCATGAGGAGATGAAACAACTTAACCGTGAGGTCATTGATTACTTTAAAGAGCATGTGAATCCTGGTTTTCTGGAGTATCGCAAATCTGTTACCGCCGGCGGGGATTACGGAGCCGTAGAGTGGCAAGCGGGGAGTCTGAATACGCTTGTCGACACCCAGGGACAGGAGTTTATCGATTGCCTGGGTGGTTTTGGTATTTTCAACGTGGGGCACCGTAATCCAGTTGTGGTTTCCGCCGTACAGAATCAACTTGCGAAACAACCTCTCCATAGCCAGGAACTGCTCGATCCGCTTCGCGCCATGCTCGCGAAAACGCTGGCAGCCTTAACGCCCGGTAAGCTGAAATACAGCTTCTTCAGCAACAGCGGCACCGAATCGGTCGAAGCGGCGATTAAACTCGCCAAAGCGTACCAGTCGCCGCGCGGGAAATTCACCTTTATCGCCACCAGCGGCGCGTTCCACGGGAAATCCCTGGGCGCACTGTCGGCGACCGCCAAATCCACCTTCCGCAAACCGTTTATGCCGCTGCTGCCGGGCTTCCGCCACGTACCGTTCGGCGACATCAACGCCATGCGCACCATGCTGAGTGAATGCCGTAAAACCGGCGACGACGTGGCGGCGGTGATCCTGGAGCCGATTCAGGGCGAAGGCGGGGTGATCCTCCCGCCGCAGGGCTATCTGCCCGCCGTGCGTCAGCTGTGCGATGAGTTTGGCGCGCTGCTGATCTTCGACGAAGTGCAGACCGGGATGGGGCGTACCGGCAGGATGTTCGCCTGCGAGCATGAGAACGTTCAGCCAGACATTTTATGCCTGGCGAAAGCGCTCGGCGGCGGCGTGATGCCGATTGGCGCAACGGTCGCCACTGAGGAGGTCTTCTCGGTGCTATTCGACAACCCGTTCTTACATACCACCACCTTTGGCGGTAACCCGCTGGCCTGTGCGGCAGCGCTGGCCACCATCAACGTGCTGCTGGAGCAAAACCTGCCTGCGCAGGCGGAGCAGAAAGGCGACATGCTGCTGGACGGCTTCCGTCAGCTGGGCCGGGAATACCCGGATTTGGTACAGGATGCACGCGGGAAAGGGATGCTGATGGCGATTGAGTTCGTTGATAACGAAACCGGTTATAGCTTCGCAAGCGAGATGTTCCGCCAGCGGGTACTGGTGGCGGGAACGCTCAACAACTCGAAAACCATCCGCATTGAGCCACCGTTGACGCTCACCATTGAGCAGTGTGAGCAGGTGCTGAAGGCGGCGCGTAAGGCGCTGGCGGCGCTGCGGGTGAGCGTGGAAGAGGCGTAAAAAACGCCGGGTGGCGCTACGCTTACCCGGCCTACAACATACTGCAGATGTCGGCCCGGTAAGCGTTAGCGCCACCGGGCAAACACCGCACCATCCTCCCGTAGGCCCGGTAAGCGTAGCGCCACCGGGCAAACACCGCCCCCTCTCGCCCCCGTAGGCCCGGTAAGCGCAGCGCCACCGGGCAAAACGCTACTCCGGCAACAACCCCACAAAGCAGCGTTTTTTGCGCGGCTCTGACATCAACTCTTCGAGCTTGTCCACGCACGCCAGATAGTGTGGCGTTTGCTTATGCGCCAACACCGCCTCTTCGTCTTTATAGGCCTCATAGATAAAGAACCGGGTTTTCACCCTCGGGTCCTGCAAGACGTCAAAGCGCAGGTTTCCCGGCTCCTGGATCGCCCCCTCGTGGTTGGCGCGAAACACCTCCAGAAACTCATCCACTCGCTCGGGTTTGATGTTGATTTCCACCAGCGTCACGTTCATTTTGCTTCTCCCTGTTTCTCTTCCTGCCAGAACTGGAACGCCTCACGGGCGCTCATGTTCTCGTGAACCACTTTCTTCACCGCCTTCAGCATGGCGAGCGGCGCGCTGGACTGGAAGATGTTGCGCCCCATATCCACGCCGGACGCGCCCTGGTCAATCGCCCGCCAGCACATCTCAAGCGCCTCATGCTCCGGCAGCTTTTTGCCGCCCGCGATAACAATCGGCACCGGACAGCTGGCGGTCACTTTTTCAAAGCCCTCGTCCACGTAGTAGGTTTTGACGAACTGGGCCCCCATTTCGGCAGCGATGCGGCTGGCGAGCGAGAAATAGCGCGCGTCGCGCGCCATCTCTTTACCCACGCCCGTCACCGCCAGCGTCGGCATGCCGTAACGCGCCCCCGCATCCACCAGCTTGATGATGTTGTTGATTGACTGATGTTCAAACGGGCTTCCGATATAGACCTGCGCCGCCACCGCGCAGACGTTCAGGCGCAGCGCGTCTTCCATCGCAACCGCCACGCACTCGTTAGACAGCTCGCCCAGAATCGAGTTACCGCCGGAGGCGCGCAGCACCACCGGTTTGTTCGTCGCGGCAGGTACCTGGCTCCTGAGGATGCCGCGGGTACACATCAGCACGTCGGTTTCGCCAAACAGCGGCGCGATGGAGAAATCGATACGCTCAAGGCCGGTGGTCGGTCCCTGAAAGTAACCGTGGTCAAAGGCCAGCATCACCGTGCGGTTGCTCTGCGGATTGAAGATGCGCGAAAGCCGGGACTGCATGCCCCAGTCGAGCGAACCGCAGCCCTTCAGGGTGTACGGCACATTCTGCTGCGGCGTACCGATGCCAAAATCCTTGCCGTCTTTGATGTCGTCTAAATCAGCCATTTGCTCCCCCGTCAGAAATCGTATTTGCTGATGTTCTCTTTGGTGAACACCACCCGCTCCGGCAGCAGCACGATGCCGTTGCCCTTCGCCTCATACTGGTAGCCCTGCACACTGTTCGGCTCGACCTTCAGCGTCCCGATATCTTTCACCTCCACGCTGTCGCCAGGGTTAAGATCGCCTTTTTTCAGTAAACGATCGGCGACATTGACTGCAATTTTGCCCTGCTGCACCACGTCCCACAGGCCGAAGGCTTTCACCGTGCCGCGCTCAACGTACGGACGCATCACGTTTGGCGTGCTGAAGCCGACAATCGCCACCCCTTCCCGCTTCAGGTTTTCCGCCGCCTGTGCCGCCGCCGGCAGGGCGTTGGCGTCCGGGGCGATGATCGCATCCAGATCCGGATAGGCTTTTAAGATCCCCTCGGCGGTTTGCAGGGATTTAGTGGCGTCGTTATAGCCAAACTGCGTGGTGACGACCTGCCACTGGGGATGGTCTTTCTCGATTTTGGCCTTCGCCTCTTTCACCCACTGGTTCTGGTCGGTGACGGTGGGGCTGGAGTAGAAGAACGCCACTTTCGCGTTCGGTTTGGTGACCTGCTTGCCTGCCATCTCCACCAGCAGGCCGCCCAGCTGTTCCGGCGTGCCCTGGTTGATGTAAATGCTGCGGCACTCCGGTTTGGTGTCGGAATCCCAGGTCAGGACCTTCACGCCGCGCTGCATCGCGCGCTTCAGCGCCGGGCAGAGACCGTCCGGCGACACGGCAGAGACGATGATGGCGTTATAGCCCTGGTTGACGAAGTTATTGATCAACTGCACCTGGCCGGAGACGCTCGGCTCGGTCGGGCCGTCGTAAGTCACGTCCACGCCAAGATCTTTCCCCGCCTCTTTCGCGCCGTTGCCGCCGCTGGTGAAGAATCCCACACCCACCAGTTTTGGGATAAAGGCAATGCGGTCCGCCGCCTGCGCCGAAGCGAAGCTGAGGGCCATTGCCAGGACGAGCAGTTTTGTTTTCATCTTACGCTCCGGATAGTTTTCTGAAGAGAGAACGCACCCATTCACGGTGCAGACTCAGCGAACGCCCCATCACCACCACAACCAGCAGCGCCCCTGACAGCGCGCTCGACACCTGGTTGGGGATGCCAACCATCTGTAAACCCTGTTGCAGGTACCCCACCAGCAGCGCCGCCAGCGCCGTACCGACAACCGAACCTGAGCCGCCGTAGATATTCGCTCCGCCGAGCACGGCGGCGGTGAGCGCAGGCATCAGTAAATCGCGCCCCAGATCCGAACGCGCGGAGCCGAAATAGGAGACCATCACCAGCGCGGCAATCGCCGAGGCCACGCCCACCAGACCGTACAGCGCGTAGGGCATGCTGTTCACCGACAGCGCCGCATAGCGCGCCGCGCGCGGGTTCTGACCGATTAAAAACAGATGTCGGCCAAAGCGCCCCCGGTGGGTAATCAGCCAGAAGAAGGCGGTAATCACCGCGAACAGCACCAGCGGGATCGGCAGACCCAGCACCGTGAGGTTAGCGAACGCCGTGAAGCTGTCCGGGAAGCCGCCGATGCCCTCATAGCCCGTCGCCCCCGCCATGCCGGAGAGCAGCAGCGCGCCGCCGCCGTAGAGGTAGAGCGTGCCGAGGGTGATAACCAGCGGGCTAATGCCGGTGTAGTGAATAAGCGCGGCATTAAATAATCCGCACAGCAGGCCGAGCAGCAGCGTCAGCGGAACAGCGACCGCCATCGGCCACCCCGCCTGCATCATCACGCCCAGCGCGATGGCGCACAGGCCGATGGTCGAGCCGAGGGAGATGTCGATCCCGCCGCTGATGATCACAAGCGTGAGCGGCAGCGCCACGATGCCGATGCAGATAAAGTCGCTGGTGCTGAACAGCAGCATGTTGACGTCGAGCATGCGCGGGTTGATGGCGCCAAAGAGCAGGATCTCGAGCACCAGTAAAATCAGCAGCGCGCTTTCCCAGTTAAGCCTCATTTACGCCACCTCTTTTTTGCGTTTGGGAAACGGGGTGACATGCTTTCCCCCTTTGTTACCCGGCTGGAAGCGACCGTACTTCAGCGCCCGCTGATGACGCGCCAGCGCCTGGCGCAGGCGCCCGTCGAGCACCAGCACGCCCAGCAGCACCAGCCCGGCGATAAAGTCATTCCACCACGCCGGGAGCCTGAACAGCACCAGCACGGTGTCGATTTGGGTCAGGAAGAAGGCCCCGAGCAGCGCGCCAACCAGCGTGCCCGTGCCGCCCAGCAGCGAAATGCCGCCGAGCACGCAGGCGGCGATGGCCTTCATCTCCAGCCCGCTGCCGGTCTGGTTGGGTACAAAGCCAATCTGCGCGGCAAAGACGATCCCGGCGCATGCCGCCAGCATGCCGTTCAGGGTAAAGGCGATCATGCGGGTACGGTTCACCGCCACGCCCAGTTGGCGCGCGGCGGCGAGGTTATCCCCCACCGCGTAAAAATCACGCCCGAACGCGGTACGCGACAGCGTCCACGCGCCCGCGGCCGCGACGATCAATACCACCATGCCGAGCGGCGAAATGCCGATGGCGGCTGGCTCAGAGAGGGATTTCAGCCCCGGCGGCAGCCCTTCAATCCACTTTCCGCCGGTCCAGAGCAGCATCGCTCCGCGATACAGCCCCAGCGTGCCGAGGGTGGCGACAATCGCTGGAATGCGCAGCCCCACCACCAGAAAACCGTTGAACGCCCCCGCCAGCGCGCCAATCGTCAGCGCGAAGAGAATGGAAACGGGCAGACTGTAGCCGCAGTTGAGCGCCACGCCGACGGCAATGGCGGACAGCCCGACGGTGGAGCCGACGGAGACGTCGATATTACGGGTCAGCATCACCAGCGCCGCGCCGATGGCCAGCAGGATCAGGATCTGCGAGCTGGCGAAGATCATCCCCAGCGTCTGTAAGCTCAGGTAGGACGGGTTCAGCGCCACCAGCACGGCGAACAGGGCCAGAATGGCGAGAAACGCGCTCAGCTCGCGGTTTTTCAGTAAGATCTTCATGATTGCCCTCCAAACGCCAGCGCCATCATCCGGTCGAGACTGACGGCGTGGCGCGGCAGCTCGCCGCTGAGCACGCCCTGATGCATTACCAGCACCCGATCCGCGAGGCCGGGGAATTCATCAAGATCGCTTGAGATCATCAGCACTGCCACGTTTTGCGCCGCCACGCTTTTCAGCAGCTGGTAGATATCGGCGCGCGCCGATACGTCCACGCCGCGCGTCGGTTCATCGACGATCAGCAGCAGCGGATTGGCCTCAAGACAGCGCGCCAGCAGCACCTTCTGCTGATTACCACCGGAGAGCGTGCGCACGGTTTGATCCGCATGGTTGAGCTTGATCCCCAGCGCCCGGTGGTAACGCTCCACTACCGCAGACTCCCGCTTTCGCTGCTGCCAGAGCGACGGCTCGTTCAGCGCCACCGTGTTCCAGCGGACAGGCGCGTCGAGAAACAGGCCGGACACCTGCCTGTCTTCCGGCAGATAAACCAGCCCTTTTTTCAGACGGGAACTGACCGGATCGGCGGTGATCTCCTGGTTCTCCAGCCACACCCGCCCGCCGCGTACCGGACGCAGGCCGTAAAGCGTTTCGGCAAACTCGGTACGCCCGGACCCCACCAGCCCGGCCAGACCGACAATCTCCCCGGCATAAATCTCAAGGCTGAGATCGATAAACCCTTCCCCGGTGAGATCCTCCACCCGCAGCACCGGGAAATCCTGCGCCTGGGTTCGGCGGTTGCCCGGCAGCGCCAGCCACAGCTTTTGCGTATCGCTTAGCGACTTTTCCCGGCTGACCGGCGTCATGGCGGCGATCAGGGCGTTATCGTCAAAGTGCGCGGTTTCGCCGCTCAGCACCACCGCGCCGTCGCGCATCACCGAGACGTGGCTCGAAAGCATGCGAATTTCCGGCAGCTTGTGCGAGATAAAAACAATGCCAACGCCGAGATCCTGCAGCGCGCGGATCTGGCGAAACAGGCGTTCGGTCTCGCCCGGCGTGAGCGATGCCGTGGGTTCGTCGAGGATCAGAATTCTGGCGTTGCGCATCAGCCCGCGCAGGATCTCCACCATCTGCTGATCCGCGACTTCCAGAGTGCTGGCAGCGGCATCAAGATTAAGCTGACATTGCAGCTGCTGGAGTTTCTCCGCCAGCCGCTTTTCCCGATCTCGTTCGCGCGGCAGACGAAACAGGATGTTTTCCCGCACCGTCAGGTTGGGGAAAAGCAGCGGCTCCTGTGGCACCAGATAAATGCCTAACCGGTGCGCCTGCGACGGGGTAAGCCGTGCAAAAGACTCGCCCGCAACCGAAAGCTCACCGCGATCCGGCGTTTCAACCCCGGCGATGATTTTCATCAACGTCGATTTTCCCGCGCCGTTACCGCCCATCAGCGCATGCACCTGCCCAGCAAGCAGCGTGAAATCAATGCCTTTTAACACAGGCACGCCAGAGAACTGTTTGCAGATGTCACGTGCCTCGAGAAGTGGTGTCATCATCGCTCCGCTATTGAACAAATGATTTTTAGATTTAATAATGTTCAAAAGCGTAGACGGTGAACTATATTTACAACCGTGCAGGGATCACAGTTTTATCGATTGAGATTCAGATAAACCGGAAAGGATCGAAAAGATCCGTTTTGTCGCGTGGCTCACATTTTCACGCCGCACCATCACGAACATATGATCTAAATTTTTATAAGAGTTCAACTATGAGCGATAAACGCACTGCGGAAGAAGGACGGTTTGCCGGGCTGGCACTGGCGGAAGAGGAGCTGGTGGCGCGCGTGGCCTGGTGCTACTACCACGACGGGCTGACCCAGAACGACATCGGCGAGCGGCTCGGGCTGCCGCGCCTGAAGATCTCCCGCCTGCTGGAGAAAGGCCGTCAGTCCGGGGTGATCCGCGTGCAGATAAACTCCCGCTACGAGGGCTGCCTGGCGCTGGAAACCGAGTTGCAACAACGATTTGGCCTGAAGCTGGTGCGCGTGATGCCCGCCCTGAATACGCCGCCGATGAACGTGCGGTTAGGCATTGGCGCGGCCCAGTCGCTGATGGGCGTGCTGGAGCCCGGCCAGCTGTTAGCGGTGGGCTTCGGTGAAACCACCATGAGCAGCCTGCAACACCTGAGCGGCTTTATCAGCTCACAGCAGATCCGCCTGGTGACGCTCTCCGGCGGCGTGGGGCCGTATATGACCGGTATCGGCCAGCTGGATGCGGCCTGTAGCGTCAGCATGATCCCTGCCCCGCTTCGCGTGTCATCCGCTGAAGTCGCCGGGATCTTAAAGCGCGAAACCAGCGTGCGGGACGTGATCCTCGCCGCCACCGCCGCTGACGTGGCGGTGGTCGGCATTGGCTCGGTGAACCAGCGCCGTGACGCGACGATACTGCGCTCCGGCTATATCAGCGAAGGTGAACAGTTGATGTACGCCCGCAAGGGCGCGGTCGGCGATATCCTTGGCTATTTCCTCAATGCCGAAGGGGAATGCGTCGAGGAGCTGGAGATCCACAAAGAACTACTGGGCGTCACGCTCGATGAACTGGCACAGCTGCCCACCATCGTAGGCGTGGCCGGGGGGGAAGAGAAAGCCGATGCGATTTATGCCGCACTGAAGGGCCGCCGTATTAATGGCCTGGTGACGGAAGAGACGACAGCCCGCGCGGTGCTGGCTCTGGCCATTTAAGAGCCCTCCCTGCGCTAACAATGAGGCATGCTCATGAGTTACCTTTTAGCGTTAGATGCAGGGACAGGCAGCGTTCGCGCCGTTATTTTCGATTTGCAGGGCAACCAGATTGCCGTTGGCCAGGCCGAGTGGAAACACCTGAGCGTCGAGAACGTGCCGGGCTCGATGGAGTTCGACCTCGACACCAACTGGCAGCTGGCCTGCCGGTGTATTCATCAGGCGCTGGAGCGCGCGCGCCTGAGCGCGGCGGATATTCAGTCCGTCGCCTGCTGTTCGATGCGCGAAGGGATTGTGCTGTACGACCGCAACGGCGAGGCTATCTGGGCCTGCGCCAACGTCGACGCCCGCGCCAGCCGCGAGGTAGCTGAACTCAAAGAGATCCACGATTACCGGTTTGAATCCGAAGTGTATGACGTTTCCGGCCAGACGCTTGCCCTCAGCGCCATGCCGCGCCTGCTGTGGCTGGCGCACCATCGTCCGGATATTTATCGTAAAGCCGCCACCATTACTATGATCAGCGACTGGCTGGCGGCGAAGCTCTCCGGCGAGCTGGCGGTGGACCCGTCCAATGCGGGCACGACGGGCATGCTGGATCTCTTCTCCCGCGACTGGCGTCCGGCGCTGCTCGACATGGCCGGGCTGCGCGCCGATATCCTCTCCCCGGTAAAAGAGACCGGCACCGTGCTGGGGGCCATCACCAAAGCAGCCGCACAACAGAGCGGCCTGCGCGAGGGCACCCCGGTGGTGATGGGCGGCGGCGACGTGCAGCTGGGCTGTCTGGGGCTGGGCGTGGTGCGCGCCGGACAAACGGCGGTGCTGGGCGGCACCTTCTGGCAACAGGTGGTGAACCTGCCGCAGGTGCGCACCGACCCTGAGATGAACATCCGCGTAAACCCGCACGTTATCCCCGGCATGGCGCAGGCAGAGTCGATCAGCTTCTTTACCGGGCTGACCATGCGCTGGTTCCGCGACGCCTTCTGCGCCGAAGAGAAGCTGATTGCCGAACGCATGGGAATGGACCCCTACTCCCTGCTCGAAGAGATGGCGAGCCGCGTCCCGCCGGGCTCCCACGGGGTGATGCCGATCTTCTCCGACGCGATGCATTTCAAACAGTGGTACCACGCCGCGCCGTCGTTTATTAACCTCTCCATTGACCCGGAAAAGTGCAACAAAGCGACGCTGTTCCGCGCGCTGGAGGAGAACGCGGCGATCGTCTCGGCCTGCAACCTGGCGCAGATTTCGCGCTTCTCCGGCGTGACGTTTGAGAGCCTGGTGTTTGCCGGCGGCGGTGCAAAGGGCGCCCTGTGGAGCCAGATTTTAAGCGACGTCACCGGCCTGCCGGTGCGCGTGCCAGAAGTCAAAGAGGCAACGGCGCTCGGCTGCGCCATTGCCGCAGGAGCTGGCGCGGGGCTGTTCGCGGATATGGCCTCGACGGGCGAGCGGCTGGTGAAGTGGAGCCGCGAGTTCACGCCAAACCCGGCGCACCGCGAGCTGTACGACGGCATGATGCAGAAATGGCAGGCGGTATACGCGGACCAGCTCGGGCTGGTGGACAGCGGGCTGACAACCTCGATGTGGCAGGCGCCGGGCCTGATGCGCGACACACGCCCCTCACCCTAACCCTCTCCCCAGAGGGGAGAGGGGACTGCTCCGTGCGGCCTTTCACCCTCTCCCCTCTGGGGAGAGGGCCGGGGTGAGGGGTGAAGTTCTTTGAGATCTATCACAATCATTCGATCCCGCTTTTACCTTTCTGCCGCCGCTGGCTAAATTAGTAACTCATCCGACCACATAACAATAATTTTACACTGGAAGAGACTATGAGCCGCTACCCGTCGTTATTCGCCCCTCTCGATCTGGGGTTCACTACCCTCAAAAACCGCGTGTTAATGGGCTCAATGCACACCGGGCTGGAGGAGCGTCCGGACGGGGCTGAACGTCTGGCAGCCTTCTATGCCGAGCGCGCGCGCCACGGGGTGGCGCTGATTGTCACCGGCGGCGTAGCCCCTGCCCCTTCCGGGGTGACGATGGAGGGCGGCGCGGTGTTGAATGATGCGTCACAACTGCCGCACCACCGCATTGTGACCGATGCGGTTCACAACGAGGGCGGCAAAATCGCCCTGCAAATTCTGCATACCGGGCGCTACAGCTATCAGCCGAACCTGGTTGCCCCCTCGGCTATTCAGGCACCGATTAACCGCTTTACTCCCCATGCCCTCAGCCATGACGAGATCCTGGCGCTGATAGATGACTTTGCTCGCTGCGCCGCGCTGGCGCGGGAAGCGGGTTACGACGGCGTGGAGGTGATGGGCTCAGAAGGCTACCTGATCAACGAATTCCTCGCCGCACGCACCAACCAGCGCGACGACGAATGGGGTGGTGACTATGCCCGCCGCATGCGTTTTGCCGTGGAGGTGGTGCGTGCGGTGCGTGAACGTGCGGGTGCGGATTTTATTATCATCTTCCGCCTGTCGATGCTCGACCTGGTGGAAGGCGGCGGCACCTTCGACGAAACCGTGCAGCTGGCGCAGGCGATTGAAGCCGCTGGTGCCACCATTATCAACACCGGGATTGGCTGGCACGAAGCGCGCATCCCCACCATCGCCACGCCGGTGCCGCGTGCGGCGTTCAGCTGGGTTACGCGCAAGCTGAAAGGCAAAGTCTCCGTTCCGCTGGTGACCACTAACCGCATTAACGATCCGCAGGTGGCGGACGATGTGATCTCCCGCGGCGACGCCGATATGGTGTCGATGGCGCGTCCGTTCCTTGCGGATGCCGAACTGCTCTCCAAAGCGCAAAGCGGCCGTGCGGATGAGATCAACACCTGTATCGGCTGTAACCAGGCGTGTCTGGATCAGATCTTCGTCGGCAAGGTCACCTCCTGCCTGGTGAATCCCCGCGCCTGCCATGAAACCAAAATGCCGATCGTTCCTGCGACCAACAAGAAGCGTCTGGCCGTGGTGGGCGCAGGACCCGCTGGCCTGGCGTTTGCGATCAATGCCGCCTCGCGTGGGCACAGCGTGACGCTGTTTGATGCGCTGGCGGAAATCGGCGGGCAGTTTACTATCGCCAGACAGATCCCCGGCAAAGAGGAGTTCTATGAAACGCTGCGCTATTACCGCCGGATGATCGAGGTGACGGGCGTCGATCTGCGGCTCAATCAGGTTGTCAGCGCGGCGGATCTGATCGGTTTCGACGAGGTGATCCTCGCGAGTGGGATCGCCCCGCGCACCCCTGCGATCGAGGGTATCGATCATCCGAAGGTATTGAGCTATCTGGACGTGCTGCGCGACAAAGCGCCGGTTGGCGAGAAGGTGGCGATCATCGGCTGCGGCGGGATCGGTTTTGATACTGCGATGTATTTAAGCCAGCCGGGCGAAGCCACCAGCCAGAACATCGCTGAGTTCTGCGTGGAATGGGGCATTGATACCAGTCTCAGTCAGTCCGGCGGTTTACGCCCGGAAGGTCCGCAGCTGCCGAAAAGCCCGCGTCAGATCGTGATGCTCCAGCGTAAAGCCAGCAAGCCGGGTGAAGGGCTGGGGAAAACCACAGGCTGGATCCACCGCGCCACCCTGCTCTCGCGCGGGGTGAAGATGATCCCGGGGGCGAGCTACCAGAAGATCGACGACGACGGGCTACACGTTCTGATCGGCGGTGAGCCGCAGCTGCTGGACGTGGATCATGTGATTTTGTGCGCCGGGCAGGAGCCGAAGCGCGATCTGGCCGATCCGCTGCGTGAGGCAGGGAAAACGGTACATTTGATTGGCGGGTGCGACGTGGCGATGGAACTGGATGCGCGGCGGGCGATTGCGCAGGGGACAAAACTGGCGCTGAGTATTTAACGGCATCGCCCGGTGGCGCTTCGCTTACCGGGCC